>Ga0193743_1001863_pt1 | contig 15245 bp, 11 predicted proteins | sample L2c2metaG_FD_143038 | JGI IMG/M metagenome (GOLD analysis project Ga0193743, IMG submission 143038) | Soil microbial communities from a riparian zone of the East river system, Colorado, United States - L2c2 | ecosystem: Environmental > Terrestrial > Soil > Riparian zone | place: USA: East River...
AGGTTTTGTTGGTGAGGGCGAACTCCGTGGTGAGGGAGAACTGCTGGATGTAGGCGGGTTGAATATTCTTCGGCCACACGGAGTATTGGCTGGTGGCGCTGAACGAAGGCGAGAAGCCGTCTTCGATACGGAATGGCGTTCCTGCGCTGCCGGCACTGGGATTGATGGCCACGACGTGGCTTCCCTGGGCGAAGGGCGGCGAAGAGGTGAGACGCTGGTTACCGGCGTTGCCCTCGAAGAAGCTGGTGGCGCCGTAGCCTCCACGAACTACGACACGCGGGTTGACCTGAAGGGCGAAGCCGATGCGAGGCATCCACTGGGCGTAGTTGGGGTTGTAGCAGGCCCGGTTGGAACAGAGCTGGGATCCGGCGGGAGCTCCGGCCGGAATGCTGTGCGCATACTGGACGATTCCGGTGGTGAGATCGACGTTGGCGGTCTTGTTATTGACCTCGACCCAGGGCTGATCGAACTCGTAACGGAGACCGATGTTGACGGTCAGTTTATCGGTGGCTTTCCAATCATCCTGAATGTAGCCGGCGGTACGCCACTGACGGTTGCCGACGAAGCCGATGGAGGATCCCAGCTGAGAGGTGGAGACGCGGTCGAGGACGAAGTCAGCCGGCCCGTAACCGGCTCCGCCGGGCAAGCCGGTGAAGTTGCCGGAGTAGTCGAATTCACCCAAGAAGCCGTAGTTGGAGGAGTTGAGGTAGTTTTGCTGGTAACGGGTGGCCTGGATACCGATGGAGAGCAGATGGTGGCCGCGCTGCCAGGTGAGATTGTCGTAGTAGTTGAAGGTATTGTCGCGCAAAACCTGGATACTGGCGTTGGTTCCGAGGAAGGAGGCGTTGTTGCCAAGGCTCTGTCCGGAGAATCCGGGGTAGGGCTGGACGCCGAAGGGAATGCCGACGATGGAGTTGCCGTTGAGTCCGAAAGCTCCTGAGGGGTCGGTGGGGACGCTGTTATCCCAGCGCACGCGGGTGAAGCCGAAGCGGGCCTCGTTGACGATTGCGGGAGAGAAGGTATGGATCCAGCTTCCGCCGCCGAGTTTGGTGGGGTAGACGTTCTGGGGTGGAAAGGTGATGGGGATGAGCGCCGTCTGAGTGTCGCCTGCGTTGGACTGCGAGTAGAAGGCGGTGAACTTGTTAGTCTGAGTGGCGTTCCACTCGATCTTGATGTCGCCCTGATCGTTGCGAACGAACTTGCGTTGCGCTCCCTGGAAGTTGTTCTGGAGTAGACCGTCGGTGGGTGCTGCGTTCTCGGTCGGGTAGAGCTCCGGATGAGCGAAGAGGTACTTGGCGACGGGGTTCAGGATGGGAAGTTGATTGTTGGAATAGGCCGCGAATCCGTTCTGTGTGTCGTACAACTGGATCGGGGAACCGGTGCGAAGCAGGGAAGAGAAGTCTCCGTTGCGCATCGCCGCGGGGATAACGCTAGCCTGCTGCAGACCTCCAGTGTGAGAACGGGCGCCTTCGTAGTCGGCGAAGAAGAAGAGCTTGTCCTTCAGAACCGGGCCTCCTACGGTTCCGCCAAAGATGGTCTGAGTATAGGGATTGATCGCGATAATGGGGTTGGCGAACTTGTTGGCCCAAGAGTTAGCGTTGAGGTTCTGGTTCTGGAGGAAGGCGTAGGCCGAGCCGTGGAACTGGTTGGTTCCGGACTTCAGGACCGAGATGACGGCACCTCCGTTGGCGTTGCCGAACTGTGCGGGAGCATTGGCGGAGATAACGCGGACCTCGGCAATGGCATCGGGCGCTGGGTTATAGGCGATGAGGTTGTTCTGAGGTTCGTTGAGATCGGCACCGTCGAGGGTGTAGTAGTTGGCCTGGTTGCGGTTGCCATTGATGGAAGCGACGCCGTTGTTGAAGGTGCTCCGCTCGATGGCGTTGTTGCCGGTCATTCCCTGGGGGTCGGTGGCGATGGCGCCGGGCTGGAAGAGGGTCACGGAGGAGAAGTTGCGTCCGTTGAGTGGGATGTTGGCGATCTCGTTGGTGGAGAGGGAGATGCCAAGGGAGGAGTCGTTGGTGTTGAGGATAGGAGCGGACTCGGCGCTGACATTGGTGACGGTGGCGGTTCCGCCGGGCTCGAGCTTGGCATCGAACTTGGCGGTCTGGTTGATCTCGAGGGTGAAGGGGGTGAACTTCGAGGTGGTGAAGCCGGCGGCGGATACGGTGACCTGGTACTGGCCGATGGGAAGGAAGCGGGCGCTGTAGAGGCCGACCTCGTTGGTGGTGACGGATGTATCGACGCCGGTTCCGACGTTATGAACGATGACAGTCGCGTTGGGAATGACCGCTCCGCTGGGATCGGTGACGATGCCACTGACGGCACCGGTAACGTTTTGTGCGTTTAGCCATCCCGTAAAAAGACAAATTACCGCCAGGAGGGCGGCGTAGTACTTATAGTTTTTCATTTTGGTTTCTGTTGCTCCTTCACGCCTTAGGGGAGTCTGCCTTGGGGAGTTCAGACTATGTGGCGTCAAAGGGTAGACACATGATCCGGGAAAAAGTTACCGCTTTCGTAAACATCTTGACATTTGGTGCCTCTGCGGTCACTCCCTGGAGAATTTCTTTCCCGTTTGGCGACAAACCGTGAACAAATTTGGAGACGACATTTGGGTTTTCTTCGCCGTCTCCAGTTGTGATCACTTCGACGGGATGGGCTGTTTAAACGTTGAAGCAATCAGTGTCCCCCAGTTCTCAGGTACAACCCAAGGCCTCTGGTCGATCGTCGCAACTGGGCGCAAGTTCAACGATGGAATTTTGCTGGGACGCAACGACCGCGGTCGATCGCCTCCGCACAGATCCATGCATTACGCCTGCGTTACGTAATTGGAGTCTCGCGCAGCTTCGGTGATCAGGCCGTTACAAACACGGTCTTGAAGGCATAGTCGGTGAGTCTGACGGGCCTGGCGAGGGTCCTACCGTTCTGGTCGACCATAGTGATAGCCTCGCCCGACGTGAGCGACCGAGGACCACTCGTCGTGTAGGCGCTGATTTCATCGAAGTAGACCACCCCAAAGCTGGCAAGCGGGGGGAATGGTTGGTTCAGCGGCCAGCTGCGAGTGACGCCTGCGTTTATGGTAACGGCAGGGGGGAACCCGGTGTCGACCGAGAAGTTGATCGTCTGCGATGTGGTCTCGTTGGCGAGGAAGTATGCCGCTGTGCCAGCCTGGTTGGTTTGAAGGCACAGAGAGCCGCTGATTACATCGCCGGGGCGGACGGGTAAATTGATCTGACCGATACTTTGAGCCCAGATCTGGCTGGTGACGTTCTGTGCGGAGTCGACGGTCATCTCGACGTGGACGTCAAGAAAACCAAGACCGACGAAGGTATGGAAGTGGTTGACACCGATCGGGCTGGGAGTGAAGTGCAGGTCGGGCACAGTCCATGTTATGAACAGCGCGGTGAACGGTGCCGAGGAGCTGAAGAGCTGATAGCCGCACGACTCGATGGGGTCCGGGCCCAGGGCAAGAGCCGTGACCGCCCTCTTGGTCGCCGTCGTGGTGTCGGGCCGCGGCTCGAGATGTTCGAAGCTGCGATAGCGGGCTGCCTGTCGCTCCCACAGCGCTGCCATCCCCGGCTGAGTTTGGGGATCAGGCCGCAGCGGCAGCCCGTGCCTCATCAAGTCCTTCTCAGTGGCTGCGAAGGGGTCGAAGTCCTTCGAAGGGGGGCGGTAGAGGTGCACTTTTTTCCCGTCGGGGGTTTGCTTTCCAGCCATGACACTCTCCTTTTCTACTGTAAGTCGCCTACGTTGCCGCAACCTTTTATAGCCCTATGCGCTGATGCGGTAAACCGGATTATCACGCTGCAGCCTTGATTTTGTTGCCGCGGGGCGGCCTCAGGGGGTCCGATATATATCGACCAAACCAGCCGAGTGTGCGCCGCTCAATAGGCTTCTGGATATATAGATCCTCGTGTCTTCTTCCAACTGGGGAAGTTTGCCAGCTAGTGTATCGATGACTTTAGCCACTGTGTGGCTGCCGTCGCACACCTTGATAACAGCGGCCAGCAAATTAGAGATCTCGACCATCCGAAGAACGCCCTTGTCATCGAGCCGCGTGGCGTAAAAGACTTCCGCCCGCTCAGGTTCTGTTCGAGCGGCAATCGACGTGACAATCTCCCCCAGCTTGTATTCAAACTTCAGTGTTCGAGTCGTGCCTCTGGTACGGGGAACATCCGCCGATTGCAGAGGCTCGCCTACGGCAATGGCAATGCGCTCGCCGCAAGGGTTTTCTTGTGCCTCTGCAGCAGCCTTGATCATTTCTTCAGCGCGCACCAAAGCACGAATGACAGGATTCTCGACGAGTCGATGCTCGCTCATGAAGCAGATGAAATCCCCTCGAAAGAGGCTTCCGACATAGTATCTCCGGAGATCAGACCCGATAAGATCTCCACGAAGTTTTATCCGCCAGGTTCGCCACTCTTCGTGAAAGCCCAGCAGATCGGTCGCCAGGTCGATTGAGCAAAGCAGCCAGCGGAAGCACTCGACCGTTATGCTGAGGAACTCGCGCAATTCGAAGAGTACATCGCGGTCCAATCCCTTCACTGGGATCATGTAGAAGTTTGGGAAAATATCTGGGTAGCGCCGAATCAATGCAAGGTCTTGCTCGCTCTGGGTAAGTCCCTGATGTGACATATCGGAGCACAAGTCCTCGAGGACCAACTCGTTTTTGTGGAGCGTATGAATCGGCGTGCCTGCCAGCGGGGCCAGGATGTTCAACTGAGGATGCGATCGTGTATGTCGCGCAGCATCGGTGAAGATTCGGAGCGTGCTGCGAACATCCTCCCAATCCTCCTCGGGAAAGCCAGTGATCAGCGCCACCGTCGTCTTCACTCCGAGTTGCTCGGCGATGTTGAGCATTTCCCTTGCAGTATCGAGGTCGAGATCTTTGTCGATCACCCGCTGCATCTTCTGGGAGCCTGTCTCGATTCCAAAGAAGATATTCCGGCAGCCGCTTCGAGCCATCAGCTCCAGCAGTTCCTTGTCGACGCAATCCGTACGGGCGCTGCAGTCCCACGTAAACCCCTCATCGCTGGCGAGCATTGCCTCGCAGAATGCGACAACACGCTTCCTGTCGACGGTAAACATATCGTGTACCAGATCGAAGTGGCGGATACCACTGACTTCTGCAATCTCTCTCATCTCCTTTAGCACTCTTGCAGGCGATCGAAGTCGGAAGTTCCGCCTGAAGAAATCGTTGGTGGAGCAAAAGGTGCAAGAGAACGGGCATCCCCTACCGAGTTCGATGGAAGCTGAAGTGGCCTTCGTCAGATACTTCGACAGGTGATACGCCGGAGGCGGAAGAGCATCGAGGTCCTCGATCACTGGAGCGTTGGGATTCCGTCTCACCGCGGTTCCATCGCGGTAGGTGAGTCCTCTGACTTGAGAGAAGTCATAGTCGCGGTGAAGCTCCTGAAACAGGCAGGGCAAGCTCTGCTCCACTTCGCCTCGCAAAATAAAGTCAACCCATGGAAAGGCCGCAAGGGTGGCTTCATCCACGACAGAAGCCTGAGGTCCGCCAAACAGAATCATCGCGTGTGGGCGAAGGTTCTTCACGGCCCGGGCTACACGAACAGTCAATGGATACGTGCTGCAGATCGAACTGAACCCGTACAGGTCAGCGTTGGAACGAACGGCGATCTCCGCAAGAAACTCCGCGAACGTGTCAGCATGGAGTCTGCTCGGGATATCGGCATACTCCAGATAGGCAGTATTAGCGTCGATGAGATGCGGGATGTCTCCGCATCTCTCGAGCACGGCAGCAACGCTCAAAATGCCGAGCTGCGGCAGAGAAGAGACTGACTGCACCGAGTCGCTAATCAGCTCTTCCTGGCTTCGAAATTCGGTGACAGTCGGAGCAGTAATCAGACAACAATGCATAGCTCACCCTTGGCTCGACATAGCCGGTGTGCTTAGGGGCCTTCGTGTCTCACCATTATCTGCAGGCCCTTGCCACTATTTATTGGCGGCAAATCTTTACCCGATCCGGCCCGCAAACAGTTCATATACTGGGGAGTAGCGTACTGGAAATAAGGATTGTCGATTGTTTTCAACGCCTCATCTATGGCGCGAACAATCTCTTCTCTGGTTGCGTCCTCGCGTACATTGACCGCTATGAACGTTTCCTTTGTGGGAGGAGGTATATATGGATCGGGACTCATCATTCCACTCCAGACGTAGAATTTTGGCCGATTTCCCCGGGGTTCGCCAATTGTAGCCCAGATAGAATCGATTTGGTGCGGCCGCGAGAACTTTTTATTTATCGCCTCGCAAGTGATCCGAGCCAGATCGTCGATCTCTGCTCACCCAGATTGAAGTAAATCGAATCCCCTTCGACGGAAAGATTGCGCGCTCTCGGGACCACGTTGTCGATCGAGGCCCGCTGGTTATGAAAATGAGCCACAGCAAACGAAGTGCCTGCCGATCCACCTCTTTCAGGGGAAAAAGCCTGTCCATAGACACAGAAAGAATCATCTTTGTTTGAGAAGTAGAAGATGGTGTGGCCGTCTCCAGACCATCGTGGATGTTCCAGGGAAACACCTTCATCCGGAATGGGGATCCACTTTCCTTCCACCTTCCCAGTCGATCGGGGAAGATGCACTGCAAACATTTGCTTACGATCACCCTTTGTCTCGACGAACAGCATCATCTCGGTCGCGGGCGACCAGCTGGAATCGCTCAGCTCCGCGCCATCTTCCTGCAGCACAACCGATGATTTGCCCGTGCGCGGGTCCGCCATCTTGATGACGGAGGGCATACCCTCTCGATAAAAGAAAGCCCGATCAGTATCGAACCATCCGGTCGGAGCGCCACATCCGCGACAGAGGCGCCGCACCGGACCCTCTCCAACCTTTGTGCTGATCGAGGTAGCTTCGCTCGGCGGGTCGGTTTGTTCAAAGGCCAGCAGCTGGCCAGTCTTATCAATGATCGGCGACTGGTTGGGCACGCCGGGATTAATCAATAAAGACTCGGAGGCCTCGACGTTATCCCTGATCCAGATGCTTCGCTGGCTTCCTCTTCCTCTCGTGAAGACGAGCCATCTCCCCCCCTCTGCGACAAATGGAGAGCTGTCGATCTGCGCATCCTCTGTAATCTTAGACACAGAAACCTCACTCGGATGCGATGCCCGGTCAATCCGCCATACATGGAGTGCGCCTGACAGGCGCGTGAACGCAATCGCTCCGTTGTTCGCGACGGAGGGACTCAGGTCTCTGGCATTTTCCTTGAGGAGCTGCCTTGGCGCACCTAAAGACGTCCATGTCTGGGGATCCATCTTGATCGTCCAGAGGGTGACCTGTAATCCACCCGGCCCACAGCCGAACACCAGCCCATTCTCATCCCAGAAGACTCCGGTGGGTTGCGACATGATGAGACCAACACTCTGGAGACGCTTCATGACGTGGGTATTCACGATCCTGCGCCCATCCAGACTTGTAATCCACCACTCCGTGCATCCTGCCAAGGCCTTATCTGCATTCTCGCATCCCGAGAAGATAAATCTTCGTCCATCGGGACTCCAGACCGGAAAACGCGCATCCTGAAAGCTCTTCGCAATCTGAACAGGCCCGCCTCCTCGCAAGGGGAGCAGGAAGACCTTACCGGATGCGACGCTGGGGTCGGGATCGCCGGTCCAATACAGCAGACTCTGGCCGTCGGGCGAGATCACAGGATTTCGGCCGCGGGGAACGAGCAGGACTTCCTTCCCTCCGCGAACGTACTTGAGATAGATCCCACCTCCGCCCCGTTCGGAACGAAAGGCTACAAAACTCCCATCTGGCGATATGCTCGGGTTGCTGTCCCTCGCAGAATCACTGGTCAATCGAGAGAGGCGACCAGCTGGAATAGGTTGGAGAAAGATGTCCAGGTTCCCGGTCTCGGAACGATCGGACGAATAGACAATCGCGTGGCCATCTCTCGAAAGGCTGGGATTTTCCGACTCGTCTGTGTCCGGAGTCAATTGGACGATCTCACAGATCTGGCACTTGTTCCTGCTTCTCCACCATAAAGCGCCGGCACCTGCAATAACTGTTATCAACAGGACTGCCGCCACGATACGCCGTGGAGTGCCAAAGATCCCAGGCGGAGCTAAGGCGGCCGCTACCTTTTCGATCGCGGGGTAGCGGTCCGCTGGCTCTCGCTGCAGGCATCTTCGAATCACATCTTCCCATCGAGCGGGAAACTCTTTCCCATTCAGGTCCAGAAAGCGTTTCTCCGAAGATTGATTGGGCTCTGACCACTCCGGAAGCGAACCCGTCACCATTTCGCACAGGACAACACCCAACGAATACTGGTCGGCGAGCGGCCCAACCTCCCCATTCTCCTCCTGCTCAGGAGCCATGTATCCGCGGGTTCCGAGTCCTCCCGGCTCAGCCAGTCCTTCTCGTGTTCTCAACATCTTCAGGGAGAGGCCAAAATCGGTGATCACGGCCCGCACCCCATCCTTGGCTCCTGGAACAAGGATGACATTGCTGCTTTTGAAGTCTCGATGCACCAAGCCAGCCGCGTGAGCGGCGCTGAGTCCATCGACCATCTGTCTGCTCACGCTCATCGCGAGGCTGGTGGGAAGAGGGCCGTGGATCCGAATCCACTCCCGAAGAGTCTCTCCCCTCAGCAGCTCCATACTGAGAAACCACAGTAGCTGTCCATCCTCTAAGGAATGGCTGAACAACTCGTGTACACGACAGATGTTTGGGTGAGAGACTTCCCGCGCCTGCCTTACCTCTTGTTTGAAGCGCTCGATTATATCGATGTTTGAAGCGATTCTAAGACGAATGGTCTTGAGCGCGACCGCTTCGTCGAGCTCTGTATCCCACGCTTCATAGACCTCGCCCATGCCGCCGCGGCTAAGGAATCGCAGGAGCTCAAACCGTCTCGCATAGACCCTCCCCGTCTCCAAAACAGCCGCATCGTTGACGGGCTTGATATAGGTGTGTAAATCGACGACAGGCTTTTCCATGAAGCCATTTGTGCTTGCGTTCCCGCGCAGCAGTCGTAGTACTTCGGCTTCGAGTTCCTTGTCTTCACCAGTCAAGCCGCGAACATAACTCAACTGCTCCTCTGCCGGGAGATCCGCCGCGGCATCAAAAATACTCTTGATCTCGCGCCACCGCTCGGAGTTCATGGGGCACCATGCGGATCCTTCGTGAGCTCTGTGTGAAGCCACGCCCGGGCCATTGTCCAATCCCGTTTCGCGGTACGCTCCGAGATACCTATCACCTCTGCGATCTCCTCAAAGCTGAGTCCCGCAAAAAAACGCATCTCTACAATCTGGCTCTGGCGCTCGTCCCAGGTCGCAAGCCGCTCCAGTGCCTCATCCAGTGCAAGCAGATCGACGATATTTTCAGAAGCACCCAATCCAGAATCCAACTCTACCCGCTGATGAGCACCGGGACGTTTATCAGCATTTACTGCCCTGGCATGATCAACGAGAACCCTGCGCATCGCTCGCGATGCCAGTGCAAAAAAATGCGCACGACTCTGCCAGTCCACTTTGCTGGTACCCGCCAGTTGAAGAAACGCCTCGTGAACCAAGACCGTGGACTGTAGCGTGTGGTTCGGTCTTTCGCGCCGCATGTGCCTCGCAGCAATAGCGTGCAATTCCTTATAGATCAGCGGCATGAGATCAGAGGCAGCACCGGAATCGCCCACTCTCATCCTCTGCAGAAGCAACGTCACGTCATGTTCGGGGACATCTCTGCTCGTTTGCATATCGGCGGAGGTCCTATCTTCAACTTTGGAAAAGTGTACTCCTTAGGGTCTTATACCGACCCTCCCATCGTCGATGCGCAGTTAGAAAATTCTCCGCGACCGTGGCGCGATTTCATCTGGTCTTCGCATTAACAGGTAAGACAGATGGAGTCGAAGCCACTGTCATCAAGGAGACACCGCCATGAAACTCCTCTCTCTCAAATCCCTACTCTCTCCATCAACTCTCGCCGTTGCCTTTGCTCTCAGCGCGTTTGCACCAGCCCCCCGTGCAACCGCTCAGACCAACATGCACCTCGTGGTCGATATCCCGTTCGACTTTCGAAGCGGATCTGAAATGATGCCTGCTGGAAAGTACGATATCCAGGCATTGTCCAATCGTGTCCTGATCGTGCGCAGTACAACCCAGACCAGATCGCAGCTCCTGCTCACCACAAACACGCAGACGCGAAAGCCATCCGACCGTGGCAAGCTGATCTTCCACTGCTACGGAAACAGGTATTTCCTCTACCAGGTGTGGTCGCCGGGTCAGGCAAACGGTTTCGAACTTCCGAAGGGCCATGCGGAGAAGGAAGCAATTCGTGCGGCAAATATCCCCGCACCTTCAACCACAGAGCTCGCGTTGAACGAGCCGCCGCGTTAACTATCGCAGCCGGCCCATGGGCTCTCCCATCGGCCGGCTGCCACTCCCCATTTGAACCGCACAGGAAATTCGAGATCGACGGAGGTGCGTCATGGTTCACATCGACCAACATCCTATGAACTTCAGCTCCTGGATCGCCTCACTTCTCAATAGAATCATGGCCGAATGCGAAGGCTTCGGTGCTCGCTATCAGTACTCCCCACGCCTGATGATAGCCGGCGCGATCCTCACCTCGATTCAGACTAACTATAAAATCGGCAGCGTCAGGCATAAGTAAAAAGTTAGCGCGGTAGGCGTCGTTGGAAGGATGACCGCAAGGGATATAAGCTTCACAGACGTGAGTTCGAAATCGCAAACCAAGCCGACCATTTCGTATTGACGCAAAGCTGAAATGTCGTTCGCTGTGCAAAATCATCATGTCCAACCCGCGATTACCAAGGTCCAGATCCGCGAATCAACCCTACCTCCGGACGAGTCAGTTTTTACGCAGGCGAGATACAGCGAAACTAACTAGCCCGCTGGCTACGAGGTAGATCGAGGACAGCTCTGGCACTGGGGTCAGCGAGGTATCTGGAGTCAAGATTTTGAAGTTCGGGCCAAAGTTTCCTGGAGTGTTTGGAGCATAGCTGCTGATTGCGAATTGGGGAGAGGCTGGAGGATCTCCGTAGTCGCTGTATACCGCGGTGTCGAGGGTCAATCCGAATTGCGAGATGAATCCTTGTGCCTGGGTGTAGTAGTGTTCGCCTGCGAAGAACTGAGACACGATTTGATACTGAGTGTAGGCGTCGAGAGTTATGGGCGAGGAAAGGTCGGTATAACTGAAGGTGGTGCTGGTTGGGCCTCCGCCGACGGTTGTGACGGTGGACATTGCGCCGGGCACAATCTGCTGAGTGTCAACGCGGAAGAGCGCGACGGCGTGCGTGCCGTTGAATCCGTCGTTGATGTAGCCCAGTGCGGTGACGGTGATTGGAGTGCTTCCAGTTGTGAAGTTATAACCGAGCTGCGCAGTGTCATTGTCATCGACGCGGTAGTTGGACGATGTGAAACTGAACGCGGCAATCGAATCAGCATGGCCTGGAACTGTGGTCAGGACCACGAAGAGGCAGGCAGATGAAATGCATAGCCGAGTGAGATTAAGAGAACCAAAGGATCGCTTCATTTTTCTTCACCATGAACTTTCTTCCTGGACCCAAAATCGCTTTAGGTCATGGATGCGAAGCAAAGCAACATAAGATCCAACACTTGGCATAATGCAATTCATGCGCCATCCGCAACGAATGCGGATGTGATTTGTTTTGCGGCAAGAAGGGTTGTGCGAGGATTGTTGACGTTGCAAAGAATTGCACGTGAATACCGAAATTCAGCACATCACAACTGCCGTCACTGCCTATCTGTTGTAGGTCCTAGTTTGGCCTAGCCTCATGATGTTGGTCTCGACAAGACTGGGGATAGCGGATAGGTGAAAGCCAGGGTTGTGAGTCTGGGTGGGTGGGGTCACTTAGAGAGTGTCCTTATTGAGAGACTTTGCGATCGGCAGGGAATCCCTGAAATGACTGATCAAGGAGAGGTGTCCTCAGGTTGCAATTCTCGACATTGGCATGTTGGCATGAACGGCCTCGCCGGTTGCACGTGAGGAAAGCCTAGGAATTGGGTACGAGCGTCATTTTTCATGACCTTCATCCTGACGAGGATCTGATGCAAGCAGCGAGGGAAGTCGGAGACGAGGCTATCTGTATAAAAGGAAGAGAGACAGATGAAATAGCCCAGACGATTCATGCCGTTTGCGCCGGCACGGCTCAACAATTGCGTCGTCCTAATTTGGGAAAAAGAGCGAAGTCGCAGGGAATATTTCCTTTCCAACGGCAAATGCAAAGGCTAGACTCGACCTGCACGCAATCGCTATTCAAGGTTCTCTGCATGGTCTAGACGTGTGGTAGGCCAGGTTGCGTTTTCCCTTTGAGGTTCTTATGTTTTCTCCTGCCCGGTTCTTGTCTCGTCAACACTTTTTTAGGTCCGGCTTCAGATTGCTTTTGGGCCTCTTATGTATCATCGGTCTGAGCGGCTCTACTATGCTCTCCTTTGCCTCAACGACTACGACGCTAGCCGTTATGAGCGCGGGAAGTCCAGTGACGACCGTTGCGCAAGGTGAAATGGTTACCCTCAGCGTGAGTGTAACGAACGGAGCGCCTCTCACCGCTGGCCAGGTTGCCTTCTGTGATGCCGCCTTTCCCTACTGTACCGATATTCATAAACTCGGTACTTCACAGATCATGCCGGGGGGAATTGCCTCATTCAGTTTCTATCCGGGATCTGGCGAGCATACGTACAGAGCGATTGCGACATTCGCGGGTGGTAAAAGCCCTTCGAATGAAGTCCCGCTCACAGTAACCCCTCAGGCCCCCCCACATCAGTGCTTCCGACTACTGTGTCGTCCATTGTCGAAAGCCTAGATCCTACTGATCATTCGACTCTGATCGAAACGGCAACCATCACGGGCGAGACCGCGACTCCCACTGGCATAGTCTTCTTCGACACGGCGACGGGACCCTATTTGAGCGCGCCTCTGATACCGGTCCCCTCAACTGGAGGTTGACGGCTCAACCGGCTATGGCTCAGGCCAATCTTCCTACTTCATTCACCGTGGCTGATTTTAACAACGACGGCAGACCTGACGCCTTCGTAACGACTCAACTACCTTTTTCGCCAAGTACCTCTTCATCGGCAGCATATCTTTTACTCGGAACGGGGACAGGTAGCACTTTCGTCCAGGCAGCTGGGCCCACACTTCCGGCGACATGCACCAGCCTGCCTGCTGGCGACTTTAACGGCGATGGAAAGGCTGATCTGGCAGCCTTTTTTAAGGGTTCAAATAATCCCACACTATTGCTTGGAAATGGCGATGGAACCTTCAACCCAACTGGTTCGTTAACAGCGACTGGCTGCTGGTCGGTTGTCGCAGACGACTTCAACCAGGACGGACAGACCGATCTGGCTGTGATGATGCTACGTCCCGATCAAGTCGTGCTATGGATGGGCAATGGCGATGGATCGTTCACTCAGGGAGCCGTCATTCCCTGGGATGGGTCCGGGGAATATAACTTTCTGGCAGGGGATTTTAACGGTGACGGAAACCCCGATCTAGCTGTTCTTGATAATAACTCCGGCACAGAATATCCGCCGGGGGAATATGCGCTTAAGGTCCTGCTGAATAATGGAGGCGGCACAGCCACCTTTGCGTCATCTGTCGGGACACCCGCTAATGGATTTGGGTCCACCGCAGTAGCCGATCTGAATGGGGATGGCAAAGCAGATATAGCTATTGTGAGTGACAATGTTCCGTTCGCCGTCTTTCTGAGTAACGGAGACGGAACTTTCACTCTTGTAACAAACCCGGCTTTTGGCTTCTACGTAGGTGATAGCCTGTCTGCTGGCGATCTTAATGGGGATGGCAAGGTCGACCTGGTTAGTGGAGGAGCCGAGAACGTCGGCGCAGGTCTGGGCAACGGCGATGGGACTTTTACGGGCGGGCTCATCGGGACCAGCCGAGGCGGTCAATCTGAATATCGCCCACGTATGGTCATCGCAACGGACTTCAATGGCGATGGCTACGCCGACGTACTCGGAGGAACAAACATCGGTGAGGCCTCCGGCACGAATGTTCTTTTCCTCACCAGTCCTGCCGCCACGGCATCTGCGTCCATCTCGCCGATCTCCTTCCCAAGCTATTACCAGGATAATTATTTAGCTGATGTTTTTGTAACTTATCCGGGAGACCTGATCTACAGCGAAAGTAGAGCGATTGGACGGACTGGTGTCCCACCTTCCACACTTATTCTTAGTGCCAATAGTGGAAGTTCTATTTATCAGACTCCCCTTACATTCACCGCTAAACTTAGCCCATACGCTGCTCAGGGGCTCAGTACGGATGGCGATCTCGTCAACTTCGTTAGCAACAACGCAACACTCGGCACCGCTGCACTCAAGAGTGGCGTCGCTGTTTTCACTACAACCGCGCTGCCAATCGGTCTCGATAGCGTAACCGCAACTTTTCCTGGAGAGGGTAAGTTTTCTAGCAGTACTTCGAATCCTCTATCGATCAACGTCCAAATCAACTCCACGCTTACATTCGTTGTGGGTTCCCATGCTTATGGGAACAGTCCTTTTAGCCTTACGGCAAACTCGCCGTCACCAGCACCTGTTGTTTACTCCGTTCTAAGCGGTCCAGTCACGATCGCTGGGTCCATAGTCACCATCACAGGAACCGGATACGTAAAACTGCAGGCTTCGCAGGTCGCAATGAACGGATATCCGGCATTTGTAACGACCGCCACATTCGCAGTGAACAAAGCTGACTTGATGGTCAGTGCAACGAACACGGCTCGCGTCTTCGGCGCGCCAAACCCTGCCTTCACTGGCTCGCTCAGCGGTGCGATCAATGGAGATATTCTCCAACCCGTCTTCAGCACCACTGCCACATCGAGCAGTCCCGTTGGTGCCTACCCCATCGCCGTCAGTGCCATCGGCAACAATATTGCGAATTACAACATCGTCGCTATTGACGGCACTCTTACCGTCACCCAAGCCGGGAGCGCGACTACTTTCACCCTAACCAACGGCACTGACCTCACCGCTACCGTCGCCTCGCTTACCTCAGGCATACCGACCGGCACTGTCAACTTCCTCGCCAATCAAACCTCTCTCGGCACGGCGACGCTTACGGGAGGTACCGCAACACTGCCGTTCAGCGCCCCCGCCGGAACCGTCATTCTCACCGCACAGTACAGCGGTGATGCCGACTTCACCCAGTCCTCATCGCCTTCGCTTCCTCTCCTCGCACTCACACCGGCGACAAACACTCTCACCGCCTCTCCCACGGGTACCACTACCGACGTCGTTA
>Ga0193743_1001864_pt1 | contig 15243 bp, 14 predicted proteins | sample L2c2metaG_FD_143038 | JGI IMG/M metagenome (GOLD analysis project Ga0193743, IMG submission 143038) | Soil microbial communities from a riparian zone of the East river system, Colorado, United States - L2c2 | ecosystem: Environmental > Terrestrial > Soil > Riparian zone | place: USA: East River...
CCAGCGCCGCCATCGGTGCGCTCGTCCGCCGCTGGCTGTCCAGCCTCAGCCATAACCCACTGATCCAGCCGCTTTGCGCCGCGTTTATCGCAGGCGTCGTGGCTGCCGCCGCCGGCCGTTTCCAGCTATCGGATGCAATAGCGCTGGTCGGTTTCTGTCCCTGCATGGTGCTTGTCCCCGGTCCGCATATCCTCAACGGAGCCATCGACCTCGCTCGCACGCGCATTGTGCTCGGAATCGCGCGCCTCGCCTATGCCGGCGTCATCGTGCTCCTGATCTGCGCCGGCGGCCTCTTCGGGTTCACGGCGGTCGGCGCAAACCTCGCGATGGCCGGACCATCTCCATCCGTGCCCTTGGTCATCGACGTGATCGCGGCAGGATGCGCCGTCGCCTCCTTTGGCACGTTCTTCTCAATGCCGTGGCGTCTGTTGGCGTTCCCGATCGCGGTCGGCATGCTCGCGCATGCCGCACGCTGGGCGCTGATCTCCCTCGCCGGGGGAAGCGCTCCGACCGGGGCGTTCGTCGCCTGCATGCTCGTCAGCGTCCTCGTGACGCCGGTCGCCGATCGCCTGCATCTGCCCTTCGCGGCTCTCGCCTTCTCCGCTGTTGTTTCATTGATGCCGGGCTTTTTCCTATTTAACGCCGCGACCGGTCTTGTCGAGTTGGTCTCGATCGGGCCTAGCGCGCCAGCGGCTTTGCTGACCAGCATCGCCACGAACGGCGCCACGGCATTTCTGATCATCATGGCCATGACCTTCGGGCTGATCCTGCCGCGCATGCTATTCGAACGCGTATTGCCCGCGCCAGCATGAAAAGCGGCATGGACGTTCTATGCACCGCACTGCCGTTCAAGATTACCTCGAAGCCCTGCGGTATCCGTTGCTAATCGGGCGGCTGGCCCTCGAGATCGTCGGTACATCCATGACTACAGTTCTGACCAAATCGTTCCCGCAAGAAAAGTCGCCGACAAAGGCGGTCCCGGGCAAAAAACGCGTCTTGATCGTCGGCGGAGGTTTCGCTGGCATCGCGGCAGCACGGGCGCTCAAGCGAGCCAATATCGAAATAACGCTGGTTGACCGGCGTAATCACCATATCTTTCAACCGCTCCTGTACCAGGTCGCCACCGCTGTTTTGGCGCCGTCGGAGATTGCGGCACCGATCCGCCAGCTTGAGGCGAAACAGAAGAACCTCAGCGTGTTGCTGGCCGAGATTAAAGGCATCAATCTCGGAGCTCGCACTGTCGAGGCTGTTTGCCCGGGGATTGGCAATCGCAAACTCGAATACGACTTCCTCGTGATCGCCACCGGAATGCGTCCGAGCTATTTCGGTCATGACGAATTCGCCCGCTTTGCACCAGGCCTCAAGAGTCTTAACGACGCTGAGACGATTCGAACGAAGATCCTGAGTGCATTTGAATTGGCAGAATCGACCGATGACGAGAAAGAACGCGCGCGCCAAATGACCTTCGTTTTAGTGGGCGCCGGCCCGACCGGCGTCGAGCTTGCCGCTTCAATAGCTCAACTGGCTACGGTGACTCTTCGCAAGAATTTTCGCAAGATCGACCCAGCCAAGAGCCGAATTGTATTGCTGGACGGCGGCGCTCGTGTCCTTCCAACATTTGCGGAATCACTATCGCGGAAGGCTGCCAAGCGACTGACGAAGCTCGGCGTTGAGGTCTCAACCGGTGTAAAGGTCGAGAAGGTTGACGACCAGGGCGTCATCGCGGCCGGCGCCCGCATTCCCAGCGCCACCGTCCTTTGGACAGCAGGCGTCAGCGCCTCGCCTGTCGTGAAAATGCTGGGGACGACGACGGACCGCGCTGGGCGCGCATTCGTTGGCGCTTTCATGGATATCCCCGAGGCGCCCAACGTCTTTGTCGTGGGAGATGCAGCAACGATGACCCAGGATGGTCATCCCGTCCCCGGCGTGGCGCAGGCAGCCATTCAACAGGGCCGATTTGTCGGACACGTCATTGCCAACCGGGTCAGGGGCCGCGAGGACGGCCGGCCGTTTCGGTACCGCAACAAAGGCAACATGGCGGTGGTCGGCAAGAACTTCGCCATCCTCGAGGCCGGTCGTTTGCGCAGCAGCGGCTTTGTGACCTGGTTGGTGTGGGCCGCGCTACACGTACTCGCGCTGCCACAGCTTCAGAACCGGTTCCGCGTTCAGACACAATGGTTCTGGTCGTATCTGTCGGGGCAACGGAGCTCACGGCTGATTTCCGAAGGGCCGCGGTCGTCCGCGCCATAGTAGTGAGGCCGGGAGGTCATCACTTCCGGCATCTGTTGGGGACTGCACCTGTGAACGCCTCCATCATCTCTGCGCTCGCCGCCCTGACCGGAGCGGCTGTCGGCGGCCTGACCAGCGGAATTGCGAATTGGCAGAGCCAACGAAGTCAGCTCCGCGGCGAGTGGATTCTTCACGAGAAGAGCCGCCGGCAGATCCTTTACAAGGATTTCATCGACGACGCCGCCAAATGCTACATAGATGCGCTCCAGCACGATGAAGCCGACATTCCCGGCCTGGTCGGTCTCTACGCGAAGCTGAGTGCGATGCGAGCGGTGTCTTCAAAGCCGGTGATCCACCGAGCCGAAGATGTTGCCCGAAAAATCCTGGACACCTATTTGGAACCGGACAAGAGCTTCGTCGAACTGCGCGAAATGGCAATCAGTGGGACGATCGATCTGCTGCACGGCTTCAGCGACGCGTGCCACGACGAATTCGAGGAAATGCAGGCTGCCCAATTCTAAAATTCGTTCCCGTCGTTACGGCGCCAACATTGTCGTTGCGAGTCCCCAAAGTCGCTCGGCATTTTCTCGAGAGCATAAGGAGCGACACCGCCACCAAAATTATCCGGGCGCCTGTCGACGACGCTGGCCTCACTACAATCCTCGAAATACCGCCCGCCGATACCCTCGAGTTGCCGCGATGTTGCAAGCAAGACAGACGTTGCTGCGCCTTGCTGAGTTGTCTTCTGCTTCTCAGGTGGCGTGACGAGTTTTCCGCCGACATGCCTTTGGAGATTCGTGGGAATCGCACCCGGATTCAGAGCATTCGCGAAAATGCCCGCGTTGGCCCAGCGGCGCGTCGCTTCTACGGCCATCAGCACGTTGGCCGTTTTCGACTGCCCGTAAGCGAGCCACGGGTTGTAAGGAATGAAGTTGAAATGCGGATCGTCAAAGAAAACGGGCGCCATCATATTGGCGCTCGACGAAACGGACACGATTCGTGCACCAGATGCTGCGGCCAAGGCGGCATAAAGCCCCGTCGTCAAAGCAAAATGACCGAGGAAGTTCGTCGCGAATTGCATCTCCCAGCCTCCCGGCGTTCGTTGGAGATCCTGCAAAGCCATAATCCCGGCATTGTTGATCAAGATTTGCAGCGGTCCGGTCCAGTCCGCGCAGAACCTTCTCACCGAAGCCAGATCCGACACGTCTAGAAATCTGACCTCGACGGTGTCGTTACCCGTCGAAACCCGGAGGTCTTCCGCAACAGCGCGTGCCGCAGCAGGCCGACGCACTGCGAGCGTGACTGCCGCACCGGCAGCGCTGAGCGCCTTGGCTGTCTCGAGTCCGATGCCGGAGGCTCCACCTGTTACGATGGCGCGCTTTCCACTGAGATCGACGCCTTCGATTACCTCCGCCGCGGTCGAGCCAAATCCAAAGCTTGTTGTGATCCGCTCCATGAATCGATATCACCTTACATCGGTACGAGCCACGCTGAAGGCGTCAGATGCGCTGACCTTGAGATCGAACCGTCTCGACCCAATTCGCGAACTCCTGCATGAATCCTTGCAGGAATTTGCGGGTGCCGTCGCTGACAAGCTTGCCATGTTCATCGAAGAGCTGGTCGACATGGCCGACATAGGCTTCGGGCTGCTGCATGATCGGTACGTTCAGAAACACCAGCGACTGCCTCAGGTGATGATTGGCGCCGAAGCCCCCGATCGCGCCCGGTGAGCCGCTGACAATCGCTCCAGGCTTGCGGTCCCAGACGCTGCTTCCATACGGCCTGGAACCGACATCCAGTGCATTCTTGAGGACGGCAGGCACCGACCGGTTATATTCAGGCGTGACGAACAGTACCGCATCAGCGGCCTTGGCGCGCTGGCGGAACGCGGTCCATGGCGCGGGCAGAGCTGCGGTCTCAAGATCCTCATTGTAAAGAGGCAATTGTCCGATCTCGACGATGTCGAGTTTCATCGAGGACGGCGCGAGCGAGATCAGCGCCTTCGCCAGCATCCCATTGAACGACGCCTTCCGCAGGCTTCCAACCAATACGCACACATTCATCGGTCTATCCACGGTCATTCTCCATTACGATATTTCAGTTCGAATCACATCCATGACTGCATCTCCTGACGATCGTCTCACACAGCAGCCCGCGCGATTAGCAAATCGCTCACCGCAAGCCCCATGCGAGTGGCAACGCCAGCGCCGTAGTCCGGATCGGCGCGATAGAAAAGCGAGACCTGACGCCTGACGATCTCCGTCGGCGCCCCGTCCATCGCCGCCTTGATATTGTCGAACAGCCGTTCCTTCTGCACAGTCGAAAGCAGGCGGAACAGGTCGCCAGCCTGGCGGTAGTCGTCATTGCCGTCGTGGTGGTTGTATCGGTCGGCGTTGCCGATGATCTTGAGCGGCGGCTCTTTCACGCTTGGATCCTGCACCGGTCCGCCGAACGAATTCGGCTCGTAATAAGCATCCGGGTTTGCGTTCCCGGAGAGCCGCATGCTGCCGTCGGCGTGATAGTGGTGGACCGGGCAGCGCGGCTTGTTGACCGGGAGCTGTTCAGCATTGACCCCGACGCGATAGCGATGCGCGTCCGCATAGGAGAACACTCGCGCCTGCAGCACCTTGTCCGGCGAATGGCTCACGCCGGGCACCACGTTGGCGGGCGACAGTGCAGCCTGCTCGACCTCAGCGAAGTAGTTCTCCGGGTTGCGGTTCAGCTCGAGGATGCCGACCTCGATCAAGGGATAGTCCTTGTGCGGCCAGACTTTCGTCAGGTCGAACGGGTTGTACCAGTGCTTGCCGACGTCGCTTTCCGGCATGATTTGCACCGAGAATTTCCATTTTGGGAAATCTCCGCGTTCGATCGCCTCATATAGGTCGCGCTGATGGGTCTCGCGATCTTTCGCGATCCTTTCGGCGGCTTCGGCATTGGTCCAGTTCTTGATGCCCTGCATGGTCTTGAAGTGGAATTTTACCCAATGCCGCTCGCCAGCTGCATTGATGAAGGAATAGGTGTGCGAGCCGAAACCATCGATATGGCGGAAGCTCTGCGGCAGGCCGCGGTCCGACATCAGGATGGTGACCTGGTGCAGGCTTTCCGGCGATAGCGACCAGAAGTCCCACATCGCAGTCGGCGAGCGCAGATTGCTGCGGGGATGCCGCTTCTGGGTATGGATGAAGTCGGGGAATTTCAGGGGATCGCGGATGAAGAACACCGGCGTGTTGTTGCCAACAATATCCCAATTGCCCTGCTCGCTATAGAAACGCAGCGCAAAGCCGCGCACGTCGCGTTCAGCTTCGGCGGCACCCCGCTCGCCCGCGACGGTCGAGAAGCGTAGGAAAGCCTCGGTCTTCTTGCCGACCTTCGAAAGCGCAGCGGCGCAGGTGTATTTAGTCACATCATTGGTGACCGTCAGCGTGCCGTAGGCGGCCGAACCCTTGGCATGTACGGTGCGTTCAGGGATGCGTTCGCGATTTTGGTGCGCAAGTTTTTCCAAGAGGTGAAAGTCCTGCATCAGGACCGGGCCGAACGGCCCCGCGGTCAGCGAGTTCTGGTTATCGGCGACCGGTGCGCCCGACGAGGTGGTGATAGTTGGCGATCTATCCGTAAGCATTCTCGTTCTCGAAGTTGTAGAGACTCAATCCCACCTAGTTTTTGCGGGTCGCTGGAGATTTGATGATCCTCGTGAAGTCAGGCTTGCGCTTCTCCAGGAAAGCCGTGAACGCTTCTTTTGCGTCTTCAGAGCGGACTTGCGCACTGAACTCCTCGTTCTCGGCCTTCATCGCGGCCTTGAGTTGCTCGCGGAATGGCTGCCTTATGAGCCGCTTGCTGGCTTGTAGCGCGGCTGCCGGCTTCGCTGCCAACTTCTCAGCCGTTTCGCGCGCTCTCACCAGGACGTCCTTGTCGGATATGACCTGGTTAATCAGCCCCAACTCCGCGGCGCGCCTGGCATCGAAGGGAACTCCCAACAAAATCAATTCCGCCGCACGGACGTGACCGATCCGCGCCGGCACGGAGCAGCTCGATCCAAACTCCGGCACGACAGCAAGGTTGATGAAGGGCATCTGGAATTTCGTGCTCTCGCCTGCGTAGATGAAGTCGCAGTGCGTCAGCATGGTGGTTCCGCCGCCGATCGCCGCGCCGTGGACTGCGGCGACGAGCGGCTTGTCGAAATTTACCAGTGCCTCCATCAGACGGGCCTGCGGAGATTCTCCCGGCCCCGGAGGATTCTTCAGAAAATCATCGATATCGTTACCCGCGCAGAACGAATCCCCCGCGCCATGCCAGAGGACGGCACGCGTGTTCTCGTCATTCGCCGCCTCGTTGAAGATGCCTGCGAGAGCCACGTACATGGCTGATGTCATCGCGTTCCGCTTTGTTGGGCGGTTCAATTGGACTCGCAAGATGCTTCCTGAGTGTTCGGTAACAATATCTTCCATCGGCAAAGTCCTTCTCTCTTTGGTGACTCTCACTCAAGTAGAGGTTCGGGACGGCTCCTGCCGCCCTCAATAGTGTCGTCGCGTTAGGCTACATGTTCCTTTGCTTTCGGAATGGCACCGCTCGCGCGCAAACCGTCGATTTCTGCCGAACTAAATCCGAGCTGCCGGAGAACCTCCTCGTTGTGTTCTCCAATCTTTGGGGCACGCTTCGCGGACACCTTGGCTACGCCATGCACCTGAAGCGGGCTGCTGATTGTGGACGTCAGCTTGCCCCCGGCGCCTTCCAGCGGAACGACGATGTCGTTCGCCCGGAGTTGGGGATCGTTGATTACCTCTTGCGGCCCACGCACCGCTCCAAACGTCACGTGAACGCCGTTGAACACCGTGTACCAATGCGCCATCGGCTCGGCACAGAAGATCTCGTCCAGGATCCCCGTGAGCTGCGGCATATTAGCCATCAGCTTCGCCGGATCGGAGAAACGCGGATCGGTCAGAAGATCAGGGCGGCCGATGGCCTTGGCGACGGCCGCGAGCTTGTCGGGCGTGACGAGGAGAACGAACCAGGTGCCATCCTTGGTGCGATACACATTCATTGCCGCATTTACGGGGTGCGTACGATCGTGCAGCCCGAAGAATTTTGCCTCACAAAGTGCGGCCTGGATCGAGACGCTTGCGGACCACACGCCTTCGGCAAGCAACGAGGTCGTGACATGCGCCCCCTCCCCCGTGCGCTCGCGACGATATAAGGCAGTGACGATCGCCGAATAGAGCCCGACGGCGGTGGCATTGTCACCGCTGCCAGCGACCGGCCAGGTCGGCGGCGCACCGGCATCGCGCGTCATCGACAGCAATCCACTGCGTGCCCAATACGACGTGATGTCAAAGCCGGGCAGATCCGCATCGGGCCCCTTGTCCCCGAAACCCGTGAGGTCCGCGTAGATCAAACGTGGATTCCACTGCACCACGTCTGCATATTCAAGCTTCAGTCGTGCGCGTGCGGGGTGTGGCGTGTTGACGATCAGAACGTCAGCCCATTTGACAAGCTTTTCGAGAACCTGATGGGCGTTCGGCGACTTCAGATCAAGCGCCATACCCCGTTTGTTGCGATTGGCAAGGTGCCAGGGGTAAGCATCCTCGGCGACCGGCTGCGGTGGCAGATGGTTCGCAATTCGCCATAGGTCGCCGCTCGGTGGCTCCACTTTGATGACGTCGGCGCCGAAGTCGGACAGGATCACGGCAGCGCTCGGGCCTGCGATAAAGCTCGCGAGATCCACCACCTTTAGTCCAGAAAAGATGTTGTCGTTCGGCATGTTTGTCTCCTTAGAGTTGAAATTCGGGCGCGATTGAAACGCGGCGGTCATCGTCGTTGAGTTTTTCCAGTGTCTGGGAGATCCAGCCGAGCAGGCGGGTTTGGACCTGGCGTCGGTTGATCTCGTTCAACATCTCGTGCCGACCGCCCGGATAGAAATCGAAGGCGATGTCGCGCAGCCCGGCATCGCGGTAGCGGCCAATCAGGGTGTGGAGTCCCCGCAGTTGCTGTCCGACCGGGTCTTCGCTTCCGGAGAACAAATAGATCGGCAGATCGCCGCGGATCTTGCGGAGTGCGACCGGATCGTATAACCGCGGCGCGGTTCCGAGGAAGGAAACAAGAGAGTCGGGATGAAGGTCTTCAAAGCAGAGGGGATCAGCCATGAACGCATCGACGATCGCCTGATCGCGGCACAGCCAGTCGAAGGGCGTGCGTGCCGGCTCAAATGCGGCGTTGACGAGATTGCTGCCCGCTGTCTCCGGAAGCGCCGCCCGGGCCAAGCCTTCAAGCGCTCCCGATCCCGAGAGGATCAAACCATCAATCTCGTGGCTGTGATCGATGACGTATCTCTGCGCGGCAAAGGATCCCATGTCGTGTCCCAGGAGGAACAGCGGAAGGCCGGGATTTTTCTCTCTGGCGATCTCGCTCAGGCGGACCATGTCTTGGACCAGAAGTTCAAAGCCGCCCCTGCCCAATTCTCCCAATTGCGAGTGAGCCGAAAGGCCGTGCCCGCGGTGATCGTTGGCATAAACGGTGAGACCTGCCGCAACGAGCGCATCGACGGTGTCGGCGTAGCGCCCCATGTGTTCGCCCAGCCCGTGGGCGATCTGAACAACAGCGCGGGCCGGGCCGCGGCTGTCCCAGCGGGCGCACGCGATGCACAGTCCGTCAGAACTGGTCAGTAGGAAACGCTTTGTCGGAATTGGGGTGGGAGAAGGCGTTGCCATGGAAATGTCCAGTTTCGCTCGCGCTCGAAATTCAGCGTCCGCCGAACTTCGGTGCACGTTTCTCGAGGAAGGCGGAGGTGCCTTCCTTCTTATCTTCGGTGGCGGCACAAATGCCGAAGTAGGAAGCTTCCAATGCAAGGCCTTCGCTTTGGCTGGTCTCGAGCCCCTTGTTCGCGGCTTCGAGCGAGAACTTCACAGCAATCGGCGCATTGCCCGCGATCTGTTTCAGAATTGTCTCGGCACGATCAATCAGGCTGGCTGCAGGAACGACTTCATTGACGAGGCCGATACGATAGGCCTCCTGCGCGGAAATCGTTTCGCCCGTGAGAATCAGCTGTAGCGCACGACCCTTTCCCACTAGGCGCGGCAAACGCTGCGTGCCGCCACCGCCTGGCAACAGCCCGAGCTTCACCTCGGGCTGCCCGAACTTGGCATGTTCCGCCGCGATCCTTATCGTGCAAGCCATCGCCGTCTCGCAGCCGCCGCCAAGCGCAAAGCCGTTAATTGCCGCGATCACCGGCTTGCCGAGGTTTTCGATGAGGTCCAGCACACCCTGCCCGAAGCGGCTGGACTCCTCCGCTTCATATGCATCGACATGCGCGAGTTCGCTGATATCGGCGCCGGCGATGAAAGCCTTATCGCCCGCGCCGGTGAGGATCACACCGCGCACAGACGTGTCGGCCTTTGCATCCTCAAATGCAGTCTGCAAATCGGTCCATGTCGGCGAGTTGAGCGCGTTTAGCACCTTGGGCCGATTGACCGTCACGTAGGCGATCGAACCCTTTTTCTCGTACTGGACGTTGGAAAGCGCCAACGCCGCTCTGGGCAGGGAGTTGGATACTGTTACAGACGATGCAGCTTGCGAAACCATAATCATGTCTCCTGATGGGCGCGGCCGGTCTGCGATCGCCGGCCGCTTTAATGTCACACGAAGGCGCCGTGACCGGTGATGGCTTTACCGACGATCAGATTTTGCATCTGATACGTGCCTTCGTAGGAGTACAGCGCTTCCGCATCGGAGAAGAAGCGCGCGATATTGTAGTCGGCAACAATGCCGTTACCGCCCAGGATCTCGCGGCCCCATGCGACCGTCTCGCGCGATTTCGCCGTACAGAACGACTTCGCCAGCGCGGCATGATGATCGTCGAGCTTGCCTTCGTCATCAAGCTGCGCCAGGCGGAGCATCAGGCACTGGCACGCGGTCAGATTGCCAAGCATCTTGGCCAATAGATCCTGAATCAGCTGGAACGAAGCGATCGGCTTGCCGAATTGCTGGCGTTCTTGGGCGTATTTAAGGGTAGCTTCGAATGCACCCATCTGGATGCCGGTTGACGCCCAACCCACCATGTATCGCGTCATCCGCAGCACGCGCGCGGTGTCGCGGAACGAATTGCCGCCCTGCAGGCGGTTCGCTTCGGGTACCCGTACGTCCTTGAGGGTGATCTGGCCGTTCTGGACCACCTTGAGCGCAATCTTGTGCTCGATCTTCTCGACGCTGAAACCGGGCGTCGACTTGTTCTCAACGATGAAACCCTTAACCTGGTTGTCCGCCAGATCCCGCGCCCAGATGATCGAAACGTCGCACCAAGTCGAGTTGCCGATCCACCGCTTCTGGCCATTGAGAATCCAGGTGTCGCCCTCGCGCTTGGTGGTCGTGGTCAACCCGCCGCTCGCTCCCGAACCAACCAGCGGCTCGGTCAACCCAAAACACCCGATCTTTTCGTAACGGGCCATTTGCGGCAGCCATTTCTGCTTCTGCTCCTCGGAGCCATCGAGATAGATCGAGCCCATCGCCAGGCCGCTGTGGACACCCCAGAACGTACAGATCGACGCGTCGACGCGCGCGATCTCCATCGTGACGAAGCCGTACAGCTTCTGGCTGCCGCCGGCGCAGCCGTAGCCCTCATAGCCGAGCCCGCCGATGCCGATTTCCTTGAACGAAGGCAGCAGTTCGAACGGAAACGCGTCATCCGACCAGTACTTGTTGATGATCGGCTGAACCTTGGTCTGCATATAGGTCCGCACTTTTGTGACGACTGCCTTCTCCTGGGGCGTGAGAAGCTCGATCAGCTGATAGAAGTCGCCGTTCGGTACCGGTACCGGCTTCGGCGCGGTGGTCTTGCTTGCTGCGGTTACGGTGGGCATTTAGGACTCCTGATGCTGTGGCTTGAAAGCCGGAAATAGTTGAAGGACGTAGATCGACCTCGCCGAGGGCGCCCGGTCTCAGGCGACCGGCTCCGTCGATTTTGCTTGGCTCGACTTGGTAATTTTGTTGCGTAGCTCAATCAGGCCGAGCAGGACTTCGTCACGTTCCGCCGCGAGTTCGTCGATCGAGCGCGATCCAGCCTCGGCATGGACGCTGTCGATGAGCTTCTTTTGCACTTCCGGAGTCAGCACCGGCGAGCCGAGGGTCTTCCACCAGGCGGTCATCGGGCCACTGAACTGCTGGAAGAAGTGCTCGATGCCGCCCGGACCGCCGCCGAGATGGTTGAGCATCATGTTGCCCATGACGCCCCAGCGCAGGCCCGGGCCCCAGCACAGGGCGGTGTCGACGTCGGCAGCGCTCACCACACCCTCGGCGACAAGGTAGTAAACCTCACGCGCCAACGCGGCCTGCAAGCGGTTAGCGACGTGGCCGGGCATCTCCTTGTTGACGCGCACCGTCCGCTGCCCGATCGACGTGTAAAATTCAGCGGCGCGCTCGATCGTATCCTTCGACGTCTTTGCCCCACCGACGATCTCGACCAGCGGGATCAGATGCGGCGGATTGAACGGATGGCCGATCACGCAGCGTTCGGGATGCATTTCGCACGCCGACTGGATCTCGCTCATGGTCAAGCCCGACGAGCTTGAGGCGATGATGACGCTGGGATGCAACAGCTCGTCCAGTTGGCGATAGAGCGTTTTCTTGAAATCGATTTTCTCGGGCCCGTTTTCCTGGACCAGATCGACATCCTTGATGGCGGCCTTAAGGTCCGCGGTGAATGACAGCCTGTTCTGGGAGGCACCGGATGCTAGGCCAAGCCGTTGCAGCGCGGGCCAGGCCGCGGCAACAAAGCGCTTCAATGCCACTTCCGCGCCCGGCGCAACGTCTGTCGCCACCACGTCAAGGCCGTGGGCAAGGAAGAGTGCGGTCCAGCTTGCGCCGATGACGCCCGTGCCAATGATAGCGATGCGGCGAATGGGTTTGTTTTGCGACATATCACTTCTCCTTCGGGAATTCGGCGTATGCGATGCCGGTGAGGTTGCCCTGTGCGTAGAGGAAATTTCGTTCACCGGATCCATCGAGCCGCGCGGAGTAAATTGAGCCGGCGAAATCGGTCACGAACATGCGATCGTTTGGAATGTCGAGCGCGATACCGATCCCTTCCATGAGATGGGTCACCACGACTTCTGGCTCGGCAGGCTTGTTGTCGATCGAGGCCCGATTCACTGTGTTACCGCGCGGAGGATCGCCGCGGTCGGTCCAGTAGAGAACACGGTTCTTGTGGTCCAGCTCGATATCGATCGGTTCCGGCAGAGCGTCGTAGAAGATCTCGATGTCTGACCTAGTCGCTGCAGTTTGGCCGGCGGGAATTTCGACATTGGCGCGAAAGAGGCGACCGAGCCCGGCATTGTCTGGGCCTTTTTGCGTCCAGTAGATGTGTCCGAATTTCGGATCGATCGTAAGCCCAACGCACCATCGCGTCGCATCCCGTTGATCGGTTTCGCCGCGCCCTGCCTCAATGAGCGTCTCCAGCTGCGAGCCGTCGAGATTGCAGCGCATGACGCGCATACCCTCGCGGTCGCACCAATAGAGCTTTCCACCTTTCTTATCGAGGATGATCTGCTTCGGAGAGTGGGTGTCTCCCTGTGCGACGATTATCTTGCGGTTCTTGCCGTCGACGTCGGCGCGCTCGATGGATCCGTCATTCAGGTTTGGGATGCCCATGTTGGTCCAGTAAATATGGCCGGCCTCAGCATCGACGACAATCCCGTCGGGCAAATGGCAACCCGAGACGATGGTCTTGCGGTCGGAACCATCCGTATTCATGGAGTGAATCCGGTCGGCGTTAATCTCAAGGACAAAGAGACGAGGGGCGACGGCGCTAACGCTTCGATTGTTCTTCTTGACGGCTTCAGACATCTGGCACCTTTATTGCGATCTGACGCGATATCGGTCAGCGATTGATCGCCACTGTGCCGCGAATACTTGCCACGATATTGAACGAGACGATCGTCGCTGGAATGGTTGTGCTTCTTCATCGCTGTCGTACGACGCGGCTCATCCCCTTGCTGCTCACCTACACTTTTCGCACGCGACGTATACACGACATGCTATAATCGCTTCGTTCGTTGGCGGAGGGCTGGCGTCTGGGACCAGATCATGGATGCACTGACCGCAGCTCACGATGCCGTAGTGCAGATGATCGATACATCTGTCGTGCGAGTCCATCAGCATGGAGCTTGCGTCGCGGACAACAAACAACAGCACACGGGCCGGTCACGAGGCGGGCTGACAAGCAAGATCGCGCTGTGGTCCACGCCAATGGCTTTCCCGAACAATTGGGCCTTACACCCGCCGGGACTCACGACAACCAACTCTGCACCTTTACCGCGCGCGCAACCTCGTCGAGCGATTCTTCAACAAGATCAAGCACAGTGTCGGCGTGTCGCTACCCGATATGACAAGCTCGCAGCCAACTATCTCGCCAACATCCATTAAACTCGCGTCAATCCGAATTTAGTTGCGTGCTAATGAGCCCACGCCCTAGAAAATAGGCAGTTCGCTCGAACCAAGCCGATCGGATCACATTTTGACAAGCTCTCTGATCTGAAATCTCCCATAAATCCGATCAACGCATCTGCACTCCGACTGACACTGATTCTGCGTAGTGGCGGCGCCTGCGACGAGAAACGTAATACGAGCCTCTTAACGCTGCTATCGTTCCGTGTTGGAAGAGACCGATGTGTCACCGGTGCGGCAGACAATGTCACTCACCGTTGTGGATGGCGTCATCCGAACAGTCGGCGGAACTGTGCAACTGCGAGAGCGAACTACCGAGAGAGTTGACTGATGTCGAAAACAAGACTCGCCCTACTTGTGATTTTGTCGGCCTGGGTGCTCGGTTCATTGGGCGCGGCTGCCAAATCGAGTGAAACTAAGCACGCGCTAGACCGGCAGAATTCCGGACTTGAAGAGACTATTGGTCGCGAGCTGGAGCTGTTCCGGAGCGCGCAATTATCCCTACAGCAGGCATTACTGATTGCCGAAAGATTACACACCGGATCTAGAGTTGTAGATATCAGCTTCGATGGCGAGTCAAACCCACCGGTCTATAGAGTGAAGAACATTCAAATGAACCACATTTGGGAGAATGCTATCGATGCAAGGACAGGGAGCAGCAACACAAACGGCAAACACGCGCTGTCTGTTAAGAAGCTGAGGATCGGCGTAACTTATTAGCGCTAAGAGCCGTTCGGAAAACGATGTCAGACGCCGTCGTCGTCGCGGAGCGATCAACGCTCGGAAAGGCAATTAGCGGAGGTTTAAAGAGTGAGGATGGGACACTGTTTTTTGTCGTTGTTGTGGATACCGCCGATGGACTTCTAGAGCCTCCTCAAGTTGGAGGCCGATGACCGCCGCGCCCGATCAATCTCCGTACCGAAAATTTCTACTGGATGTAGGCCATCCCGCGCCTTCGCCTGTTATTCATCGAGGATCGTCTACGCCGATCGCACGGCAGGTCTTTTATCCAAATGGAATTTGAGAGGCCATGCTTCGTGCCGTTTTACGGTCCTTGGTGACCACACCCAAATTGCCGTGAGCGCAAATCGACCCGCGCCTGCGAGGTGGCCATCATCCAATGTCAGACGGCTTCGCCTCGCATCGATGACTGGGCACGATTGGCGGCCCAGCACGAGCCAATGTGCAGCAAGTGATTGTAAGTGCTGCCAGCGCAAGACCCGTGGCATTACGAGCGACCAGAGCCCGAGGCGCGTTTTACACCAGGCGCCGAGGCACGATCCGACAACGAAGTCAACAATCGCTAGTCCGATGCGCCGTGCCAGGCTTCGACCGATGTTTCGCTTGCGTCCCGAGGCCTGGGGAACTGCGCAAGACCCCATCCAAGGAATGAGTGGGCACAAACGCCGGGATCATGACCATCAAACTCAGCGCCGAGCAACGAAATTGCCGACGTCGATATTGCAAGCTGAATGAAGGCCAATCCAGAATGCGCACAATTATACAATACGGCAGTTATCGGGCATCTATGCTCAGAGCGGCGAATGCCGGGGGCAGGCTCTAGGCGCCGTAAACGGCGGGTGCTGC
>Ga0193743_1001865_pt1 | contig 15243 bp, 13 predicted proteins | sample L2c2metaG_FD_143038 | JGI IMG/M metagenome (GOLD analysis project Ga0193743, IMG submission 143038) | Soil microbial communities from a riparian zone of the East river system, Colorado, United States - L2c2 | ecosystem: Environmental > Terrestrial > Soil > Riparian zone | place: USA: East River...
AGAACGGCGTGGTCCGCGGCACGATCCTGACCTCGATGCTGAAGCGCGTCGACATCGCGGTGCTGCGGGCGCTGGACGACATGCGGGCGGGCACCTGGACCCCGGGCGAGATGACGCTGGGCGTGCGCGAGCATGGCGTCGGCTGGGCTATCGACCAGAACAACCGGCCGCTGGTGACCCGGTCGATGGAGGAGGCGGTCGAGACCGCCCGCCGCGCCATCGCCGACGGCACCATCAAGGTCCCCGACCCGACCGCCCCCTGACGGCTGGCCGACAGATCTCGTTCGCCCGGACACCCGCTTTCTTCTTCGCAGTCACACGGATGCAACCGAAGCGCCCTAGAGGTGTTTTGGGAGCTGTAAGGGATTCGGCCCTTGCGGGATGAAGAAGGGGGAAGCTTCGTCATGCGCGATCCGCTGATCAACGAATTTGTCGCTAATCACGTCGGTGCCGACACATCGGAATATCTGGAGATCAAGGGCGACGCCTCGGCCGATTACAGCGGCTGGACCTTGGTGCAGATCGAAGGCGACGCCGGCGGCACCACCGGCCGCGTCATCTCCGCCACCGCGATCGGCAGCACCGACGCCGAGGGCTACTGGAGCAGCGGTTTCCAGTCGAACCTGCTGCAGAACGGCAGCGGCACTCTGCTGCTGGTCGAGAACTACACCGGCAGCACCGGTCAGGACCTCGACACCAATGATGACGGTGTCCTCGACGCCACGCCCTGGGGCCGCATCGGCGACGGCATCGCGATCGACGACGGCGGGGCCGGCGACCGGTTCTACACCGGCACCGTGCTGACCCCCGGCTTCGACGGCGGCAGCCAGGCCGTCGGCGGCGCCTCGCGGCTGCCCGACGGGGTCGACACCGACCGTCCCGCCGACTGGGTGCGCAACGACTTCGACCTGGCCGGCCTGCCCGGCCAGGCCGGCACCCCCGTCCCTGGCGAGGCGCTGAACACGCCCGGCGCCGTCAATGCCCCAGTCGGCGTCAGCACGCCGGACTTCCACGCCATCTACGACATCCAGGGCGCCGGCCATCGCTCCGAATTCGAAGGCGACCGGGTGGCGACCCGCGGCGTGGTCACGGCCATCGCCGCCAACGGCTTCTACATCCAGGACGCCCAGGGCGACGGCAACAGCGCCACCTCCGACGCCGTCTTCGTCTTCACCGGCGGCACCGGGATCCCGGCCGAGGTCCAGCTCGGCGTCACCCTCGACATCACCGGCTCGGTCAGCGAGTTCCAGCCAGGCGGCGCCTCCGGCCACAACCTGACCATCACTGAGATCACCGGCGCGACCGTCGAGGTCTCGGCCGAGCAGCAGACCGTACCCGTCGCGGTCAACATCGGCGCCGGCGGCTACGCCCCGCCGACCGAGGCGATCGACGATGACGGCCGCACCGTGTTCGATCCGTCCCATGACGGCGTCGACTATTGGGAAAGCCTGGAGGGCATGGTGGTCGACGTCCCGGCCCCGGTGGTGGTCGGCCCGACCAACGGCTTCGGCGAGATCTATGTGCTGGCCGACCGCGGCGACCACGCCACCGGCACCCAGACCGGCGCCGGCGGCATCCTGATCTCCGAGACCGACCAGCAGCCGGAGCGGATCCAGATCGACGACGACCTGCTGGGCGGCAGCGGCATGCCGCATGTCAATGTCGGCGCCGATCTCGGCACCATCCATGGCGTCGTCAGCTACAATTTCGGCTGGTACGAGGTGCAGGCGATCCAGCCGCTCACGGTCGAGTCCCCTGGAGCCCTGACGCCGGAGACCACGGTGCTGGCCGGCGACCGCGACCATCTGACCATCGGCTCGATCAACCTGGAAAACCTCGACCCAAAGGTCGAGGACATCAACCTGGTGGACGGCAAGAACCCGAACAACGTCGATGACGACATCGGCAGCGGCAAGTTCGACCGGCTGGCCGCGCAGATCGTCGACAACATGAAGGCGCCCGACATCGTCGCCCTGCAGGAGGTGCAGGACAGCAACGGCGCCGAGGTCACCGGCGTCACCTCGGCGGCCGAGACCGCGCGGGTGCTGATCGAGAGCATCGTCGCCCATGGCGGCCCGCGCTACGAATATGTCGATGTGGCGCCGGCCAACGGCACCTCGGGCGGCCAGCCCGGCGGGAACATCCGGGTCGGCTACCTTTACAACCCGGAGCGGGTCGACCTGGTCGAAGGCTCGGTCCACGCGCTGACCGACCCGGACCTGTCAGACGGCGACGCGTTCGCCGCCAGCCGCCTGCCCCTGGCCGCCGATTTCAGCTTCAACGGCGAGATCGTGACGGTGGTGAACAACCACTTCACCTCGAAGAGCGGCAGTTCGCCGACCTATGGCGAGGACTTCCCGCCGCTCAACCGCGGCGAGGACCAGCGCGAGGCCCAGGCGGCGATCGTCAACGCCTATGTCGACGGCCGGCTGGCAGCCGACCCGGACGCCAAGGTCATGGTGGTCGGCGACCTCAACGAGTTCTCCTGGAACGACCCGCTGAAGGTGCTGCATGGCGACCCCGACAACCCGGTGCTGAAGGACCTGGCCGACGAGCTGCTGCCGCCCGGCGAGCGCTGGAGCTATGTGTTCGAGGGCGCGAGCCAGGAGCTCGACCACATGCTGGCAACCAAGGGCGCCTACGATGCCGGGCTTCAGTTCGACATCGTCCACACCAATTCCGGCTTCGCCGACCAGGTCAGCGACCACGACCCGTCGGTGGCGCGGCTGCACCTGCCGGCCCCGGGCACGCCGGAGAATCCGCATGTCATCGTCGCCGACAAGCCGAACTTCTTCTTCAACTTCGCCACGGTCAAAGGCACCGACGCCTTCGACGAGGTCCGGGCCTCGGTCAACCTCAAGGCCGGCGACGGGGTCGAGCGCATCGTGCTGCAGGGCGACCATGACCTGATCGTCTGGGCGGGCAAGACCGACACCCAGATCACCGGCAATTCCGGCAACAACATCCTCTATGGCGGGGCCGGCCGCGACACCATCGCCGGCGGCCACGGCGACGACCTGCTGATCGGCGGCCGCGGTGGCGACAGCTTCGCCTTCGGGCGCGGCGATGGCCACGACACCATCGCCGATTTCGACGTCCGGCAGGACCGGCTGGACATCGCCGACGGCGTGCCGTTCACGGTCAAGGGCAGTCTGCTCGGTGCCGTGGTCGAGCTCGATGACGGCAGCCGGATCACCCTGCTCGGCGTGCGTCCGGACCAGGTCGACCACGCCGACTGGCTGGTCTGATCCGGTTGGCCCGACTTCGTAGGCCGGGTTCGCTCATTGCGAACCCGGCCTACGCCTGTGCCTCCGGCGACAGCTCGTCCAGGCGGCGCTGCAGGAACCGCCGTTCCGGCTCCTGCAGCGCCAGGCTGAGCGCGCGCCGGTAGGCGGCGCGCGCCTCGGACGTCCGCCCGAGCCGCCGGCACAGATCCGCCCGCGCCGCATGGGCCAAGTGGTAGTCCGCGAGGTCGCCATCCGCCAGGATCGCGTCGATCAGGGCGAGGCCCGACGCCGGGCCGTCGCGCATCGCCACCGCCACGGCCCGGTTCAGCGCCACCACCGGCGATGGCTCGATCCGCGCCAGCAAATCGTACAGCCCGACGATCTCGGCCCAATCCGTGGCCGCGGCCTCCGGCGCGTCGGCATGCACCGCCACGATCGCGGCCTGCAGCGCATATGGCCCCGCTTGGCCCAACGACAGCGCCCGCACCACCAGCGCCGCCCCTTCGGCGATCTGGTCGCGGTTCCACAGCGACCGGTCCTGGTCCGGCAGCAGCACCAGGTCGCCCGATGGCGAGCTGCGCGCCTCTTGCCGCGACTCCTGCAGCAGCATCAGGGCCAGCAGTCCGATCGCCTCGGGCTCTGCCGGCAACAACTCGACCAGCAGCCGGCCCAGGCGAATCGCCTCGCCCGACAGGTCGGCGCGCGTCAGCGCCGGCCCGGACGACGCCGAGTATCCCTCGTTGAAAACGAGGTAGATGACGCGCAGCACGCTCTCCAACCGCTCCGGCCGCTCGGCCGGCGGCGGCACCTGGTAGGGAATGCCGGCGTCGCGGATCTTCGCCTTCGCCCGCACGATGCGCTGGGCCATGGTGGGCGGCGCGGTGAGGAAGGCGTGCGCGATCTCCTCGGTGGTCAGGCCGCACATCTCGCGCAGCGTCAGCGCCAGCCGGGCGTCCGGCGACAAAGCGGGATGGCAGCAGGTGAAGATCAGCCGCAGCCGGTCGTCCTCCATCTCGCCCTCCTCCCGCTCCTCCACCTCGGCGGCCTCGCCGTCCAGCTGCTCGGCCAGGGCCGCCAGCGCCGCGTCGAAGCGGACGCGGCGGCGCAGCCCGTCGATCGCCTTGAACCGCCCGGCCGAGACCAGCCACGCCCGCGGGTTGGCGGGCACGCCGGTCCGCGGCCATTGCTCCGCCGCGGCCCGGAAGGCCTCGTGCACCGCCTCCTCGGCCAAGTTGAAGTCGCCGAGCAGGCGGATCAGGGTGGCCAGCACGCGGCGCGACTCCGCGCGGTAGACGGCGTCGATCGCCCGGGACGCCGCCCCGGCCGGCTCCGCGGCCATCGGCGGAGTCCTAGCCGAGCCCCATGACCGGCCGCACCTCGATGCTGCCCAGCTTCGCCAGCGGGATGCCGGCGGCGACCTGGATCGCCTCGTTCAGATCGCGCGCCTCGATCAGGATGAAGCCGCCGAGATGCTCCTTGGTCTCGGCGAAGGGGCCGTCGGTGGTCGATACCCGGCCGTTGCGGACCCGCACCGTGGTGGCCGAGCTGGTCGGATGCAGGGCCTGGGAGACGAGGTAGTGGCCGCTGCGCCGCAGCTCCTCGTCATAGGCCCGGGAATCGCGGGTCAGGTCCTTGTCCTCGACCGGCGACAGCGCATCCATGGTCCGCTGCTCCATATAGACCAGGCAGAGATACTTCATCGCGACCTCCTCTCAGGCTCGCAGGATTGTGGACTCGGACTGGTCGTTCGGCGAAGGCCGGAATCGACATCGGCCGCCATCCCTATCGTCACCGCGGTTTACGGCGCGACGCCGCGCGCCTAGAAGAGCGCCATGGCACAGACGCTCGAGATCGGTTCCGTCGCGGTTCCCGGACGGGTCTGGATCGCCCCGATGACCGGGGTGTCCGACCTGCCGTTCCGCCGCGCCGCCTCGCGGCTGGGCGCGGCCTATGTCGCGACCGAGATGGTGGCCTGCGCCGAATTCGCCCGCGGCCGGCCAGATGTGCTGCGGCGCGCGGCGGTGGGCGACGGCCTGCCGCTGATGGTGGTGCAGCTGGTCGGCCACGAGGTCGGCGCCATGGCCGAGGGCGCCCGCCTGGCCGCCGCCGCCGGGGCCGAGATCATCGACCTCAACTTCGGCTGCCCGGCGCGCGAGGTGACCGGGGTGCAGTCCGGCTCCGCCCTGATGCGCGACCCGGACCTGGCCGAACGGCTGGTCGCGGCCGCCGCCAACGCCGTGGATGTGCCGGTCACCGTCAAGATGCGCCTGGGCTGGGACGATGCCAGCCGCAACGCACCCGACTTCGCCCGCCGGGTCGAGGCCGCCGGCGCCCGCGCCATCACCGTACACGGCCGCACCCGCTGCCAGTTCTACAAGGGCGCGGCCGACTGGGCCGCCGTGCGCGAGGTGAAGGACGCGGTGTCGGTCCCCGTCATCGTCAACGGCGACATCGTCGACGGCGCCACCGCCGCCGACGCCCTGGCGCGATCCGGCGCCGACGGCGTGATGATCGGCCGCGGCGTCACCGGCAAGCCCTGGATCGCAGCGGCGATCGAAGCCGCGCTCGACGGCGGTGACGGGTTCCAGGAGCCGGATCGCGACCGGCGGCTGGCCATCGCGCTGGAGCATCTGCGCGAGACCCTGGCCTTCTACGGCGACGGCCACGGGTTGCGCATCTTCCGCAAGCACCTGGCCGCCTATATCGAGGCCGCACCCTGGCCGGCCACGGCAGAGGATCGCCGCGAGGCGCGCCGCGTGCTGTGCCAGGCCGATGCGCCGGGCGCGGTCGAGGCCGGCCTGACCGCCCTGTGGACCGATCCGGGACACCGCCTGGCCGCCTGACAGCAGGCCGGTACAAGACGCCGGCCCCTTCGCGGCCCACAACTCCGGTCCCGAGACACGGAGTTGCCCGATGCTGTCCCATCCCACAAAGCCCTGCAGCGCCATCAACTTCGCCGAGAAGCTCTCCCTCTTCTCCGAACAGTGGCAGCCGAAGGTCATCGCCGAGCTGAACGACCTGCAGTTCAAGATCGTGCGGATCGAGGGCGACTTCCTCTGGCACGACCATCCGGAGACCGACGAGGCGTTCATCGTGCTCGACGGCGAGTTGCGGATCGACTTCCGGGATGGATCGATCACGCTGCGGCCGGGCGAGATGGCGGTGGTGCCCAAGGGCGTCGAGCACAAGCCGTTCGCGGCGAAGGAGGTCCGGATGCTGCTGATCGAGCCGCACGGCACCCTGAACACCGGCCACGCCGGCGGCGAGCGGACGGCGCAGAACGACGTCTGGATCTGACGCGCCGATCCCTCGGCCTCGACGCGGGCGAGGCTCCAATTAATATATAGAAATCGAATGATTCGATATCTATGTATTGACCGATGAGACCATCCCAGCCGCCCATCGGGCTCCTGCTCGCCCGCACCGCCAAGACGGTCAGCCGCGCTTTCGATGACGCGCTGACCGCAGCCGGCGGCTCGCTGCCGACCTGGCTGATCCTGATGTCGCTGATGCGCGACGGTCGGCTGAGCCATGGCGAGCTGGCGGACCGCGTCGGAGTCCAGGGCCCGACCCTGACCCATCATCTCGATGCGTTGGAGCAGCGTGGGCTGGTGCACCGCGAGCGCCTGCCCGACAACCGGCGGGTGCAGCTGGCCAGCCTGACTGAGGCCGGAGTCGCGCTGTTCCACCACCTTCGGCAGGCGGCGCAGGCGCATGACGCCCGGTTGCGCGACGGCATCGCCGCCGAGGACCTGGACCGGCTGCGCGAAGTGCTCGCCCAGCTGGCCGCGAACGTCACCCGAACCGATGAGGAGGATCCGTCCCATGACCGCTGACAACACCGTGCCCAGCTCTGGCAGAGCTGGTCCAAGGCCGAGCGCGACGCCGACACCGCCGCGCTGGACCGGCTGCTGACCGGGGAGTTCCGCGGCGTCGGCCCGGTCGGCTTCGTGCTGGGCAAGACCGAATGGCTGCGCCGCTACGCCGATGGTCTGGCGCATGAGTCGATCGCGCTCGACCAGGTCGAGACCCGCGAAGCCGACGACACCGCCGTCGCCATCGGCGTCCTGACCCAGACCGGAAGCTTCCGTGGCCACCGCACCGACGGCCGCTTCCGGGTGACGCTGATCGGTCGCCGCCGGGCGGAGGGCTGGCGGCTGGACGGGCTGCATCTGAGCCCGATCCGGGCGGCGGTCTGAATGGCCGCGCTCTGTGTCGGCGACGGCCGCTCCCGCACCGTCGGCCTGGTCCACCCGGTGCTGGCCGCCGAGGCGCTGGCCTTCGCCCTCGCCTCCCTGGTGCATCGCGGCTGGATCGTGGCCGGCTATGCGCACGATGCTGCGGCGACCGCGGAGACAGTCATCGCCGCGGTCCTGCTGGCGGGGCTCGCGTTCAGCGTGATCCGGCCGGCGCGGTCCCGGGTGGTCGGGCTCGCCGTGCAGGCCTTCGCCTTGCTTGGCACCCTGGTCGGCCTCTTCGCCGTCATCCGCGGCTTCGGTCCGCAGACCCAGGCCGATCTCGTCTATCACGTCGCGATGGTGGCTGCGCTGGCCGCCGGCCTTGTGGCCGTCGCCCGGACCGGGCGACCGGCGACGGCTTGATCCTTCGTTCCCTTTCTGTTCTTATGTCAGCTATGTTCGGCCGCGCCGCCGCTGCCCCTTCCCCTCCGCCCCTGCCGGGCCGATATTGATGCCATGACCTCGGCCACCCGCCCCGCCCCCGACGCCGCCCCGTCCTCCCCCGTCGTGATCCATCGCCCGGCCCTGCCGGAGAAGGATCGCTCGACCCCGTTCAAGATCGTGTCCGACTACACCCCGGCCGGCGACCAGCCCGAGGCGATCGCCGAGCTGATGGCCGGGCTGGACAAGGGCGAGCGCGACCAGGTGCTGCTCGGCGTCACCGGGTCGGGCAAGACCTTCACCATGGCGCATGTGATCCAGAAGCTGCAGCGCCCGACCCTGGTGCTGGCCCCGAACAAGACCCTGGCTGCCCAGCTGTACGGCGAGTTCAAGAGCTTCTTTCCGGGGAACGCGGTCGAGTTTTTCGTCAGCTACTACGACTATTACCAGCCGGAAGCTTACGTCGCCCGCACCGACACCTATATCGAGAAGGAAAGCCAGATCAACGAGCAGATCGACCGGATGCGCCACGCGGCGACCCGGGCGCTGCTCGAGCGGCACGACTGCATCATCGTCGCCTCGGTCTCCTGCATCTATGGCATCGGCGACGTCGAATCCTACAGCGAGATGACGATCCCGCTGGAGACCGGGCAGCGGCTGAACCGCCAGGCCCTGCTGAAGCACCTGGTCGACATCCAGTACCGCCGCAACGACACCGCCTTCGCCCGCGGCACCTTCCGGGTGCGCGGCGACACGGTCGAGATCTTTCCGGCCCATCTGGAAGACCGCGCCTGGCGCATCTCCTTCTTCGGCGATGAGATCGATTCGATCCACGAGTTCGACCCGCTGACCGGCGAGAAGTTCGCGGCGCTGAAGATGGTCCGCATCTACGCCAACAGCCACTACGTCACACCGAAGCCGACGCTGCTGCAGGCGATCAAGGGCATTCGCGAGGAGCTGAAGGAGCGGCTGGTGGAGTACAACGCCACCGGCCGGCTGCTGGAGGCGCAGCGGCTGGAGCAGCGCACCCAGTTCGACCTGGAGATGATGGAGGCAACCGGCGCCTGCGCCGGAATCGAGAACTACTCCCGCTATCTCACGGGCCGCGCCCCCGGCGATCCGCCGCCGACCCTGTTCGAGTACCTGCCCGAAGACGCGCTGCTGGTGGTCGACGAGAGCCATGTGATGGTGCCGCAGATCGGCGGCATGTACCGCGGCGACCGGGCGCGCAAGGACATCCTGGCCGAATACGGCTTCCGCCTGCCGTCCTGCCGCGACAACCGCCCGCTGAAGTTCGAGGAGTGGGAGGCGATGCGGCCGCAGAGCGTCTTCGTCTCGGCCACTCCCGGCCCGTGGGAGATGGAACGGACCGGCGGCGTCTTCGCCGAGCAGGTGGTGCGCCCGACCGGGCTGATCGACCCGATCGTGCTGGTCCGCCCGATCGCGAGCCAAGTCGACGACGTCATGGCCGAATGCCGCGAGGTCATCGCCCGCGGCATGCGCATCCTGGTCACCACCCTGACCAAGAAGATGGCCGAGGCGCTGACTGAATACATGACCGAGGCCGGCATCAAAGTCCGCTACCTCCATTCCGACGTCGAGACGCTGGAGCGGATCGAGATCATCCGCGACCTCAGGCTCGGCGTGTTCGACGTGCTGGTCGGCATCAACCTGCTGCGCGAAGGGCTGGACCTGCCCGAGGTCGGGCTGGTCGCCATCCTCGACGCCGACAAGGAAGGCTTCCTGCGCAGCCGCACCTCGCTGATCCAGACCATCGGCCGCGCCGCCCGCAACATCGAGGGCCGCGCCATCCTCTATGCCGACAGCATGACCGGCAGCATGACCGCGGCGCTGGACGAGACCAATCGCCGGCGCGAGAAGCAGCAGGCCTACAACGTCGCCAACGGCATCACGCCGGAGAGCATCAAGAAGCAGATCGGCGACATCCTCGACAGCGTCTACGAGCGCGGCGACCGGGTCACGGTCTCGACCGGCGACAGTGGCGCCAAACACCTGACCGGCAAGTCGCTGAAGGACCATATCGGCGACCTGGAGAAGCGGATGCGCGAGGCCGCCGCCAATCTGGAGTTCGAGGAGGCGGCGCGGATCCGCGACGAGCTGCGCCGGCTGGAGGCGGCGGATATGGGGCTGGGCGGCCCCGGGCAGGTGGGCGACCCCAGACAGGTGGGCGGCGCCGGGCTGATCGTCCATGCCCGCGTCGGCTCGCACGGCCATGCCGCGGCGCTGGAGGGCATCCCGATGTCGCCAAAAATACTTGGGGGCGCCAAGCCGACCGAGCGGCCGAAGAAGGGCGGCCGCCGCCGCAAGGGACCGTGATGCCCTGCCCGGGCATGCGGGCCGGTAAGATGCGCGGCGCAACCATCATCGCGGCCGGGCAGATCGTCTCAATCCTGGGAGCGATGATGCTTGACCCTGGCACCCCGGCGCGCCAGGGGTCGATATCCCCGTCCCTGCGCCCGGTCGCCGCACCAGGACGGCTCTGCGGTATCCGCTACCGCGTTGACATTCCTGGCGTCGCCGCTTCGCTGCGACCGGCAGTTGTGCACAGGCGAAATACGAATCGGAGATGGCAGCAATTTTCTAGCCCGGACATATCGTGTGATGCTTCTGTTTCAACTTGACTTGGAATTTATCAAGCATTTTCATGAAGTTAGATTTTTTGCCTAGTTTTTGGGCAACGATGATGACAATTAGGCGGCGCCTCGGTTACGGGACCTTCTCAGGCACTTTCCCACAATGTTATCCACAGATTCGGTGGATATCATCGAAGCGTCATCGCGCGGCGGACAGCGACTCATGGGGCCTCCGACGATGTGCCTTGAAGCCGGGGCCGGACCGTCCGAAATTGCGGGGATGAGCGACACTCTGACGGACGCCCCACCCAGTTCTCCGCCGGACCGCCCGAAGCCCCCGGGCCGGGCGAAGGCGCGGGTGCGCAGCATCGCCGAGGGCGTGGCGGTGATCCAGGCGCATCTCCGCACCCTGCCGAGTTCGCCGGGCGTCTATCGCATGCTCGACGACGCCGGCAACGCCCTCTATGTCGGCAAGGCGCGCAACCTGAAGAAGCGCGTCTACGCCTACACCCAGACCGGCAAGCAGCCGGCCCGCCTGCTGCGCATGATCGCCGACACCATCACCATGGAATTCGTGGTGACCCGGTCCGAGGTCGAGGCGCTGCTGCTCGAGGCCAACCTGATCAAGCGGCTGAAGCCGCGCTACAACGTGGTGATGCGGGACGACAAGACCTTCCCGCACATCATGATCTCCGGTGACCACCTGTTCCCGCGCATCGCCAAGCACCGTGGCGCCTCGGGGCCGACCGGCCAGTTCTTCGGCCCCTTCGCCTCGGCCGGGTCGGTCAACCGCACCATCACCGCGCTGCAGCGGGCCTTCCTGCTGCGCAACTGCACGGACTCGATCTTCGCCACCCGCAGCCGCCCTTGCCTGCAGTACCAGATCAAGCGCTGCACCGCCCCTTGCGTCGGCTACGTCACCGAGGCGCAGTACGCCGAGCAGGTGGCGAGTGCGGTGGACTTCCTCAGCGGCCGCAGCCAGGCGGTGCAGGGCCGCTTCGCCGGGCAGATGATGGAGGCCAGCGAGCGGCTGGATTTTGAGCAGGCGGCGCGCTGGCGCGACCGCATCCGCGCCCTGACCAATGTCCAGTCGCACCAGGACATCAATGTCGAGGGCATCGGCGACGCCGACGCGCTGGCGATCCACGAATCGGGCGGCCACAGCTGCATCCAGGTCTATTTCTTCCGCGGCGGCCGCAACTACGGCACCCGCGCCTATTTCCCCAGCCATGACAAGACCGCGGAGCGGGCCGAGATCCTGGCCGCCTTCCTGAGCCAGTTCTACGACAGCCACCCGCCGCCGCCGCTGGTGTTGCTCAGCGACGAGGTGGCGGAGACCGAACTCCTGTCGGAAGCCCTGACGCTGAAGGCCGACCGCAAGGTCGAGATCGCGGTGCCCAAGCGTGGCGACAAGCGCCGGCTGATCGAGCATGCGCTGAACAACGCCCGCGAGGCGCTGGGCCGGCGCATGGCCGAAAGCTCGAGCCAGGCGGTGCTGCTGGAGGGCGTAGCCCGGGTGTTCGGGCTGGACGCGCCGCCGCGACGGATCGAGGTCTACGACAACAGCCATCTGGGCGGCACCAACGCCCTGGGCGCCATGATCGTGGCCGGGCCGGATGGCTTCAACAAGGCGCAGTACCGCAAGTTCAACATCAAGGGCCCAGTCACCCCCGGCGACGACTACGCGATGATGCGCGAGGTGCTGACCCGCCGTTTCGCCCGCGCCCTGAAGGAGGACCCGGACCGCGAGCAGGAGGGCTGGCCCGACCTGGTGCTGATCGACGGCGGCCTGGGCCAGCTGAGCATCGTGCGCGAGGTCTTCGCCGAACTGGGCGTCACCGACGTGCCGCTGGTCTCGATCGCCAAGGGGCCGGACCGAGATGCCGGGCGCGAGCGCTTCTTCATGCCCGACCGGCCGCCCTTCAGCCTGGAGCCGAAGGACCCGGTGCTGTACTTCCTGCAGCGGATGCGCGACGAGGCCCACCGCTTCGTCATCGGCGGCCAGCGCATCCGCCGCGCCGGTGACATCGCCCGGTCGCCGATCGACGAGATCGGCGGCATCGGGCCGCGGCGGAAGAAGGCGCTGCTGCTGCATTTCGGCTCCGCCCGCGCCGTCAGCCGGGCCAGCCTGCAGGACCTCGAGGCGGTCGAAGGCATCAGCGGCACCGTCGCCCGCCTGATCTACCAACATTTCCACCCCGACGCCTGAGGCGCCATGTGCTAGCGTTTGCTTGCCCCTGAAGTCAGTGTCGTCGCCATGGTCACCAGCCTCCCGAACCTCCTGACATACTCGCGGATCGCGGCGATTCCCGTGCTGATCGCGCTGTTCTACGTGCCCGACGCCTGGGCCTCCTGGACCTGCCTGGTGATCTATGCCGCGGCGGCGATCACCGACTATCTCGACGGCAAGCTGGCGCGCGCCTGGGGCGCGACCTCGATGATCGGCCGGCTGCTGGACCCGATCGCCGACAAGATGCTGGTCACCGCGGTGCTGTTCATGCTGGCCGCCTTCGGGCGGCTGCAGGGCTGGTCGGTCATCCCGGCGGTGATCATCCTGCTGCGCGAGGTGCTGATCTCGGGCCTGCGCGAATTCCTGGCCGGCATGAACTCCCGCGGCCTGCCGGTGACCTCGCTGGCGAAGTGGAAGACCGCGATCCAGATGCTGGCGATCGGCTTCCTGATCGTCGGCGAGACCGGCACCCGCGCCTTCAACGGCCAGGTGCCGGTGACCGAGATCGGCATCGCCGGGATCTGGATCGCCGCGGTGCTGACCCTGGTGACCGGCTGGAGCTATCTGCGCGAGGGCGTGCGCCAGGCCATCACCGAGGACGATCCCCACGCCCCCCCGCCGGCAAAGGCCGCGGGCACCTTCGGCTGAGGGACGCGGATCGTGCAGGTGCTGGGCATCGCCGGCTGGAGCGGCAGCGGCAAGACCACGCTTCTGGCGAAGCTGATCCCGGTGCTGATCGGGCGCGGGCTGCGCGTCTCCACCATCAAGCACGCCCATCACGAATTCGACGTCGACCAGCCGGGCAAGGACAGCTGGCGGCACCGCGAGGCCGGAGCCACCGAGGTGCTGGTGTCGTCCAGCCGGCGCTGGGCCCTGATGCATGAGCATCGCGGCGCGGCGGAGCCGTCGCTGGACATGTTGCTGGCCAAGCTGGAGCCGGTCGATCTGGTGCTGGTCGAGGGCTTCAAGCGCGATCCGCACGCCAAGCTGGAGGTGTGGCGGGCCGAGACCGGCAAGCCGCCGCTCTATCCCGAGGACCCGGCGATCATCGCCGTGGCCAGCGACGGCCCGATCACCGATCCGGCCCGGCTGCGGCTGGCGATCGACGACATCGAGGCGATCGCGGATTTCGTCGTCGCCTTCGCGCGCCGCAAGGCGGCCTGAGCCATGGGCCGGCTGCCTGACGCCTCGTTGCCCGACGACTGCTTCGCCGTCGGCGACCGGCTGCTGTCGATCGAGGAGGCCCTGGCCGAGTTCCAGGCCCGGCTGGCCGTGGTCGCCGGCGTCGAGACCGTGTCCCTGGCCACGGCCGAAGGCCGGTTCCTGGCCGAGGACCTGGTGGCCGGCCGGTCGGTGCCGCCGCACGCCAACGCCGCGGTCGACGGCTATGCGGTGCATTTCGACGACCTGCGGCCCGACGCCCCGGTGACGCTGACGGTGACCGGCCGGGCCGCCGCGGGTCATCCGCTCGGCCGCGCCGGCGGCCGCGGCGAGGCGATCCGCATCTTCACCGGCGCGCCGATGCCCGCCGGGCCGGACACGGTGGTGATGCAGGAGGATTGCGCGGTCGCCGGCGACACGGTGACCGTCCCGCCCGGCCTGCCCCGCGGTGCCAATGTCAGGCAGGCGGGCGAGGACATCCGCGCCGGCGACACGGTGCTGACCGCGGGCCGCCGGCTGGGGCCGGCGGAGATCGGCCTCGCCGCCTCGCTCGGCCGTGTCGCCCTGCCCGTGCGCCGGCCGCTGCGCATCGCCCTGTTCTCGACCGGCGACGAGGTGCGCGACCCTGGCACGCCGATCGCCGACGGCCAGATCTACGACGCCAACCGCTTCGTCCTCGCCGCCCTGTTGCGTCGCCTCGGGTGCAGCGTCGACGACCACGGCATCCTGCCGGACCGGCTGGGAGCCATCCAGGCGGCGCTGGCCTCGGCGGCAGGCACGGCCGATGCCATCGTCACCTCCGGCGGCGTGTCGGTCGGCGACGAGGACCACGTCAAGGCGGCGCTCGAGGCGGCCGGCGGCCGGCTGCACCATTGGCGCCTGGCGATCAAGCCGGGCCGGCCGGTGGCGCTGGGCCAGATCGGCGGCGTGCCGCTGCTGAGCCTGCCCGGTAACCCGGTCGCGGTGATGGTGACCTTCCTGCTGGTGGCCCGCCCGATCCTGCTGCGCCTGGCCGGCGCCGAGATCCCGCCGCTGCGCCGTTTCGCCGTCGCCGCCGGCTTCGCGCACAGCAAGAAGCCGGAGCGGCGCGAATTCATCCGGGCGGTGCTGGAGACCGATCCGGCGGGCGCCCTGGTCGCCCGCCGCCATGGCGGCGAGGGCTCCGCCGTCCTGACCTCGATGGCCGGTGCCGAGGGGCTGGTCGAGCTGGGCGAAGACCTGACCCGAGTGGCGCCGGGCGACCCGGTTGCCTATATCCCATTGAGCGCATTGATCTGAGAACCCGTATGAAGCTCCTGTATTTCGCCTGGGTCCGCAGCAAGATCGGCATGGCCGGAGAGACGGTGTCGCCGCCGGAGACGGTGCGCGACGTCGCCGGGCTGCTGGACTGGCTGAAGGGCCGCGGCCCCGGC
>Ga0193743_1001866_pt1 | contig 15241 bp, 15 predicted proteins | sample L2c2metaG_FD_143038 | JGI IMG/M metagenome (GOLD analysis project Ga0193743, IMG submission 143038) | Soil microbial communities from a riparian zone of the East river system, Colorado, United States - L2c2 | ecosystem: Environmental > Terrestrial > Soil > Riparian zone | place: USA: East River...
GCTCAATCTGGATCTTCGGCACCGCGACGTTGACGATGCTGGTGTCCAGCACCGACATGAAGCTGCCCACGATCAGGACCGACAGGGGCAGCACCCAACCCTGACTGCGGCGGGTGTCCGGTGCGGCCGCGATGCTCACACACTCCAGAGTAGTCTTAGAAAACTCCTCGTATCTATATACAAGACCAAAAGGACTCTAGAGTCACAATTTGCCCACCGCCAGACCCACTGCGGCGGCCGCGCGAAGGGGGCGCGGCCGCCGGAGGGGCCGGGGAGGTTTCGTCCAGCGCCAATCCGAGTGCTGGTCCCAGGTGCGCTAGCTCGCGCTGACCAGGGCCTCCTGATGCGTCTTGGCGTCCTCCTCGCCGAAGCGGTCTTCCAGCTCCATCGGCGAGTAGTCCTCATCGATCTCCTGGGGCGGCCGGCCCCGGGCGCCCTGGATGGACTCCAGCCGCCGGGTGAGCTTGTCGGTGGCGTACTGCTGCATCTCCTCGGGATCGACGCCGAACGGTGCCGGCCGGCCCTCGAACCGCGCGTAGATCTCGTTGGTGAGCGCGAGCGCCGGTTCCATCAGCGCGCCCATCTGCTGCTCGACCGCTGTCCAGTTGGCGTCGCTGGCGGCCACGTGCCGGCGGCAGGTGAAGGTGCCCCAGGCCATGTGGCGGCGCTCGTCATCACCGATGTGCTTGATCAGCTTCTGCATGCCGGGCAGCAGATTGCGGCTGTTGCACACCTTGGCCCAGGCGAAGTAGCCGGTCAGCGCCAAACAGCCTTCGACGATGTGGTTGTAGGTGACCGAGGCGCGCACCTGGGCCGCCGGCGACGGGTCGTCCATCAGCGCGTACATCGCCTTCGGCTGCTCCACCTTGAAGATGGTGTCGTAGGCCGGGCCGTACTCGGCGTACTCGTGCAGGTCGCCGGTCAGCCCGATCGCGTCGAACCAGAGCCGGAAGCCCTGCATGTGCTTGGCCTCCTCGAACGCGAACTGGGCCAGATAGGCCTCGTCGGCCAGCCGGCCCTCGGCCGCCATCGCGTGCATGAACGGCTGAATGTCCTGGGTCACCGACTCCTCGCCGGCCATGAAGCGGGCCGCCAGCGAGCCGGTCATCAGCTTCTCGTCGTCGTTCATCGCCGCGAAGTCCTCGGCGTCCCGGGAGAAGTCGATGTCCTCGGGGTTCCAGAACTTTTTGTTGCCCTTGCGGAACAGGCGCATCGGGAATGAGTCCATCCGCAGCCCGCCGGCACACAGGCTGCCGAACCCGTTGCGTTTGTTGTGCTCGATGATGCGGTCGATCGCCATGGGTACTCCTCGGTGAATACGGTGGTTGGCGCGTCGGAGATTGTGCTGATCATCACACATTTGGCGGCTGGTTCCGAGGTCCTCGCGCGCCACGGTTGGCCCGAACGGGCCATCGAGACCGGCCGCCTGTCCGGCCGCCGGAGCAACGGTGACCGAGAGCCACTTCTAGTCAAGATGTACAGCTCCGAGGTGCGCCTGCTCGGCAAGATGAGCAGGTGAGATAGCTCCTGAGGTCGTTGTTGCGCATGACCAGCCCGTCCGGTGTGCTGGTCCGGACAGCCCTACCGAGCTGATCAAGGTGACCCGAGGAGGCCGTTCGTGAGTATTGATCAAACACTCACCAGCCAGGAGCGGCTGGCGGAGCTCGACCTGACCCAGCTGCGCCAGTTGGTCGGCCTGGTGGAGTACGACGCGGCGGCCGATCCGTTCCCGGTGACCGGGTGGGACGCCGTGGTCTGGTCGGTCGGCAATGCCACCCAGGCCGCGCTGTTCTATCAGGCGGTGTTCGGGATGGAGCTGGTCGCCTACTCCGGCCCGGAGACCGGCAACCGGGACCATCACGCCTTCGTGCTGCGCTCGGGGGCGGTGCGGTTCGTGCTCAAGGGTGGGGTCGATCCGGCCAGCCCGCTGCTGGAGCACCACCGCCGCCACGGCGACGGCGTGATCGACATCGCCCTCGAGGTGCCCGACGTGGACCGGTGCGTGGCCCACGCCCGCACCCAGGGCGCCACCGTCCTGGACGAGCCGCACGACATCAGCGACGAGCACGGCACGGTGCGGCTCGCCGCGATCGCCACCTACGGCGAGACCCGGCACACCCTGCTGGACCGCTCCCGATACACCGGGCCCTACCTGCCCGGATACATCTCGCGGCAATCCGGCTACGTGAAGCCCGCCGGTGAACCCAAGCGGGTCTTCCAGGCGCTGGACCACGTGGTGGGCAACGTCGAGCTGGGCCGGATGGATGAATGGGTGGACTTCTACAACCGGGTCATGGGCTTCACCAACATGGCGGAGTTCGTCGGCGAGGACATCGCCACCGAGTACTCCGCGCTGATGAGCAAGGTGGTCGCCAGCGGCAACCACCGGGTGAAGTTCCCACTCAACGAACCGGCGGCCGGCAAGAAGCGCTCACAGATCGACGAGTACCTCGACTACTACACCGGCCCCGGTGCGCAGCACCTCGCGCTGGCCACCAACGACATCCTCACCACGGTGGACACGTTGCGGGCCAAGGGCGTCGAGTTCCTCGCCACCCCCGACTCGTACTACTCCGACCCAGAACTGCGCGCCCGAATCGGCAACGTGCGGGTGCCCATCGGGGAGCTGCAACGCCGAGGCATCCTGGTGGACCGGGACGAGGACGGCTACCTGCTGCAGATCTTCACCAAGCCCATCGGCGACCGCCCGACGGTGTTCTTCGAGTTCATCGAGCGCCACGGCTCGCTCGGATTCGGCATCGGCAACTTCAAGGCCCTCTTCGAGGCCATCGAGCGGGAGCAGGCCAAACGCGGCAACTTCTAGCGGCTCAGACGTCGCGCCCCGTCCGAGCGACCGCTCATGATGGTGTCCGTCACGTATGTGCACTGGGCGGGAACGCTCGGCCTGGGCGCGAGGAGCCGGTGTGGGGCATTCGCAAGCCGACAAAGCAGCCAGTCATCGACGGATCGTGGAGATCACTTCGGCACGGCTGCGGGAGGACGGCCTGGAGCGGCCGGCCATCGGCGAGCTGATGCGCGAGGCCGGCCTGACCCATGGCGGGTTCTACCGGCATTTCGGCTCGCGCGAGGAGTTGGTCGAGGAGGCCATCGTCCGGGCGCTGTGGGACGGAGCCCGGCACATGTCGGACGCGGTGGCCCGGCAACGTGAGTGCGGCGCCGACCCGCTCGCCGCGCTGGTGGCGGCCTACCTGAGCGCCGCGCACCGGGATGACCCGACCAACGGCTGCGCGGTGGCCACCTTGGGTGCCGACGTGGCCAGGGCTTCGGAGCGCACCCGGGCGGCGTACGGGAACCAGGTGGAGAGCTACCTGCGGGTGCTCGAGGGGCTGATCGACGAGTCGGACCCGGCGGTCCGGCGGCGGCGCGCCCTGCTCACCCTCTCCGCGCTGGTCGGGGCATTGGTGATGGCGCGGGCGGTGGCAAATCCGGAGCTGTCCGCCGAGCTGCTCGGGCGGGTGGCCGAGGGGCTGACGGAGGGCGGCCCGAGCAGCTGAGGCGGCTGGTGCGCCCGCCATCTGGATGATGGTCGTACTCTTCGCCACCGAATAATTAACAAGATCCCTTAGTGGATTGGCACGTGGAGCGAGGCCTGCGAATATGGGTCGATGAGCAGGCGCCCGGCGGTGCGGTGTCACATGTGTTGTCGGGGCACCCCTTCGCTTCCTGAAGCGGGTGCGGTTAGATGGTTTGGGAACTGACTATCGCGAAGACGATGGCCAGCCAAGTTCGATACATTCGGAGACAAGATGACGAGCGTGGCGCTGGTCCGTCCCGTTGAGGCGGCTTCGGTCGTCGAGCGGGTCACCGCGGAGATCCGCCACGCCATCGTGGCCGGTCGATTGGCGCCCGGGCAGGAATTCTCGCTGCGACAGATCGCGGCTCAGCTCGGGGTGAGCTTCATCCCGGTGCGCGAGGCGCTGCGCAGCCTGGAGGCCGAGGGACTGCTGGAGACCCGCCGCGGTCGCAGCGCCATCGTGGCCACGTTGGCGCTCGACGAACTGCGCGCGATTTGCCAGTTATGCCGGCAGATCGAGCCGGACCTGCGGGTGCGTGCCGCCGCGTTGATGCCTCCCGCCGAGCTGGACCGGCTCGAGGTCAGCCTGGCGTTCCTCACCAGCCCCGCGCGGGCCGGCGACGAGGTGTTCGGCCGCTACCACAACCTGCACGTCGATCTGGTCCGCCCGGCAGCGACGGCTTGGGATCTGCGCATCCTGGAGCGACTGTGGCGGGCCCTCGAGCGGTACGTGCGCGTCGGCTACGGCCGGATCGAGGCGGACACCGGCTCGCGGCCGCACGACCCTCACCCGACCCGCGACCTGGTCGCCGCCTACCGATGCGGCGACGCCGAGGCGATCCGACGGGCCACCCTGCGCAACATCGACGTATATGAGCGCATCGCCGAACGCGGCCTCGCCGAGCCCGGCTGATCCCCGTCTTCAGCTAGGCGAGCGCACTGGCCGCGACCCTTGGCGCAAATCGAGCTGGAGCGGTGGGCCGGTGATCTGCCAGGCTGAACGATCGTGGCCGCCGACCCCGTTGAACAACTGATCGTGGTCGACGCCGCCGCCTGGCTGGCCTGGCTCGGGGAGCACCACGGCGAGCCGGCGGGCGTCTGGCTGGTGCTGGCCAAGAAGGGCACCCTCGCGCCGACCAGTCTGAGCTACGAGCAGGCACTCCAGGAGGCGCTCTGCTACGGCTGGATCGATGGCCAGGCGCTGCGCCGGGACGAGGACACGTACCTGCAGAAGTTCACCCCGCGTCGGGCACGCAGCCTCTGGTCGGCGCGCAATGTGGACCGGATCGCCCGACTGGTGGCCGAGGGGCGGATGCGGCCACCCGGTCTCGCCGAGGTCGAGCGGGCCCGCTCGGATGGCCGCTGGGACGCCGCGTACGCCGCGCAGTCCAACACCGAGGTACCCGCTGACCTGGCCGCCGCGCTGGCCGCCGAACCTCGTGCCCAGGCCATGTTCGACATCTTGACCAGCCAGAATCGGTACGCAATCCGGCACCGCCTGGACGCCGCCAAACGGGCCGAGACCAGGGCGCGCAGGCTGGAGAAGTTCGTCGCCATGCTGACCCTCGGGCAGACCATCTACCCGCAGAAGCGCGGGCTGGACAACCACCCGGAGCCCGGCGGCGCCGAGGACGGCCGCGCCGAGGACGGGCCGGCAGAGCCCGGTGGCGCCGAGGACGGGCCGGCAGGTGGCTGAGATCGGGCTCGGTGGGCCGGCGCTGCCGACGGACTACGACCTTGATCCGGGCCGGTTCGCGGCGAACGTGCGGGCGAACGCGGAGTACTCGCTGTCCACCGACGTGCATCCGATGGTGGCCGAGCGGTTCGGCTCGATCGGGGCGGCCCGGGTGCTCGACCTGGGCGGCGGCACCGGGCGGCTGTCCGGGCTGCTCATCGAGCGGGGTATCTGGACCACCGTGCTGGACAACGCCCAGCATGTCCGGCAGGCCCCGGTGCCCCAGGTGCTCGGCGACGCCAACGAAATGCCGTTCGCGGATGGGTCGTTCGACGCGGTCGCCGCCCTGTACATGCTCTACCACCTGGACCAGCCGGTCCGGGCGCTGCGCGAGGCCCGCCGGGTGCTCCGCCCCGGCGGCACGTTCGTGGCCAGCACCTCCGGCCGGACCAACGACCCCGAGCTGGCCGCGGTGCTGCCCGACTGGGGGCGGCCTACCTCGTTCGACGCCGAGGGGGCCGCGCAGATCGTCGGCCAGGTCTTCCACGTCACCCAGGTGGTTTCCTGGGACCAGCCGTTCGTCTCGTTGCCCGACCGCGAGGCCGTCGCGCTGTACCTGCGTGGCCGCGGGCTCGGCGAGCGGGAAGCCCGTCAGCGCTCGGCCGAGCTGACCGTCCCGATGACCGTGACCAAGCGCGGCTCGTTGATCTGGGCCCGCGCCCGCACCTAGTGTCCGCGCAGCGCGCGCGCCCACTGCCAGAGGAGCCGGATGGACGAGTCACTGCGGGCCCCACGGCTACTCCACGATCTGGCTGGCCGACGCGGTCCGCCCGGGCGGCGGCCGGGTACTCAGCGTCGACCTGGACGACCAGGCGCAGCGGCTCGCGGCGGATAACCTGGCCGCCGCCGGGCTGAGTCAGGTGGTGGAGCTGCGCACCGCCGACGGCGGCGCGGCGTTGGCCGAGCTGCCGGACGGCGGCTGTGACGTGCTGTTCCTGGATTCCGAGCGCCCGGAGTATCCGAAGTGGTGGCCGCACCCGCTGCGCGTGCTGCGGCCGGGTGGGCTGCTCGCGGTGGACAACGTGCTTTCCCACTCCGACGAGGTGGCCCCCTTGCTGGAGATCATCGAGGCGGAGCCGGCGCTGACCGCCACCGTGGTGCCGGTTGGCAAGGGTGAGTTGCTGGCGGTGAAATCGGTCAGCTGAACGGTGCTCGGCGACCGTTCATGATCGATCAAGCGGCTTCGCCAAATTCTGTTATCACAGTCTGGTGTAGTTGATATTCGGCCAGCTCCAGCGGTGTTTGAGTAGTGGTGTGGTTGTGCGGGTTGGGGCGTTGGTGGCGCTCGGGGTGATGGTGGTTGTCGGCTTCGCGCTCGGGTGGGCGAGCTCACCCGCATCACGGGTCCCACCGGCAACGCCGGTGCCCAGCTTCACCGCGCAGACCGGCCAGTCCGCCGGGGGGCCGGCGGTCGCGCCCAGGGCCACCCTGTTGCCCGCCGACTGCGCCGAGGTACTCACCGGCACGGTGGATGCCGCCGCGCTGCTCGGGCAGCCGACCGGCAGCGTCGGGGTGCGCACGGTGCTCGGCGTCGCGTCCCCATCGGTAGGCCTGCTGGAGCGGATGAGCTGCGGCTATCAACGCGGCCAAGGCGCACCCGTGCTGCAGGTAGGGCTAGCCGCCTTCCGGGACGCGCCGGCGGCGGACAAGCAGCGGATGCGCAACGTCGCCGCCGAACGGGGCGACACGCGCGCGGCAACCCCGATCTCGCTGGGCGACACCCGGGCGGTGCTGCTCAGCCAGCCGACCAGGTCGCTGCTGATGGTGGCCTACGACCGGTACACGGTGACCGCCAGTCTCGCCCACGGCGTGGTCCCGGACGCGCAGGTCGGCCCGGTACTGGCCGACCTGGTGCGGCGGGTGCTGCCCACCCTGGCCCCGGCAGCGGTCCCGGCGCCCGTGCCGGCCGGCCCGGCGCACTGAACGACCAGCCCGGGCACTCCTGGCCAGGGGAAACAATCCGCTCAGTGCGCCACGAGCACGGCGTCGTTGATCGCCGAGGTGTCCAGCCGCCACGGCTTGGCCACCAGCACCAGAACCAGGGTGGCCAGCAGCAGTCCGCCGGCGATCACCGTGGCCATCGCCAGCGCGTTGTTGCCGAGCAGCCCGACCACCGGTGACACCAGCGCGCCCACCCCGAACTGCACCGCGCCGAGCAACGCCGCCGCCGTACCGGCCGTCTCACCGTGCTGGGACAGCGCCACCGCCGGGGCGTTCGGCAGCATCAGCCCGGCGAAGAACAGCACCGCCCAGAGTGGGATGGCGACGGCGAACATGCCGCCCGCTCCGACGGCGGCCACCGCGAACAGCACGACACCCGACACCGCCGCGAGCACGCTGGCGGTGACCAGCACCTGGTGCGGCTCATAACGACGCAACAGCCAGGCGTTGAGCTGGGTGGCCGCGATCAGCCAGAACGCGCTAGCGCCGAACAGCAGACCGAACTGCGCCTGGGTCAGCCCGTACTGCAGCTGGAAGACGAAGGACGCGCCAGCCACGAAGCCGAACAGCGCCGCCATCGCCAGCCCGGCGACCAGCACCAACCCGAGGAAGGTGCGATCGATGAGCAGGCCACCGTAGGTGCGCACGGTGGAGCCCAGCGCGAGTGGCTGCCGCCGGTGTGGCGGCAGCGTCTCGGGTAGCGCGAGCGCCGCGAAGACCATGATCAGCAGGCCGAGCACGGCCAGCGTGACAAACACCCCGCGCCACTGCGTCCAGCGCAGCACCGCACTGCCCAGGGTGGGCGCCAGCACCGGCGACACCCCCATGACCAGGATCAGCCGGGACAGCAGGGTGGCCGCCGCGCGCCCGTCGAACAGGTCGCGGACCATGGCCAGCGCCAGCACCGCGCCGGCCGAGGCGCCCAGCCCCTGCAGCACCCTGGCCGCGGTGAGCAGCTCAACGTTCGGTGCCACCAGGCACAGCAGCGAGGCCACCACGTGAATGCCGGTGCCGATCAGCAGCGGCTTGCGCCGGCCCACCGCGTCGGACAGCGGCCCGACCAGCAACTGGCCGAGGCCGAGGCCGAGCACCGTGCCGCTCAGGGTGAGCTGGATGGTCGCCTCGGTGGAAAGCAGATCCTGCGCGATACGCGGTAGCGCCGGCAGGTACATGTCGATGGACAGCGGACCGAGCGCGACGAGCGCGCCCAGCACAAGAACAAGCCGCAGCATCCGTCGGCCGGTGTAGGCCCCCGAATCAGCGTCGTCGGCCGAGGCGGACGGCTCGCCGGCGGCGACGGTCATCGCGCGCGGCTGGTCGTCAGCGATGGTCACAAAGGTCTCCCGTCTGAATTGCCAAAACTTCGGCAGGCCGAGGACGACGGTGTTCTCCGGCCTAGCAGGGCATCTCAAGCAATCGATCTCCCGGCTTGTTCCGAGAGGTGCTCGGATGTGAGTTAGCCGAAATTTGTTGACCTCGGCCGCGGTAGGTGCGCAACGATGAGCGTCGACCGGGGCATTGACGCTGGATGCCGGTTCGGTGCGGCGAAGTCAGCCGGCGGCGCTGACCTCGGCGCAACTGGCGGCCCGGTCCAGGAGCAGCGCCCGTTCCCGTTCGTTCGCGGTCAGCGCGGCCGCCCGCTCGAACTCGGCGATGGCCTCCCGCCGCCGGCCCAGCTTGACCAGCAGGTCGCCCCGCACGCTGGGCAGCAGGTGGTAGGACTTCAGCGTCGGCTCCTCGGCGAGCGCGTCCACCAGTTCCAAACCCGCGGCCGGGCCGTAGGCCATGGACACCGCGACCGCCCGGTTCAGCTCCACCACCGGCGAGGGCAGCACGGCGGCCAGCTCCCGGTAGAGCGCGGCGATGAGTGCCCAGTCGGTTTCCTCCGCCGTCCTGGCCCTACCGTGGCACGCCGCCAGCGCCGCCTGCAGCGCGTACGGCCCGCGCGCCCCGCCGAGGCGGGTGGCCCGCTCCAGCGCGCGCAGGCCGCGGTGGATGAGCAGATGGTCCCACCGTGTCCGGTCCTGCTCGAGCAGCAGGATCGGTTCCCCGCCAGGGCCGGTGCGGGCCCGCGATCGGGACGCCTGGATCTCCATCAGCGCCACCAGCCCGTGCGCCTCCGGCTCGTTCGGCACCAGCTCGGCCAGGATCCGGCCCAACCGCAGCGCGTCCTCGCACAGCGCCGGGCGCATCCAGTCGTCCCCGGCGGTCGCCGAGTAGCCCTCGTTGAACACCAGATAGATCACTTCGAGCACGGAGGGCAGTCGAGCGGCCAACTCGTCGCCGACCGGCGCGTCGAATTCCACGCCCGCCTTGGTCAGCGTCTTCTTCGCCCGCACGATGCGCTGGGCCACGGTGGACTCGGGCACCAGGAACGCCCTGGCGATCTCCGTGGTGGTCAGCCCGCCCAGCACCCGGAGGGTGAGCGCCACCCGGGCTTCGGTGGACAGCACCGGATGGCAGGCGGTGAACACCAGCCGCAGCAGGTCATCGCTGATGTTGCCCTCGGCGGAGTCGAGCACCGCGTCGAACTCGTCCTCGGACGGGTCCCTGCGGGTCTCCAGGTCGCGGCCGATCTCCTCCTGCTTGCGCTCGAACCGCTCGCGCCGGCGGATCTGGTCGATCGCCCTGCGCTTGGCCACCGACATCAGCCATGCACCGGGGTTGTCCGGTACGCCGGTCTGGGGCCACTGCTCGAGCGCGGCCACCAGCGCGTCCTGCGCCAGCTCCTCGGCCTGGCCGATGTCCCGCACCAGCCTGGCCAGGCCGGCGATCAGCCGGGCCGCCTCGATCCGCCACACCGCCTCGATCGCGCGGTGCGTGCTATCGGTGGCGCTGGACACGGGTGCGATTCGACCAGTTACCCATCAACCCCCGCAACGCCGTTTGCCCAGCCCACCACCCGTGAGTGGTAAGTGGTCCTATGAGACCACTTACCACTCACGGGTTCTGATCAGGCGTTCTTCTCCGCTTGGGCGCGGATCCGGGCCTCCTGCTCCTGCAGCTCGGGGGTGAACGACTCGCCGAAGTCCTCCGCCTCGAACACCTTGCGCAGCTCGATGACGAACTCGCCCTTGGCCGGCCGGGGTGCCCGCTTGAGCCACTCCAGCGCTTCCTCGTAGGACTTGGCCTGCAGTATCCAGAACCCGGCGATCAGCTCCTTGGTCTCGGCGAACGGGCCGTCGATGACCGCGGTCTTGTCGGCGGAGTGCACGATCCGGGCGCCCCGCGAGCTCGGGTGCAGTCCCTCGCCGGCCAGCATCACGCCGGCCTTCACCAGCTCCTCGTTGAACGCGCCCATCGCGGCGAGCTCGTCTTCGGTGGGCATCTCGGCGGCCTCGGACCGCTCGTCCGCATGGACCATCGCAATGAACCGCATGGCACCTCTCCCTGCTGTGTTGACCGGCGCTTCGTCCGGTTCTCGCCTGGTGTGGCCCTCCCGTGGGTGTGGGTGGGCGCTGCTCACGCGTCGAACGAGGGTGGCGGAGTTCGACACCGGCGCGAAGGGTTTTTTCCTCGCCCTGTCGGGAGTGTTTGCCGCGTTTCGAGCCCGACCGCGCTGAGCAGCGGAATCGACCGGGATGGAGATCTTTTCGGTGACGTCTCGATTCACTCAATAGGGGGGTGGCCGTACGGATCGTGGGGGTCCAGGCGATAGTGCAGGCATGAGGTCTTTCCGGCGCATCGCGGTCATCACCATCTCGGGACTGCTGTTGGTGGCGGGTGTGGTGCTCGGGTTTCTCCCGGTCAAAGCGACGCTCACGGAGATCGCTCCGGAGCTGCGGTTGATCACCGTCCCGTGCGGCAATGTGTACCTGCGAAACATCCCGCCGACGCAGCCCGGCGACCTCGTCGCGCTGCCGGGTGAGCAAGGGGTGTACCTGCCCAGGGCCAGCTACGTCGAGCACTGCTCGGAGGCGGTCGGCTGGCGGCGGTACGCGGCATGGGGGCTGACCGCGCTCGGCGCACTGGGGTTGGCCATCACCTTCTCCGCCGCGCGGACCCCGGTCGGGCCGGGTGGTCCGCGGCCCTCCCGTCGTTCGCCGGGTAGTTCTGACGGCGCTGGACGTTCTGAAGGCTCTGATGGCGGCTCTGGCGGCGGTTCTGATGGCACGGACAGCCCGGCCAGCTCTGACGGCCGTGACACCGCCGACGGGCCCGGTGCTGGTCCCTCCGGCGGCCCTGGGGGTCCTGCCGAGCCGGGGGGTCCTGGCGGGCCTGGCGAAGACTCGTCGGCGTCGGGTGACACTGATTCGACCCAGCCGCTGCGTGGGCGACACGCTCGGCGGAACTGACCGACCTCCTGGTCCGCTCGCCGCGAGGCTTTCACAGTCCAAACGGACTGTGAAAGTATGCGGCTGGCCACGAGGAGGCGGACATGACCGAGGACGGGTACCGCACGCTGACCTACCAGGTCGCCGACCGCAAGGCCTATCTGACGCTCAACCGCCCGGACCGGCTGAACGCCATCACCGGCGAGATGGCCGCCGAGCTGGCCGAGGCGGTGGACCGCGCGAACCAGGACACGGACGTGCACGTGATCATCCTGGCCGGCGCGGGGCGCGCCTTCAGCGCGGGTTACGACCTCAAGCGGTACGCCGAAGCGGGCGAGTACGCCCAGCCGCCGGTGTGGGACCCGATCAAGGACTTCACCTTGATGAAGCGGAACACCGAGCAGTTCTTCACCCTGTGGCGCTCGCTCAAGCCGACCATCGCCAGGGTGCACGGCTATGCGGTGGCCGGCGGCAGCGACATCGCGCTGTCCTGCGACCTGGTGGTGATGGCCGAGGACGCCCGGATCGGCTACATGCCCTCCCGGGTGTGGGGCTGCCCGACCACCGCGATGTGGGTGTACCGGCTCGGCGCCGAGCGGGCCAAGCGGATGTTGCTCACCGGCGACACCATCGACGGGCGGACCGCCGCCGATTGGGGCCTGGTGCTGGAGGCGGTGCCGTCCGACGAGCTGGAGGCGGCGGTGGAGCGCCTGGCCGACCGGATGGCCGGTGTCCCGGTCAACCAGCTGGTGATGCAGAAGATGATGATCAACCAGGCGTACGACAACATGGGCCTGCAGGGCACCCAGCTGCTGGCCACCCTGTTCGACGGGATCACCCGGCACTCACCGGAGGGCCGCTGGTTCCAGGAGTTCGCCAAGGAGCACGGATTCGCCGCGGCCGTGCGCTGGCGCGATTCCGGCCGGTGGATCCCGGACGGCGGCGGCCCCATCCCCACCGCCGCCGACCTAGCCAACCTCCCCGACCGCCCCAACCTCCCCGACTGACCCCCGCGCCCGCCCCCCGTCGTGGCGTCACCTGCCCGCGAGTCGGCGTTCTCAGCACACTGTGTCGCGGGTTTCAGCACACCGGCCCGACTCAGGGTGCTGACAGTCCCGACTCGCGGGGCTGGGGGGTGAGGACGCGGGTGATCCAGAGGTCGAGGATGTCGTCGGCCAGCGCTGGGTCTTCGCGCAGCGTGCTGGTCAGGGCTAGGCCGCGGAGCAGCATGAGCAGGGACTCGTAGGCGACCCGGGCCTGGTGGGGGTCTCGGTCGGCGAACTCGCCGGCGAGCAGCTCGCGCACGGCCCGACCGATCTCCCGTTGCGACGGCAGCAGCGCCTTGCGCAGCGCCGGGTCGGTGCGCGCGGCCATCCACAGCTCGAGCGCGGCCTGGAACGCCGGCCCGGACATCGCTGTGCGCACCGCCGCCAACCGGGCGCGGGCGGCGTCCGGGTCGGTCCGCGAGCCGGCGGAGCCGATGTCGGCCAGCTGCAGCTCGGCGAGGTAGCCCACGGCGGCCGCGAACAGCTCGGCCTTGGAGCGGAAGTGGTGCAGCAGCGCGCCCCGGGACAGCCCGGCGCGCTCCTGGACGCGCTGGGTGGTGGTGCCGGCGTAGCCGTACTCGACGAGGCACTCGACGGTGGTCTCCAGCAGGTGCCGCCGGGTGCGGTCGCGCTGCTGGCGACGGCTGAGCACGGGCATCGGAGCAGCGTACGACGCGCTGCCGGCCTGGCCCCGAGGACTGTCTGACGGCGATCAGCGCGAGTTGATGCCGGTGGCCGGCAGGCTTACCCAGCCCCGGGTGAACGGGGAACGCAGTCGCCGGGCGCCGGCCAGATCCACCCCGACAAAGGGCTGGCGGGCGAACAGCTCCTCGAAGGCGACCCGGGCCTGCAGCCTGGCCAGGTGGGATCCGATGCAGAAGTGCACGCCGCTGGAGAACGCCAGGTGCCGAGGCGCCCGCCGGGTGATGTCGAGCTGATCGGCGCACGGGCCGAACTCCCGCTCATCGCGGTTGGCCGACCCGTAGAGCATCAGCACCCTCTCGCCGGCGTCGATCCGCACGCCGTGCAGGGTGACCGGGTGCCGGACGGTGCGGGCCAGCGCCTGTACCGAGCTCTCCATTCGGAGGAACTCCAGCAGCGCGTTCGGGATCAGGCTCGGGTCGGCGACCAGCTGCTCCCGCTGGTCGTGGTGCTCGTCCAGCAGCGCCACGCCGTGCGAGATCAAGTTGCCGGTGGTGTCGTTCCCGCCGGCCACCATGGCGAAGCAGAAACCCAGGATGTCCCAGTCGGTGAGCCGCTCCCCGGCGGCCTCGGCCACGGTGAGCGCGCTGATCAGGTCGTCACTGGGGTCCGATCGCCGGGCAGTGATCATCTCGCTGAAGTAGCCGAACATCTCGGCCACCGAGTCGATCGCGATCTTCCGGTCCACCCGGAACCCGTTGTCCTGCAGGCAGGTCAGTGCGCTCACCCACGGGTTGAACCGGACCCGGTCCGCCTGCGGCACGCCGAGCAGGTGGGCCACCACGAAGTTGGGGATCGCGGCGGAGAAGTCGCGGTGCAGGTCGACGGCTTCGTCGTCGACGACTCTGCGTTCCAGCTCCGCGATTCGCTCCCGGGCGAACTCCCGGATCAGTTGCTCCAGGTCGGTCACCCGGCGGGCGGTGAACGCCTTGCTGACCAGCCCGCGCAGCTGGTTGTGCCGGGGCGGATCGAGCATCACCAATGTCGGCGCCAGCCCGAGCGTGGCGATCTCGTCCGGGTAGAAGGTCAGGCCCTGCGCGGAGGAGTACCGCTCGTGGTCCCGAACCGCGGCCCAGATGTCGTCGAACCGGGACAGCGCCCAGAACGGCGGGTCGGTGTGCCGGTGCACCGGGTCGTGGTCGCGCAGCTCGCGGTACGCCGGGTAGGGGTCGCGCTGGAATGTGTCGTCGAACGGGTCGTACCGGGGCGGCGAGACGGTGTCCGGCACGGTGGCTCCTCGCTTGGCTCGTTTTAACGGATGACGTTAGTAACGGAGGCCGTTAGTATCGCGTGGTGCCCCGCGACGCCACAAGTACCCGCGATCGATTGCTGCGCGCCGGCGAGCACCTGTTCGCCCGCAAAGGCGTGGATGGCGCGCTGACCAGGGAGATCGTCACGCTGGCCGGCCAGGCGAACGACTCGGCGGTGCATTACCACTTCGGCTCCAGGCGCGGGTTGCTCGGCGCCATCGTGGATCGGCACATGCGGCGGATGGAGGAGCAGCGCAAGCCGGCGCTGGACGCGCTGGAGGCTCGCGGCGCATCCGGGCCCGACCTCGGCGCCGACCTCGGTGCCGTGCTCACGGCGGTGGTGGAGCCGATGACCGCCGAGCTGACCGACCAGAGCGGCCGCGACTTCCTGCGCATCGTCGCCCAGCTCGCCGGCGAGGCGGGCGCGCGCACCGGGGAGGTGCCGCACCCGCTCGCCGGCACCGCGCTGGCCGGCCAGCTCGCCCTGCTGCACGCCCGTTGCCGCGACCACCTCGCCGAGCCGGTCGCCCGGGAGCGCATCGCGATCGCCATCGTCATGCTCACCGCCGCCCTGGCCGACCGCGCCCACCGCATCGACGAGCAGCTCCCCGTCCTCCTGGCCCACGACGCGTTCGTCACCAACCTGACCACCATGCTCACCGCCGCCCTATCCGCCCCCGCCTAAGTCCCCCGCCTAAGTCCCCCCGCCTAAAGGCCCGCGAGTCGGCGCTCTCAGCACACTGAGTCGGCGCTCTCAG
>Ga0193743_1001868_pt1 | contig 15223 bp, 13 predicted proteins | sample L2c2metaG_FD_143038 | JGI IMG/M metagenome (GOLD analysis project Ga0193743, IMG submission 143038) | Soil microbial communities from a riparian zone of the East river system, Colorado, United States - L2c2 | ecosystem: Environmental > Terrestrial > Soil > Riparian zone | place: USA: East River...
CGTGCTGTCCCCGGCCAGTGCGGCGCTCGCCCAGGTGTGCGCCTGGTTGGCCACGCCGGCGGTGGGCTGGTTGGTCTGGGTGGCGCACTGGGGCGCCGGGGTTCCGGGCGCCTCGCTCAGCTGGCCCTCGGGGCTGGCCGGAGCGGCGTTGCTCGCCGCCGCGGTAGTCGGCGCGGCGCTGCTGTTGCGCCCCCGTCGGCTCCGTGCGTTGCTGGTGGCGGCGGTGATCGGTGCGCTGTTGGTCCTGGTGCCGACCCGGTTTGTGACTCCGGGCTGGCCGGCCACCGGGTGGTCCGCGGTGGCCTGCGACGTCGGCCAGGGGGATGCGCTGGTGCTGGCCACCGGGCAGCCGGGGCGCGCCGTGCTGGTGGACAGCGGCACCGAGGCCGGAGCGGTGGACGGCTGCCTGGCCCGACTGGGCGTCACCGTGCTGTCCCTGGTGGTGATCACGCATCTGCACGCCGACCACCTGGGCGGGTTGTCCGCCGCGCTGCGGGGCCGGTCGGTCGGCGCGGTCGGGGTGGGGCCGGCCCACCAGCCGGCGTGGGCCGACGAGCGGGTTCGCCGGCTCGCCGGCGAACGTGACATCCCGGTGGTCGAGCTGCGCGCCGGCCAGCGGCTGGACTGGCCGGCGCTGAGCGTCGCGGTACTCGGCCCGGTCGACCCCGGACAGTACATCGACCCGAACGACGGCACCGACGTGAACAACACCTCACTGGTGCTGCGCGCGAGCACCCCAAGTCTCACCCTGCTGCTCACCGGAGACATCGAGCTGCTCGCCCAGGCCAGCCTGCTCACCGCCGGCGTGGACCTGCACGCCGATGTGCTCAAGCTCCCGCACCACGGATCCCGCTACACCTCGCCCGGGTTCCTGGCGGCGGTGAAACCTCGACTCGCTCTGGTCAGTGTGGGCGCGGGCAACCGGTACGGGCACCCGAACGCCACCGTGCTGGACGCGCTACGCCGCGGTGGCGCGCTGGTCCGACGCACCGACGAGTCGGGTGACCTTGCCGTGGTGGCCAACCGGGACGGCCCGGCGGCGGTAGCCAGGGGCCACCCCCGACCGGCGCTCGGCCGGGGGTGAGGCCGCTGGGTAGCTCACTGGGTCAGCACGACGTGCCGCCGGTTCAGCTGGCGGCGAGCGCCCGTCGCACCTCGGCGGTGGACGCCGACACCGTCGCGGTCGGGCCCACCCGGCCGGCCACCGCGTCCAGCGTCTTCAGCCCGTCGCCGGTGATCAGCAGCACGGTGTCCGCGTCCGGGTCGAGCTGGCCGGACTCGACCAGCTTCTTGGTGCACGCCAGGGTGACCCCGCCGGCGGTCTCGGCGAAGATCCCCTCGGTCCTGGCCAGCAGCTGGATCGCGTCGACGACCTCCTCGTCGGAGACGTCGGCCAGGGCGCCACCGGTCCGACGCACCGTGTCCAGCACGTACGGGCCGTCCGCCGGGTTGCCGATCGCCAGCGAGCGGGCGATGGTGTCCGGGCGGACCGGCCGGACCACGTCGGTGCCCTCGTGGAACGCGGTGGCGACCGGTGAGCAGCCGGTGGCCTGGGCGCCGAACACCCGGTACGGAGTCGGCTCCACCAGGCCCAGCGAGCCCAGCTCACGGAACGACTTGTCCACCTTGGTCAGCTGCGAGCCGGAGGCCACCGGGATGACGATCTGCTCGGGCAGCCGCCAGCCGAGCTGTTCGGCCACCTCGAAGCCCAGGGTCTTGGAGCCCTCGGCGTAGTACGGGCGGACGTTCACGTTGACGAACGCCCAGTCTTCCTCTTCGGCGGCCAGCTCGGTGGCCAGCCGGTTCACGTCGTCGTAGTTGCCGTCCACGGCGATCAGCGTGCCGCCGTACACCGCGGTCATCTGGATCTTCGCCTGCTCCAGCGACTTCGGGATGAGCACCACCGAGCGCCAGCCGGCGCGGGCCGCGGCGGCCGCGACGGCGTTGGCCAGGTTGCCGGTGGACGGGCAGGCCAGCACGCTGAAGCCGAGCTCCCGGGCGGCGGCCAGCGCGACCGCGACGACTCGGTCCTTGAACGAGTGGGTGGGGTTGCCGGTGTCGTCCTTCAGCCACAGCCGCTTGATGCCCAGCTCCTTGCCGAGCCGCTCGGCGCGGATCAACCGGGTCAGCCCGGGCTCGGTGTTCGGGTGGCGGGTCACGTCGGTCGGCACCGGCAGCAGCGAGGCGTAGCGCCAGATCGACTTCGGACCGGCCTCGATGCGCTCCCGGGTGACCCCGGTGAACTCGTAGGCGACCTCGAGCGGGCCGAAACACTCCGGACAGGCGAACTCAGGGGCCAGCGGGATCTGGTGGCCACACTCACGACAGGACAGGGCGCGCGCGGGCCCAAGGTCGAGCGAGGTGGAAGCGGATAGCGTGGTGCTCACGGACATCGCGAGGTCTCCTCATCTGTCCCGCAATCTGCGGGTCGGAATTGGCACCGTGATCACCAAACGACCTCGCCCATGACGGGCGTGCTGCGCAACGGCTATGCGCAGATCGGTTGATGCCGGTTGCCGGGGCTTCGCAGGGCCGTTCCCTCTGCCCCTCTGGATGAGCCTTATGCAGTTGTGGCCCGCGCACGGGCCGCCCACCTCGGCGGCGGACTACGGCCACGTTACGTCACGGTTGCCGGTTCCGCCCAGCCTGTTCCGTGATCTGGGAGCGGGCTCACTCGTCCGATGCCGGCCGCGTCGGGTCCCGCCGGGCCGCCGCGCAGGGCTCCCGCGCCGAGCCGGTGTCCGCCGCCGCTGCGCCGAGCCGGTGTCCGCCGCCGCTGCCCGCGGCCCCCGCCGTGCTCACACAGCCCGCGCCGTGCTCACACAGCCGCCTGGGCCGCTGTGTCGAGCCACCTGTGCTGTGTGAGCGGCTGGTGGCCGATCTCGCCCTCGGCGGCTGACCGGACGGCGGCCAGCGCGGGGCGGTGGTCGGCCGCATACGGCTGGACGCCCGGCCGCCACCCGGCCGACGCCCGGCCGGGTGGCGGGCCGCCGCCGGCCTGGTGCCGCCGCCCGGCCGGTTGCCCGGGCTGGGACGATGGCGGTATGAGCAGCCCACCCGCGCGCCCCGCCGAGCACGGCCCCGGGATCGGGGATGACACCGGTACTGGGATCAGCGTGACCCCGGTGCCGCTGCGGCTGATCGTCGGCGACGAGGAGCTGCTGGTCGAGCGGGCGGTGGCGAGCGCGCTGGTGTCCGCCAAGGCCGCCGACCCGAGCGCGGATCTCAGCCGGGTCGCGGCCGCCACGCTCACCCGCGCCGAGTTGGCCGAGCTGGTCAGCCCTTCGTTGTTCGCCGAGGGTCGGGTGGTGGTACTCGAGGCGGCGCACGAAGCCGGCAAGGAGGTCGCCTCGGCGATCACCGAGTACGCCGCCGACCCGGCCGACGGGGTGTGCCTGGTGGTACTGCACGCCGGCGGCGCGCGGGGCAAGGCGTTGGCTGACGCGCTGCGCGCCGCGGGGGCCGAGGTCACCGAGTGTGCCAGGTTGACCAAGTACGACGAGCGGGTCGACTTCGTCCGGGCGGAGATCCGCCGAGCGGGCGGGCGGATCACCCAGGACGGTATCCGGGTGTTCATCGACGCGGTGGGCAACGACCTGCGCGAGCTCGCCGCCGCCGCCGCGCAACTGGTGTCCGACACCGACGGCGCGGTCGACGAGGCCGCGATTCGCCGCTACCACCGGGGTCGGGCCGAGGTCACCGGGTTCGCGGTGGCCGAGAAGGCGATCACCGGCGACCGGGCCGGCGCGCTCGAGGCGCTGCGCTGGGCGATCGTGCTGGGCGTACCCGCCGTGCTGGTGGCCGACGCGCTGGCCGACGCGGTGCGCACGGTGGCCAAGGTCGGCGCGGCCGGCCGGGGTGACCCGTACCGGATGGCCGGGGCGCTGGGTATGCCGCCGTGGAAGGTGCGCAAGGCACAGGGGCAGGCCCGGGGCTGGCGGCCGGCCGGCATCGGGCTGGCCATGGCGGCGGTGGCCGAGGTGAACGCCGACGTCAAGGGCGCGGCCGCGGATCCGAACTACGCGCTCGAGCGGTGCGTGATGCGCGTGGTCCAAGCCCGCGACGCCACCTGACGCCATCGTGCCGGACCCGCCAGCCGGCCTGCTCCTGGGCCACCTGTCGTTGGAATTAGCCGCGACAGGTGGCTCCTGTCGTTGGAATTAGACGCGACAAGTGGGACGGGGGCCGGCGCGGTCGGGTCGGCTGGCGGGCTCGCTAGGCGTGACCAGATCCGTCCGGGTCCGGGCTTGATGAGGACTGTCGGGCGCGCCGAGCGCTGACTAGCGTCTCGAGCATGAGGAGAGCGCTGCTCGTCGTGGACGTCCAGGAGTCCTTCCGCCAGCGGGAGAACTGGGCCGCCGTGTCCAACCCGGACATCGTGCACCGGGTCAACGACCTGGTGAGCTGGTCGCGCGCGGATGGCAACCTGGTGATCTGGGTGCTGCATGCCGAGCCCGGCACCGGCACGGTGTTCGACCCGGCCAGCGGTTACGTCCGGCTGATGGACGGCCTGGCGCCGGGCGACGGCGAGCCACTGCTGACCAAGACCGCGCACAACGCGTTCACCACGACAAATCTGCAGCGGCTGCTGACCGAGCGCGGGGTCGGCGAGCTCGTCGTCTCCGGCATCAGGACCGAGCAGTGCTGCGAGACGACCGCGCGGATCGGCTCGGACCTGGGCTACCGGGTCACCTTCGTCACCGACGCCACCGCGACCACCCCGCTCCCGCACTGGGACGCGCCGAGTGATCTGAGCCTGGCCGAGGTGCTCGCCGATCCCCGGACGCTACGGGTCGAGGACATCGTGAAGCGCACCGAGTACGTGCTGGCCGGCCGGTTCGCCACCATCGCCGGCACCAAGGAGCTCACCGGGTCGGCCGCCGCGCTAGCCTGACCAGATCGTGCATCGCGTGGTCTTCCTGCTCACCCCGGGGCTGCACCTGCTGGATCTCGCCGGGCCGGCGCAGGTGTTCTCCGAGATGACCGCGCTCGGCCACGAGTACGCGGTGCACTACGTGGCCGACCGCCCGGAGATCCGTACCGCGCAGGGTCTGGAGGTCCGAGCGGACACCGAGTGGCCCGCGCTCGCCGTCGCTGACCTGGTGCTCGTCCCAGGATGGCGCACGTCGAGCGCCGCCGGCCGGCTCTCCTCGGCCAGCCTGCGACGGCTCATCGAGCATCATGCCGGCGGTGGCACGGTGGCCAGCGTGTGCTCGGGCGCGGACGCGCTCGGCAGGGCGGGTCTGCTGGACGGACGCCGGTTCACCACGCACCACGAGCTGCAGGATGAGATGGCCCTTCGCTACCCGGCGGCCACCGTGGTCAAGGACGTGCTGTTCGTCGAGGACGGACGGATCGTCACCTCCGCCGGCATCGCCAGCGGGATCGACCTCGCGCTGCACCTGATCGCCGAGCGGCACGGCCCGGGCGTCGCCGCCCGGGTGGCCCGTTCCATGGTGGTGTACGCCCGGCGCAACGGAGAGGCGCCGCAGGCCAGCGCGATGTTGCGGCACCGCGCCCACCTCAGCGACGCGGTGCACCGGGTGCAGGAGGTGATCGAGGCCCGGCTGGCCGAGCGGCTTCCGCTGACCGAGCTGGCCGAGCTGTCCGGCTGCAGCGAGCGGACCATCACCCGCATGTTCGTCCGCGCCACCGGGCTGACCCCACTGCGCTATCAGCAGGCGCTGCGCCTGGAGCGTGCCGAGCACCTGATCGACCAGGGCGAGACCGTGGAGCTGGCCGCCCGCGCCGTCGGCTTCGAGGATGCCCGGATGCTGCGCCGGCTGCGGTCCCGGGTGCCCGAGGGCCCAGACACAGATCGGCGGCGCTATCCCACGGGAGTGGACAGCGCCGCCGATAGCCGCAGCGGGAGTTCTGCTTAGATAATCGCCCCTGGCCCGGCCGGTGTTACAGCCGGGGCCAGAGAAACTCAGAGTGACCGGTGGGAACCGATCAGAGCGCGCTGACCCGGCGCGCCATCGACGCCTTCTTGTTCGCCGCCTGGTTCTGGTGGATCACGCCTTTGCTGGCGGCCTTGTCCAGCGCCTTGCTGGCGGAGCGCTGCCGCTCGACGACCTGGTCCTGGTCACCGGCCTCGACGGCCTCACGGAAGCGGCGAATTGCGGTGCGGACGGCGGACTTGACCGACTTGTTGCGCTGACGGCGCTTCTCGTTGGTCTTGACCCGCTTCATCTGCGACTTGATGTTGGCCACGCGACTGCCTCTAGCTTTCCTTCGTCGTTGTTAGCCGCGCGCCGCTGCCTGGCGCCGGGCTGCTGCAGCCCAGCGGGAGGATCACGCAGGGCATTCGACTTACCAGGGTAACAGCGTGCTTCGGCCTCAGGGTTCCCGGGGCGAATCTCGGTATCTTCCCTGATGTCCGCCCGCCGGCCGGCGAGAAGCATTGTGCTCATGAGGGGAACAGAACTCCAGCAGCGCAGGGCGCCCCGCTCGCCCTTCGAATGCCGCGACGAACGCGCCGAGATGCGCAAGCCGTGCGCCAACGCCGACCCGGAGCTGTGGTTCGCCGAGCGCCCAGCCGATCTGAACCTGGCAAAGGCGCTCTGCGGGCACTGTCCGATCAAGGCGGCCTGCCTGGCCGGCGCGCTGGACCGCGGTGAGCCGTGGGGGGTCTGGGGCGGTGAGATCGTCCAGGAGGGCGTCGTGCTGACCTACAAGCGTGGCCGGGGGCGGCCCAGCAACGCCGACCGGGAGCTGGGCCTGATCACCCAGGTGGCCGGCGCCGCCGGGCCCCGGTTCACCAGACCCGGTACGACAGGAACTTTCCATTCAAGGTCAGCCTGATCCGGTCGCCCTTCGGGTCGGGCACCCGCTCGAAGCCGAGCTCGAAGTCGATCGCGCTCATGATCCCGTCGCCGAACTCCTCGCGGATCAGCTCGCTGATCGTGGTGCCGTAGACCTGGATGGCTTCCTGCAGCCGGTAGACGATCGGCTCACTGGTGTCCACCGCGTCGGCGCCGCGCAGCGGGGGCAGCTGCAGCGCCTCCACCACCGCCTCGTCCAGGTCGAGCACGTTGCCGGCCGCGGCGGCCTGCTTGTCGCTGAGCGGCTGCTGGCCGAGCAGCGCCGAGGTGGTCCACTCGGTGGACTGCCCGACGGACTCGGCGATGCTCGCCCAGGTCAGGCCGAGGCGCTTCTTCGCGGCCAGCACCGCGGCGGCCGCGTCTCTCCGCGTGAGGCTCGGTAGTGGGGTGAAGGACACGATGTACTCCCGGGGAGGTCGGCGATTGCACTTGATCGTTGCTGATGCTGGGGGTAGTCGGCAAGCAGCCTAGAGCGAACACGCGTCGAGCCAAGGTGTCCGGCCTGGCCCTCATGGTGAGGCCCCGGAACGGGCTCTCAGCGACGTTACCCACGGTTGAATCGTGGGTAACGCCGTGGTCACACCGATCCCCTGTGCTCACGCCATGACCCGCCCGTCCTCCGGTGTGTCCCGCCGCCGGCTGTTCCGACTCGCGGCCGCGGCTGGAGCCGGCGCCGCGCTTGCGGCGTGCGCGCCCGACCGGGGCGGGCGGGCGAGCACGGCGTTGCCCGCCGGCGAGTTCCTCGGTGCGCCGCTGGCGCCGCTGGCCGGTATCGAGAAGCCCGAGCTCACCGTCGGCTACATCCCGATCACCTGTGCCTCACCGATCGTGCTGGCCGATCCGCTGAACTTCTACGCCAAGCACGGGCTGAAGGTGACGCTGCGCAAATACGGCGGCTGGGCGGACATCCGGGACGCCTTCATCGCCGGCGAGGTGGACGCCAGCCACCTGCTCTCCCCGATGCCTCTGGCGATCAGCGAGGGCTACGGCTCGGCGAAGGTGCCTACCCGGCTGGCCGCGCTCGGCAACATCAACGGGCAGGCGATCACGCTGGCGAGCAAGCACGCCGGCGCCGTCAAGGGACCCGCCGACCTGCGCGGGATGACCCTTGGTGTGCCGTTCGTCTACTCGATGCACAACTTCCTGCTCCGGCACTACCTGAGCACCGGAGGGCTTGACCCGGACCGCGACGCCAAGATCCAGGTGGTCCGGCCGCCGGACATGGTCGCCCAGTTGGTGTCCGGCAACATCGACGGCTACCTCGGCCCGGACCCGTTCAACCAGCGCGCGGTGTTCCAGGGTGCCGGGTTCATCCACCGGCTCAGCCGCGACCTGTGGCTCGGCCATCCCTGCTGCGGCTTCGCTGTCCGGGACAGTTTCGTGGCCGCCAACCCGGTCACCTACCAGGCCCTGCTGCGCGCGCTCAGCGACTCCGCCGCGTGGTCGAACACCCCGGCCAACCGGGTACGGGCGGCCGACGCGATGGCCCCGCAGGCGTACCTGAACCAGCCTCCGGAGGTGGTCCAGGCGGTGCTCACCGGCGCCTTCGACAACGGGTTGGGCGGGCACCTGGAGGTCGCCGACCGGATCGGCTTCGACCCGTTCCCGTGGCAGAGCTCGGCGATCTGGATGCTCACCCAGATGCAGCGGTGGGGGCTGGCGCCGGCCGGGTCCTACGGCTCGCCGGCGGCACTCGGCGAGGCCGCGTCGCGGGTCTTCGACACCTCGTCGGCCAGGGCGGCGATGGCCGCGGTGGGGGGCGCGCCGCCGGCCGAGGACCTGCGGATTGAACAGATCATGGGCAGCACATTCGACCCGGCGAACCCGCTGCCATGGACCAAGCGGTTCGTGGCCTGAGCGGGCGGGTCAACTGACCATGTGGGGCCCCTGAGCGAGCGAGGAGAACGGATGACCGCTGTGGTGCCGAAGGTCGCGTCGCCGCGCGCCCGGCGGCCGGCGAGGACGAACCAGCGGGCCGCGATCCTGTTCGTGGTGCTGCTCGCGGCCGGGCTGAGCCTGTGGGAGCTGCTGGTGCGCTCGGGCTCGCTGTCACCGCTCGCGCCGTCGGTCGGCGCGGTGGCCGCCAGGGCCGTCGAGTTGCTCAGCGACCCGTTCGCGGTCGACGGGTCGACCGTCGGCATCGGCTGGGACCTGATCGGCAGCCTGCAGCGGGTCGCGCTCGGCTTCGGCGGGGCCGCGCTGGTCGGCGTGCCGCTCGGGTTCGCGGTCGGCGTGTCGCGCGTGGTGTGGAAGGCGGTCGACCCGTTCGTGCAGGTGCTCAAGCCGGTCTCGCCGCTGGCCTGGCTGCCGATCGGGCTCGCGCTGCTGCAGAGCTCACAGGGCACCGCGCTGTTCGTCATCTTTGTCTCGGCGCTCTGGCCGATCGTGCTGAACACCGCGTTGGGCGTGCGCGGGGTCCCGGAGCCCTACCTCGCGCTGGCCCGCACCGTGGAGGCATCCCGCTGGACCATCGCCCGCCGGGTGCTGCTGCCGGCCGCGCTGCCCAGCATCGTCACCGGCCTGCGGCTGTCCCTGGGCATCGCCTGGGTGGTCATCGTGGCCGCCGAGATGCTGATGGGAGGTCAGGGCATCGGCTACTTCGTCTGGAATGAGTGGAACAACCTCAACGTGTCCAGCATCGTGGTCGCCATCCTGGTGATCGGGCTGGTGGGGCTGGGCCTGGACCGCGCGCTCGGCCTGCTGGAGCGGACGGTGCGCCATGGCGACTGACGTCGCGGACACCACGACCGCCGACTTTCTCACCCTGCGCGGGATCACCAAGACCTACCCGGTGCGGGGCGGCGCGCGTGAGGTGCTCGCTCCGGTGGACCTGGAGGTCCCGGCCGGGCAGTTCGTCACCCTGGTCGGGCCGTCCGGCTGCGGGAAGTCGACGCTGCTCGGGGTGATCGCCGGGCTGGTCGAGCCCACCACCGGCTCGATCCGGCTCGACGGGGCTCCGATCACCCGGCCCGGCGCCGATCGAGGCGTGGTGTTCCAACAGCACGTACTGCTGCCCTGGCTCTCCGCCAAGGACAACGTCCGCTTCGCGCTGGACTGCGCCACTCCGGAGCTGCCGGCCGCGGAGCGGGACCGGCGGGCCGTCGAGGCGCTGCAACGGGTGCACCTCGGCCACGCGATGGACCGCAAGCCGGGCCAACTGTCCGGCGGGATGCAGCAGCGGGTCGGGATCGCCAGGGCGTTCGCGCTCGGCCCGAAGATACTGCTGCTGGACGAGCCGTTCGGTGCGCTCGATGCGCTCACCCGGCTGTCCCTGCAGAGCCAGCTGCTCGAGCTCTGGGAAGCCGATCGCCGGGCGGTGATCATGGTGACCCACGACGTCGAGGAGGCTGTGCTGCTCTCCGACCGGATCCTGGTGATGAGCGACGGGCCGGCGGCCACCATCACCGATCGGGTGGACGTGCCGTTTCGCCGGCCGAGGGACCAGGCGGCGCTGCGCACCGACCCGGAGTTCCATGCACTCGAGACCCGGTTGGTCTCCCAGCTGGTGAAGCCGGTCTGATCGGTCCGCTGGATACTCCTCCAGGCCGCGGTGTCCAGGCCCGCGCGATGGACTGGGTATGAGGGGGCGGGCGATGGCCGCTGAGCAGGGCGCTGAGGTCGGGTCGTCCCCGTGGGCGCCGCTGCGCGCATCGGTGTTCCGGGCATTGTGGATCGCGGTGCTGCTGAGCAACGTGGGCACCTGGATGCAGACCGTCGGCGCGCAGTGGCTGTTGGTGTCCGCCCCGGGGGCCTCGGTGCTGGTTTCCCTGGTGCAGACGGCGAGCAGCCTGCCGGTGCTGTTGTTCGCGCTGCCGGCCGGGGTGCTCGCGGAGTTCCTGGACAAGCGCCGCCTGCTGCTGGCCACCCAGCTGTTCCAGGTTGTCGTCGGCGCGGTGCTCACGGTGATCACCGCAACCGGCGGGACGAGCCCGTCGCTGCTGCTGGTGCTGACCTTCCTGCTCGGCGCGGGCGCGGCGTTCCAGCTGCCGGCCTATCAGGCGGTCATCCCGGAGCTGGTGCCACGCGCCCAGCTCACCAGTGCCGCCGCGCTCGGTTCGATCAGCATCAACCTGGCCAGGGCGCTGGGCCCGGCGATCGCCGGCCTGGTCATCTCCTGGATCGGGGTCGCCGCCGTGTTCGCCATCAACGCGGTGAGCTTTCTGGTGTTCGCCGTGGTGCTGCTGTGGTGGCGGCCGGAACCGGTGGATCGCCCGCACCCGGAGGCCTTCCTGTCCGCGCTGCGCGTCGGCGGGCGCTACGTCCGGCATTCCCCGGTGGTGCGCCGGCTGATGCTTCATCTGGTGTTGTTCATCGTGCCCGCATCCGTGCTGTGGGCGCTCCTGCCACTGATCGCCGACCAACGGCTGGGCATCGGCTCCGGCGGGTACGGGCTGCTGCTGGCCGCGGTCGGCGCGGGGTCGCTCATCGGGGCTGTCGTGTTGCCTCGGCTGCGCCGGGTGTGGAGCCCGACCGGGCTGCTTGCGGTGGCCAGCGTCGGTTATGCGGCGGCCATGCTGGTGGTCGGGCTGGTGCGTATCCCGTGGCTGGTCGTGCTGGTGCTGCTGCCCGCCGGGGTGGCCTGGATCATGGTGCTGTCCAGCCTGAACGCCACCGTGCAGGCCTTCCTGCCGCGTTGGGTGCGGGCCAGGGGGCTGTCCATCTACCAGGTGGTGCTGTTCGGCGCGACCGCTGTCGGCTCGGCGCTGTGGGGGCTGGTGGCCGCCCGGGTGGGCCTGCCGGTCAGCTTCCTGCTCAGCGCCGCCCTGCTGGCCGCTGGGGCCGCCTCAGCGCGGTTGCTGCCCCTGCACGATGTGTCCGGGGTCGACCGGGCCGAGGCGCCGGCGTGGCTCGATCCGCAGCTGGCGCTCGACCCCGAGGAGAACCCGGGCCCGGTGCTGGTCACCGTGGAGTACGTGGTGCGCGCCGAGTTGTTCGACGAGCTGATGGCCGGCCTGGTCGCGGTGCGCCGCACCCGGCTGCGGACCGGGGCGACCAGCTGGCGGGCGTACCGGGACGCGGAGCGGCCGGAGCTGGTGGTCGAGCAGTTCACCGTGCCGTCCTGGGAGGAGCACCTGCGCCAGCACGGTGGCGGCCGGACCACCGGCGCCGACCAGGCGAGCCTGGACCGGGTCCGGGAGCTGTCCGACCCGCCGCCCACCGTCCGGCACCTGTTCAGCGTCTAGCGGCCGCTGAGTGATGCCGTGGCGGGCTGACGGCGCGGAACGGGCGGGGGAGAGTTCGGCCACCTCGGCGGGCGTGCACGCGGGGCCAGGTCAGCCGACGTGCGACCATGGAGGTAGGCCCTCCAGAGCCCTCCGCACGTAAAGGAACCGAGTGAGCACGTTCGCCGACCGCACTTTCACCGCGCCGGATCGTATCCGCAACTTCTGCATCATCGCCCACATCGACCACGGCAAATCCACCCTGGCCGACCGGATGCTGCAGTTCACCGGCGTGGTCGACGAGCGTAACTACCGGGCCCAGTACCTGGACCGGATGGACATCGAGCGCGAGCGCGGCATCACCATCAAGGCGCAGAACGTCCGGCTGCCGTGGAAGGTGGGCGACACCGAGCACGTCCTGCACCTGATCGACACCCCCGGCCACGTCGACTTCACCTACGAGGTGAGCCGGGCGCTGGAGGCCTGCGAGGGCGCCATCCTGCTCGTCGACGCCGCGCAGGGCATCGAGGCGCAGACGCTGGCCAACCTGTACCTGGCGCTGGAGAAGGACCTCACCGTCATCCCGGTGCTCAACAAGATCGACCTCCCGGCCGCCGACCCGGACCGCTACGCCGCCGAGCTCGCGCACATCGTCGGGTGTGACCCGTCCGATGTGCTGCGGGTCAGTGCCAAGACCGGGTCCGGGGTGCGCGAGCTGCTCAACGAGGTGGTTCGGCTGGTGCCGGCGCCGGTCGGCGACGCGGACGCCCCGGCGCGGGCGATGATCTTCGACTCGGTCTACGACACCTACCGGGGCGTCATCACCTACATCCGGGTGGTGGACGGCAAGATCACTCCGCGCGAGCGGATCAAGATGATGTCCACCGGCGCCGTCCACGAGCTGCTCGAGGTCGGCATCGTCTCGCCCGACCCCAAGCCGTCCGACGGCCTCGGCGTCGGCGAGGTGGGCTATCTGATCACCGGGGTGAAGGACGTCCGGCAGTCCAAGGTCGGCGACACCGTCACCTCGCAGCGCAACGGGGCGGCGCAACCGCTCACCGGCTACCGCGAGCCGCGCCCGATGGTCTACTCCGGGCTCTATCCGGTGGACGGCTCGGACTACCCGGAGCTGCGCGAGGCGCTGGACAAGCTGCAGCTCAACGACGCCGCGCTGACCTACGAGCCGGAGACCTCCACCGCGCTGGGCTTCGGCTTCCGCTGCGGGTTCCTCGGCCTGCTGCACCTGGAGATCACCCGCGACCGGCTGGAGCGCGAGGCCGGCCTCGACCTGATCTCCACCGCGCCGAACGTGGTCTACCGGGTGGTCCTCGACGACGGCTCCGAGATGACCGTGACCAACCCGTCGGACTGGCCGACCGGCAAGGTGGCGGAGATCTACGAGCCGATCGTGAAGACCACGATCCTGGCGCCGTCGGAGTTCATCGGCGCGATCATGGAGCTGTGCCAGGCCCGGCGCGGTCAGCTGGGCGGCATGGACTACCTGTCCGAGACCCGGGTCGAGCTGCGCTACACCATGCCGCTGGCCGAGATCATCTTCGACTTCTTCGACGCGCTCAAGTCCCGGACCCGGGGCTACGCGAGCCTGGACTACGAGGAGGCCGGCGAGCAGGCCGCCGACCTCGTGAAGATCGATATCCTGCTGCAGGGCGAGCCGGTGGACGCGTTCTCCGCGATCCGGCACCGTGATTCCGCCTACGCCTACGGCACGACGATGGCCTCGAAGCTGCGCGAGCTGATCCCGCGCCAGCAGTTCGAGGTACCCATCCAGGCGGCGATCGGCTCGCGCATCATCGCCAGGGAGAACATCAGGGCGATCCGCAAGGACGTGCTCGCCAAGTGCTACGGGGGCGACATCACCCGTAAGCGCAAGCTGCTGGAGAAGCAGAAGGAGGGCAAGAAGCGGATGAAGACGATCGGCCGGGTCGAGGTTCCGCAGGAGGCCTTCGTGGCGGCGCTGTCCACCGACGAGGCTGGCGACAAAGCGAAGTCGAAGAGGTAATCGAGACGGCGGAGGCGTTCCGCCGAACCGGTGGAGCGACGTTGCTCCAGCCGGGTCACGCGCATTGGGCCGGGTGCGGTACGGCCCTGGTGCACCCCATGGGGGCACACCGGCCCTCCCACCTTGGCCCGGGGCCGCCACCCGCGCTGGTGCGACGACGGCCCGGGGGGCGGCGGGAGGCTATTTGGCCACGGGGAGCGATTCGGCGACGCGGGTCAGCAGGCTACCCAGCGCGCTACCGCCGGTGCCGAACTGGCCGAAGGCGCCGTCCACCCGCAGCTCCAACTGGCGGCTGATCCGCTCTACCAGTTGCCGGCCGTTCGGTGCCAGATGCACGAGCACCCGGCGGCGATCGGTCGGGTCGTTGCGGCGGAACGCCAGCGACTGGGCGACGAGCCGGTCCACCACGCGGGTGGCCGTCGGGTTCGGAACCGCCGCGTGTTCGGCGATCTCACCCATGCTCCGCCCCCCGCCTCGAGAGAGGAAAAGGAGGACGCGCCACCCCTCCCGACTCAGCCCCTCCTGCGCGGTAACCGGGGTCAAAACCGCTTCGACAGCCCGGTCCGCATGATCGAGTAACTCGACCACGCTCAGGTAATCCGGAGGGGTGCGCGGCGACGGCACGGATGGACTAATCACGGCAATAGAGTGTACGTCTTCACGCACGAAAGTGGTATACCGCCCAGCCCCGCTGGGTGATTGCGGTTATTTGTTTTGCGCACATACAAACACTATCTTGCCTGCGGTCCGCCCGTCCAGCATCGTCCGGAAGCCCTCTTCCGCCTCTTCCAGCGGGAGCTCGAGGCCGACCTCAGGGGTGATCCCGGAGGTGTCCACGAAGGCCAACAGATCCCGCAGCTCGTCCAGGGTGCCCATCGTCGAACCGATCACGCGGAGCTGGAGGAAGAACAGCCGCTGCAGGTCAGCGGGCGGGTTGGGGCCGCTGGTCGAGCCGGAGCAGACGATTACCCCGCCGGGCTTGAGCGCCCGGATGGAGTGGCTCCAGGTCGCTTCGCCAACCGTCTCGAAGACGCCGTCGACCCGCTCGGGCAGCCGCTCGCCGGAGGCAAAGGTCGCGTGCGCACCGAGTTTCTCGGCCAGCGCCCGTTTGTCGTCGGTGCGCCCGGTCACCCAGACGCGCAACCCGGCGGCGCGGCCCAGTTGGATCAGTGCGGTGGACACTCCGCCCGAGGCGCACCGACGACAAACGGGCGCTG
>Ga0193743_1001869_pt1 | contig 15201 bp, 10 predicted proteins | sample L2c2metaG_FD_143038 | JGI IMG/M metagenome (GOLD analysis project Ga0193743, IMG submission 143038) | Soil microbial communities from a riparian zone of the East river system, Colorado, United States - L2c2 | ecosystem: Environmental > Terrestrial > Soil > Riparian zone | place: USA: East River...
TCGAATTACATCAACAAGACTCGTGATCCGCGCAACACCGCCTCCCTTCCGAACTACTGGTTCGATCCAAACACCTTCGCGCTCGAACCCATCGGTACCACCGGCAACGCGGGCCGCAATAATTTTCACGGCCCGGGCATCAACAACACGGACCTGAGTCTATCCAAGCGCCTCTTTTTTAAGACCGAACAGCGCAAGTTCCTTGAACTGCGGCTCGAGGCGTTCAACGCCTTCAATCACACGCAATTCTCAACAGTCGCATCCACCAATTTGGGCACCGGTGTATTCGGCAATATAAATTCCGCGACGTTCGGAAGAGTTCTTTCCGCCTCACCGGGCCGCACGATCCAGCTTGCCGCTAAGTTAAACTTCTAACTGTCAGGTTCGTCGCCCACACTGTTTTCGGACGAACTGAGGAGCGAAGGAGTCCCTTGGTTTTTGACTACTGTGTTATCGGCGGAGGCATCGTTGGGCTTGCCACCACCATGGAATTGTTGAAAAGGCGGCCCGGCTCCAGTCTCGTCATCCTGGAAAAAGAAAGTAGTCTGGCACAGCACCAGACAGGTCATAATAGCGGCGTCATCCATGCCGGAATCTACTATGCGCCGGGCAGCTTGAAAGCCGACCTCTGCCGCCGTGGTGCGCTGGCGACAAAAAGCTTCTGCGACGAGCACGCTGTTCCCTACCAGGTCTGTGGAAAACTGCTGGTGGCGACGAACGCTCTTGAAGCCGGGCGCATGAATGCGTTGTTTGAAAGGGCAACGAAGAACAACATCGATGTAGAGCGCTTGGACGCCGAAGAGTTGAAGCGCCGCGAGCCGAATATCGTCGGTGTCGGCGCGCTCTTCGTGAAATCGACCGGAATCGTTGACTACACGCAAGTCGCCCGCGCAATGGGCCAAGTCATCCGCAAATCCGGCGGAGAGATCGAATTTGGCGTCAACGTCGATACAATCCAGGAAGGTCCCGCCGAAGTCCTCGTCGCTGCCGGGGAACGGCGTTGGACAGCTAAACGGCTCATCGTCTGCGCTGGATTACAGTCCGACCGTCTCGCAAGGATTGCCGGATGTAAGATCGAACATCAGATCGTCCCCTTTCGCGGTGAGTATTATCGGCTTCGGGCGGATAAGAGCGGCATAGTGCAGCGCCTGATCTATCCAATCCCGGACCCGGACCTGCCTTTTCTTGGCATTCACCTCACCCGCATGATCGACGGTGGCGTCACGGTAGGCCCCAATGCCGTGCTCGGCTTCGCCCGTGAGGGTTACGCCAAGTTTTCGTTCAACCTGAAGGACGTGCGTGAATATTCCGCATTCCCCGGATTTTGGAAAACCATCGCCGCCAATCTAAAGTCAGGCATGATTGAGATGCGAAACTCCCTCTCGAAACGCGGGTATCTCAAAGAATGCCAAAAATATTGTCCATCCCTTAGCTTGGAAGATCTGCTTCCCGAAAAAGCCGGAATTCGCGCACAGGCCGTCATGCGCGACGGCACTCTGGTCCACGATTTCCTATTTGTGCAAACCGATCGCATGCTTCACGTCTGCAACGCGCCTTCTCCTGCCGCCACATCCGCCATCCCCATAGGCGAAATGATTGCGGACAAATGCACCACCGTCGCGTAATCCCAACAACCGATTCGAAAGACCAAAACACCGAAACAGAGCAGGAAACGCCCTAAGTAAACGGCATTGTGCTTACCTCTGCGCGCGTGCTCGCCCGGCGCCTTTTCCCATGTCAGAGTTTCGCGACGACCGCCGCAAGTTGGTCCGCGCACATTCCCCAGCCCTCGTCAAAGCCCATTTTTTCGTGCTCCTCTCGATCGGCAACAGTCCAGTAAGACACGCGGGCGGTATATCTCGTCTTGCCGCCCTCCTCTTCAAAAGTTAGATTCACCGTTGTAAACGGCTTGTTCGACGGCTCCCATGCTTTCGTGTAGGCGTCGGTAAATACCAGCCTCTCATTCGGGCGACTTCAAGATAAACCCCGCAGGAAGCGCCTGCGAAATTGTGCAGCCGGCTAATCTACCAAAGGATAGAGGAATCGATCGACGCAATCGTGGGGCATCCGCTCAACATCATGGCAAACTCCAATTCGTTCCGCAGAATGCGGACCACGCGCGCGACGCCTTCCGCGCCCGCCACGCCTAGGCCATACAGGTAAGGGCGGCCGATCTGAACCGCCGCCGCTCCCAGCGCTAAAGCCTTCAAGATGTCTGTCCCGCGCCGGATGCCGCCATCCACGATGATCGGAGCCCGCCCATCTACGCGTTCCACGATCCGTGGCAGGGCGTCCGCCGTCGCCGCCACGGTGTCGAGGTTGCGCCCGCCGTGGTTAGAAACCATAATTCCGGCCACCCCGGCCTTCACGCCTCGCTCCGCGTCTTTGACATTCAGAATGCCTTTCAGCAAGACCGGCGTTTTGGCGAACGATTGGAGCCAGTCAATGTCTTTCCACGTGAGCGTCGGGTCCAGGTAATCCTTGCCGGAAAAGTTAGGCAAGTCTCGACTGGGTAGATCTCTCTTGGCTCGCTGCTCGCGGTCTCTTACTCCATGCGTCGGCGAATCCACCGTGACGCAGAGCGCCCGGCAGCCGGCGTCTTCCGCCCGCTGCACTAGGTCCTTCGTGAACCCGCGATCGCGCTGCACGTAGAGCTGAAACCACACCGGTCCGTGGCAGTGCCGCGCTACTTCCTCCACGCGAAGAGAGGCGCTGCTGCTGATGACCAGGGTTGCCTGCGCAGCCGCCGCGCCGGCCGCTACTTCCAAGTCACCTTCCGGACGGATCAACCCCTGCGCGCCGGTGGGAGCCAGTAGAATCGGGAACGCCAGTTCCTGCCCCAGCAGCTTCACCCGCGTGTCCAGTACCGAAACGTCCACTAGAACGCGGGGGTTCAATCGAATGTGTTGCCAGGCTTCCCGGTTCCACCGCAGCGTGATCTCATCCGCGGCGCCCCCCTGAACACGCGCCCATGCGCCAGACACGATTCTCTTTGCAGCGGCAGCCTCAAAGTCGTCAATCGACAACAGCTCATCCAGCTCTGAATTCAATTTCGTTCTCGCTGCGCTACACCCGCCATCAATCCATTAATCTAGCGCGCCACGGCAAATGGACCGCTATTTAGTGGCTGCAAGTTGTTTGAGTCTCGCGCGAAGCTGCTCGAGATCCTGTTCTGACAGGTAGCGTCCATCGGCTATCACTCCCGCGACCTTGCGCGTATTAGCGATGTTCTCCAGCGGGTTCGCATCGAGGAGGACAAGGTCCGCGATCCCGCCCGCCCGGATCGCGCCATAGTCGTTAAGCCGGTGGTAGAACTTTGCCGGATTGAGGGTGGCCGTCTGCAACGCTTCGAGTGGCGTGAAGCCTGCCGCGACGAAACGCTGCAGTTCAAGATGCAGACTGATGCCCGGAATGACGTCGACTCCGGCGGGTGTGTCGGTGCCGGCTAAAAACGGAACGTGTGCCGCATGCAGCTTCCGGATGATTTCGAGTTCGTGATCGGCGAATTTCTCGCGGACCGGAAGCGGGTCGGTGTCGAGGGATTTGAGGATAGACTTCCGCGATGCAGGCCACTGCTTCATGACCCACGCATGACCCGCGTAGGCAAGGTCCGGGTCCTTGGTGTAATCGATCGCGTCGACGAGCCACTGGCCACGCTCCCAGAAAAGGGTAGGGCATTGCCAGACCTGGTTCTTGGCTAGCAACCGGATGATGCTCGCCTCGCGCACGGGGTCGTAGCTCTCGAGAAACATACCGGGAGTCTTCTTGCCGGTAAGGTATTTATCCTCATCGGGTGAACTGGCTTCGAAGATGCCTATAAGGTGTTCGAAAGTGCGTTGGCCCGCGGATACCGCTTCGGCGGCCCGGATGGCGTCGGGAACGTGGCCTTCAAATTCGATACCGGCCTTCTTCGACTCTTCGGCGATAGCAAAGTACGCTTCCCGCGGGACGCCGGACTGGATCTTGATGAAATCGGCTCCGCGGCTTTTGAGCATGTCTACCGCTTTGCGTCCGTCCGCCGGCGTTGCGATAGGGATCGCGGCACGGTAATGCGATTTGGGACCGTCAAGCATGGGACCGGAGACAATCATGCGCGGGCCCGCGAGCCGGTGCGCGGCGATCTCATCCCGGGCATGCAGAACGGCGTCGAGGTCGCTGCCCATATCGCGGATGCCGGTGATGCCATTGGCAAGGAAGAGTGGCAGGATCAGGTCGGCGCCGTCGCCGCTGGTCTTACCGAAATAGACGTGCGTATGCATATCCCAGAGACCGGGGATGAGGTACCGGCCTCTGGCATCGACGACTATCTGTCCTGCTTCGAGATTCCGTTTTGTGGAGCGAGCGATGCTGGCGATGCGATTGCCCTTGATGACTACCGTGGTTTCAGGCTGAGCGTTGCCGTTGGTGACATCGAGGAGCGTTGCATGCGTGATCGTGAGCGTCTGCGCCTTTACGCACAGGGTCAGGAGCGGCAGGGCGAGAAGGAAACTCCGCGGGATTCGCACAGCGCTATGGTACTGCTCTAGATAGGCAAGTGCATTTTCCTGAGAAGTTCGGTGTATCTCTTGTCGCGGCGCAGCTTTTTCAATAGCGGATCGGTCTTGATTTGAGGCATTCCAGTGTCGCGCTGTTCGTAGGCGCGCTCCAGCCATTCGAACGATTTGTCGTACTCCTCGCGATACGCGTACACCTGAGCGATCTGATAGGCTGAGTCACTGTCATTCTTGACGATAAGGTCGGCTAAAGCAGTATCCGAATCCCGTTCACGGCCTAGCGCGTGATAAGCCAGTCCTTGGCCCGTGAATTTCCCCCACTCGCTTGCTTCCTTCTCGACTTCTGCCAGCGCCTGCCGCGGCTTTCCCTCCGCGAGGAGAATTTTGCCCAGAGTGAGATGGGCATAGGCAGCCTGCGGGTTCAGCTTCAGAGCTTTTTGTAATGCAGTTTTGGCTTCATTGTATTGGTTCGCCGTGTATAGCAGGTATCCCCAGCCCAAATGAGAATTCATACGCAGGGGGTCAAGCGCAACCGCCTGCTCATAAAGCCGGATTGCCTGGTCGAGATTGCCCAATATTCTGGACAGGTACGAGTGAATGCGTAGGATGTCGACGCTGCCCGGTTCTAAGACCGTAGCTTTGGCAAGGGACGCCTCCGCGGCGTCCCAATCCCAGTCACAGTAGATTTGCGTCGTCGCCAGCGCCAGATACGCTGAGCCCAAGGTACGATCGAGCGCAATCGCCCGCTCCGCGTCGTCGCGAGCCTTCCGGAAACCTTCTGTTGTATCGGCTAGAGCGGCCTCCCCCATCATGTTCTGCACCGACGCTCGCAAAGCCCAGGCTGGTGCGTATTTCTCATCCAGCTTGATCGCCGTGTTGGCATAGGCGAGGGCCGTGCCGAGGTCTTCCTTGTTCTGTCCCCGTCCGCTGAAGTACTTCGCTTGTAGATAGGCCTGATACGCCTCCGGATTCGTGCTGTGCGCGTTCGCGGCAATGGGCTGGCCGTTGTCTCCCACCAGCTTCATTTGCAGCGCATCGGTCGCGGCCAGCGCGATTTCATCTTCTATCGAGAAGATGTCGGTCATTTCCCGGTCGTACGTCTCTGACCAAAGCTGAAATCCATCGTTCGCCTTGATCAATTCCGCGGTGATGCGTACATGGTTTCCCTCGCGGCTCACGCTTCCCTCAAGAACATTGGCTACGCAGAGCTTCCGTCCCACATCGCGCAGATCTTCGTTCTTACCCTTGAACTGAAACGCCGACGACCGTCCGACGACCTTTAGGCCTGATACTTTCGCCAGATCGTTAATGAGCTGCTCGGCGATTCCATCTGAAAAATACTCCTGGTCTTTGGCTGGGCTCATGTCCGCAAAGGGCAGCACCGCAACCGAGGCGGTGCTTGCGAGCGGGGGACTGGTCTTCTGCTGCCTCAGTGCGTAGTAGCCGGCACTGACGGCTGCCAGCAAGACCAGTAGCACTGGTATGACAAACCTGCGATGGCGCTTCTCCCGCAAGACTTGCGGCACCATGCTTGTAACGAAGGCTGAGCCGGAGACGAGCGCCAATTGCAGGTTCTGCCGCGTGGACTCGGGTCCGTACACTGCTGTTGTCCCGGCTTCCATTCCGCGTTTCAGGCGCTGCAGGTCGGCGCGTATTTCCCTGGCATGCCAGTAGCGCAGATCGCGATCTTTTTCGAGAGCCCTTTGCACGATGTCCTCTAACTGTGGAGTCACTTGAGGATTGAGCCGGCTCAGTGGCAAAGGCTGGCGATTGAGAAGTGCGTCGAAAACGCTCGCCAGGGTGTCCCCGCGGAACGGCGGTACGCCGGCCAGCATTTCATACAGCACCGCTCCGAAGGAGAACAAATCCGTGCGGGCATCCAACCTCCTGCCTCTTGCCTGCTCCGGCGACATGTAGGCGGCCGTTCCGGTCAAGAATCCATCCTTTGGTGTGGTGGGGGCCGTCGAGTCCACCGTCACTGCCTCTGTGAAGCCGCTTCCCGGTTCCATTTCCGCCAGCCCGAAATCCAGAATCTTGACTTGCCCGCCTTCTGTGACAAAGATGTTGGCTGGCTTTATGTCGCGATGAATGATGCCCTTGCTGTGCGCTGCGTCCAACCCCTCCGCGATTTCAATCGCCAGCGACAGGACCGTTTCGATTTCCATCGGACGCCCTGCGATCACGTGATGCAGCGTCGCACCATCCAGAAACTCCATGGCGATGAACGCTTGGCCGTGCTCCTCGCCGACGTCGTAAATTGTGCAGATGTTGGGATGGTTCAGGGCCGAAGCGGCTCGCGCTTCCTGCTGGAAACCTACCCGGTGTGGGTCGTGGCACTGCGTGTCGGCCGGCAGGAACTTGAGCGCGACAAAACGGTGCAGGCGCACATCCTCCGCCTTATACACCGTTCCCATACCGCCTCGGCCAAGCCGGCTCACGACGCGATAATGCGAAAAGTCGACTTCGTCCCCAGGACTGAACGCGTGGAGATTCGGCTTTCTTAGCGGCGCCGTCACGGGTCAATCTCCATAGGCGCGACCACACAGGACAGGACGTGCATTCGCCGCGTCAGCTATCTTTGGTGGTAGATCCATCGATTTGTGCCGTATCCAGGAAGCTGCTCCAGTCATCGGAGGTTCTGACTACTAGGCAGTCGCTCCCCTTACTGCGTGCGCCGCTCCGTCACACGGAGATCGGCTGGCTTTGTTTCACCGGCGGCGGCAAGAGCCCGTTTCTGCCAAAATCCCAAGCTGATTGTAAGAATCTGTTCGTGACGGACCTGCGTTGGCGCGTGCGTAATGATTGGCATGATTTCTCTGCTAACTGGATGTCTGTGAATTCAGTAGAAACAACACCCTTCGATCTACCTTTATTCCCGATTAGGCCGCTATGCGTCAACGCTATTCAAGGTGCGCAAGGCTCATCAAATCGGCAATCTCTACTTGACCTGGGATGTAGCGTCAACATCGCTTCCAAGGACTGATAAGCTCCGTCGACGAAATGTCTTGTATAGGTTTCGCCGTACCGTAAAAACGACAAATAACCGCAGCCACCGGCAGTCTACCCGAGCGCGAGTCGAAACCAGTGCAAGTCTCGAGCAGATCCAGCTTGAACTGCCCTATATTTGTTGATACACCTAGATTAACCCAAACTCGCCAGCAGAACGGAACGGATGTTATGGCAATTACATTCGAAGTAAACGGAAAATCGAAAACAGTGGAAGTCGATCCCGGTACACCCTTACTTTGGGTGCTCCGCGACACGTTGAACATGACTGGGACGAAGTATGGTTGCGGGATCGCTCAGTGCGGCGTCTGTACCGTGCTGATCAATGGCGCGGCGCAGCGCTCCTGCTCCGTCCCCGTTTCCCTGGTAGCGGGAAAGCCGGTCACCACCATCGAAGGGCTTTCCACCGGCAACACCCATCCGGTCCAGCAAGCTTGGATCGCCGAACAGGTGCCGCAGTGCGGATACTGCCAATCGGGGCAAATTATGACCACGGTGGCTTTTTTGAAGCAAAATCCAAAACCTACGGCGGCCGAAGTCGATGCCGCCATGTCTCACAACATATGCCGCTGCGGCACGGCGCAGCGAATCCGGAAAGCCGTTCTCCGCGCGGCCGCGGCCATGCAGGCAGCTTTGCCTCAGGGAGGTGCGCGATGACGAACGTGGCGGATCGCGCGGTCTTTTCCCGGCGTGGACTGTTGAAGTCCGCTGTTGGAGCGGGAGCCGTGCTGTTGATCGGGTTCGATGTTTCCCGCACGGCCAAGGGCGCGGCCTCTGCCCCGGTGAGTCCTTTCCGTTCATGGCTTCGAATCGACCAAAACGGAGCCGTAACTCTGCTCTCCGGAAGATCCGAAATGGGGCAGGGCATTTCAAGCGCCCTCCCAATGGTGCTGGCCGACGAGTTGGGCATCGACTGGAAAGATGTCCTGGTGGAGCAGGCCCCGAACGATGCCGCGCTATTCGGCGAGCAGGGCACCGGCGGCAGCGGCAGCGTGGCAGGTTCATGGCTGGGGTTACGGCAGGCCGCTGCGGCCGCGCGCACTATGCTGGTTGCCGCGGCGGCTCAAAGATGGAGTGTCGCGCCTGAATCGTGCACTGTGAAAAATGGCGCGGTGACTCACGGAAGCAGCCGGTTCACCTTCTCCGAACTCGTGGAAAGCGCCGCCAAGCTGCCCCTTCCCGACTTCAATAAGGTGACCCTCAAAAAGCCCGCGGAATTCCAGATTATTGGCAAGGTCGTATCCCGCAAAGACATTCCTTCCAAGACCGACGGAACTGCCATTTTCGGTATTGATGTTCGCCCTCCCGGGATGTTGTACGCAATGGTGGAACGCTGCCCCGTTTTCGGAGGCAAGGTGAAAAGCTTCGACGCCGGCGCCGCAAAAAGCATGCCCGGTGTCCAGGACGTCTTCGAGATTGACGCCGTGCCAAGCGTTCACTCCTGGGGCGGCGTGGCGGTTGTTGCCGAATCTACCTGGATCGCGATGCAGGCGCGAAAAAAATTGCGGATCGATTGGGATCTTGGTCCCCACGCCAACGAAAGCAGCGAATCGCTGCGCGCTGAGTTCCGGCGCGTTGTGGATTCGCGGCTCAAGACCATCATCAACCAGGGCGATACCGACGCCGCCCTTGCGGCCGCATCCGAAAACAAAAGGGTGGAGGCGGACTACGAGCTGCCATTTCAAGCCCACGCGACCATGGAGCCAATGAACTGCACCGTCCTCGTGGATGGAGATCGCGCCGAAGTTTGGGTTCCTGCCCAGGGACCCGAATGGGTTCTCGGTACGGTCGCGGAAGTCACCGGCCTCAAGCCGGCCGCCATCAAAATCAACACGACGCTCTTGGGCGGCGGTTTCGGCAGGCGCTATCACGCCGACTTTGCCGCCGAAGCCGGACAAATTGCAAAGAAGGTCCCCGGCAAACCGGTACAGCTCATCTGGTCGCGTGAGGACGACATGACTCACGATTTCTACCGGCCGGCTTCGTACCACCGCTTGAGCGGCGCTGTCGATGAAAAAGGCAACATCCTCGCGTGGCGGCACCGCAGCACCTCAACGCCGATTGCCGAGTGGTGGAGTCCAAAAGCGGCGCCCGAATCTTCGGAACTCGGCTGCACCACGCAGATGCCCTATCTCGCCACGAATTACAAGCTCGAATATCTGCCCTCCAAGTCCGGTGTCCCACGTGCCTGGTGGCGGTCGGTCGAAGCGTCGTCGATTGGTTTCGTTATGGAAGGCTACGTGGACGAGCTGGCGCATGCTGCTGGCATCGATCCACTCACGTTTAGAATTTCGAAACTCGATAGCAGGCTTGTCAAGGATCCCACGAACAAAAAGGCCGTTCCCCTCGATACCGCGAGGCTAAAGGGAGTCCTGCAGCTTGCGGCTGAGAAGAGCGGCTGGAACGCGAAGCTGCCTCATGGTCATGGCCGAGGCATTGCGGCCCATTATTCCTTCAACAGCTACGTTGCAAATGTGGTCGAAGTCTCGGTAGTTGGCAACCAACTGAAGGTGCACCGCGTGGTCTCGGCAGTAGACATTGGCACTCCCGTCAGCCCTGATGGCATTCGTGCGCAAGTCGAGAGCGCCATCATCTACGGATTGACTGCGGCGCTGAAGAGTCAGATCACCATCAAAGACGGAAGGGCCGTGCAAAGCAATTTCGATCGGTTCAGCACTCTCGCCATGAACGAAACACCGCTCATCGAAGTCCACATTGTTCCGAGTACGCTGCCGCCTACCGGCATCGGCGAACCGGGACTGCCGCCGACCGCTCCCGCGCTAACCAACGCAATCTTTGCCGCGACCGGCAAACGAATCCGCCGCCTGCCGGTCGTCCCAACTGATTTGGTATAACATCGGCTCACCGGCAACTCCCTCGAAGCGGATTGCATATAGTGACAGCTAGTCGAAATGAAATGTTTTCTCCGGCATCACAACCTAGTGCGCCGCGTTAGTAGGCGAGCGCTCCGAAAGCGCGAAGCGGCTCGTGCGGCAATCTTAGGCTTGCTCCTCGTAAGTTTCCTGGCAAATGGCCGTGGCGTTCCCCAATCTGCGCCGGGCGCAATAGATTATGAACACGACGTGCATGTCATCCTCGCAAACCACTGTTTGACCTGCCATAGCCAGGAGAAGCGCTCTGGTGGACTTTCGCTCGCAGCCTACGAAGACATCATCAACGGCGGCCGCACGGGTGCAGCCCTCAAGCCCGGGCGCAGCGCCGATAGCCTGATTGTTCAGCGCATTACAGGCATCGTCAAACCGCAGATGCCGTTCGGCGGAGAGCCTCTGAGCGAAAAGGAAATAGCGGCCATCCGGACGTGGATCGATCAAGGCGCGAGGCCCGCGCCCGGCTCGGCTCCGGCCAAGCCGAAATGGGAGGCGCCTCTCACTCTTACTGCTCCACCGCTTCCCGATTCACCCTGGAAAACCTGGAACGATCCCATTGACCGGTTCACTGCTGCTTATCTTGCGAAGCAGGGCGTTTCGGAGCCATCGCTTGCTAGCGAAGCGGAATTTGCCCGCCGCGCCTATCTGGACACCTGGGGTCTGCTGCCGGAGCCGGAGCAACTGCGCGCTTTCACCAGCGACAAGCGTGCGGACAAGCGCACGCGCTTAGTGGCCGCGCTGCTCGGGGACGATGCCAAGTACGCGGAAAACTGGATCTCCTTTTGGAACGATCTCCTCCGCAACGATGAGGGCGTCAGTTACTATTCGGAAACCGCCACGCGAAAGAGCATTACGCCGTGGCTTTGGAACGCGCTTCAAAAGAACACTCCCTATAACCAGTGGGTCACAGAGCTGCTGAACCCGGCGAAGCCCGCGGATCCCGACGGATTTTTGATTGGCGTGAATTGGCGTGGTACGGTAAGCGCCAGTCAAACGCCCGCCCTGCAGGCAGCCCAGAATACAGCGCAAATATTCCTTGGCATCAACCTCAAATGCAATTCCTGCCACGACAGTTTCATCAGCCGGTGGAAACTCAAGGACGCCTATGCGCTCGCGAGCTACTTCTCGCCCGAAGACAAACTACAGCTCTATCGTTGCGATGTAGCGCAGGACCAATACGCCACCGCCAACTTCCTCTATCCCCAACTGAACCGGACGTTGCCTTCGAATAGCATCGCGGACCGGCGTGCAACAGCCGCGACGATTTTTACGGATGCGCGCAACGGTAGAATGCCGCGCACCCTGGTCAATCGCGTCTGGCAGAAGTTGCTGGGACGCGGCCTCGTGGAAGATGTCGACGACCTGGATGGTGAGCCATGGAGCCCGGAATTACTGGACTGGCTTGCGAGTGATTTCGTGGCGAGTGGTTTTGACCTGAAGCACCTGGTCGCAACGATCATCAGTTCCCGCACCTATCAGCTTCCGGCAATTGCCCGAAAGGGACCTCCCTCCAAGGAATATGCCTTTCGAGGCCCTGAGGTGCGCCGCCTGACAGCCGAGGAATTTGCCGACGCCGTGGCCTCTATCACCGGGGATTGGCATGTCGTACCGCCCCCGGCGGGTCCGGCGGTGGTTTCCGGTCTCGTCTCTGATGCTCCGCCTCCCATCCCGCCTGGAAGCTACGCACGCGAATGGCGGATTGCCGGCGGCAGTCTCACCCGCGCCCTCGGACGTCCGATCAGAGACCAGGTCTTTTCCACCCGCGATACCCAGGCCACCACCATCCAGGCCTTGGAACTCGTGAATGGTGAAAGCTTGACCCACTGGCTATGGCGCGGGTCCCGGAAAATGCTGGGAGAACTTCCCGCTGAGCCGGCAAGTCTGTTAAGTCGCCAAGTGGATGCAGGGTCCCATGATGCCGCGCCGGTTCCCTTCGATCTCGACGTCTCTAAATCACAGAAACTCTACCTGATCGTGCAGGATGCTCTTTCGACGGCCCCCGACAAAGCGACGCCGCTGTGGCGCCAGGCTTCGTTCACCGGTCCAACCGGAGACACGCCGCTCTCAGCTCTCAAGCCCGCGAATACGATCGGCCTGCGTGAAGCGCTATCGGCTGATCCGGTAAAAGTGAAATTTCCTTCGGTCCTCGTGTACGACATCGCGGGGCGGGGGTTCACACGTTTCCGAGGTGCACCGGCAATGGAAGCCGTGCCGCTCGTGCAGGGCGAAACGGTGCACGCCAGATTTTTCGTCTTCGACCGGCCGCCCGGTATGGACCGCCTCGTGCCTCCCAATCCGGTAGCGCCGCTCCCGGACCGGCCCATCCTGAAGACGGTTCCCGAAGTGATCGACCGGGTCTACTGGTACGCCTTGGGCCGCGCGCCCTCCGCTGCCGAGCGCAGCATTGCGGAGACCGCCCTGCGCGATCCCTCCCATCCGGTCCGGCCTTCCGCCGACGGACTCGCCGATTTGCTCTGGGCCGTCCTGATGACCCCCGAGTTCCAGATCATTCGCTAACTCGCACAGTGAGGATTTTATGATTTCACCGGACAACCTGAACCTGCTAAAGCCGCTGACTGCCGAAGAAAAAGAAATCGCCGGTAAGATCGGACGCCGAGGCTTCATGGGCCTGGGCGTCACAGCCGCCGGAATGCTCGCCTCGCTCGTCGGCCGCGAGCCGGACGTGGTGAAAGCCGCGGAATTGAATTCGACCGCGGATTCCATTATCGTGCTCTGGATGGCCGGAGGAATGGCCCAAACAGAGACCTTTGATCCCAAGACATACACCCCGTTCGTCCCCGGAGTTCGCACCGAGCGCGTGCTCAGCACCTTCCCCGCAATCGATACCGTTGTCGATAACATCAAGATCTCTCAGGGGCTCGAGAGTGTTGCGAAAGTGATGGATCGCGGAACGTTGATCCGCTCGTTTCAGGGGCCGGATCTCGGCTTCATTCTCCACTCGCGTCATCAATTTCATTGGCACACCGGCTACATACCGCCCCAGCCCATGGCCGTCCCTCATATAGGATCAGTGGTCGCAAAGACCCTAGGCCCAAAGAATCCGACCGTGCCTCCCTTCATCGCCATCGGCCAGAACATGGAGATTGGCGGGGAGAGCGCCTCCATCAAAGCATTTCACACGGCTGGCTTCCTGGGCACCGAATACGGTCCGTTCTTAATCACCGATCCGCAGGACGCCTCTTCAGCGGTCCGGCCCCCTGCGGACTTGGGCAGCGCGCGCTTCAAGACCCGCCGCAAGCTGTATGAGCAAGTGCTGGCGCAGCAGCCCGTTTACCAATTCGCGGGTGATTTCCAGCGCGAGTCGCTCCTGCGGTCAATGGACTCTGCCGATAGGCTTCTCACATCGCCATCGGCCAAGGCCTTTGATCTGTCGCTAGAGCCCAAAAAGAGCTTCGACATCTACAACACCAGCCGTTTCGGTCAAGGCTGTCTGCTCGCCCGGCGCTTAGTCGAAGCCGGCGCTCGCTACGTCGAAGTCACCACCGAATACATTCCTTTCCGCTATTGGGATTCTCACCAGGACGGTCACGAGCGAGCCGTCACAATGAAAAAAGCCATCGACGCTCCGCTCGCGCAGCTCGTGCTTGATCTCGAACAGCGTGGACTCCTGAATCGCACTCTGGTCATCCTGGCGAGTGAGTTTGGGCGGGACGCCATTACCGAAGGCAAAGTCGGCAAGGAAGTCAAAGATCAAGCCAAAACGCCCGACGTCATGCAGCTGCCCATGCACTATGGCATGCACCGTCATTTCACCGCCGCCGGTTCCGTGCTGCTGTTTGGCGGCGGCGTCAAGAAGGGATACGTCTACGGGAAGACCGCCGCCGAGCGTCCCTGCACAACCATCGAAAATCCGGTTCCCGTCGAGGACCTGCACGCAACCATCTATCACGCCCTGGGGATCGCGCCAAATCAATACTTCTTGAACGAGAGGCGGCCCGTCTATGTAACAAAAGATGGCAAGGGCAAAGCAATTCGCGACATTTACGCATAACACGCACGGGAAGGGGCTTCTTATGAAAACAACACGGAGACAGTGGATCGGCACCGGCTTGGCCGCGCCGCTCATTCTGGGAGCGCGCGACAAAGCGGGTTCACATGCGCCGGTTCTGGGAGACGGCGCCTACAAATATGAGGCCATCCACGATTGGGGCGAGCTTCCTTCTAACATCAAGTACGGAAATACGCATGGCGTCGTCGAAGATGCGCAGGGCCATATCTACATTCACCACACAGTCTACGCCGATAGCGAAAGCCCCGACACGATGGTGGTGTTTGACAGCAAGGGTAAGTTCGTACGCTCCTGGGGCAAGGAGTTTCGCGGAGTAGCTCACGGCCTGTGGTTGCGAAAAGAGGGCCAACAGGAAGTTCTCTATCTGACCGTGAACGCCGCCAAGCCCGGAATGCAGCCGCAGCCCGAAGTATCTGCCACGGTCATAAAGGCCACCCTCAAAGGCGAGATCATCTGGAAGATTCAAGGGCCGCCCGATATCGCAGTCTATAAGCCGGCCGCCGATGGATCTCCTACGCCATACAATCCGACTAATCTGGCTATCGCTCCGAATGGCGACGTCTTTGTGGCGGATGGCTACGGTTCGTATTACATCAACCAATACAACAGCAAGGGCGAATATATACGCACCTTCGGGGGCCGTGGATCGAGCCCCGGCGAGCTCAAGGAGCCGCATGGAATTTGGATGGATATGCGCACCGGCATTCCCATTCTTACCGTTGCGGACCGCCGCAACGCACGTCTCCAGCGATTTACGCTGGACGGGCGGCACCTCGATTTCGCT
>Ga0193743_1001870_pt1 | contig 15201 bp, 14 predicted proteins | sample L2c2metaG_FD_143038 | JGI IMG/M metagenome (GOLD analysis project Ga0193743, IMG submission 143038) | Soil microbial communities from a riparian zone of the East river system, Colorado, United States - L2c2 | ecosystem: Environmental > Terrestrial > Soil > Riparian zone | place: USA: East River...
CGCTTCTTCTAACCATGGGATCCGCACCATCGGAGTGGGGCAAGACTACACCGCCACCCTCTATGAGCGACATGAATCTACCTCTTTGCTCAACTGCACACCTCGCTAACTCGAGTCACTGAGATGAAATCGCTGCCCTAGCTGAATCAAGATAATCTATCAGTCGTTTGCATCTGACAAGGTCGGCCCTAACCCGATTATCCGGAAGTATTAATCAGCCATCGTTCGAGAAGATCGATCAATTCCTGGGGTGGCCTGATCCACGTGTCTGCGTTGGTCTCACGATAGGTATCTTTCACGAGCACCGTAAGTCCATGTCCGTTTAGAACACGGAAGGCGTCTTCATCCGTCAGGTCGTCACCCAGATATGCGACAGGCGCGCGGGGCTCGAGGTCCGCAAGGATCGACGTGACTGCATCGCCCTTGTCAGGATGCGAAACACGTAGCTCCAGTCCCGCTTCAAATTGGAGCAGCTTGAGTCGTGATTGCTCGGCTATCTTCATCCAGCCATCGAGAGTGAGTGATCGCACGCTCTTCGCTTCGGCAGGCGATAGTCCTCGCCAGTGGATAGCGATGCCACCAAGTTTGATCTCCGCTCTGGACAACAGTCCTCCCGCGACGATCCACTCCTGCGCCTTTGCCAGGGCCACTGCGTCTTCCTCGTTGATCGGGACGCAACTGTAGCTTCCATTGCTCAACTGGCGCTCCAGGCCATGTGTCCCCCACATCTCGAGTTTGTCCATCGGAGCGAGGAGTGCCCGCAGCTCCACGATGGGCCGCCCCGAGATGATGATGACCTTTGTCCTGCCGGACTGGGCGATTCTTTCCAGAATCGAAATGGCTCCGGGATAAGGGAAGGCTCGGGTGCGGTCGACGTGGAACGGCGCCAAGGTGCCGTCATAATCCAGCAGCAGCGCTGATGACGGGGCTGTCTTGAGCTGTTGCAGAAAAGCATCGAGCAAACTTGTCGTCACGCTGTCGCGCAAGCTAACTCTCCGCCTGTGCCCTGCGTATGACAGAGACATTTGAGTATCCCTTCTTTAGGCGAAGGTCGCAGAGCTCGCCGATGAGAGTGCCCGCCCACCAATAGATGTTTCTCTCCCTGACGGATCGTCTCATTCGCCTCATTCGATCGACCATCTCGCTCACATTCATCTCGAGCGCCTGCGCAATTGCCTCGGCGGTCGACTCAATGTCGTACGGATTCACGATGAGGGCGTCATGCAGCTCCCTCGCGGCGCCAGTGAAGCGACTCAGGATTAGTACGCCACGCTCGTCCTGTCGCGCTGCAACGTACTCTTTTGACACAAGGTTCATGCCGTCATGTAGGGATGTGACCATGCACAGATGAGCGGCTCGATAGTACCGCTGTACCTCCTCATGCGTGTGCTCTCGGTTCAGAAAGACGATAGCTTTCCACTTACCCCGTTTGAAGCGGTTATTGATCCTTTCGGCCTCCGTCTTAACCTCGGCCTGAAAGTCGGCATAGCGCTTGATACGGCTGCGGGTCGGCGCACCAATCTGAATGAAGGTAAATTTTCCCTGATACTTTGGATAGCGTTCGAGAAGCGACTCAACAGCCTGGAATCGTTCGAGTATCCCTTTGGTATAGTCCACGCGGTCGACGCCTACGCCGAGGTATGTCGCCTCGAGACCCAGCTCCTGAAGCAGTGCGCTACGCTCCTCCTCAGCATTCATCCCTGTCTCGTCTAGGGAACGATCGTCAACGAGTTCAACACTGATCGGGAATGGGAGGATGGAGGATCGATGCTGGTTGCGCTCGATAGAGAAGTGTTCCCAGTCAACTTTCGCCTCGAGTACGTTGTGCACTGTATTCAGGAAATTGTTGCAGTGGGCCTGGGTGTGAAAGCCAATCAGGTCGGCTCCCAGCAAACCGTCGAGCAGCTCGCGTTGCCAGGGACAGATGCTGAATGATTCGGCATTCGGCCATGGAATGTGCCAGAAGATAGCGACTCTCGCGTGGGGCAGCCGGTCCTTGAGCAGGCGCGGTAAGAGGGCGAAGTGGTAGTCCTGGATCAGCACGACAGGATGTCCTTCGCCCGCTATCTCTTCCACCACTGCATCTGCGAACTTCTGGTTGACCTTGTTGTAGTACTCCCAGTCTGATGTGCGAAAGGTCGGACGCGTATGAGCGATGTGACAGAGTGGCCACAGACCTTCGTTCGAGAATCCGTTGTAGTAGCCATCTTCTTCCTCACTGCTGAGCCAGACCCGACGAAGCGTATAGCGTGGATCGTCTGGCGGAACCTGGAGGCGGTCATGTGTGTCAACGGTCTCTGCATCCGCATTGCCGCTTCCATGAGCCACCCAGGTTCCGTGGCACGCACGAAGGATCGGTTCAATTGCCGTGACCAGACCACTGGCCGGGACCGTGACTTTTACCTTCTTGTCCTGCCGCACGTGCCGGTAGGGTTCGCGATTCGAGACCACAAAAAGGTTGCTGCCGTTTAGCCTGTTGCGCACATGATCGGCGAGCCGTTGGGCGGTCCACTGAGATTCGTTGATGTTGCGCAACCTGGCTTCTGCCTCGGCCGTGGCACGTGCCTGCCGCATGCTCTCCGCCAGCGGCGCCAGCTCATTCGCGAAAGGCGAAAGAAGATTCAGATCTTCTGCCGTAGGTTGAACGGCGTGTCGTCCTGTACGAAGTGCCTTCATCCACTGCGCCATGCGTGCAATCGGGCCAGTCAGGCTCCAGCGCAGGACCAACAGAGTGATAACCGCGATCACCAGTACCTGGACCGCGATACGAAGAAAGAATCGGCTCCAAGCACGAAGGATCTCGGTTCGTATGTACGTCGCGTCATGAACGACGATCACTTCCCCGATTACTTTATTGTCCGGCGCGCGTATGGGAGCGACCAGCATGTGAGTCCGTTTCAAGCGGGATCGCACGAATTCACTTACGGCGCGATTGCCGTGAAGTGCGTCCGTCATGAGCTTCGGCGCGCCGGATATGAGAGAATCCAGGCCTGGGGTTACGACCAGCGGAACGCCGTCGCTGCCGTAGATGCCAATACCCAGCAGATGGTCGTGGTTGGTGGAGCGCCGTACCATCAGTTCCAGCCTGGCAGTGTCTCCGGCCTGCAGGGGGACCTCTGCGCCTGCAGCTAAGCTCTGGCCGAGTGTCTCAGCTTTGCTTTTGAGATCCAGGCGCAGCGCATCCTTTGTCGTCCTCACCTCGTACCAGGACGAAGCCAGCGAAACTAAAGTCACGCCAATGATCAACGCAACTATCAATCGTAAGCTTAGGATCTTCATAAGACGGCGCGCTAGTCTTTCTGCAGAAAAACTAAGAAACCAAATGACGCAGAATCGGCGGAGCCTTTCGAAGGTGGCCGCCGTAAATCTTTCCGCCTGCCCCTGCAATCGCTAGTCAGGGAGGCCGTGGATCAACCCATCTGAATCATTATCGCTTATACGAAGAAGTCTCCGGCGTTGTGCTTCGCACGTTCTCGGTACAGACGCCATTGATTCCCGCGTGTACCTTTCGCAAAGGGCATTCAAGATAGAAAGATTTACGTGCGCCATACCACTTGAATCGCAGGCGCTTACAAAGATCGCCATCCCGCTTGGGGAGGAGGCCGTTCACGAAGGGCGCATCCGGCGAGCCTATTCGAGATGTCACGCCATAACTCCCGGATAGTCGGCAAACGGGAGGTTATGTCCTGGACGAGGGATAACTTCCGTGTAGCCCGTCATCCCGGAGCTGCGCGACTCGCTTCCAATAAGCCAACACAGGGGACAAATCGTTCGATTAGAGACTGCGAAGGGCTGTCATAAAGTTTTCGATCTTGCGGGTCGACGAGGCTTTGCCGGATTTGAGGCTGCGCTCAATGCATAGTCCGGAGAAGAAGGACAGCACCATCTCCGCAATTGCGGAAGGAGCCATCTTAGACCAAATCAGTGAAACTAAGGGACCGTAAAGCGTGATTCCTCGCCTGGAAGGAGCAGTTGCTGCCCAAGCATCCCATGGCCGAGGCGGTGAACTATGCCCTCGGCAGTGGGAGGAGTTGAACGTCTCCTGTTCCGATGGCGCGAGCCCCGAAACTGCTGGTCCTGGCCTTTCCATCCGGTTTTGTCAGACACTCTCCCCCTCCCTTTTGGCTCTGGATCGATTTCCCTGCTGCCCCGGCCTCAGCTATCCCGCCGGAAGCGACAGCCCAGCGATCCGCCCGAGCATACTGCCAAACAACCGTTTCGTTAATGGCTCTCCGCCAATAATAGCGGGCATGATTCACCAGCCGTCCAACCGTCTTCACCAGTCGTTGCTGCAAGCTGGTCAGCGACTAGTTCTCGATTCGCCTGGGCAACGCCAGCCGCCGCCACAAATTGCCCAGCTTGTTGGCCAGCAGGCTCAGCGCTAGTCGAACTTGGTTCGAGCGGAAACGATGACAACTTCCGCTACGCCGGTTTCGGAGACTCGATCGATACACATGCAAGCTTCAAGCGTCAACTCCCCCGGCTGCGGGAGATGCGGATCACTCCTTGAGCGCGAGGCCGCTGCCAGTCATCCGGGAAAAACCAATACTCACCAATCTCACTGCATCGAAGCAAGAGATGATATTCCGACTCGGGCAGCACGAGCGCGCGCCATCTGTCCGGATGGTCGGCAACTCTTACCTTACTCCCCTGAGCTCGAACCGGCCCAACCGCTCGCCTCCGGCGTGGATGAGACTTTGCACACCCGTTGGCGATCGCCGGAAGGTGGCAGCATTCCGTCCACTGGATGGCAGCATAACTTTGCACTTGGTGGCCGCATAACGCTGCACTGGGTGGCAGAATTGATTGCATTCAGCAATAATCCGGCCGTTCATGGCGGCATCATGTTTACCTATCTGCCTAGAAGCGAGGCATCGAGCCTGGTTTCCGACTGAAATAAGGACCAGATCAAAATCCTTAACGGAGATTTTCGGTTGGATGTGGCTACTACCCCGACAACACCTCCGCCCGCCCCGCGTGAAGTCGTTCGCACCTGCTACTTCGTATCCACACTCTCGCACGCACCAAAACGCTGCTCGAGGAATCGCCGCTCCATCGCATTGCGAGCAACCGCGTGTGCCGCCCGAAAGTGCTCCCGCGCAGTCTCATGCCTGCCCAGGCGAAGCTCCAACTCACCCAGCGCAGCCCAATTGAACGGATACGCCGCCAGACGATCGCGGCCGGCAATCGACTCGATCTCCTCAAGCCCACGCTCCGGCCCCTCGCTCTGTGCCACCGCGATGGCCCGGTTGAGCGCGACGATCGGCGAAGGCCGGATCGTCATCAACGTGTCGTACAGCGCAACGATGGCCTTCCAGTCCGTATCCTCCATACGCGGCGCCCGCGAATGAATCGCCGCGATCGCCGCCTCCACGTGATACTCGCTGAGATTGTCACCCGTGGCGGAAAGATCGAGCAGCTTCAGCCCTTCTACCACAAGCTGCCGATCCCATTGCGATCGGTCCTGATCCAGCAGCGAACTCAAGTTGCCGGACGCATCCACCCGTCCCGGCAGCCGCGCCGCATGGAGGCTCATCAGAGCACCCAGAGCGTAGGTCGCGGGCGTCCTGCCCAGGGGATGCTCCAGCAGCATCGCAGTCAGCCGCATCGCCTCTCGGCAGAGTTCAACCCGCACGACGGTCTCGGCGGACGCGCCATGGTAGCCCTCGTTAAACAGCAGGTAGAGAGCCCGCTGAACATCGGGAAGCCGCGCGGAAAACTCGGGCGAAGCCTCAACGTCGAACAGCCTCTTCGACTTTGCCAACACTTTCTTCGCCCGCGTAATCCGCTTCTCGACCGCAGCCTGACTACTGACGAAAGCGCCCGCAATCTCACTCACGCTGAAGCCGCAAAGGATGTGCAGCACCAGCGCGACCCTCGCGTCTTCACGCAGCCGCGGATGACAGCAGGAGAACATCATCCGAAGCTGATCGTCCTGGATCGTGTGCGTGTCGAACACCTCGTGGATCGTCGGAACCAGCGTCCACTCGCTCTCGATCATGCGGGTCAGCTCGGGGGCGTAGCTGCGCGCTGTCCGCTCGCGGCGCAGAATGTCGACGGCGCGATGCTTGGCCGTGGCCATCAGCCACGCGGAGGGGTTCGCGGGCACCCCGCGGAACTTCCACACCTCGATCGCGCGGCAGAAGGCGTCCTGTACGACGTCTTCTGCCAGCGCGAGGTTGTGAATGCCGAAGAGCCGCGTGAGCGCGACCACCATTCGTCCGGCTTCGTGCCGGAAGAGCTGGGGGTCGAGCTCGGCGGAACTTGCGTTCCCTTCGGGCTGCTGGTGCGTGTCCATTACATGCTCATCTGCAGGATCGGCCGAACTTCCACAGCGCCGTTGGAGAGAAAGATGGGGCAGCCCTTGGAGAGATCGACCGCTTCATCGATATCTTTGGCCGTGATCAGCGTATAGCCGCCGATCAGGTCCTTGGCCTCTGCGAATGGGCCGTCGCTGACCACCTTCTGATTGCCGCTGACCAGCTTGCCGGTCCGTTCCAGCGGCGAGCCCGTGGCTTTCAGGTGACCCTTTTCGCCCAGCTCCTTCATCCACGCCATCCACTTCTGCATCTGCTTCTGGCCCTCATCGGGAGACTCCGGGCGCTCTCCGCCGCGGTAGAGATAAATGAATTCAGTCATATTGATTCTCCTTTTCGTCAAGTGAGTTGGTGTTACGCATGTTAAACGTCCGGCACCGGACCTGCCGGACATTTTTCTTCGCACAATAATCCGAACCGGATTTTCCACCCGTGCCCACCGCCAACCCAAAGCCCGCCCCCCCCGGGCCGCTCATACCTTGTATCTTCTGATTTGAGGCGTAACGACGAGGTTACGTAGGTAGCGCTTAACCTGGTTTTCCGTTCCACTGTTGCCGAGAACTTCATTGACGATCCGTTTGCCAATACGCCAGTAAAGTAAGGTAAGGCAGGCGTTGACGGTTGTGGCGACGCTTCGACGTGCCTCTCCGATGATCTGGCGAATATCATTCGATCAAGACCGGCGAGACTGCGCTGACTCTATCGCTTGTTGTGCCTGACTTCGTTTGCTTGCGCGCCATAATTCATTCTCTAACAGCTTCCTGTCGGTTCCATTTGCTTTTGAGCACCGACTGAAGAGTTTGATGACGTGAGCAGTGTTTTCATCCGCGATTTGAGTGCAGCGCGACAAAAACAAAGAACGCCAAATCCGGGATTTAAGTGCCGCGTGACACTAGCATACGATCCAGATTGAATGCTGCGCTGATCAACGCAAGATGCGTAAATGCTTGCGGGAAATTGCCGAGTGCCTCGCCCTGTGGCCCGGTTTGCTCTGCGTAGAGCCCGAGATGGTTGGCATAGCCAAGCATGCGCTCGAACAGCAGCCTTGCTTGATCCAGTTTTTCGGGAAGCGCCTGACCTGCACGCGTTAACGCTTCCACCAGCCAGAACGAGCACATGTTGAAAGTGCCTTCCTCGCCCGGAAGTCCGTCGATCAGGGGTTGCGGCGGATAACGGTATACGAGACTGTCACTGACCAAACCACTCTCCCGAGGATTCTGCAGGATCGCGGAGATCGTGTTCAGCATCCGCGGATCATTGGGGGCCATGAAGAAGACCAGAGGCATGATTAACAGCGATGCGTCCAGGTCCTCGCTGCCGTAGAACTGGGTGAATGCGCGTCGTTTTTCATTCCAGCCACGGGTCATCACTTCTTCGTAGATGCGGTCACGCTCAGAAATCCACTTCGTCCGGTCAGCGGGAAACGCGCGCTTGTCAGCAAGCCTGATGCCGCGGTCCAGCGCGACCCAGTTCATGACCTTCGAATAGACGAAGTGCTCCTCGCGATTCCGCATCTCCCAAATTCCCGCATCCGGGCTTTGCCAGTGCTCGCAGATCCACTCAAGGCGACTGCGGAGCTTTACCCACGTGTCGTAAGAGATCGGGCTGACGTATTTGTTGTAGAGGTAAAACGCATCCATCAACTCGCCGTAGAGGTCCAGTTGGAGCTGTGAAACCGCGGCATTGCCTATACGAACTGGTCCGGACCCACGGTACCCCTCCCAATGATCCAACGTCTGCTCGGGAATCTCGCTGTCGCCCTGGATCGTAAAGAGTGCTGGCGACGGCTTTTGGGGACTTATGTGCTTTGAGGCGCAGTTCTCAAGCCAGTTCATGAACCCGACTGCCTCATCTCTGAATCCGATGCGCAGAAAACCGTAAATCGTAAAGGCAGCATCGCGGAGCCATGTGTAGCGGTAATCCCAATTGCGAGTGCCTCCGATGACCTCGGGAAGACTGGTGGTGGGAGCGGCGACGATCGCTCCCGTTGGCTCGAAAGTAAGGAGCTTTAGAGCCAGGGCCGATCTTTCTACCTGCTCGCGCCAGCGTCCGCGATAAGTACAGGCAGAGAGCCACTTCTGCCAAAACCTGACAGTCCCCTGGAACAGTTCCTCGGCCTCTTCATGAAGAGGAGGGCAAGGGACAATGTCATCACCAAGGTGAGCCCTCAAGAGGAACACTTCCGACCTGCCTTCCTCCAGTAAGAACTCGGCGGCCACGCTACCCTGTTCCCCTTGCTTGAGCGGCACAGTCGAAGAAAGGGCGAGGCTCAACCCACTTGATGGAAAAAAAACACCGTTTGGCTGCAACAGCACCTGGTGTGCCTTCTGTCCATAGTCGAAGGCCGGGCGGCACATGACTGACATGCGTACCGCCCCTCTGACGCAACGGATGCGACGAAAAAGATGGTGATACCACGGCGAGTCAGCAGGGAGCCCTACGGGCATAAAGTCTTCCAACTCGACGATCCCATCCGGGAGCAAGAAGCGCGTTATGAGGATATTCGTCGAGGGCCAATAAAACTGTTTGTACCGCACTTGCTCTCCGATTGGGGAGATCTGGAATCGACCTCCCTTTACATCGTCCAAGAGTGCTCCAAAGATGCTGGGCGAATCAAAGTGCGGGTAACAGTACCAGTCGATCGAACCGTTCATGCCCACAAGGGCGACCGTACGCATGTTGCCGATGATTCCGTAGTTTTCGATGGGCTGATATGACATCGGTAACTCCTCAGACAATGGCATAAACACTCATTTGATGTACTTGGAGAGCGTCAAGAAGTCCGGGGCGCCGGTTGAAAAGTGTCGTAATTGGGGTAAAGCCAACATGGATGTCGTCAGCCGCAAAGTAGCTCATCCGGTGAGACTGGTTCTAAGGTGGATGAGCCGAGGGGCTCATCCACCCAGGCCGACGGCTACTCGTCGTCGGCTCCGTCCGAAGGATCATCGTTGGTTTCAACTTTCGATGACGCCTCACTGAAGCCAGGCTTGGAAATCGCATCGGCGATTCCCGCCGGGCCAGCCGGCAATAGGGATGTGCGGAAAGCCTCTTGACAGAACAGATTGCAGGAAACGGCACAGGAACTCTTCAGAGGGTCGGTGGCCTATCCGCGAATTTTTGGACCTCTCAGCGGTGGAAGGAGTCTAATAAGTATCGGGAGGTGGGTATGTGGCGCCTGCTTAAGATTGCTCTAGTAGTAGGCTTGGGTGCGATTCCCCAGCCACGCGCAACGTGCCATGTCATCTGGTCACTCTGGGGGATTTTCTGTTCCGCGCGGATTTGCTCCTGCGCCGCATATGAGTGGCGGGTTTAACAGCGGAAGATTGACTTCCGGCGTTCGCTCCGGGCTTGTTGGAACACCGACTCAGCGCGGGTTCAACGCATCGCCGACATATCGCAGAAATACGTTGATACCTTCCGGCGGTGTTTCGAGACCGCAAAGCTTTGGAAATTGGCATGGTTCACCTTTACAAAGCTGGCGCCATGCCTATGGAGGCCGCTACCGCCGGCCTTACGCGCGCTACTCTTATGCTAATTCGACATACTTAGTGCCCGGGTTGCTGAATTCCTATTGGGATTATCCAGATGGCTTTAACGCGAACTACGGAACACCATACTTTAACCAGCAGCCGAATCAGGACAACAACTACTCTCAGCCGGATCCACCGCCAGACTATGGCAGCGGAGATCAAGGACAAAGATCAGGACAGGGACCGGAATATCCATTGAAAAATGTGCCTCCTCCACCGTCCGCTGCCCCTGAGCCACTTCCGCTGGCTGCCCTAACGCTGATTTTTAAGGACGGGCATTCGCAGCAAATTCATAATTATGCAATGACTCGGACTAAAATTTATGTACTGGATGGCGCGGCAGCAGGACGCACTCTGGAAATTCCGCTGAACACAATCGACCTGCAGGCGACGGAAGAAACAAACCGACAAGCTGGCCTGGACTTTAGCATTCCCGTATCGGTGAAGGGGCCGGCTAAAAACTGAGCCAGATAAGGCCTACCATAAGCCAGACGTAACGCTTATCGACCTTCGTCTTCGCGATACCACCGGATTCGAACTGATCCGCGACATCCTGGAGCTCTCTCCCTTTGCCCGCACCATCGTCCTCACATCCTTTGAAGGCGACGTAGATATTGAACGCGCTCTAGCTGCAGGTGCAAAAGGCTATGTGGTAAAGGCGCCTCCGAAAATAATCTTCCGCAAAGTCGCCTGTTAGTTTTACTCAATCGGCTATAGTTAATACAGAGTCAGAAAAAGCCCCGGCCAACACCGGGGATCTTCTCTTTAAACCAATAAACCTTTTAGAAAGACTAATTTAGCCGTAACCATTTTAGAATGACGACTTTGCAGCGATAGATTTGTTTAAGTCGCTGAATTCAGATGACTTGCATTAAGGTACCCCCCGGGGGGGAGGGGGGTCTAAGGGAAGCCAGTGATCGTAGTTCATAACAGGCTCTAGGGCGTATCGACATATAGGCTGCTTGTAAGTAACTGATTTATATAAAATCTGTCATCCTGACTTGTAAGCAACTGATTTATATAAAAAATCTGTCATCCTGAGCGGAGCTTCTCGCGGTTTTTTTGCGAGAAGCGCAGTCGAAGGACCTGCGGTTTGCTCGGAGCGCCGACCTTTCAGGCTAGCGCATCTCAACCCAATCCACGTCCTCTTAATATGTCGATACACCCTAGGAACTTGTTGAAGAACGAAGCATTCTTTGACTGCTGTGTAGTCATGTCCGTCTAACTGCTATGCGCGGAGATGAACGGCTTCAGGATGGGATGTTCAGCTATGTGATGCCGCGGCGCAACGCGAATCTTACGGCTTCAGTGCGATCACTCACTCCGAGCATCCATCTGCAGTAGTCATACACCCGAATGGGTTAGGTTTTATACGCCTAGTTTAGCGTTTCGCCGCCGCTTCCATATCGATAGATTTGTTCTGAAGGCAGAGCTTGAATCTCGTATGGCAAATATGGTTGGATGCATGGCATCAGCTTTGAGGTCTTCTATGTGGATCGTACGGATTGCGCTTTCACGTCCCTTCACCTTCGTAGTCCTCGCACTCTTGCTGTTCCTGGCAGCTCCGATCCTGCTGGTGCGCACTCTAGTCGACGTCTTCCCGGCAATCGATGTACCTGTCGCAAGTATCATTTGGACTTATACAGGCCGTGTTCTTGCTAGATGGAAAACCGGATTACGTCCATCTACGAGTGGGCACTTACGACTACAATCGCCAATATTGAGCACATCGAGTCGTCGTCGCTCAATGGTATTGCCATTATCAAAGTTTACCTGCAGCCGCAGGCCAACGTTGACGGAGCCATCGCTGAGGCGCAGCTACTGTGAAGCTTCTGCCCCCCTGCATCACTCCACCATTGGCCGTTCACTACGACGCGTCTCCTGTCCTCATTCTACAGCTCGGACTGACTGGCAAAGGCCTCTCCAACAGCAGCAGTTGAATGACATAGGTGTCAACTTCATACGTCCACAACTTGCCGCTGTGTCGTCACCGACGCCATGCGCGTCGAAGAGATCGCAAACAACCGTTACGACGCCGGTCTGGTCAGCTATCTGGACGTTGTCTTTGCCCAGCAGACTCCTCTCGAATCAACAGATCTCAATCCACCTGCAGGGTCAGTGCATCATATCAACCGTTACCTTGATTCGAGCGCTTGGCGGGAATTGGTACAACTGACAGTCAAGCCGGGATGGGATAGTCAACCTGTCTGTAGTGGTTTGTAACAAGAAAGAAGGAGGCTGAGATGTTCGGCTCGCAAAGACCATTCGTCGTGCTGCTAATTCTAAGTAGCTTCGTGGCAGGGATTCCATCTCTTGCGGCTCAAGCCATCGCTCTGTCAGAGCTTCCGCAGGTGAACGGACCCTTCACGCTCAGTGCAGTCACCGATCCCGTCTCCGGCAAAAATCATTTCCGCTATAAGGGCGGCGATGTCCCACCTACCATACGGGTACGACCAGGCCAGGACCTCCGTGTGGACTATGTCAACGCCTTATCGCCCGTTTCGAAAGAGCGGTGCGTAACGATGCCGTGCAGCAACAGAAGCAATCTTCACTTCCATGGCCTACATGTCTCACCCGAGAGCCCACAGGATGATGTACTCACCATGTCCGCCGCTCCTGGCGAGACGCTCCGATACACAGTCAACGTGCCGCGCAACCAACCCCCTGGCCTCTACTGGTATCACACTCACCAACATATGGAGAGTTATCGCCAAGATCTGGATGGGATGTCTGGGGCCATCGTAGTGGAAGGCATCGATCGTTACATTCCGGAACTCCGGCAAATGCAGGAGCGAATTATGGTGCTTCGAGATGCTGAACTCGAGGAGCAGGGACCACAACGGTCTGCACTGATACACACAGTATCCATGCAGACGCAGGGCTGCGCTTCAACTAGGGAGCAGCCGGAGCGCGCGTTTACCGTGAACGGCGCCGTCCGTCCCCAGATTGAGATCTCCCCGGGAGAGCACCAGTTTTGGCGCATCGTGAACGCCAGTCCCGATCTCTATGCTGATATCGAGATATCGGATAGCTCCTTCGACGTTGTGGCACTCGATGGTATGCCCTTCGCCTTCCACGAACCGAATATCCGCAGCCGAAAGCTAAACCACGTACTGCTTGCACCCGCTGGACGAATGGAAGCGATCGTGACCGGACCTCCAACCGGTGTCGAAGCAACGCTCCGCACTCGTTGCTTCGACACCGGATCAGATGGCGACCCGAATCCTGCCATGGTCCTTGCAGATCTTGTGCCGAAACGCAGCTTGCGTGCCCCCCGGATGATCGTCCCGGATAAAGGTGCGCCTGTGTACCAGCCCGTCGCCTCCGCAATCATGCATTTAGTGGAGCAGGCTCAACCGCAATTCACGGCTGTCTTCACGGAAGACAAAAATGGCTTCTACATCAACGGCAAGAAGTTCACTATGGATTCCCCTCCAATGCTGACTGTTCAAATCGGCACCTATGAGCATTGGCGCGTCGCCAATCAGACCAACGAAGTACATCCATTCCACATTCATCAAGTTCACTTCCTGGCGTATGCCAGAAGTGGACATCGGTTACGGGAGCCGGAATGGCTGGACACGGTCAATGTGCCGCCGATGGGCTCAGTAGATCTTGTGATGGACTTCACTGATCCAATTATCCGGGGCACATCGCTGTTCCACTGCCACCTTCTAAACCACGAAGATAAGGGAATGATGGCTAAGGTTAGTTTTCGATGATGAGTGCATTCAGGCAGTATCGAATTAGACGCTCACATGGCTTTGCTTAAGCTTCAGCAGACGAAGCACCTTCGCCTGATTGTCCCGGTATCGGAAAGTTACGTTGGCCACGTGGTATGCGGCGCATCCGCTACCTTCCACATCGTAGCGCAACAGGCAAGACCTATACAGCGGGGATCGGTAGAATCTCCGCTGCTCTCGACCCTTAGAGCCGGACGATGATGGTAGAACTTGACGAATAAGAACAAGGACAGCACCTTGGCTCCTGCATGTATCCACCTCGATTGGCCTTGTAAGATATCAAACAAGGTGAAAAGCTTTTGAAACGTGCGTCCGACGAGATTCGAGAAGGGACGCCATTGTTTTGAAAGGGATCTATAAACCGCAGCTCCTACTCGACAAGGCTCCGCTGCCCGGGGAGACACTTACCTCAGATTGCTGATCCTAACTAGTGCTAGTGCATTCGCTGCAGCACGAGATTCCATGCTCATTGTCCACCCGTTCCACAGTCACGGACGCCGAAGATGGGACACCATGCACAGCTATTGTTATGTTCCGGCTGACCGCCGTCTTTTGCGCTTCAGACTCGGGTCCAACGAGGTTCCACGTCACAATCGCCAAGTCGCCGTTTGCTGTCTTCGTCACGATGATGTTCGGTGATGCGTTCGCCAGTCGTTGGTTGCCAAGCTGATGTAGAAGCGCAAAGTCGTAGTAGCTTGGCTTGTTGATTCCGAACTCTGCTCGTAGACCAAACTGGCCGACGAACGATCGTGACCCCGGTTCCCCTCCTCGAAGACATCCGAGAAGGTCCAGAACGACATCATCGTCACCAGCCCATCGCATTGGCGGACCGTGTTCGCCGATGCGGGCCCCACGAACGTAGTATCTCTTACCTGGTTCATGCCAGGCACATTCCACTCCGTCCAGAAGAGAGGAATATTACCCTTGCCAGCAACTTTCATTTCGTTTTGCATCTTACTGATTGCACGACACACGCGTTTGTCCATTGGAATCGCCTCGTCTGTTCCGAACATATTCTGTGACATGTTCGAACTGGGATTCACCGTGTTTACACGGAACATATCCGGAATACCATCGAACCCTCCCCGATGCCTGGCGCACCGTTGTTGACGTAGCTCGGATTATGCGCGCCTAGCGCAGTATTCAGCGGACGGCCAAGATCCAGCCCGAATATGCCGTTGGCCGTCACATCGTGGCAGTGCGTTGAACTCAGGCCAGCGAATGCACACTTCGCTCCCGATGCAACCGACTGGTAATCCACACTTTCACCGGGATAACCCGCAACTGCTGCCGAGATTCCACCCTTCTTCGCTTGCGCGACCAAAGCGTCGTACGCTGGTGTCTCATACCAGTTTGCCGTCTGATCTCGGCCGCTATTGCGCAATTCCTCATACGAGAAGAATGCGAAGATATGATTCTTCCAAAATCGGACCGCCAATGCTTCCGCCAATCTGGTTGAAACGGTTGTTATCCCGCTTCGGTTCGTCCGTAGGTCCGTTGTACCGCTGGTAAGCATCCAGCCCCGGCCGATGGATCTTGATGAACGCACTTCCATGTACTTGGTTCGTTCCATTCTTCGAAACCACTAGCACTTGCGCTCCACTGTTGCGT
>Ga0193743_1001871_pt1 | contig 15189 bp, 12 predicted proteins | sample L2c2metaG_FD_143038 | JGI IMG/M metagenome (GOLD analysis project Ga0193743, IMG submission 143038) | Soil microbial communities from a riparian zone of the East river system, Colorado, United States - L2c2 | ecosystem: Environmental > Terrestrial > Soil > Riparian zone | place: USA: East River...
GGCGAAGCCCCCGGTCGACGAGCCGAGAAGCACGGCCTTGTCCGGCGACGCCCAGGGTTCGCGGCGCACCGCGTCCAGGGCGGCCAGGAGGTCGGTCCGGGCGATCTCGCCCGCCCGGAGATGATCGGGCTCGTCGCAGGATATGCCGGTGGATTCGTTGCGGCCGGTCGACCGGCCGTAGCCCCGCCGCAGCACGACCACGGCGGCATAGCCGCGGCTGGCAAAGGCTATGGCTGTCCCGGCATAGCGATTGGCGGTCAGCGTGCGGTTGTAGGCATCCTCCGACGTGCCGTGGGTGATCAGCGCGACGGGATAGCGGCCGGGCGCGCTCGGTCGCGTGACGAAGGCCTCCAGCGTCTCGTGCGCCCCGTCCGGCATCATGACCTGGAGCGGTATCGGCGCCCGGACCAGGCCCGGAAACTGCTGGTTGCTGCCGCCGATCGCCGCCGTCTGCGGGCCGGCGGTCTGGCAGGCCGACAGGATGGCGGACGCCAGGATAATGGCACCGCCCGACGCGATCCTCCGGCGCAGCGCTTCGGCACGTTTTCTCCAGCCCGGACGGGCCGTTGGTGTCTGCACGAGATGGCCCCCAGTTCGAGTCTTGAAACGGCCACCGCAGCCCCACGAAGGCCGCCGGCGCCGGCCTGCCCGACATCCCCGCCCCCTCGGGAAACGCCGATGCAAGAGCATTATGGCGCGCCGCGGGCGCTTGCAAGAGGCGAGCAAGCTCGATTTTGAGTGGAAACAGGGGCGCGCAAACGGCCGCGTGGCGGGGTTTTGGCCCTCGCCCCGAGCCGTCGTCGCGAAACCTTGGCGATCATCACAAAACTGTCTTCCAACCGCCGTCCACTCGCGGCATCATCGCCGCGCATCCGAGTGGTGCGGCACACGCCTGAGGGGGCGAGATGGGGGTGCGATGGCGCGCAAGACTGTGACGAGTGCGCAGGCTCGGGCCATCGGCCCCTATTCGCATGGGGTGGTCGGGCGCAGCGACCTGCTGTTCCTCTCCGGCCAGACCCCGATCGATCCCATCACCGGGCGCCTGATCGAGGGCGATGCCGCGGCCCAGACCGAGCAGTGCCTGGCCAATCTCAGCCACGTGCTCGACGCCGCCGACCTCAATTTCGACGCCGTGGTGAAGGTCAACGTCTTCCTGACCGACATGGATGATTTCGCGGCGATGAACGCGGTCTACGAACGGCATTTCCGGGCCCCCTACCCCGCCCGTTCGACCATCGGCGTCGCCGCCCTGCCGCTCGGCGCCCGGGTCGAGATCGAGATGATCGCGGCGATGCCGCGGGAGTGACTCCCGAAACGCCCCCGTCGCCTACTGCAGATAGCCCCAGCGTTCGACCGCGGGTTCCGCCGAGGCCCATTTCCAGGTTTCGCCCTGGCGGCACACGGTGCCGACATAGAGGCCGCGGGTGGCCTTGGCGCCCTCGCCGTCCTCGACCGTGAACAGGATCTCCTTGCAGGTCGCGATCGGGGTCTCGATCAGCCGGGTAACCTGCACCGCGCCGTTCTCGTCGGCATAGCCGAAGGGCAGGCCGTGGTCGATCCGCCACAGCTGGGTCTGGCCCGGGCCGAGAGAGGCGGCCACCCCGGCGATGACGTCCTGCTCGTCCTGGTGCAGGTCGCGCACCACGTAGTTGACCCCGGCATTGACCGCCGCCCGCGTGCCCATGCCGACGCTGTAGCCGACCACCGGGTTGGCGGTCAGCGCGCCGACCGTGCCGCCGGTGGCGATGCCGCTGACATCCGCGACCATGCCGCAGCCGGAGAGCAGGATCATGGCAGGCAGCAGGCCCAGGGACAGGCGACGCCGCCGCGGCACCCTCACTGCAGCGAACCCCACCGCTCCGTGGCGGGTTCGGCCGAGGCCCATTTCCAGGCCGTGCCGTTCTGGCAGACCACGGCGACGTAGAAGGCGCGCTGCGGCGGTTCGCCCTCGACCGAGAACACGATCTCCTTGCAGGCCAGGGGCGGGGCGCCGATCAGCCGGCTGACCGTGACGTCGCCCTGGGCGTCGTCCTCGATCGGCACGTCGTGCGAGATGTCCCAGCGCGCGACCTGGCCCACCGCCAGCGGGCCGGCCACGGTCGCGATCCGGTCCTGTACGGCCTGGTGCACCTTGCGCTCGCCATATTGCAGCCCGGCGCTGGCGATGGACCGGACGCCGAGACCGATGCCGGTCGCCACCAGCGCGTTCTTGGTCACCGCAGTGGCCGCGGCCGCGCCGCCGACGCCGGCAAGGTCCGCCGTGCCCTCATGCATCAGAGATCCGCAGCCGGCGAGCGACAGCGCTGAAACCGCGAGTAGAAGAGCAATACAGGTCTTGCACGTTCGGAGGGCCATCGCACCGTCTTGATCTGCGGTCTTCGGGATGTCTGTCTGAGGCACGAATCACCGTAACATCAATTTGTTACGAAAGTCGACGAATGCAAAACCTTAATTGTTCTCAGGGTCGGGACGATGGCCTGAGAGGCCGCTGTCCCGGCCCGGCTGGCGGCGCCGTGGCCCCGTGCTATCGTGGGCGGTCGCCGGAAAGACGGAGGAACGCCTTTGGGTCGCGTGGTTGCGGCCGTCGCCTATGAGAATGGGTGCCGGGTCGCCGAATTCGCCTTGTCGGAGGGCAAGGTCTGGTCGGAGAAGCCCGGCCATTTCGTCTGGATCGGCATCCACGAGCCGGAGGAGGCCGAGCTGCGCGACCTGGCGCAGCAGTTCAACCTGCACCCGCTCGCGGTCGAGGACGCGCTGAACGCGCATCAGCGGCCGAAGCTCGAGACCTATGGCGACGCCCTGTTCGTGGTGCTGCGCACCGCCCATCGGATGAATGAGGAGACCGAGTTCGGCGAGACCCACATCTTCATCGGGCCGGGCTATGTCATCTCGGTCCGGCACGGCCCGTCCTCCTCCTATTCGAAGGTCCGGGAACGGGCGGAATCCAATCCGTCGCTGCTGAAGCACGGCGAGGATTTCGTGCTGTATTCGATCCTCGATTTCGTGGTCGACAACTACAGCCCGGTGGTCGAGGCGATCGAGGCCGAGGTGACGGCGCTGGAGCGGCGCGTGCTCACGATGCCGCTGACCGCCACGGACATCGAGCGCATCCACGCCCTGCGCCGCGAACTGCTGGTGATCCGCCGCACGGTGAACCCCACGGCGGAGGTGTGCAAACAGCTGGAGCACACCGAGGTGGAGTGCATCGACGCGGTGATGGCCCCCTATTTCCGCGACGTGGCCGACCATGTGAAGCGGGTGATCGACCACATCGATGCGCTGCGCGAGATCGTCACCCACACCTTCGAGGCCGGGCTGCTGCTGGAATCCTCGCGGCAGAACCAGGTGCAGCGCAAATTCGCCGCCTGGGCCGCGATCCTGGCCTGCCCGACCGCGATCGCCGGCATCTACGGCATGAATTTCGACAACATGCCGGAGCTGCGGCTGCCCTACGGCTACTACATGGTGCTGGGCGGGATCGCCGCCCTCTGCGGCTTCCTCTACTGGCGGTTCAAGCGCTGGGGCTGGCTGTAGGCCGCCGCGCCAGCCAATCGGCGGCGAGCGTCACGACTGTACTCCCCGGTCAGGAGCGGCGGTCGGCCTCGACGGCGGTGCGGAAGACATGGTCCCACAGCGCCGTGGTGACGCCGAAATTGCCCGGCAGCCGCCCGTGATGGTGCAGCCCGTGGCGCCGCTTGGCGCGGTAGAGGTAGCTGGCGGGGTCCGGTCGCGCATGATGCGACTTGTGGTGCACCACGACATACCAGAGGTACCCCGCCACCAGCCCGGCGCTGACGCCGCTGGCGAGGTCGAGGCCGAGCAGCGCCCACAGCGCCAGGAACGCCACGCCCAGCAGCGCGCCGCTGATCCAGATCGGGGTGCCGATCATGGCGCTCGGCCGGCGGTGGTGCTGGTCATGCATCGCCGCCAGGACCGGGATGTGGTGCAGGAAGGCGCGGTGGGCGATGTATTCGATCAGCGTCCAGGCGAACAGGCCGATCCCGACGGTCGAGAACCAGAACAGCCAGGCGGCGGGAGGGATGGTTGCGAGGGCCCCGCCGGCCAGGCCGAACAGCACGACCGGGTAGGCGAAGAAGTCGACATAGTAGACCCACCGCGTCAAATGCATCGTCCCTCGCCCCCGGCCGAATCGGTGCAGGCCTCGGGCCTGTAACGCAACCGTAACACCACCGATTCCATCCTGGCGCGAAATTGGCCGCGACATGATCGCCACCGCCGCGATCCGGCCGTCACGGCGACGCGCCGGACCGCCGGCCGGCGAAGGCCAGGCCCTGCGCCTCAGCCCAGCCGGGCGGGAATTTCGCGACCAGGATCGGCGGCGCGGCGACCCGCCCGCCGGGCACGGTCCTGTCCAGCGCCGCCGCGCCGGCTTCCGGCCAGGCCGGCACCGCATCGTCGCTGCCGAGCGCCTGCAGCACGCGGCCGGCGGCGTCGGGGATGAAGGACCAGGCGACGGCCGCCGCGATCCGGACCAGGTTGACCCCGGTGCGCAGCACCACGGCCGCGCGATCGGGATCGGTGCGGATCGCGGTCCAGGGCGCCTCGGCCGCCAGGTAGGCGTTGGCGAGACGCCAGATCGCCCGCACCTCCTCCGCCGCGCGGCGCAGCGCGAGCGCCTGGTGATGGCCGCGCAGCGCCGCCAGGTGACGGTCCAGCGCAGCGGCGAGCCGGTGTTCGGGTTCGGCCGGCTCTCCGGTCTGGGGGACCAGCCCGCCATGGCGGGCGGCGACGAAGCTCAGCACCCGGTGGACGAGATTGCCGAAGCTGTCGGCGAGGTCGTGGTTCACCTCCGCGGCAAAGCGCTGGAAGCTGAAATCCGTGTCGCCACCCTCCGGCGCGTTGGCGGCCAGCCACCAGCGCCAGCTGTCCGCCGGCGCCAGCTCGAGCGCCCGGTCGAGGAACACGCCGCGGCCCTCGCTGGTGGAGAACTTGCCGCCCTCATAGGTCAGCCAGTTCACGCCCTTGATCACATCGACCGTCTTCCATGGCTCGCCGGAGCCCAGCAGGGTGCAGGGGAAGCTGACGGCGTGGAACGGCACGTTATCCTTGCCCAGGAACTGGAGGTATTCGACATCCTCCGCCGCCCACCACCAGGCCCGCCAGTCGCGCCGCGCCGGGTCGGCGTCGGCCCAGCCCTGGGTGGCGGCGATATAGGCGATCGGCGCGTCGAACCAGACATAGAACACCTTGCCCTCATAGCCCGGCCGCGGCACCGGCACGCCCCAGGACAGGTCGCGGGTGATGCAGCGGTCCCGCAGGCCCTCATCCAGCCATTTGCGCGCGATCGCGGTGACCAGCGGCGGCCAGCCGCTGCGGCTGCCGAGCCAGCGCTCCAGCACGTCGACCAGGGCCGATTGGCGCAGGAACAGGTGGCGGGTGGGCCGATGCTCCAGATCGGCGGCGCCGGACAGGGCCGAGCGCGGCGCGACCAGGTCGACCGGGTCGAGCGGTCGGGTGCAGGCCTCGCACTGGTCGCCGCGGGCGCGGCCATGGCCGCAATGCGGACAGGTGCCGATGACGTAGCGGTCGGGCAGGAAGCGGCCGTCGGTCGGGGAATAGACCTGCTGCAGCACCCGCTCCTCGATCAGGCCGCGGGCATCGAGGCGCTCGAAGAAATGCCGGGTCAGGGCGTGGTTGCGCGGCCCGGAGGACCGGTCGAAATGGTCGAAGGACAGGGCGAAGCGACGATAGATCCCGGCCTGCACCCCATGCTGGCGATTGCAGTAGGCGGCGACATCCAGGCCGGCCTCGGCGGCGGCGAGCTCCGCCGGGGTGCCGTGTTCGTCGGTGGCGCAGAGGAACAGCACCTCGTCGCCGATCTGCCGCCGGAAGCGGGCATGGATGTCCGCGGGCAGCAACGATCCCGCGAGGTTGCCGAGATGCTTGACGCCGTTGATGTAGGGCAGCGCGCTGGTGATCAGGACCTTGGCCATGGGGACCTCCCGGGGTCGCATGGGTGGGGCGCCGGACTCCGGACATGAAAAACCCTCCGCGGGGACCGGGAGGGCGTGGGTCCGAGCGCTCGCACGCGCACCATCCAGGCGCGCGTCACCCCCTCCGGCAGGTCTCCTGCGGGTCGGGCCGGCGCATTCGTGCGGCGCGGCGGAGGGTGGGCATGGACGGCATCCGATCGGGGGAGGACAGGGCCATACTCCGCCGGCCGGCGAGCGGATGCAAGCGGATGGGCCGGATCAGGCGATGGCCTTGGGGTCCGATGCCCGGGTCGAGGCGAGTTCCATGTCTGGGGTGTAGACGCACCAGCGGTTGCGGCCGGCGGCCTTGGCCCGGTACAGCGCGGTGTCGGCCTGGACCATCAGCCGGTCCGGGTCGATGTGCCGGTCGCGGGCGACCGCGACGCCGATGCTGACCCCGATCGTCACCCGCGCCTCGTCGGCCTCGAAGGGCTGCGACAGCAGCGCCAGCAGCCGCGCCGCCGCAGTCTCCGGCGGCTCGGACTGTACGGTGAGGATGACGGCGAATTCGTCCCCGCCCAGCCGCGCCACCACATGATCCTCGCCCACCGCCTCGGCCAGGCGGCGTGCCACCAGCTGCAGCACCATGTCGCCGACGGCATGGCCGAAGGCGTCGTTCACCGGCTTGAAGCCGTCAAGGTCGAGATACAGCAGCAGCACCGCCTCGCCCGCCGGCCGCGGCCGGCCCAGGATCTCCGCCAGCCGGCCGGAGAAGTGGAAGCGGTTGGCCAGCCCGGTCAGCGGATCGTGATGCGCCAGATGGGTGATGTGCGCCTCCGACCGCACCCGCTCGGTGACGTCGATCAGCGCCACCAGCAGGGCCTGGCGCCCGTCATGGGCCAGCGACCGGACGAAGGTCAGCACCTTGACCTCCTCCCCCGCCGCCGTCCGCTGCGCCCATACCCGGTCGTCGTCATGGCCGTCGCTGGGGGCAAGCAGCCGGGCGGATGCGGTCTTGCGCTGCGCCGGCAGGTAGAGGTCCAGCAGCGTCAGCCGGACGAAGCCGTCGAGGTCGTAGCCGTAGCGCTCGACCGCCGCCTCGTTGGCCGAGAAGATGGCGAAGCCGTCGGCATCCGCCAGCACCATCGGCACCGGGTTGGCCTCGAACAGCAGCCGCAGCGAGGCTTCCCGCCGCTTCAGGTCGGTGATGTCGACGCGGACGCCGATGACGCCGCCATCGGCGGTCCGCCTCTCGTCATGCCGGACCCAGCGGCCGTCGCGGAACTGCTGCTCGTCCTGGGTCTGCGGCTTGCCGTGCTGAGCCAGCCGCCACGCCAGCCAGGCCTCGGGGTTGTCCGTCCGCTCCGGCATGTCGCCGCTGGCAATGCTGGCCCGCAGGATGTCGACGAACGGCACCCCCGCACCCAGCAGCGGCGCGATCTCGGGGTACAGCGCCTCGTATTTCCGGTTCCACAGGACGTAACGGTCCTCGGCATCGAAGACGGCGATGGCCTCCGGCAGCATCTCGACCAGGTCGTGCAGGCGCCGGTCGCGCTGCTGCAGCTCCGCCTCGGCGCGGTCGGCCCGGTCCAGCGCCGCGGCCAGGGCATCGCCGGCGGCCGATACGGTGCGGATGACCGCCCCCAGGATCCGCCGCGCGCCCTTGTGCCAGGCGGCGAAGGCCAGCTCGACCGGAATCGGCGGGGCCCCGTGCGGCAGGACCGTCGCCCGGACCCGGGTGCCGTCCGGGCTGGCCGCCCAGGGGACGACCAGCGTGGCCGCCCTGCGGCCGAGCAGGTCGCCGGCCGCCCGCCCGAACAGGACCGCCGCGGCCGGGTTGGCAAACAGGATCCGGCCGCCATCATCGGTGGCGATCATGGCATCGGACGAAAGCTCTGCGAGGACCAGGGCGTCCGACAGATCGTCGGCCGTCCCGGCAGGATCCCTGTTCTGTCTGGGCACCGCTTGGCCGGATGTCCCTGTTCTGTTTCGAGAGCATGACACAGGGACGGCAGAGTTGAAGCATTTCCCGACGCGACGGATGCGGTCCTATGCGGGACGGCCACGCGCCGCAGGGCCACGCGGCTTGCGTCGGCGGCCGGAGTGCGGTTCAACACCGAGATGACCGGAGCCGAAGATCCCCTCGCCGCAGACGACGCCGCCCCCCAGCCGGGCGCGGCGGAGGCGGAATGCCCGCGCTGCGTGAAGCCCGTCGCGCTGTGCGTCTGCGACGGCGTGGAGCCGATCGACAACCGCATCGCGCTCCTGATCCTCCAGCACCCGCAGGAGCAGGTGAAGGAGCTGGGCACCGCGCGGCTGACGGCGCTGCACTTCCAGGATGCGGTGTTCAAGATCGGCCTGTCCTGGCCCAGCCTGGCGGCCGCCCTGGGTCGGCCGGCCGACCCGAAGCGCTGGGCCGTGCTGTATCTCGGCTCGATGCGGCCGGAGGATTTCCCGCCGGGCCGCGAGCTGGTGGTGCTGGACAAGAAGGGCGAGGCCCTGCCGGAGCAGGATGAGGCGCTGGCCGAGATCGAGGGCGTGGTGGTGCTGGACGGCACCTGGAGCCAGGCCAAGACCCTGTGGTGGCGCAACGCCTGGATGCTGAAGGGCAAGCGCATCGCGCTGCGGCCGCAGCGCCCCTCGCTGTACGGCAAGCTGCGGCGCGAGCCCCGGCGCGAGGCGCTGTCGACGCTGGAATCCTCCGCCCTGCTGCTGAGCCGGCTGGAGGGGCGGCCGGAGATCGAGACCGCGCTGCTGGCCAGCTTCGCCCGCATGCTCGAGCGCTACCGCGCCACCCAGCCGGCGCCGCGCCCATCCGACTCTCGACGGATCGACCGCCGCCGGCCGCAGCAGCGGCGCGGCCAGCCCCGGCCCTCCTAGCCCCGCGCCCGCCGCTCCGCCCGCAGCAGGATCAGCGCCGGCAGCAGCGGCAACGCCGCGACCAGCGCCAAGATGCCGTGCGTGGCGTCGAAGGCGACCAGCGCCCCCATCGGATAGGACGGCCCCGGCGGCAGGAACAGGCCGAACAGCGCCACCGCCAGCGCCGCGCCGATCGAGGCGCCGGTGCGGTCGAGGATGTTCAGCAGCGGCACCCCATCCGGCACCCGCTGCTGCGGCAGCGAGGCCAGGGCCGCGGTCATCGCCGGCATGCCCGACAGCACCATGCCGAAGCCGCGCACCGCCAGCACGGCAGAGAGCCAGAGGTAGCTGGTGTGGACCTCCAGGAGGGCCAGCGGCACGGTGCCGAGCACCGTCAGGATGACGCCGGCCAGCACCAGCCGGCCGCCGCCGAACCGGTCGGCCAGCCGCCCGCTCAGCGGCATGGCCAGGGCGATGCCGAAATCCTGCGGCAGGATCAGGAGGCCGGTCATGAGCACCGTCTCGTGCCGCACCAGCAGGTAGTAGAGCGGCAGCGCGATCTGCGCGCCGTACAAGTGAAGCCGCCGGCAGAACAGGATCAGCCCGGCCGGGCCGAAGATGCGCTCGCGCAGCAGCCGGATGCGGATCAGCGGCGCCTCCATCCGCCGTGCCCGCAGCACGAAGCCGGCGATCAGGGCCAGGCCGAGCAGCAGCGCGCTGCCGACGGTGGAGCCGATCGCCGGGGCCAGCACCACGACGAGGCCCATCGTGCCCATCACCCGCCCCATCCGCGCCGGCCCGGCGGCCATGCCGAGCAGCATCTGCCCGACCGGCACCAGCAGCCCGCCGCACAGGCCGAGCAGCACCCGCGCCGCGATCAGCTGCCCGACCGTGGCCGACAGGGCGCAGGCGACCGAGGCCAGGATGAACAGGGCCAGGCTGGCGAACCACAGCCGGGTCGGCCCCACCCGCCGCGCCGTCCAGGCGCTGATCGGGATCGAGGCGGCCAGGGCCAGCAGATAGCCGGTCGCCACCCATTGCATGGTGCCGAGCGGCACGCCGAAGCCCTCGCCCATCGGCGCCAGGCCGATGTTCACGATCGAGGTGGTCAGCCGCGACAGGAAGCCGCCGCCGACCAGGATCGCGGCCTGGCACCACAGCGCGGCCGGGATCCTCTCCAGCTTTGCGGCCGCGGCCGGGGCGATAGAGACCATGATCGGGATTCCTTATCGATGATAAATTTATCAACGATAAGGAGCTGATTGCGGCTATGTTGTCAAGCAGGCATGGGGCGGTTCCCGCTTCTCCTCAGCCGTCATCCCCGCGAAAGCGGGGATCTCGTCACGGCCTTATCGGCGAGAGATTCCCGCTTTCGCGGGAATGACGAAACGGGACAAGGGAAGGCAGTGGAAACCAGACGATGAAGCTGCAGCGGGACGTGGTGATCCGGACGGCGCTGGATCTGCTGAACGAGGTCGGGATGGACGGGCTGACCACCCGGCGCCTGGCCGAGCGTCTGGGCGTGCAGTCGCCGGCCCTGTACTGGCACTTCAAGAACAAGCGCGCGCTGCTCGACACCATGGCGGCGGCGATGATGGAGCAGGCCGACATGCACCGGCCGATCGCGCCGGGCATGGGCTGGCGCGACTGGGTGGGGGAGAACGCGCGGCAGTTCCGCCGGGCGCTGCTGGCCTATCGCGACGGCGCCCGCATCCACGCCGGCACCCGGCCGGTGCCGGCGGAGTTCACGGCGGTGGAATCCGAGGTCGCCGGCCTGTGCGCCCTGGGCTTCAGCCCGGCCGACGCTTTGCGCACCGAGATCGCCATCGGCCGCTACGTGCTGGGCTGGGTGCTAGAAGAGCAGGCGGATACGGCCGATGCCGCCGAGCGCGAGGCCGAACGCATGGCCCCCGCCGACCTCGCCCCGTATCCGCTGCTGGCCCAGGGCATGGAAGGGCTGCGCCAGGGCGACCCGGATGCCGAGTTCGAGTTCGGCCTCGGCCTGATGCTCGACGGCATCGCGGCCAGGCTGGCGCGCTGAAGCCACACCGGCCCTGCTTGCCGTCTTGTCACTTGCCGGCCCCGGTCCGCGCTGTTCATGGTGTCCGGCCGAGCGCTGTCGGCAGGCTGGACCAGATGGGAAAGAGGATGGTCGCAACTCCGGCGGTCCGGCGCTGGCTCCTGGCGCTGTCCTGCGCGGCCGGCGGCTTGCCGGCCATCCCGTCCGCCGTCGCGCAGACCGTTCCGGATGCGGGCTCCGCACCGGCGGCCGATGACGGGCTGTGGGGCCGGGACACGCTGTTCGGGGATCTCGGCGGCATCCGCAGCGGCCTTGGCGATGTGGGGATCCAGTTGAGCCTGCAGGAGACCAGCGAGGTGCTGGGCAACGTCAGCGGCGGGGTCCATCGCGGCGCGGTCTATGAGGGCGCCACGCTGGCCACCCTGTCGGTCGACACCGGCAAGCTGCTGGGAATCGATGGCGGCACCATCAATGCCAGCGCCTTCCAGATCCATGGGCGCGGGCTGAGCGCCACCAACCTGGACAATCTGAACACCGTCAGCGGCATCGAGGCGCCGCCCTCCACCCGGCTGTTCGAACTCTGGTACGAACAATCCCTGCTGGGCGGCAAGGCGGCGATCCGCATCGGCCAGCAGGCGGCGGACCAGGAATTCGCCGTCAGCCAGTACGGCGCCCTGTTCGTCAATTCCGGCTTCGGCTGGCCGACCCTGGCCGCGATCGATCTGCCCTCGGGCGGCCCCGCCTATCCCCTGGCGACGCCCAGCATCCGGGTGAAGGCCCAGCCGACGGATGCGCTGACGCTGCTGGTCGGCCTCTACAATGGCGATCCCGACGACAACGGCTCCGGCACGTCGTTTCGCGTCGACAAGGGCGTCTTCCTGATCGGCGAGGCTCAGTATGCGATCAATGGTGACGGGGACGGCCTGCCCGGCACCTACAAGCTCGGCGCCTGGTACAATTCGAACCGCTTTGCCGACCAGCGCTTCGACGACGACGGCCTGTCCCTGGCCGTCCCGGCGAGCGACGGCGTCGCCCTGCTGCACCGCGACGACTGGGGCCTCTACGCCCTGGCGGACCAGATGATCTATCGCGTGCCGGGAACCAAGGACCAGGGCCTCGGCCTGTTCGGCCGCATCATGGCCGCGCCCGGCGATCGCAACGAGGTCGATCTCTTCGTCAACGCCGGCGCCAGCTACAAGGGCCTGCTGCCGGGGCGGCCGGACGACACCGCCGGCCTCGGCGTGGTCTATGCCCGGATCGGCGCCAGGGCCAGGGGCCTGGACGCCGACGCCGCCGCCTTCTCCGGCAGCGGCCGACTGATCCGCAGCGGCGAGACCGTGCTGGAGGCAACCTACCAGGCGCAGATCGCCCCCTGGTGGACGCTGCAGCCGGATTTTCAGTACGTCTTCAGCCCTGGCGGCCATGTTCCCGACCCGGAGGATCCGTCGCGGCCGATCGGCGACGCCGCCGTCCTCGGCCTGCGCACGACGGTGACGTTCTAGTCTAGCCGCTTGCGCAGGAACAGGCGCCGGCAAACCCGGAGATCTCCAGCGACACGCCAAAATCCGCCGACGCAGGCGGCCACGGGAACGATCGGGCCTCTCGGCCGGCCCCCGCACGCAACACGAGGTCGAACTCGGCTGGGCGCGGTATGCTTCGCCGTGTGCGCACGACGCGACTGATCAGCCTATCGCCGAGGGAGAACCAAGATGGACGTCGCCGACTTGGTCCTTCCCGTGTTTGCGATCATCGTCACCGGATGGCTGGCCGGCTGGTTCGGCTATTTGTCGCGGTCCCTGGCCGACGGTCTGGTGCACTTCGCCTACAACATCGCGATGCCGGCGCTGCTGATTGTCACCGTCGCGCAGGAGCCGGCGCGCAATCTTCTGGAATGGCGGTTCCTGCTGGCCTTCGGCGGCGGGTCCATCCTGTGCTTCGCGCTGGTGTTTCTGGCCGTCCGCATCGGGTGGGGACGTGATCTCGCCAGCAGCACCATCCATGGCATGGCGGCGGCGATGACCAACACCGGCTTCGTGGCGCTGCCGATCCTGCACTCCGTCTACGGCCAGCCCGCTGTCCTGCCTGCCGCCATCGCCACCGTGTTCGTGGCGGCTGTGATGTTCCCCGTGACCGTGATCCTCCTGGAAAGCGGGGAACGCGGCGCGCGCGGGCGCTCGGCGCGCCCGCTCGTCCTGGCGAAGCAGATCCTGCTCAATCCGATGGTGCTCTCGACCATCATCGGCCTGGCCTGGGCGATCACAGGCCTGCCGGTCCCCGCCCCGGTCGCGGCCTATCTGAACATCCTCGCGGCCGCGCTCACCCCGTGCGCGCTCTTTGCCATCGGGCTCGGCCTGTCGGTCGAGGGCATGCGCTCGAACCTCACGGCGTCCATCGGACTCGCGGTTGTGAAGCTGCTGATCATGCCGTTGATCGTCTACGGCCTGAGCGCAGCGTCGGGACTCAACCCGCTCTACACGATCGCCGCCGTGGTCTGTGCGGCCGTGCCGACCGCGAAGACGGTGTATATCCTGGCCGGCGAATACGAGGTGGAGCAGCCGCTGGTCGCGGCCACGGTCTCGATCACGACGCTGCTGTCGGTCCCGACGCTGCTGGGCTGGCTTTATGCACTTTCAGGATTTGCGGCGCGGCCGGGCTGAGGGGACGAGACGAGAAAAGGGCTCCCCGCCGAAGCGGGGAGCCCTCCTGTCACGCCCTTATGCCACGCCGCCGCGGCTCAGGGTGAAGGCCTCGAAATCGGCGCTGTCGAGGTACTGCAGCCGGCTCCAGCCGTCGGTCGCCATCGCCGTGACGTATTCGGCCGAGGCGAAGGCGGCGACGTTGCAGCCGCCGGGCAGGCAGCCAAGCGGCAGGTTCAGGTCCATCAGCCCCTGCGCGCTCTGCGTCGTGCTGTGGTTGCCGACCAGCCCGACCGGCGTGCTGGGCGTCGCGAACACCACCTGGTCCACGCGCTTGGTGGTGAAGGTGTAGGTGGCGAAGCCGTTCTTGTGCTTCGCCCGCCACGGCAGCGTGACCATGTCGCCGGCTGAGAAGCCGAGCACGCCGCAGCACGGGTCGGCCGACGCCAGGCCGATGGTCGGCGCGTCGATCTCGGCATAGGTCGGGTTGTTGTCGACATGCACGGTGACGACCATCGCGTTGCCGTCGACCAGGCCCAGGGGTGCCGCCTCGACGGTCGTGATCGAACCGGTCAGGTCGTCGACATTCGGCACGAAGTAGCGGATGCCGAGCGCGCCGATATTGACCGGATTGCCTGCGGTGTCGAACAGCTCGAGCCGGATCTCGAACTTGCTGGAATGGTCGGTGCCGACCTCGGCGCCGGTGGTGAGGTTGTAGCTGATCCCCGGGGCCGGCAACGTCGTGTCGAAACTGCCGTTCTGATAGTCGACCGGTGCGATCACCGGGCCCCAGACGCCCTGGGGCGGCAGCGAGGGCGGGATCTCGAACAGGTTGGCGACCGGCGCCTCGGGCGGCGACAGCGGCCCCAGCTTGTACAGCGTGCTGACCGGCTGCCCGCCGCCGCCGTCATAGGTGTAGTGGCGGCCGACATCGTCCAGCATCTGGAACCAATCCGGCGTGCCGGCGCGGCGCCAGAACAGCCGGTAGTATTTCACGCCCAGGGTCTCGCGCAGGCTGTTGTCGAACAGGAGTTGCGGCCGCAGCGTGCCGCCGAAGGGCGCGCCGCCCTTGGTCAGGCCGCGGTTGACCGCGGTCGTGGTGCCCTGCAGCGCGGTCGAATCGCCGAAGATTGCGTTCATCGAGGTCTGCCCGATCGCAGTGAACAGCACCCAGTTGTCGCCGGCCACCACCGGGGCGCAGGGCGGGCAGGTCCGCGCCAGCGGATGGTGGGTGACAAGGGTGACCTCGGACCCGCAGGCGTAGTTCCACCACGTGTAGCAAGGCACTGGCGTCGGCGCGTAAAGCGTGATGTCCCAGAACAGGAAGTGCTGCTTGACCTTGAAGTACAGGTCGGGCGTGTCGTGGTTGTTGCAGCCTTGGAAGAACAACGTATGGAAATGGCCGCATTCGTCGGTGTGCGCCGTGGCCACACGCTGCATGGTGAAGAAGCCGGGGAACAGGATGCAGAAGATCGGCCGCAGCAGCAGCTCGTGATCCAGCAGGACGCGCTGGAAGTCGAGGTCGCTGGCCGTCCGCGCGGCGAAGCGCAGGGTGCTGGCCTGCTCCAGCCCGGCCAGGGCGGTGGCTGCCTCGGCATGGCTGTGGGCCATCTGCGGCGCGACCTCCGGGCTCAGCCGGCGCAGCACGGCGGCGCCCTGGAACGGCGCCGGGTCCGGGCCGGGGCCGGGCGGGAACGGCCCGGGGAACGGGCCCGGCAGCGGATCCGGGATCGGGTCGGGC
>Ga0193743_1001874_pt1 | contig 15183 bp, 13 predicted proteins | sample L2c2metaG_FD_143038 | JGI IMG/M metagenome (GOLD analysis project Ga0193743, IMG submission 143038) | Soil microbial communities from a riparian zone of the East river system, Colorado, United States - L2c2 | ecosystem: Environmental > Terrestrial > Soil > Riparian zone | place: USA: East River...
CTCATCGCTCACATCGCTCGGATAACCAACCTGACCCTTATTCCCCATCCAAACTATGCTGCGCGATGACAACAACACAATCACCGCCTTCCTACAGAGGGGAATTAAAGTCATTAACAGCCTCTAGAACAAAGTGCCTTGTACTGGCACAGGAGGAACGGGAATCGGGCTGCTCATTTCGTGTGAAGGTCGGCGGTCGCGATCTTCAACGTCGTTACTGGAAGCAGGGGGACGGCGGTACTGGCTTCGAGCTTGTCGAGCACTGCCACCTCTCTCGCTCGAAGAGTGGCGTCCGCAATCACTCGATACCTGAAAAGGTAGTCGCGGGCGCGCACTTCTTGCCGGAGTGCGCGCTCGACGTCACCGAAGGTAAACTCTGGATCGCCATAGCAGGGCCAGCGAAGCAGATGTTCGATGAAACGAACCTGATCGGAGACTTCGACGAACCACTCCGCCCAGAAGCCCCCCTGGTTGTAGTGCGCAATGTGTCCAAACGTATTCGACATCCACTGGTACAACAACTTCTTCGTGAACAACGTCTGCTTGAACCCTGAATCGATGAAGTGTAGCAGCGTGTTAACGAACTCGGCCTTGTCGTCTTCTGTCGACCATTGTGTTGCGGTGAACTGCTTTGGGAGAAACGGACCTTTGCGCATGGACTGTCTCCACGCAAAGGAAAGGTCAGCCGAAGCTGACCTTTCCTTTGCCTTTTTGGTCTGCCTGTTTGGTCCGGATTACGGACCGTTGGAACTGTCTCCAGAGGAGACTATAGACGCGTGCCAACAAACTTCGTCTCATAGGCCCGAGGTTGTTGACCTGAGGGCGTTATCCGAAGAGTCGTAGCTGATCGCTAACGACATACCCTGTCGGCCACAGTGCTTCCTTCTTCTTCGGTTGCGAGTGTACCAGAACTGGTCCGGCTGCGAGTGTGGGCTCAGCCTCCGCAATCCCTGCGAACATGTCAACAATTTCGGACTCTATTTCCATTGCCGGAACTGCCTCGGCGGCAGGCGTTGGTGGGAGATGGGCTGTCCGTGCTTTACGCAGCTCTTCCCGCACAGCATCGGCAGAGTCATCGACACCACCTTTCTCGACGAGTTCTCGTGCCATAGCGGCGAGCATGTCGTCGTCCATCGCATGAAGGTCCTCTCCCGAGAACTTTCCCTCCATCATGGCGCCACCAGCATCTTCCTACCCATCAGCCGCAAGCAGGTCCGCTGCGTCGTTCCGTCGTAGATCAGGAACTTCAACCGAACAGGAAGCCTCTGGCCGATGCGCCACAAAAGGCGGGAAAGGGAGCAGGTACATTTCAGTATCCACCGGAAAGACCGATCTCGAATGAGATTGGATAATGATCAGAAGCTCTGATTGAGTTGTGGACGCGTCCCTTATCGATCTGCACAGGACCGCGTACGAATGCCCAGTCGATATGGCGGCCGGGTTCGAGGAGATGGCGTGCAGGAGTGGTTGCTAGGCGACCGGTTGGTACAGCATGGATAAATCCATCCCGGGCTATCGCTTCGGCGGGCGAGGCTTTTGATGCATTCAGGTTTAGGTCGCCCGCGATGACCGTCAGGCGTGCAGGCTCGTATGTCCTCGCATCTTTTAGCACCTCATCTAACTGAGCAAGGCGTAATTCATCATTGGCGCGACTCTCCAGGTGCAGGTTGTAAGAGACAATTGAAACACCAGAGATGTTGATCTTGGAAACTAGCGCAATTCTTCCCCCGAGCCTCTCCTGGAACGGTTCCAGCGTTGGTAAGTACCAACGTGGTTTCCAGAAGTTGGACTGCTGTTGGAAGCGGATTATTCGCGAGTTTGAAATTTTCCATCGGGACAGTGTGGCTTGTCCGTGGTGGGCAGGGCTGGTGTTGGAACCTTGCGTCAGCTCCACAAACTCACGACCGAAGACATAATTCAGGCGCAACTTTCGGGCGATCTCCTGAGCGACGTTCAGACGGTGAGTTCGTCGAGCATTGATGTCGACTTCCTGAAGAATGAAAATATCCGCATTCGCATCGCCCAGGAAATCGATGATCGACCGAAGCTGCAAGCCACGGTCAATGTTCCAATCCACCACTCGTATGAAACTGCGCGGCCAGGAGAGCCACTGGCTCGGCGCGAAATTTTCGGCAATGATCTCTTTTGCGGGCACAATCAGACGATCCTTGCTGCGAGGTTTGGAAATACACTCTGCTGTGCGAAGGTTAGGTCCAGCGGATCATCGATTTCGGCCCAGGCCAATCTGTCTGTGCTCGTATAACCAACGTGAACGCCTTCGTCTGCGAGTTCCTGCACAGCGATATTGAAGAATTCATTCTCGCGGCCAGCAGCGATGAGACCGCTCAGTTTGCTGAGAAATCTGTTTTGCATCGACTTCGAGAAAACTGTAATTCCTATATACGTGCCGCTGAACACCTCTTGTGGAATTTTCTTGCTCATTCGAATCACGCGGTCGCCTTCGATAATTACCTTCATCGTCTCATCCCGCCACAATGGGTCCACGATCATCGAGATCGGTGCATAGGGTTGCACGGCAGAGTTGAGAATTTCGGGATCGAAGATGACATCAGCATTGAGGACGATAAAACTGTCGCCGCGTAGCCAATCGCTTGCGAGCCAAAGCGAATAGATATTGTTAGTGATTGCGAACGCCGGATTCTCGATGAAATGAATCCTTTGGTTATAACTCAGCTCTTTGCTTCTCACGTGAGCGACAATTTGTTCCTTCTCGTAACCGACCACAATGGCCACCTCATTGATTCCGGCCATCGAGAGTGCTTCGAGTTGGTGATCCAGGATCGTAGTTTCGTCAAACTCAATCAGGCATTTCGGATGTTCCCCGTGCACGGAGCGAATCCTGGTACCTTGACCTGCAGCCAATATTACTGCCCTCATAGCGTCTCCTTGATTGTGTTTACAGTTGGTGTTGCTCGGGTATAGAACGATTGGGCAAAGAATCTGCGATTGAAATAGAGGGTCAAAATCCAGGTGAGATGAGCACCGAGCGTTGCGAGGAAGAAGATTAGCGGCAGCGCTCCAATGAGTGTGAAGATGAAAACGTAGTGGACCAATATGCCTCTTCTCACAAAAGCCTGAAGGTGGCGCACGACACGAGAGATCCAGTTTCCTGAATCCTTATCGAGTAACTGGTACATGCGGCCCAGGTATTCATTTGGCCGATCTGTTGTGGTGGCGCGGCGGCGCTGCAGCGACGTGGCGACTAAGGCAAGAATGGCCCCGACGAGGAGCAAGATGCCCATTAGAGTAGCGGGCCTGCCGTATCGGTGACTGAGACCTATAGTGATTCCACCAAATAGGAGAAGGTAGCTAAGTCCGTCCGCGAACCCCTCAAGCCAAGTCCCGCGCGGCGACTCCGCAAACTTGATTCGCGCCAGCATTCCATCCACCTCGTCGAAGAGGCCTGCAATGTAGAACAGCAAAGCCCCCAGCACCGAATACAAGTACCATCCGTGTGCAAACGCGATGGCTGATAGAACAGAAATCAGGACGCCGCCGAATGTAACAGCGTTCGGAGTGATCGAAGTATGAGAAAGCAGCCGCACAAATGGGCGGCAAAGTCGGCGATTAAAAGATGTGTGAATGCCATCCAAAACTTTGCCAGAGTGTGCGACCAGAAAGCGCTCAGCTCGCGCGATGCTTTCTGGCGAGGTGACCCGGACACCATTAGTCTGAGGAAGGGGAAGAGTAGATGTGGTGTGGTCGTGGACTACATCATGCAAGGAAATATGAGCAGGTTCCGCCCAGTCCACTGAGGTCATGGTCAGGAGCGGCAGGTTTATCAGGAACTGCTTGGTTGTGACCCAGTTCCAGGGAATCCAAAGGAACTGATGGTTCAAGTGTGCCTCCAGCTTCGCCCAGCTTGAGGAATCGTATGGATTAAATTTGTTAAATTGAATGACTCTGATTCGACTTCCATATCGGAAGACCGTTTGCAAGAATTTCTGCGACAGCGGGTGACCCAGGGCCGCGGGCCAAATCAGAAGAATGTCACTTGCTCCAGCGCGGCTTGCGGTGAGGATAATTCTCTTCAGCAGAGGAACCCCTGCAACTGGGCGCATTAGCAGTTCTGTCCTTTTCTGTTTGCCGATCACAGCAGTGAATGCCGGAATAGCTATGACTGCTTGCATTTAGACACCTCGTTCAGAAAAGTTGCAGGAATGCCCGCATGTGATTGCATGCCGATGACTCAATCTGCGGGTGTTCCAGGCGAACCAAAGAATCCCCATCAAGGCCCACAGGAGATCGCGCACACGGCGAGTCAAAGCCAGACCCAGGCCAAGCATGGGTGAAAGGCCGACCACCGCGAACGCCGAAATCGCGCCGCCCTCGTCAAATCCGACTCGCGCTGGAACCCATCCGCTCGCAAGTTTCAATGAGCGTGTCACTCCTTCAATGGCCATCACCGCGAAGAGATGGATGGGCAGATGCAGCGACCACAAGACAACCACGACCTCGGAAGCGACCAGTAGCTGGCACGCCATGCCGATCCAGAACATCCGGCTAACTAATGCGGGCTGCTGGAGGCGATAGGTTCGGATCAATGCTTCAAATTTTCCTGCGCGCGCGAGCCAGGAAGGAGCGCGCCTGCCAAACGCGCGCACAACGCCAGCAAGGATGGGACTGCGACGTGTAATGGCGAACACAGCAAAAGCAGGGGCAAGAATAACTGGTATCCAATGGTAGGCTGCGCCATGAGCGGCGATCAAGGGAAGACAAACGATACCTGAGATTGCGACCAAAGCCGAGGTGAACCAGTAAACTCCCGTATCCAGAAAAGTAGCCGTAATGGTTGGTTCGCTGGAGGTCCCGAGAAGCTTGATCTTCATCGGCTCGGAAACAACCGGACCGAGAACTGTGAGATATCCCATCGACTGCGAAGCCAGTCGCACTCCGATCAGTGTTGTTCGATTGACAGCAACATTCTCGCCCTTTAGTGATGCCGACCAGGTGGTGCTCTGCAGTAATAGGCGGAGCGCGCTCAGAGCCATCACAATCGGCAATGCAACACGCATGGCCTTCAATTGCGCCACCATCGTTGAAAGGCCAGCATGGGCGATCACCCATGCGAATAGGACTAGTGCGGCGAGCGCGATAATTAGGTGAATTTTTCTCATCGGACTAGGCTCGCTACAGAATCTGCTTCCGTTGTGGGCTTCTTCGGCGGATTCAGGGCGTAATCAGAGTTTTCGATCGTTAGTTCCGAGCGCCCAAAGATTCGGACCTCGCTCGTGCTGTGGGTTGAAGAGGCGAACCAGAACTGACCAACTCTCTGATACGTGTGCACGAAATGCACGTTATGCACCCAGAAGGACGGATTTCGTGCAGGCTGGCCTTCGATGCGAACGATAGAGTAGTCCTTCGCGTTGACCCAGATTCTTCCGTCAATGAGGTGTCTATCCTCTGTTTTCGGGATGATCGCCAGCGCGTATGCGGGACCGGTGTCGAGAGTGTCCTGCCCAACGATGTTGAATTTGTAGTTTGCCGGTGTGATACGGCTGCCGTCGCGGGTCTCGCGACGTGACGCCTCACTCTCTTCGCTCAGCATCTTGTAAAAAACGTGCTTGCGAATCGAGTTCGACCCCTCTTCGGAGATAATCGTGAACTGCTTCGTGCCTTCAGGGGAGCAGTCGAGGCGTACCACCATCTCGGCCCGGCGATCCTTGTTGACGGCGACATAGCGGCGCAGGGCCGTGTACCCCGTCAATTCAGATCTGCGCTCGATATCACCCTGCAACATCTTCGCGACCACGTCAGCCGCAGATGGAAGTGAATCGCCGGTTTGGGATGAAGCACTCGCCGCTAGGGAAAGTACGATTGCCAAAGTGGAAAAGGCGATCTTGATGGTCAGTTTCATGGTTTAAAACTCCAGTACGAATTTGCCGTGGAAGGTGCGGCTCGGCCCGTTGAAGAATTGGCCGAACCGAGAGCTGTCGAGATCATTCTGAACATCGCGGTAGTTGTCGCGATTGAAGAGGTTGTAGACGCCAAATCCGATCCGCGCATGGCGTTCCTTTATGGGGAGGCGAACCCGGCGCCAGACCTGTAAGTCGGTCGAGACGAAACGCGGGAATTGCAATTCATTTCTCGGTCCCACGAACTCGCGGTACTCGTTGACCGTTGAGTACGGGAAACCACTACGGATATCGAGCACGGGGGCGACGGTCAATTTCCACGGTGCGGCAATTTCTCCCCAGACCAGGACTCGATTCGGTGCATCAAAGTTTAGGCGACCTCGCTGATTGGCTTTAATCACGGCTAAAGGGTCGTTGCCGAAAAACTGGTTGAAATCGTTCAGATCGCCGTACGCTCGCGAATGGACATACGAAGCGTTCAATGTGCTGCGGTGAATTCGATAAAGGGCAGTAACCTGAAATTCCTTATAGATGTCACTTCCGCGGTCCGATAGCGAAAGGCTGCCGGTTGATCCCGATGCAATGGGATTGACGAAGTATCCGTGGACTGTATTGCGTTGCTGGTACCCCACTCGGACCAGAAAATCACTCGTAACCTCACGATTCAGTTCGACGTTCCAGACTTCACTGCGCGGGTTTTGCAGACCGTTCGAGATGACGTTCGAATATTTTGTGGAACTGACGGCCTCACCGGCTGGATTCAGTTCAGTCACCGTACGACCCGGTAGATAACGAAACGCTGGAACGTTGAGCGGCACACGGTCATAGAAAAACCCTGCTCCGCCCTTGAGCACTGTTTTTCCGTCACCTGTCAGTGAAAGGACGAACCCAGCGCGAGGAGCCGTGTTCAACGAATTCGTGACCGAGTCCCGATCGAAGCGAAGGCCCAAATCAAACGTCAAGCGATTAGAAACAGTCCACTTGTCGCCAATGAACCAGGCTGTCTCATTCTGATCAATGGAGAAGGTCGAAGTTGGCCCGAACTGGATTCGCTCTAAAGGATAGTTGGCAACCCCGATAATCTGTACCGGGCGAAATTCCTGACGGCCATCATAGGAGTTGTGCGCGAAGTTTGCGCCAGCACCGAGTTCGTGCGATCCCAAGTAATGACGCGGGTGGGAGCGGAAGATTTCTGCCCATTCTGTGCGCGTTGTATTGCGGCCTTGGTGGTTGAAGAAACCGCCCTGGGTGGTTTCAACGAGAAGTCTATAAGGCGCATCGCTGTTCGGCAGCAGGTCGGCATCCAGTTTTCTGAAGCTCACCTGTGAAGTCAGCAGATTGCCCGAATCGGTAACATATCGGTGCTGCAGATATGCTTGATATCCACGCTGATGTAAGTTGGGCGTGCTTTCCTGCGGGGTAAAGGTGTTCAGCCCGTAGTAATCAAGCTTTTGCGGAAAGATTGCAAACGATGCAGTCGCCGTTTGCTTCTTCGTAATGTTCGCATCGATCTGTGTATAAGAGTTGAAGTTTTCAGAGCGGGTCCACGCTTCGAGCGGCGGCAAACTATACACCTGATCACGCTCATAGCGATATTCAAGCGACTGCGTAAAGGCAATGCGGTCCTTCACAATCGGAGCAGAGACTGTGACTCGGGGGGTCGCAGCGGCGATCCCCATGATTGACCCATCAACTCTCCTCACACGCGGAAGTAGGTTCTGAGCCGAGATCCGAAACTTGTTGAAGCTTCCGGGCCGCGTCTCGACATTTGAGACCGCGCCGGTGAATTTACCGTACTCGGGGTCGTAGGGCGTAGAAAGAACATGTACAGACGAAACCACATCAATGGGGATATTGAGCGCGGATGTGCCCGTAGCTGGATCGGTCGCGTCAGCGCTATTGAGCAGCGATCCGTTCTGTGAGGCCTGAGCGCCTTTCATATTGATGAGGCCATTCGGGCCGCGAACCACGCCCGGAATGAGAGGCAGCAAGCTCTGGAAGCGTTCATCCAAATTTGGCATGTTCCTGATCGATGATTCGGCGATCGTGCTGGTTCCAGGAGACTCTTTGGTGTCGATCTGATCTGTACTAGCCGTGACCGTGGTCGATTCCACAACGGCTTGGACTTTCATTTCCAAGGCTATTTCTGAAGCAGAGCCCGCTGTAACCTCGATGGTCCGATTTGCGGTCAAGCCGGGTGCTTGTGCATTGATCGTGTACGCCCCAGGAGGAACTGCATTGAATGCGAACTTGCCCGCGCCATCACTCTCAGCCTCGATGTGTGTTGGACCATCCAGCGAAATTCTTACAGTGGGTATGACAGCATGGCCCCCGTTTGCATCCACCGTAAACACCACTACGTCAACGGTGCCGGTAGCCTGCCCCGTGCTCTGAGCAGTGACACACACTGCAAGCAACCCAATAGCGATTGCCGTACCCGCAAGTTTCTGCTTCATGCTGATTTCCTTTGTGCTTTTGACCGGCGTAAGGATTTCTTGGCACATAAACAACTGTCCTGCCCTTGCTGGAAACGAATTTCGTCCATCAAGGTTTTCATGCCCGCGCAAACCTCACGAATCGTGGTGTGAGCCTTCCAGTGCCATCGCCGTCTTGGTCAGGATCTGTTCGGGAGATAGATGGCAACGCAAAAGCATCTCAACCGCGAGTGTGAGGGTGGTTTGCTGTTCGAAGACCAATGTTCTCCACATGCCTTCCTGATTGATTTCAAGGTCAGTGCGTGTCATGTGTTTGTCCTCCTAGTGCATGCTCTGACAGCTGTATATGCAGGCAGTCGCCCCATCGCTACGATTTCCGGATCGGCATCAACGCCTCGGCCGCCGGAGTAATCCATATAGCGCGACGCATAGCCAAGCCTTGTCCGGCTGAGTCACGGATAAAACCTCACTGGTGCACGCACAACAAATTGGCGCGCCTTTTTCCCGATATCCTTCTGCACGTCTCGCCGCATTCGCCAGGATCTCCTCGGTAATCCTCATCGTTTGAGCTCGAGGTCGATTTGAGAGTCCGACGGAGTGCTCGATCCATTTAGCCATCCAATAGCGCGATGTTAGCAATCCTCACCGCGGCAAACAATTACATTTTCCTTGTAGTCGTCAGCGATGGTCTTCTTCTGTTGCATTTCGCTTCATTTAAATCGATCTACCTTTTCCGAACCTCACACTCCGACCTTAATGGAAAAGTTGCAGGTGTGGTTCAGCCCACGATGAGCGGCATCCTGCACGAATGCGCTGTCAGCAATGAACCTGGGTCTGCGAGTGATAAATCCCCAGGACGCCTTACAGGAACATGTAATTTATCTCGCGCCCCAGCGTTGCTAGTATCGCCGGGTCACTGCAGTTTTGCTCGGAGGCGCAATCGTTGCGAAGACCATGGACATTACAAACGACTACGAGAAGCGATTTTGAAAGTGCAGCTACACCAAACCAACGGAGAAATGAATATGGGTCAAAATAACGGAACATCGAAGCGTAGCGAAAAAGGACTCCTCACGCCAGACAACTGCGTCGTGGCGCTGATCGATCACCAACCGCAGATGCTGTTCGGAACGAGTAACTTTGATCGCGAGGCGATCATTAACTGTACTGTCGCGTTAGGAAAAGCAGCGCGGGTATTCGACGTGCCGGTGGTGCTGACGACGGTCGAGACGAAGAGCTTCAGCGGAAACCTGTGGCCACAGATCCGAGCCGTGTTTCCAGGCCAGGAACCAATTGAGCGTTCGTCTATGAATTCTTGGGACGACAAGAACTTCGTTGCAGCAATCGAGAAAACAGGGCGCAAGAAGATTGTGCTGGCCGGGCTATGGACGGAGACCTGCGTGGCTCTTCCGACCGTGCAGGCGATTCACGATGGCTACGAGATTTACGTTGTCGAAGACTGCTGCGGCGACGTTAGCCAGCTCGCACACGACAATGCGATGCGTCGTGTTGTCCAGGCGGGAGCAAAGCCGGTGACGGCTCTCTCTGTGACCTTGGAATGGCAGCGCGACTGGGCAAACCGGGATACGTACGACGCCGTAATGGACCTCGCGAAAACGCACTATGGCGCTTATGGCATCGGCGTCGAATATGCCTACACGATGGTTCACGGCGCTCCCGCTACGAAGCTTCCCGAATACGTGATCCCCACTGCGGAACTCGCACACAAATAGCTCGTGGAGGGCAGGCGGCCCCTGCCCTCTGAACAACAGCGCTTTGCAATTGAGGAAAATTCCATGGCAGTTGACACAATACTTTACAACGCGAAGATCGCGACAAATCGAGTGCCAGCGTTTGTCGAAGCGGTTGCCATTACCGCCGGAACAATCAGCGCTACTGGTACAGACGAGGAGATCTTTCGGCTGCGCGGCCCAATGACAACGGTCATTGATGGAAACCGGAGAACGGTCATCCCCGGACTCAACGACTCCCATATGCATCCGATCCGCGGCGGGCTCAATCTCAACCTGGAGTTGCGTTGGGATGGGGTTCCATCGCTCGCCGATGCGCTGCGAATGCTCAAGGAGCAAGCGGATCGGACCCCCGCGCCTCAGTGGGTGCGGGTTGTCGGCGGGTGGACGGAGTTTCAGTTTGCCGAACGCCGGATGCCGACGTTGGATGAAATCAACTCGGTGTCCCCGGACACTCCTGTTTTCGTCATGCACTTGTACGACCGGGTGTTGCTCAACCGGGCAGCGCTACGCGCAGTGGGCTACACAAAAGACACCCCGGATCCTCCCGGCGGCGAGATTCAACGCAACAAGCAGGGTAATCCCACGGGTCTTCTGTTGGCCAAACCGAACGCAAACATTCTGTACTCGACCCTGGCGAAGGGGCCCAGGCTGTCGCGGGAAGACCAGCTCAACTCGTCGCGTCTCTTCTTTAGAGAATTGAATCGTTTCGGCATCACCAGTGCAATCGATGCGGGCGGTGGCTTCCAGAACTACCCTGACGATTATGGGGTCGTGAACGAACTCCACAAGAAGGGTGAGCTCTCGATTCGCCTGGCCTACAACCTTTTCACTCAGAAACCAAAGCAGGAACTTGCCGACTTCCAGAATTGGACAAAGATGACCAAGCCTGGCGATGGCGATGACTTCTATCGCGTGAACGGTGCAGGCGAGATGCTGGTTTTCTCTGCCGCCGACTTCGAAGACTTCCTTCAACCTCGGCCGGACATGGCGCCTGTCATGGAGAGCGAGTTGAAGGCGGTGATTCATCACCTCGCGGAAAACCGATGGCCGTTCCGCATGCATGCCACGTACGACGAAACAATCTCTCGGGCCTTGAATGTGTACGAGGAGGTTAACCGCGAGATTCCGTTTGACGGACTGCACTGGTTTTTTGATCACTGCGAGACGATCTCCGACCGGAATATAGAGCGAATCAAATCACTTGGTGGCGGTATTGCCGTTCAGAACAGGATGGCTTTTCAGGGCGAATATTTCGTCGACCGATATGGCGCGCAGCAGGCAAAGCGCACGCCGCCAATCCAAAGAATGCTGGAGATGGGAGTTCCGGTAGGAGCGGGCACGGACGCCACGCGGGTCTCGAGCTATAACCCCTTCCTTTCTCTCTACTGGCTGGTGACCGGGAAGACCATCGGTGGCTTGAGCTTATATCCGGAGGAAAGCCAGTTGGACCGCGCGAAAGCGCTCGAGCTTTATACCGTTGGTAGCAGCTGGTTTTCTACGGAAGACGGCAAGAAGGGCTCGCTAGCCCAAGGGCAGCTCGCCGACTTGGCGGTCCTCTCCTCGGACTACTTCTCAATTCCTGAAGAGGAGATCAAGAACCTGGAGTCGGTGCTGACTATTGTCGGGGGCAAGGTAGTTTACGCGGCAGGCGAATTCTCAAGCATGGCGCCTCCGGAACTGCCCGTGAGTCCGGACTGGTCCCCTGTCAAGAAATTCGGTGGATATGCGCAGAGCGAGGAACAATTAACCGTCGGGGCTACAGCGAGCCACGCGATGTCGTTGCGCGATAGCAAGCATTCGGCCGCTCATAAGACGCACCAATGGATCTTGGGCGACAAGGGACTTTGGGGTCTCGGCTGCGATTGCTTCGCTTTCTAACTCCAGGAGGAGCACCTTGACTCCAAATTGAAAGGATAAGCAATTGGATCAATCTGCAGAACTGACCAACAAGCGGGAGCGCGTAAGCTTTGGTCGACTGGCGCGAGACAGCGCGTTTGAGCTGATCCTCACCTCTGTTCTGCTTTTCGGCGTGGTCAGTATCGTGAGGTGGGTGATTGGACCGTCGCCCATCTCACGGACGATCCCCGGGATCCATGCCGAACTCTGGATCGTGGGTGCTGCTGTCGCCCTTCTGCTAGCCGGGCTGATTCTCAGCCCGCCGGGAAGGGCCTCCGGGGGGCACACGAATCCGGCCATCTCGCTGGCCATGTGGCGCTTCGGAGTCTTCCCCGGAGCAGGGGTCATCCCCTACACCATCGCACAATTACTCGGTTCCGTACTTGGGGTCGTCGCCGCTCGCGGGGTGTGGGGCCATGTTGTGGCGGAGCCGCCGGTAGTATATGCCGCGCTCCAGCCAGGACCGGGATGGTCGACCTTGGAACTATTCGCAACCGAGGCCTTCGGCATGGCGGTCATCGTGTTCCTTGTCGGGCTCTGCCTCGCGGTACAACGACTGACGCCGTTCGTGCCTTGGATCGTTGGCGCTCTCGTGGGGATCGGGATCGCGGTGCTAGGAACAGCGACCGGAGGCAGTCTGAACCCCGGCCGCCAGTTTGGGCCCGCTGTCGTTTCGGGACAAACGCAGTTCCTATGGGTGTACTTGGTAGCCCCATTGGTGGGAGCACCAGTCGCGACGTGGCTAAGATCGCTACTTCAGTATCGCCGAAAGGTATTGACCCATAGGCTATGCGGCACCGTCGGGCATCCGGCAGGAAATCAGATCTAAAATACCGGTCCGCAGTAAAGGAGATTTCAATGCGTATTACCAGATACCTTGCCGTGACCACCGTCGCCGCCCTCCTGATCGTTGGAAGCGCGCGTCTTTCAACGTTGCCAGGAACTACTCCCTCGGTCGTCCACGCTTCTACATCAACGTCGAACCCGGGAGTGGCACCGCAATACGATACAACTCACGTTTATGTCTCACCAGAGGATTTCGATCGCTTCGTGGCCAGTCTTCTTGCGACCTTTGGGGGCACGACCACGAAGCAAGGCGTCTTTACCGTGACCCCAACTCCGAGCAGCACGATGTCGCAACTGGTGTTGACACCAGTGGGAACCGTGTCGGTGTTTGGTTTCAAGACGACAGTACCTTATCCATTCGGTGCGGAGCGGACGGGTTACCTGGTGACAGACCTGGATGGAGCGACCCGAACTGCAGTCGAAGATGGAGCAGATGTGCTCGTCAGTCCATTTAACGATCCGATCGGACGCGATGTCGTCATCCAATGGCCGGGCGGCGTGAACATGCAACTGTACTGGCATACCACCGCTCCGTCCTACAAGGCCCTCCAGACGATTCCGGAAAACCGGGTCTATGTGTCCACCAACAGGGTGGAGGCTTTTCTTCGGGGATTCCTGGCCTTCTCTCATGGCAAAGTAGTGTCCGATGACCCGCATGCGCCCGGTGTCGAGATCGGACGGCCGAAGGACATCTATCGCAGAATCCGGATCGAATCGGGCTTCGGCAAGTTAACCGTGCTCGTAACGGATGGTCAACTTCCCTATCCCTACGGGCGCGAGACGACCGGCTATGAGGTCGCAAACCTCACGGATACCCTTGCCAAGGCCAAGGCAGCCGGCGTAGAGATTCTGGTCCCTCCCTACACTGCCGATCAAAGGAATGCGGCCTTCGTTCAATTTCCTGGCGGTTATATTGCCGAGGTCCACTCCCCCGTGAGCAATTAATGTGTGTCCGGCCGCACTGCCGGCGACGACCGGCAGTGCGGCGTTCATGAGAGATCGACAGAGTCCTCAGCTATGGTCGAAGAAATTAGTGATTGAAGAAATGAAATCGATGCGAATCTTTCGAGTTTTGGTAGCGGGGCTCTTCCTGACCGTGCTGACCGCACACGCCCAGTCGGATACGGCCGCAGGTACCCCTGTCCCGGATCGCAGTTATAAGTTGCTGCGTGACGACGAGAACTGGACCTTCCTGCGCGATCGGGCTCTCCGGCAGGACCTCTGGGATCCGATCAAGTACATCCCTTTGCGAAACCGCGCGGACGATTGGTATCTCACCATCGGAGGTGAGGCTCGAGAGGTCTGGGAGCAGATAGGCAACGACAATTGGGGACAGCAGCCCTACATGAACGGGTATCTGAACGAACGATACATGCTTTCGTTTGACGCTCACTATGGAAAACATGTGCGCTCGTTCATTGAGTTAAAGAGTGGATTGAATTCATACCGGACAGGTGGTCCGCGACCCATCGACAAAAAGAAGCTCGACTTCCAGGCCGGATTTCTCGAACTTGGCACTTCCAAAGGTGCGAACTCCATCGCACTCCGTGTTGGCAGGCAGGAACTCGAGTACGGCTCCGGGCGCTTGATTGATGTGCGGGAAGGTCCGAATGTTCGGCTGAGCTTCGACGGCTTCATGGTCAAAAGCAAGATCGACTCCTGGCAAATCGACGGATTCGCTGTCCGTCCCGACTTGGACAATCCCGGATTCTTTGACAACGCACCGAATCACGCTGTTGGCTTCTGGGGCGTGTACGCCACCCGGACCTTGCCTCGCAAAATGTCCCTGGAGGTCTACTACTTGGGTCTGGACCGCAGCCAGGCGACTTTCGAACGAGGCACGGCTCAGGAGGTACGCCATACGTTGGGTGCGAGAATTTCGCGCCCCGTAACAACGGAACGGCCTCAATTGGATTTTGACTACGAAGGCGTCTGGCAGTTCGGCACGTTCGGTTCAGGGAACATCCGGGCATGGACGGTTGCGTCCGAAACGGGCTATCGATTTCCGACGGTTCGGCTGAAACCGCGGTTCAGCGTAAAGGCTGATATCTCGAGCGGAGATAATCCAACTTCAAAAACCTTGGGGACCTTCAATCCCCTTTTTCCGAAGGGGAACTACTTTGGAGTCCTGGCCACAACAGGTCCCGGTCCGATTAACTTCATCGATGTTCATCCGCATGTCGAAACAACATTTCCGCACAACGTGACAGCATCGGTCGACTGGATTTTTCAGTGGCGGGAAAATGTCCGGGACGGAGTTTACTCGGTCCCGGGATTTCTGATCCGGCCCGCAGGCAATAGCCAAACGCGATTTGTCGGACACAGGCCGGGCACGGAGTTGCGATGGCAGGTTGACCGACATCTCTGGTTTCAGGC
>Ga0193743_1001875_pt1 | contig 15183 bp, 17 predicted proteins | sample L2c2metaG_FD_143038 | JGI IMG/M metagenome (GOLD analysis project Ga0193743, IMG submission 143038) | Soil microbial communities from a riparian zone of the East river system, Colorado, United States - L2c2 | ecosystem: Environmental > Terrestrial > Soil > Riparian zone | place: USA: East River...
GGTCGGGCCGACTTAACCTCCGCAAACTTGACGCCAGCGCCGGGGCGTCAGGACCACACGACTTCACCGTCCGCGAAAAGCATTGTTCGTCAGCACGCCCTTGATCGCTCACAGGCTGAAAGCCCGCCCTGCCATCCCATCGCGTGCCCAACGCTGCCGCGTCCATCGCATCCCATCCCGCGTCCGTGACGATCGCGATACGCCCCTCTGGGGGACAGGACGGCGGGGATATGGATGTGATTTGGGTCTAACGAGAAGGAAAAAATTTTTGAAAATGGGGCTGGACAGGCAAATCAGTAGATTGAGCCGCTCCAACAAGTCACAGAGTCCGACGCATCGGTATCCACTTCGTTCGAAAACCCTGTAGATTGTCGATCACAAGTCCAGACAGGTCGCCCGAACCATGGCGGGAAAAAACGATCTGCGCGAATGGGAGAACTGCATGAAACACGCCTATGTGCCCCGGATGACGTCCTACAGCCTGAACCCGGAAGATGAACTCAATGACTTGCGCATGTCGGATCAGGTCCGGCCGCTTTACGACCATGTGCAGCAATTCATCCGGGAAACAGTAGAGCCGATGTCGGCGGAGTTTTACCGGCTCGGCGAGAACAAACAGGACCGCTGGAGCTTCACGCCAGGCCAGCTCGAGGTGCTGGCGAAAGCAAAGGCGAAGGCCAAGGAGGTGGGCCTGTGGAATTTCTTCCTGCCGGATGCCGAGACCGGCGAAGGCCTGAAGAATCTGGACTACGCCTATATCGCGGCCGAACTCGGCAAAAGCCCGCTGGCGTCGGAGACCATGAACTGCTCGGCGCCGGATACCGGCAACATGGAAGTGCTTGAGCGCGTCGGCACCCGTGAGCAGAAGGAAAAGTGGCTCAAGCCGCTGCTGAACGGAGAAATCCGCTCCGCCTATGCCATGACTGAACCAAATGTCGCTTCGTCGGATGCCAAGAATATTTCGACGACAGCCAGGCTTGTTGGCGACGAATGGGTGATCAACGGAGAAAAATACTACATCTCCGGCCTTGGCGATCCGCGCTGCAAGATCATGATCGTGATGGTGCAGACCAATCCGGACGCAGACCGGAGCCGGCAGCAATCGCAGATTCTGGTTCCCAAGGACACGCCGGGCGTGGAGATCATCGGACCGATGCACGTGTTCGGGCACGACCATGCGCCGCGCGGGCATATGCATTTGCGCTTTAACAATGTCAGGGTGCCGAAGGAGAACATCCTGCTTGGCGAAGGCCGCGGTTTCGAGATTTCGCAGCTTCGCCTCGGGCCGGGCCGCATCCATCACTGCATGCGGACCATCGGCAAGGCGGAAAAGGCGCTCGACCTGATGGTCGCGCGCGGCCTGACGCGTGAAGCCTTCGGCAAGAAGATCGCGCATCTCGGCGGCAATCTGCAGATCATCGCGCAGGCGCGCTGTGAAATCGAGGCGATGCGGCTGATGGTGCTGAAGGCCGCCAAGGCGATGGACGTGCTCGGCAACAAGGAAGCCCGCATCTGGGTCAGCATGGTCAAGGCCATGGTGCCCGAACGCGCCTGCAAGATTATCGACCAGGCGATCCAGATGCACGGCGCGACCGGCATTTCGCAATGGACTCCGCTTGCCGAGATGTACACCGACGTGCGCCATCTGCGCTTCGCTGACGGCCCCGACGAAGTGCACTGGATGGTGGTCGGCCGCCACGAGCTGAGCATGCCGTAGCCCTGTTATGTCAGAGCTATCGCATATGACTGAATTGGGTTGTGCGCTGGTGGTCTTGCACCAGTTCTCAGCGGGTCGTCCCTGCGAACGAGCGCAGGGACCCATCACCCCTGGCCTCCATGTTGTAGAAGGTGTCTGCTTTAGTGCCCTAACGATAGGACACGGCGCCGCGATGAGCGCAATTGCGCTCACGCTCGGGGTCCCTGCGTTCGCAGGGACAACTCATTGAAACGCCAGGCATAGGAAAAATCCATATGCGATAGCCCTGCCGTTCATGGGGGTGTCGCGATCAAACAGGGAATGCACAATGGAATACGCGCCTAACAATCTCACGCCCCGCGAGCGCTACAAGGTGCTGACAGGGTTCGTGCTGCCGCGACCGATCGCCTGGGTAACGACGGTTGGACCCACCGGCGTGGTCAACGCGGCGCCGTTCAGCTTCTTCAACGTGTTCTGTGAGGATCCGCCGCTCTGCATGTTCGCCGCCAACCTGCGGCCCGACGGCCGCGTCAAGGACACCGTGGTCAACATCGAGCGCACCGGCGAGTTCGTGGTCAACCTCGCCGATGAGCCGCTGGCGCGCGCGATGCACGACTCCAGCGGCGACTTTCCGCCCGATATCGGCGAGCCCGGCTATCTCGGCCTGAAGTTGGCGCCCTCGACAAAAATCGCCGTGCCGCGACTTGCCGACGCGCCGTGGGCGATGGAGTGCAAGACCTGGAAAACCATCGATGTGAACGGCGACCGGCAGCTTATCATGGGCGAAGGCATAAATTTCTACATCCGCGACGAATTGTGGGATGACGCCACGATGCGTGTGCACATGGAGCGCTATCATCCGGTCGGCCGCATGTTCGCAGACCGCTATTGCCGCACCGACGACAGAATGGTGTTCCCGCCGGCCGAAGGGGCAGTTGGTGCGTAGAGAGTCGTAGAGCGCAATAGCGTTTTGATTTTTCGGAATGGCCCGTTTACCGGATTTGAGTAGTGGTCAGGGGTCCACTGGGCTGTCGCACGACGAGCAGTAAAAGTTACTGACGTCTCCGGACTGGATGACCTTAAATCCTTCGGGAATGCTATTCACCTCTACGTTCCATGAATACCCATCCGCCGTCGAAAGCTGGGCTGCGCCAGTCTTTCGGCAATTAGGACACCTAAGAGTCTCAACCCAACGGTCACGGGCCATTCGTGAATATGCGCCGGCAATGGCCGGGTTCAAGCCGGTGCTGGCCTGTTTTGACCCTCAGCGGCCTATTTTCAAATTGGAACAAATGTCGGTTAGCGACCTTTGCACTGTAGGATCGCCTCCTGCCCATGGCGATTCTTAAGAGAAGATGGCCTCAGTTCCCCCGAATTGGGGCCATTTCTTCGTGCATCGGTCCTAATACGCTCTGCGGAATTATGTCGCTTTCCGCTCATTGCAGGCGTAACGGTAGTTATCACCGCCCCGCCTTCGGCTTTCACCGGTGACAGAGAGTGTTGTGCTCCCGCCTGATCCAGCGAGCACACCCATGCCGCATCTTGACGGCCTAGCTACCTTCGATTCCCGCTACCGCCTAAGAGACCTGATTGAAAAACGGGGCGACGTTTTGCGTCGCGCCCGTTCGCTTCCGGCGGGCTCTGAGAGAAATCAGCTTCGCCAAATTGCCGTTTCGCTTCGTGCCCTGTGCAAAAACGGCAAGTGGTTGCAGGCCAACACCGTGGAAGGCGTGTTTGCTGTCCGGGACAACGAGGCTGCACTTCCGCACGCAATAAACAATGCAAGGTGACGGCGATGCAAAAATTTTTCTTCGATATGAAGGACGGCGTTCCGCTTAGGGATAGAGTGGGCATTGAATTCAAGAGCAATGCCGAAGCGATTGAGCATTGCAAGGAACTTGCCCAGCACATCCGCGATGGCAGCCTTCGCGACGATAAGGATCTTGAAATCGCCGTGGTGAACTCGCTGGGGCGCGAGATTCATCGCGAGTTCGTTCACCGGCAGTAAGCCGCGTCAGTTGGCGCGCCCTCTTTAAGCGTTCGAGATCGCCCATTGACCCGGAACGGATTGTGACCTGGCCATATTGGGCTCGACGCCATCGGGCAACACTGTTGGCTAGGGCGGGGTCAGCAGTTTCGGGATTACGAGCCGAACCAATAGACCCGCCTCCGTACTCGCGCCCACTCATTACTTGATGCAAGTCTTATCAGCCGTCAAAGCTGATTGTGCTGATGCCTCGCATCACGCGATTGATGGCATTTACGGGTCGGCTCCTGGAACCATTGGCTCGCGAGCCTATTGGCTTCCTGACACAATCACTTTTGGAGAAATGCTTTGAAAAATCTCGCGATCTCTCTAGCAGTCGGCGCAAGTGCGCTTTTCATGACTGCTGCTTCCGCTGCACCGCTTTCCGCCGATGTGTCAGTCGCACCGGAGAGCAACATTCAAAACGTTCGCATGGTCTGCAATGAAAACGGCCGTTGCTGGCGCGAAGGTCGTGAACGCCGTGTCATCATCCGTGAGCCTAGCGATTCATACGGATACGCTCGTCGTGAGCGTTATATCGAGCGCCGAGGCTATCAAGAACGTGGCGGTATCGGCTTCCGCGCACCCGGCGTGAGCGTCGGCATCGGCACCGACCGCTACTGAGGAAAGTGCTGAAAACAAAAAGCCGCGGAGAAGTCCGCGGTTTTTTGGGCCTAAGCGCAATTTCAAATGGAGTAGACCGATTGCGTCAGCCGTACTTAGCCAAATGCGAGCCGCAGTAAACTGGTCAAATTTGTACAGACAGCAGCAGCAGATCAGCTTGTAATGCTGCGTCTGAACCAAAATGCCGAGGTGGCACAATGAATATGTCGAGTGAAAGCCTGCTGGTCATATTGTTTGTGGGTCTCGTTGCAGGCTGGTTGGCAGGTCAAATTGTGCGAGGCACCGGTTTTGGGATCATCGGTGACCTCATTGTGGGAATTTTGGGCGCCTTTATCGGAAGTTGGTTGTTGCCTCAGCTAGGCATCCATCTCGGTACGGGAATAATCCGTGCGATCGTCAACGCTACCATCGGTGCGATTTTGCTACTCCTCGTCGTGCGACTCGTTCGAGGTGGCAGCGGATGGGGAAGTAGGTGGCGCGGCGGCTGGGGTCGGCGCTGGTAACGCATCCGTGCGTCTTTCCCAATCAATGGACGCCGGAACGGTCACCGCTTCTGACGATCATCCCCCGCTTCAAGCCCTTTCAACACCCTCGGCGGCGACATCGGCAGGCTGTAGAAGCGCTTGCCGAGCGCGTTGTGACGGCGTTTGCGACCAAGCCATGACTGGCACGAGCGACACTAGGCGCTATTAGCTCAGGGCGCCTTCAATCGTGCAATTTCAGCGGCGCCGGCTGCGGGGTCGAGACTGTAAAAGGCTGCTCCTGAAAAGACGGCCGGAAACGGGGATTGAGCCCGCATCTGTTGTCCCTTGCCGCCTGCAGCGACTTGATTCAAGAGATCAGTCCCGGGAGCGCCGGTCGTCGGGACTCCAATATTGAAGTAATATTCCCTGCCGGCGGCGACCTGTACGTCCGTTTCAAATGCCATTGATAGTGCGGTCTTGACAGAAAGCTTATGAAAACCCGGCGGACGATCAACAAAGATGTAGGAGCCGTTGGTTACTGATCCGACAACTTTTTCGTCGACCTTTATTTCTGTCGCTGCAGCCGTTCCACCCAACGCGCCGATAATTCCCTTCTCGCGCAAGAAGTATATTCTCGCCAGCCGCGCGTCTCTTTGGCTTGATTGCGATTCAATCGCAGCAGTTCCAGCGCATGAGGCTAACTGAAAAGCGACGCAAAACGTAACGACCACGCGGTAAAGTTGACCCATTTCCGACCTTATGCTGCAGTCATTTGCGGCGACGTTAGGTCGGATGTGTATGCGCCGGCAATATCCATCCTGCGTCTTTCCCAATAAATCAACGCCGGATGGACACAGCGAAGCAACATCATTCCGTCCCCTCAATCACCGCCAATACTATCGGCGGCGTCATCGGCAGGTGAGTGTGGAGACGCCATTGCGTGCCGATCTCGAGCCAGACCTTATCCAGCATTCCCACGATGACGGAGAGGCGGCCCCTGATCGTCCAACAGGAAAAAATTGCTCAGATCGGCCGTGTCGGACTACATTGACCGGATCGCGGACGGTCGCGGGCTGAGTCAGCGCGTTATCACGCAACCAAGACCCAAACCGGACATCCGCGATAGCCTGGCTGAAGAAGAGGGTTTAGCGCCATTCTGTTGCGGCCGGAGCGGATCCATTTGAGATATTCCGGCGTCAGGGCACGGGGGCAGTAATGAGCGACTGGTTACACAATCTGCCGGTGCCGTTGATGGCACTGGCTATCTTCGCCTTTACCTATCTGCTTGCCATAATAATTTTCGCCGCCGTTTCGGCACTGGCGACGGGAGAGCGAGCAAAATCGTTCCAGGCGATTTCTCCCGGCATGCTGCCGGTGCTGGGTATCATATTCGGCCTGTTCGTTGCTTTCACCGCTGCACAGGTTTGGAGTGACAGTGATCGTGCCAGTGCGGCGGTCAGCCGTGAAGCCAGCGCGCTGAGAGCCGTTGTGCTTCTAGCCGCTGGCCTGTCGCCAGAACATGAAAGTCGGTTGCGTGACCTGATTCGTAGCTACGTTGAGCAAACCGCAACGGTGGAATGGCCGATGATGGCGCGCCAAACGGCTTCATTGAGGGCGGCTCCTACTGCTCTAGCCGAGGCGCTGCAGCTCGTTGTCTCGATTACGCCGCAGGGCTCGGGTCAGCAAACCGCGCAGCGCGAAATAATCAGCGCACTGGGGTTCGCGCTGGACGCGCGCAGGCAACGGATCATCGTCAGCCAGGCAGAAGTCAATTCGGTCAAATGGTGGAGCCTGTACCTGCAGGCGATATTGGAGTTGCTGGTGATCGCCGCCGTTCACTGCGGCAATCGGCTGGCATCGGGGATTGCGATGGGGCTGTTCGCGACAGGAGTGGCCACCTCGGTACTGCTGATCGCCGCTCATGACCGGCCATTCACCGGTCAAATCTCGATCGGGCCGGAGCCTCTTCTGCAAATCATGCCGGGTAAGTCGGCGAGCCAGTGAGAGCAGGCCCTCCGCAGCGGAGGAATAGCGTGTTTGCGTCGAGCTAGAGTCCGCAAATGGCACAAATGCGAAGTGCAGCCACTTCCGCTATACCGCCGCCTTCGAGGGATAAGCGGAACTAACGCGGCATCGTCGAACCGTCGCGAATGACCCGTTTCCGACATTTCACTTTCGCTAATATGAAAGACGCACCATGGGACTGCGATGATATTGCGCCGGTGCCAAGCCGAGTCGATGCGAATGGGCGATGGGAGGTATCAGCGAGGAATCGTCGGCAGGGATGCGCGAATGCGCTGCGAGAAATCGGGCGCGCCATCAGCTGCCTGTGCGGCCTCATTGATCAGGGAGCGGCGACGCAGTTCGTCAAACGGCAGCTTCGTGTCCACCCGGCCTGAGTGGTAGAGGTAGCTATCGATCAGACCGTTGAGGAGATGGCGCAAGTCGAACCGGCCGACCCGGCCGGCGGCGTTCGCATAGCGCACGATGTTGATCGTGCAGCTGTTGCTCAGCAGGTGATAGAACTCCGGCCGGTCGGCGAGTTCGTTGATCCGGGTCAGATAGACCATCAGAAGCCGGCGCGCATCGTCGGCCGAGGTGTTGAGACGATAGAGGTACACTACCTCCCGTCGATGGTTGGTGCGCACGCCCACGAGGTCACGCTCGTCACTCACCACGTAGATCAACTCGAATTGCTTGAAGAGGGAAGCGACGGGCGCAAAGCCCTCGCCCACCTCTGGCCGAGTTTCGATGGAGATACTCAGCGGCGGCGCGTTGTCGAAGATGAAACTCAGGAACGTGTGTCCGACCGGTCCCTTGCTAAAGTAGGACACGTAGAAATCAAGGGCGATCAAGTGCGACAGCGACACCTTGCGCTCCTCCCAGCGCACCGTAAAATCGTTCCGGCTTCGGTAGTCGAAGTTGCGGACACCGGTGAGGCGCACACGGTCGCCATCGACGACCGCTCGCGGCATCACCGCTACTTCCGGTCGCCACTCTCGATCGTGAGAGGGACTGATGGATATCCACCAGCCGACAACACCGAGAAACAGCGCGATGAAGGCCATGGACATACGCCGCTGACGCGATAACCAGAGCGCCCAGATCGCGAACGCCGCGAACGCTCCCGCCAACGCCAGGCGCAACCCGATCCATGGCAAATTCGAATAATAGATGGCGAGCGTGGCCCACGCGATGAGCAGAGCCCGGCATACGAACCAGAGTCCAGCGATCACCCAGCCGGTGACCCGGGACAGCATTCCCCAAAGCAGGCTCAGGAGGTCCTCACTTGGTCAGCGTGTTCTTGTAGATCATGCCGTCCTTCATGATGATCTTGAAGTTCTTGGCGGGGTCGGCGATCAGGTTGATGTTCTCCAGCGGATTACCATCGACAAGCAGTAAGTCCGCGAGCGCCCCCTGTTCCACGACGCCGAGCTTGCCGGGATAGGGATTGCGCTTTCCGGACAGCGCCAGCAGTTCGGCGTTGGTCCCGGTCGCCATGGCGAGCGCTTCGGCGGGGGTGTGCCAACGGACAAGCGAGGCCAGAATTGCCCCTTGTTGCTGCGCCAGCGCGTGGGAGAACAGCACATCGGTGCCCCACGCCGTCTTGATCTTGTACTTCTTCGCCAATTCGTAGGACCTGGCGATTCCGGGCCAGACCTCATCCGCCTTGGCTCGCTGGACGGAACCCAGCGGAAAGCCCAGCCTCAAGTCTTCGGGGAGCGGCTGCATGCTCAGCCAAACGCCCTTCTCGGCGATCAATTTGGCTGTTGCTTCGTCCATCAGGAAGCCGTGTTCGATACACTTCACGCCGGCCGCAATGGCCCCCCGGATCGCAGCCGGCGTAAAGGCATGCGCGGCGACGTACGTGCCCCAATTCTCGGCCGCTTCAACCGCGGCGCGCAGTTCGGCCTCCGTGAAGGTAGTCACGTCGATCGGACTGAAGGGCGACGACACTCCGCCGCCCGCCGTCAACTTGACTTGGGAGGCGCCCTGCATGAGCTGTTCGCGCGCGCGCACGCGCACCTCGTCAGGGCTGTCCGCAACCATGGCGCCCCCGATCTGCTCCATGCGGGTGAGCATGCCGCCGATCGTCCGCGGCAGATCGGTTAATTGGCGGAAATCCCCATGCCCGCTGGTGACAGTGATGACGGCGCCGGACGGATAGATGCGCGGGCCCTTGACGATGCCCTCGTCGATGGCGCTCTTGAGGCCGAATGCCGGTCCGCCTACGTCGCGGACGGTGGTGAAGCCGCGCATTAGAGTGTCTGTCGCTTCGGCGCCGGCAACGAGATTGTTGTAGCCGACGTCACCGAACGCTTGCACCGGCGTCACCCGCACCATCATCGCGTGCCAATGATTGTCGATCAGGCCGGGCATCAGCGTGCGGCCCCCGCCATCGATGATGCGAGTGTCCGCCCGGCGATCGACCGCGATGGGCTCTACTGAGATCGACTCAATCTTGTTGCCGCGTACCAAAACGTTGGAGGAGGCAGACAGCGAGGCGTTCTTGCCATCGAAAATGCGGACGTTCTGAAAGAGCGTCGTCGCGCCATCTGCCGGAGCCGCTTGCTGAGCCAGGCTCACCTCGCCAAGTCCGGTCAAGAGTGCCACCGCGACGGCCAATGAAGAACACACTACGCGCTTCGACGGGCAGATTGTCCACGCACTGGACGAAACACTCAAAGTAATTGTTGCATTCATCGCGCATACTCGCTTGTGTTTTGTTTTGTGCGCAGCAGCGTTCGTGTGGAACCGGCGAGCCTTCCACATAAAGCGCGGTCCAGAAGTATATCGCGCGCTCTCGACTGCAGACAATTTGCGTGCCCGGCGCAAATCCCGCTATGCGGTCTTCACCGCCGGCCGCCACGCGTAAGTCAGCCAGGCGATGCCGTGAGACAGCAGGTCGACGCCGAGGACGAATCCGAGCACCCACAGACCGGTCATCGGAAATCCCGTCAGGATGACGAGGCCGGCCAGAACGCCGAACGCGCCGGACAGCAGCATGATCCAGCCGGCATCCTTCCAGTGGCTGAAGCCCAGCAGGATTCGAACGAAGCCGGATATCAGCAGCAGCAATCCAAGCACATAGGTGAGGATCAAGGCGCTGGCGACGGGTTGGCTCACCAGCACGGCGCCGAACGCGATGTACAAAACGCCCAGTAGCACCTGCCATAGGAATCCGCCCCATCCCTTGGTCCAGAACGCGTGGATGACCTCGAAGGCGCCTGCGGCGATGGAGATCCAGCCGATGAACATCGTGCTGATAACCGTTACGAGCACCACGTCTCCCAACACCAGGAATCCCGCGGCGATCATCACTATTCCAAGCAGAAGGCAGACCCAAAAGGGCGGCGTCGGCAAATTATCAGCATGCAAACGTGGACTGCTGTCATAGGTGGTCATACTATCCTCCTCAACTTGGAGCTAACGAGATGGGCAGCGAAGGCGCGAGCGCAGTCGATAACTGCGATTAGCGCCAATCCCTATAACCGCAGACGCGACGCCCTCTGCGCCACCAGCACTGCCAACGGCGGCGCCGGCGATGGCGCGCTGGGAGGGGACGCCGTGGCGGGCCAACGACGACGGCTTGCGCCTTGTGCGTCAGATCGTCCGTTTGGGTCGGAAGGTCCTTTTGAAGCGCAATTGGCATGGCCTCGGCAGCGGTCGGCAGCAGAGTGGCACTGCAACCCGCGGCGACGGCTACACACAAAATACCCCGCAGCGCGCTGCGACGATCGATTGCGTCCATTGGTTCACTCCTTTTTGACTAGGCTTTCTTCTTTCTCAAATCTTGAAGTTAACGGCCTGCTGCCTGGTTCAGGTTGCTCTGGTTGATCTCGGCGCCTTGCCCGGGAAGGTCGTCGCTCGGGATGTCTCCGGGAAGGTAGTTCGGGAGGCGTCCAGCCGGGATGATGGCCAGCAATGCGAGACCGGCCAGGACCAGCAGTCCGATCTTGAGCGCACGCAAGCGGGCCTCCGTATTCACACGCACGGCTTCCTGTACCTGCTGCGGCGTGGCCGTCGTAGCTTCCATCGCGCTTCGCAACCGGTCGTTACTGACGAAAGTGATGTTGTCGAGATCGACCTGGTTCTGGATCTCCTTCGGCAGCACCGGGTTGGCGGCGATGTTGCTAACCACGATTGCGCTCAACAGGCCGACCAGCAGTGCGCCCGCGACGGCCGTTCCGACCGCGGCGGCGAGATTTTGCGTGGTACCGCGCAACGACCCGACGTCGCCTGCAAGCTCCTTGGGCGAAGCGGTGACCAGGACGTTGAACAGCAAGGTGACCAGAGAACCCTGACCGATGCCGAACAGGACGAGGCCGAGCAGCACTGGAATCTCGCTCCAGTCATTGCGGACGACGAAGGCTAACCACACAAGTCCGATGGTGCAGAGTGCGAAGCCATAACGGCCGATCTGGCGAGGTGTCAGTCGGTCATAGACATTGACGATCAGCATCGCCGTGAAGAACACCGTGAGATTGAACGGCATCATCGCGATGGCGGTGGCGAGGGGCGAGCGACCCTGTACGATCTGGATGTACAGCGGCACTGAGAAGTTGAGTGCGGCCTCCAGTGCGACCACGACAAACAGCGCGTAGACCGCAGCCCGTTCCTGCGGCGAGTCGATCACTTCGAGTGCAAGCAGCGGCGTCTTCCCGGCGGCCTGGCGCCGGTACGTCCACATCAGGAAGGCTTGGCCCAGCAGGATACCCAGCACGATCATGACCGGCGCCGGTGAAAGGCCAAGGAGATCGAACGGTGCGTTCGGCCTAGCCAGCATCAGGCCCCAGCCGTTCAGATTGTTGAAGCCGAAGCTGATGAGGATGATTGCTGCCGCCGCCAGCACAACGCCTCCCACGTCAATCTGCACGTCGGGCCGTCCATGGTCGGCCCTGAGACGGAAGCTCAGGAAGAAAACGAGGGCGGAAACAGCGATCAGAATCCCGAAGGCTGGCCGCCAGCCGATGAATGTGCCGAGGACGCCCCCAATGATAAATGCCAGCACGCCGGCGGCGGCACGCGCCGAACCAAGCGCGCCCACGGCGGTGGCCTGCTGGCGCCCTGTGTAATTCTCGGCGATGAGCGCCACCAGCGACGGCACGATCACAGCCCCGGCTGCGCCGCAAAGGGCCTGGGCCACGATCATCAGGGTGGCAGTGGGGCTTAACGTCATCAGAATCTGTGAGACGCAGAACAGCACGACGGCGGCGCGGAAGACCTGCACCGCGCCGAACCGCTGGGCGAGTTTTGCCCCCAGCATCACGAAGCCGGCAACCAGCATGGAATAAGCCACGATTCCGGTCGCGACGGTCGTCGGCGGAACGGCGAAGCTCTGCACCATACCGCCCATCGCGACCGGCAGGGAAGCGACGTTAAAGGACATGATCATCTGGCCGAGCGCGATGGCGATCATCGGCACCCATGACGCTTGCGTTTCTTCCCGGATTTCTCCGATAGCAATCGAGTGCGTTGCCATGACGTCCTCCGGAGTTGATCGATTTCGGATTGGTCGGGCCACACGGGTCGCGCCAGCCCCTTTGGCATCTGCTTCAGTCTTCCGGTTGCGATACGAACAAATCCATGCCCAGCCGCTGCGACAGGAATTTTGCAGCAAGCTGTCCCTTCACGCTGTTGCCTGCGACATCGAGCGGAGGCGCGAAGGTTCCGAATCCGCCCTTGCCCGGTGAAACGGCGACGATGCCGCCGCCGATTCCACTTTTTCCCGGCAGGCCGATGTCATAGAGCCAGTCGCCCGAAGTCTCGTACAGTCCGGCGGTGATCATCACCGCCAGTGCGTAATGGCAGACGGCTGGATCGACCACGCGCTCTTTGGTGATGGGATTGACGCCGCCGTCGGCCAACGTCGCACCCATGACCGCCAAGTCCCTAGCGCTCACATTCAGAGAGCACTGCCTAGTGTAAAGATCGGTCGCTTCCTTGGCATCGCAGTAAATCCGGTCGAAGCTCTGGAGCAGGCGAGCAATGCTGCGGTTGCGGAAGTTCGTGTCCGACGCGGAAGCGTACACCTCTTCATTCAGCGGAAGCTTTCGGCCCGCGAAACGCGACAATCCATCATGGATGAACTTCCATTTTTCCCCTGCGGTTGAGCCCGGTGTCAGGCTTGTCGTCGCAATGGCGCCTGCATTCACCATCGGGTTGGTGCGCCCGTTCGCCCCTTGCTCGATAGCGGCCAGCGAATTGAAGGCCAGTCCGGTGGCGTTGGCGCCGAGCTTGTCGCGCGCTTCTTCCGGGCCAATCGTCTCGCACACCAGCGCGAACACGAACGGCTTCGACACGCTCATAATCGAGAATTCGTGCTCGACGTCACCGGCCGCATAGACACGTCCACTGGTGCCGACGACGCAGACGCCGAACAAATCGCTCGGGACCCTGGCCAGCGCCGGATAGACTTGGGAGTTTTGACCGTCGGTGTTCGATTTAAAGCGCCGGTGTGCGTCAGACACCAGCTTCTGCACCGTCTCGGCTTCGGGCAAATGTCCCGTCGAGACGTAGGGCCGCTCGGCTTGTCCCGCGATCGAAGGTAAGTCCATTGGACCCCTCCATCTGGCTCAAGCAATCCTCTTCAGGGATCGTCAAAGCTTTCGGCAGCACCGGCTGCGCGCTGACAACCCCGATGGATTGCGTCAGCTCTTTTTCAATCGTTGCGCGAGTTAACGCCCAAGCGAGCATCCAGTCAATGGTGCAACCGGATGGAAAGGTTTGCAGCGCGTATGTTTCGGTACAAAAATTTGTGACAAATCGTACAACGCGATGGCACGAACTGCACATGCCGGGAGCGGGCTAATTAAGTCGCGCCGCGGCCACGCCGAGGCACGGCATGGACGGATACATCCACATACAGTCCGGTCGGATCATCAGTGTTGCCGACGAAGCCGCCCGAAATTGGAATTGCTTGTTCCGCCTCTCGGGTTACGCCCACGTCCGCGGCAGATCGGTTAATTGGCGGAAATCCCCATGCCCGCTGGTGACAGTGATGACGGCGCCGGACGGATAGATGCGCGGGCCCTTGACGATGCCCTCGTCGATGGCGCTCTTGAGGCCGAATGCCGGCCCGCCCACGTCGCGAACCGTGGTGAAGCCGCGCATCAGAGTGTCCGTCGCCTCGTCGCCAGCCACGAGATTGTTGAAGCCGACGTCACCGAACGCTTGCACCGGCGTCACCCGCACCATCATCGCGTGCCAATGATTGTCGATCAGGCCGGGCATCAGCGTTCGGCCCCCGCCATCGATGATCGTGGTGGTCGCGCTTCGATCGACCGGAATCGATCCGGACATCAGTAACGCGATCATCCGGCGAAGAAATCTACAACGCCTGTCTCCAGATTGTACATCGCACCGGCGATTTTGATAGCGCCATTGGACTCCATTGCAGCCAGCACAGGACTGTCCTTGCGAATACCGGCCATCGTAATTTCCACATTCTTCCGGGCAACGGCGTCAACAAATGCGTAATTCTTCGACGTCCTTTCGCCGGTGTACGACGTCGCCGCTACCGCGGGCTTGATTTTGGCCAACAAGCCCGTGAGGTTGCCGAGTTCGGCGTTGTCAATTGCGCCCTTAATCGCGCCGCACGCTGTATGGCCCATGACCAGAACCACCTTGGCCCCCGCCAGTTTACAGGCGAATTCCATACTGCCAAGGATGTCGGGATTTTGGACATTGCCAGCCACGCGGCTGTTGAAGATGTCGCCGATGCGGAGGTCCAGGATCGTCTCAGCCGGAGCCCGCGAATCGATGCAAGTAAGCAGCACTGCAGCCGGATATTGACCTTTGGCGCTGGCGCGTTGCTGAGCCAGAACGTTACGGTCTTCGCGCTTGCCGGAGTAAAAGCGCTTATTACCCTTTTTCATCAGCGCTAAAATCTCGTCCGGGCTCAACTTGTCCCGCAGCGCCTTGGTCAGTGCGTCAGCATGGGCAATGCCGCTGAGCACCCCGGCACTCAAGAAGGCCATCGCAGTGACTGCGGCGGATGCTTTCAGGAAGCTCCGACGATGGAGAGGGTTGAGGGGCTGGCTGGTTTTCTGCTCCGAACATTCCGCACACATGCAGTATTTCCTTGAAACGACATTCCCCAGACGTACTCTCGGTGTAGCGATAGCACGCGACGGTATTCCGCAGAAGATGCGCGAATACTCGGCTTTGACCCGGAACGGACCTCCGGCGTAACGACAACTGATCCCGCCAATATACTATACCACGAGCCCCAATCTGCTATGTTCTACGCGGCATGACCTGATCCTGAGGCCCAAGGGGCTACATGAGAAGGCGCGAGTTCATCACATTTGTCGGTGGCGTGGCGGCACTGCCTTTCGCGGCACGCGCGCAGCAGCCCAAGATCGCGCGTC
>Ga0193743_1001876_pt1 | contig 15180 bp, 11 predicted proteins | sample L2c2metaG_FD_143038 | JGI IMG/M metagenome (GOLD analysis project Ga0193743, IMG submission 143038) | Soil microbial communities from a riparian zone of the East river system, Colorado, United States - L2c2 | ecosystem: Environmental > Terrestrial > Soil > Riparian zone | place: USA: East River...
CGTCAATTGCTTCGCATCGACCTGGCCCTCTTCACCCCGCGCGACCATGCGGAAAACGTGACATTCGCGGTGGAGGAAGCCAGCCGCCTGTCGCAGACTTCCATCGCTGAATTGCAGTCTGCTTCCGATCGTTTCTGGCAGGATTTCTGGTCGCGCTCGGCAGTTGAGATTAAAGACGAAGAACTCCAGCGGCTGTGGTATCAAAACCAATACTGGCTGGCCTGCTGTCTGCGGCAAGGCAAACTTGCCCCCGGGCTTTTCGGAAATTGGACTAGCGGCAGTATAGGTACCGCGTGGCACGGCGATTACCACATGAACTACAACACGCAGCAGGTTTTCTGGGGTGTGTTTTCCAGCAATCATGCCGACCAGCATTTGCCGTATGTTGAGCTGGTCGAATCATTGCTGCCCATGTCGCAGCGCTACGCGCAGGAAAAATTTGGATTGCCAGGGGCGTATTTCCCCCATTCGGCTTACCCGGTACCAAGCGAGGTAGTGCCTTACCCGGCTCCTCCCTGGGGATACGAAATTTGCGAGACGCCCTGGGTAGTGCAGAGCCTATGGTGGCATTACCTCTACACTCAGAATAAAGATATCCTGCAGCGCGTCTATCCGCTGCTCAAAGCGGCGGCGCAGTTTATCGCGGCCTACGTCAAACGCGCCGAGGACGGAAAATATCACGTCTCCCCGACCGTCTCTCCCGAAAATTGGGGCTTCACCGTCGACTACCGTCTCAACCGCGATTGCATCATGGATCTCGCGTTAATCGACTTCTTGCTGCAAGCTGTGGTCACGGCGTCCGAGTTGCTGATCAGCGACGCGGACGACCGCAAACTCTGGCAGGACATCCGGTCTAATCTTGCGCCCTATCCGCATGCCGCGACCGCAGCCGGCGAAGTGTGGGTCGACGTGGCAAACGCCCCGCCCGGTTGGATTTACAACATACCCGTCACCCTGGCGCCAGTGTTTCCAGGCGAGCGGGTCGGTCTCGGCTCAAGCGAAGCCGAGCTTAAAATCGCACGCCAAACAGCCAACACTATTCGCTTGGAAGGGGGGAACGATCTTGTGTATCAGCCGCTCATTCTGGCACGGCTGGCTTCCCTCGATTTGGAGTGGTTCAAACAGCAGGTCCGCTACTGTCAGCTTCCTAACGGCATCGCGAACGACCGGGTACGCCAGGCCGGCGGCCGCTACACTGACGCGACCGATTTCGACTTCATGATGCGCATGGGCGTCTGGACCGAGAACTTTTCCCTGCCCGCCGTCTTGAACGAGTGTATGCTGCAAAGCTACTCCGGCACGATCCGGCTGTTCCCCAATACGCAGAACCTGGGACCCGCGCGCTTTCGCAATCTGCGCGCGGTGGGAGCGTTTCTGATCTCCGCGGAATGGGATGGTAAAACGGTCTCGGGCTTAGAGCTTTTCAGCGAAAGCGGCGGCAACGCGCGCGTTCTCAATCCGTGGGGCGCCAAAGCCAAGGTCGCCGTTACACCCGGGCAAAAACCGGTTCCCGTGCGTCAAGGAGATTCGGTTCTGGAATTCGCCACCCGTCCCGGAGAACGCTATCTAATCGAAAAAGGGAAGTAGATCTACTCAATGGTGTAGAGCGGATCAAATTCCGGTACGCCCGCGTGTCTTCCAGCAATCCAGCGCAAAACATACACCAGGCGCGGATCGGTAATCGCGTGGGTCACGGCGTTCGGAATCACTTCCAGTAGCGCGTGCGCGGCCGGGTCTTTGTAATAGTCCATGTCCGGCTCGATGTACACACAATCCACGCCGTCAATGCTGAGCCTTTTATCCTCGTGAAAAGTCAGCTGCACATTGGCTTCGCCGAATTGAATCTGCTTGAAGCTGCTGGTGGCGCCGGGATGCAGAAGAAGGTCGGCAGCGGGCTCAGGTGTGAATGTTTTCTGAAGAACCGCGAGTTTCACCTGTTCGACAAGCTTTGCGTCCGCGTAGCCGAAGAACCGGTCAGCCGCAAGCGCGGTAAGGTCGAGTTGTTTGAAGTAGAAGAGGGGATTGTGCTGCGGCAGCGCAATCTGCTCCATGGCGGTAGTGATGTTAAGCAGACAGGCGAGATGATCCGGACGGTCTTCTTCTATCTGGCCATATGTTTGCCCCGGATCCGCGCCCGCGCTGGCGATAAACAGTTGCGACAGGAGTGGCTTCTTGGCAGCTATATCCGTCCATTTGGCGTGCGCAAAATGAAACGTACCGTCCTCGGGCAGCAGCATGAGATCGAGCGCTTGACGGTTACCGGAACTCATCTTCACGGGTTGAAAGCCGGCCTGCTGATACCCATCGGCCCAAACCACGATCGAGTAGTTATCCGCGAAGTTATTGTGAATAGGAAGCGTCAATGAAACATTCGGCCCCGTGACGTACTCACGGTAGAGCTGGTTCTGCTGTCCGTCGCGGATCGTCAGAAGCACCGGCGTTGTCTGTGGGAACGGTGCGCGAGTACCGTCAAAAACGTTCAGGTCCAGAATACCTTTACCCGGGTCGATCGCCGCGCGGACAGAAATCGGTGCGGCCTGTGCTTTTGCGGGTGTGGGTGCAGCCATGGAATCACCTCCAGCCTTAAGAGTCTACTCGAATCTAGCTGTTCTGTGTTACAAACTGTTGATTGGCACGCAAATCTTCCGGCGTTCTGCTCATTGGCCTGTTCAAGCTGTTCAAGGGGCTGCTGCTGGTCGCCGCCGGCATCGGCAGTCTTAGGCTTCTTCATGGAGACGTTGCGGCTTCGGTCGATCACTGGGTCGATGTGTTGCGAATCGATCCTGATAATCGCTTCATTCACCCGGTGCTGGCGAAAATTTTCGCGGTGAGTCCGAAGCAACTGAAAGAACTAAGCGTCGGAACGTTCCTCTATGCCGCGTTGCTTCTGACCGAAGGCGCCGGTCTGTTACTTCGCCAACACTGGGCAGAATATTTCACGGTTATTTCGACCGCCGCGCTGATCCCGCTGGAAGTCTACGAGTTGGCGAAGCATTTCACAGCGCTCAAGGTGCTGGTTTTGCTGCTCAACGTGGCCATTGTGGTTTATTTGATTGTCAGGTTGCGCGGCTCGCGAGCAGCTTCTCCAGATCGGGAACACCTCTCGAGAGCTGGTTAGAAGACAGCCTTTACCCGCAGGCCATCTCTTAACTCAGCATCGCTCGGCTCCACCACTCGATCCGCCACGCGCTCGCCGGTGCTCAGCCCGGCGAGCACTTGCACATTGTTTACATCGCTCACCCCGGCGGTGATAGGCGTCCAGACCAGCGCATTGCCATTCAATTTATACGCGCCGCTGACACCTCGCAGATTCCGGAGCGCCGCTTTGGGAATGCTGAGCGCGCCCTTCGCCACCTTCGAGACAATAACGGCGTTCACCGTAACACCCGGAAGCAGATCGTGGTTCGGATTGTCGACCACCGTGCTCACCTCGCCGACTGTCCGCGTGCCCAGTGCCGTGACTTCGGTTGGTAGTTTATTGACATGTCCCCGCCAGCTCTGTCCCGGCCGCGCGTCCCACCCGATGTTCACCGGCATGCCAAGCGCCACGCGTCCTAAGTCGGGCTCGTCCACATAGACCGTCACCTTCACTTGGTCTAAGTTACCGATCAAACCAACTAACGCGCCAGGCTCCAGGTAAGCCCCCACCTTAAGATCGAATTGATACAGAGTACCGGAGACCGGCGCTTGTATCGTGGCTAAGCCGGCCCGGTGACGCGCCAAAGCGAGCGCCGCTTCAGCATCTTGCAGTTTGGCCTTGCTCACTGAGCGATCATTCTGAGTGACGAGCGTTTTCCGCTGATTCTGGAGTGTTAGAACCTGCAATTTGGCCCGCTCCAGCACATCTTTCGCTTCGAGGACTTGTAGCTTGGTGGCCGCCTGCGAGCTCGCCATCCGCTGCAACGCATCATAGTTTCGCTGGGCTACCTCCACAGCCGCTACCGCGGCGCGAATGGAATCGTTCAGGCTGGCGACGGTGGCCGCCTTACCGCCTTCGCCCAGGATGTTGTTTTCGACTTGTGCCTCCAGTTGCTTGGCCAGCGCTTCCGTAACGGCGGTTCGGGCGGCGGTGGAATCAAGCGTTACCAGAGTTTGACCCGCCGATACGTGCTGACCTCGCTGTACGGCGATGGTTTGGACAACTCCGGCGGCCTGCGCCCGGGCAGCCGCCCACTCTCCTGGCTCCACTTTGCCGTTGGTCGAGACAGTGCTCTCGATAGTTGTGCGCTGTGCTGCGCCGAAATGAATCACCGGGGCGGATTCGCCGCGACCCAGACCCCACCACAGCAACAGCAGCAGGACAAGGATCAATATCAGCCAATATCTTTTCATTGCGCGAACCCTACAAGAAACTCCCGTCAACATTGTGACAGACAGCTCATCTATTTATAGGGCATCTGTTTGTTTACTTTGCGCTTCCGCGCTAGACTGAAACGTTGATGGCGCGCTATCGGATTCACCGCATAAAAGACTCGCCCAAAGAAACCTTCCGCTGGGCGGCTCATAGTGGCGGTTTGGCTGTAGTAAAGCTCAAGGACTACGAGGTAGGCGCGGAGGTGGAAGCCACAAGCGCGTATGCGGCTTGGCGCGTGCTGCAATCCGAAGGTAACCCCCTTCGCCCGGGTGACGTCTTGGAATTGCTGACCGAAGACGGTTCGCCGGGTGCTCTGCAAATTGCCAAATACACGGGTTTTGACCCCGCCAAGTGGTTTGTACCCGAGCCCAGGCCAGACCTTGCCGGCGTTCTTCCCTCCGGCTCCTCTGTAACTTCGGAACCGCAATCCGCGTAAACCGATCGTACAAACGAGTCGATAATGACAAAAACGCCGGAGTCTGCGCAGTGGGGATCGCTAGCGCTGGTTTGTTACATACCAGATCCTTTAGGCTCGTTCTTGCACGCCTTGCGGCAGATCCTGCCCGGTGAAGAGAATCCCCAGGCGCACATCACAATCCTGCCGCCGCGGCCGTTGAAGTTACCCCTCGACGCCGCATTGCAGCAGGCTGAAATCATCCTGGAACGCTTTGCACCCTTTAAAGTGAACCTCTCCGAAGTGGATTGTTTTCCAGGAACGAAGGTTCTTTACCTGAATATAGACGGCGGTTTCGAGCCCCTGCATGAAATCCACGCCGCCTTAAATACGGGTGATCTGCGGCACGACGAAGCCTTTGAGTTCCGCCCGCATTTGACACTTGGCGGCCCGGTTTCTCCAGAGCAGTTGGAGTCTGTCAGAATACTTGCCGAGCGAACGTGGCGCGCCAGCCGGCACAGTCCGGGATTCACGGTGCGGGAAATTGTTGGCCTGTGGTCTCCATCCGGCGTGACGGCGGCGGGCAATTGGAAGCGGCTTTGGAGCTACCGGCTAAGGCCGGACCCCACTGAAAACGGCTGCGGTGCGGCGTCGGGCATTACTCAAACATCTTAAGCTGGCTGCGGTCCTCTTTGTCCGGCAGTGCATTTTTCCGCCGTCCGGTGCCCGTCAAGCTCCCGACTACGCCCTTGAGCTCCGTACTCGACAAAGCGAAGCGAGGGATAAAGACCCGCTGGCGTGCGGCCCCAGCTTTCGGAGGCACGATCAGATAACCAGCGGAGGGCCATTCGAGTAAGCTGTGCGACAAAAGACCATCCAGAACATCTCCGTCTCGGAATGTGAATCGGGCCCAAAGCCCTGGCATTTTGGGGCGCCGTTCGAACAGGGAATGACCGGTGAAAAGATCGGCCTGGGCGGTCTCCGAGGTGAAACAAAGCGCTTTGAACTCGCCGTAACCCACAGTCTGCAGGTTCCCGCCGAGCGTAATCAGCTCAATATGCGCTTCCAGCAGATACGAACCGGGCGCAACAACGCCTTCCTGCGGCTGACGATCGAACCGGTATAAGAAGACCCGTTTAGCAGTACTAGGTGGCAAAGTAGAGGCAAACTGCTATATGTTTCAAACAATTTCCCGGATATTGTATCATTGGCACGATGGCGGCAACGGCTATGGGCGAGCAGAAGGCGCGGTTGTTTCTGCACTTTTGCCGCGCCGAGAAAGGGTTGGCCCTCAATAGTTTAGAGGCTTATCGGCGGGATCTTGCAACTTTGCTCTCCTGGCTGGGTAGCACGACTTTGCAATCAGTAACTCTAGATACGCTCAGGGGTTACCTTGACCACCTTCGAGCCGCCGGGCTTTCAAACCGCTCCATCGCCAGGCACGTGACCACGCTCCGGGGCTTTTTCGGGTTCCTGCTCGAGGAAGGCGTCTTAAGCACGAATCCGTCCGAACTGCTCAACGCGCCCAAGATCGGTTCATCTTTGCCCAAGTATCTGGACGCCGGTGGTGTAGACCAACTACTGGCATCTCCCGACATGGCATCCGCGACAGGCCTCCGCGACAGGGCCATGTTGGACCTCTTGTACGCCACGGGTTTGCGCGTGAGTGAATTGATCAAAGTTCGTGTAGCCGATCTGGACGATTTGGCGGGGACGCTCCGGGTGATAGGCAAAGGGGACAAACAGCGCCTGGTTCCGGTAGGCAGAGAAGCCTTACGTTCGGTGGAAAGCTACCGGGCGGAACAGCGGCCCCAGTTGTTGAAAAACCGCGTAAGCCCGTACCTGTTCGTCACTGCGCGTGGAACCGCCATGACCCGGCAGGGATTCTGGAAGCTGTTGCGAGGCCATGGAAAAAGCGCCGGTATCTTCCGGGGCTTGAGCCCGCACGTTTTGCGGCACAGTTTTGCCACGCACCTTTTAGAAGGTGGCGCGGATCTGCGTAGCGTGCAGACCATGCTCGGGCATGCGGACATTGGCGCCACACAGATTTATACGCACGTGATGCAATCTCATTTGCGGCAGACGATTGACCGGCATCATCCGCGCGCTTCGCGGAAACCCGGCACGAGCCGGGACCCGGCGGCGTGAAGAGGAGCGAAAAGCAATGAGCGATTACATGTTCATGCTGGACAGCCACTTGAACAGTGAACAGAGCAAGGCGTTGGCGGAAGTACGCGATGCAGCTGAGCAAGCCAATCTAAACCTTTTCCTGACTGGCGGCGCAATGCGCGACATGATGGGCGGCTTTCCGATCCGGGACCTGGACTTTACGGTAGAGGGCGGCTCTGTCAAATTCGCCAAAGCAACGGCGCTGAAAGCAGGCGCCCAGGTAGTTTCGGTGGATGAAGCGCGTAAGGCTGTGGAACTGGTTTTCCCGGGTAATGTTCCGGTGAGCATCTCCATGGCGCGGCAGGAGCGCTATTCGAAGCCAGGCGTCAAACCGCTAATCCAGCCGGCCACAATCCATGAGGATCTAAGCGGCCGCGATTTTACGATCAATGCCATCGCGCTTTCTCTGGGAAAAGCTTCGCGCGGCCTGCTGCTCGATCCCGCCAACGGCCTCGGCGACCTGGTGCGCAAAGAACTTCGCACGGTTTCGAATTACGCATTCTACGACGATCCATCGCGTATTCTCCGGATGGTCCGTTTCCGCACCCGGCTGGGATTCGCGATCGATGAACGGACCATGACCCAGTATCAGAACGTCCGCGAAGCGAAACTGGAGACCAAAATCGGAGCCGCCGCGTTGGAGCATGAGTTGCGGCAAATCGCGCTCGATCCGCTAGCGGGAGAGATTCTCAAGGCCTTCGAAGAAGAAACGCTATTGGCCCTGCTTTCACCCGCCTTGACCGGAGCGAAGCTGAACCTGCCCGGATTCCAAAAACTGCTGAAGGCGCGGCAATCCGTGCCCTTCGGAATCGACATCGCCACTAACTGGTATTCGCTATTTCTGTTTGTGTTGCTCGAAAAGCTCAGCCCCAAAGAACGTGCGCAGCTGATGGCCAATACCGGGATTCTAAAGTTGGACCTCGAAGCGGCCATGAAGCTCGAGTCAAGGGCCAAGAAAGTAGAGCACGAACTGGCGACGTCCAAGTTGACGCGGCCCTCGGCGCTGCACGCCATTCTCTCCAAGGTGCCGGGTGAGTTGTTGCTCTTCCTGCTCATGCATTCGAGTCAGCGGCTGGTACTCGATCGCGTCAAAAATTATTTGCAGAAATATTTGCCGCTCGCATTGGAAGTCACGGAGAAGGACGTGGTGGGCGCCGAGCCTGGCACGCCTAAGTTCGTGAAGCTATATCAGAAGCTGGTTGCAGCGCGGCTTGACGCCCGTCCGAAAAAAATAGTCGTCGAGGAACCTCCGCCTCCTCCGCCCGGTCCGAGCCGCCGTTCAGCCGGCTTTGGCCGCTAGCAAACGCTCCCCCGTTTGGGATAGGCTAGTAATCAGATGGACAACGTACGACCGGCTGCTGAGCAAGCCAAGATCGACGCTCATTATCTGCGAGGAACACTGGCCGCGGAGTTGGAGACGAGCGACCCGCAATTCTCCAAACCCGCTACTTCCGTACTGAAATTCCACGGCATTTATCAACAGGATGACCGCGAGGCGCGCAAGGTGGGCCCGAAGCAATATTCTGCCATGATCCGCGTGGGCGTCGCGGGTGGAAGGCTGACTCCCGAACAGTATTTGGCCTTGGACCGTATTGCCGATATAGGCGACGGGAGCCTCCGAATTACCACTCGCCAGGACATTCAATATCACTACGTCCCCAAAGCGCGGCTGCGTGAGTTGATCGGGCAATTGCATGCGAATTACTTGAGCACCCTGGCAGCCTGCGGCGATGTGGTTCGCAACGTGGTCTCCTGCCCAGCCCCGTTTCAGAACGAGCAGCGCAGTGAGTTGTGGCCCTTTGTCGAGCACCTGTCGCGCAACCTGAAGCCCAAAACATCCGCCTATTACGACATCTGGATTGGCGGCGAGCTTGCGGCCAGCGACGAAGCGACGGACAAAGAACCGTTGTACGGCGCGACCTATTTGCCCCGTAAGTTCAAGATAAACTTCACTTTCCCCGGCGACAATACAACCGATGTGTACGCCAACGATATCGGCATCGTGCCGTGCTATGAGCAAGGCGTTCTGACCGGATTCACGATTTTGGCGGGTGGCGGCATGGGTCAGAGCGCGGGAGTAAAGACATCCCACCCGCGTTTGTCGGACCCCATCTGTTTCGTTGGCCCGACGCGCGAAGAGTTGCTGGAAGTGGCGACCGCCATCGTAACCATCCATAGAGATTTTGGGAACCGGACGAACCGCAAGCTGGCGCGCTTGAAATACGTCATGGATGCCTGGGGTCCCGCCAAGTTCAAGCTCGAGTTGGAGCAGCGCGTGGGCCGCGAACTGGCTCCTCCCAAGCAGCTGGAATGGAGCCGCGCGGACGACTACCTGGGATGGCGCCGGCAGGGCGAAGGAACCTGGTTTGTCGGCGTGCGGGTGGTCAGCGGACGCATTAGGGATTTCGACGCACAGCGCCGGGTTCGCACCGGCTTGCGTACCATTGTGGAGAAGTTTCGCCTGGAAGTCAGGTTAACACCGCAACAGAACCTCTATCTGGCCGGGATCCGGGACAAAGATAAGCCCGAAATTGCCGGTATGCTGCATAGCCACGGCATTGCGGAACCGGAAGCGCTGCCGCCGGTGCTGCGTTACGCCATCGCCTGCCCCGCCCTTCCGACCTGCGGCCAGGCCCTCACCGAATCGGAACGCATTATGCCGGAAGTGGTAGCCGAGATCCAGGCCGAGTTGGACGCCGTCGGACTGCCCCAAGAGACGGTTCATCTGCGCACCAGCGGTTGCCCGAATGGCTGCTCGCGGCCCTACACGGCCGAAATCGGCATTGTGGGCACGAGCGTCAACATGTACACCGTCTACCTGGGAGCGAGTCCTTTAGGAACGCGTCTGGGAGAGGTTTTTGCCGAGCGCGTCAAGCGCCAGGAGGTAGCCGGATTGCTGCGCCCTGTGCTCGAACGTTTCAAAGACTCGCGCCGGGAAGAAGAAGCGTTTGGCGATTTCTGCGATCGTGTCGGAATTGCGGCCCTTCGAGAAGCTTCGGCTTGCGTGGCTTAACGCCAAATCAATTGGTGGCGTAAACGTATTCGCTATGGCGGTAGGAAACCTTGTCCGCCGCCGGCTGCGGATCGACCGGGCTGATCCGTTTCATCACCGCCAGCACCTGGTCGGCATATTCAACTTCCGGGTTGTACAGCAGCAGTTTCCCCAGCGAATCGTGGTGGCGATACAGCGGGCTTCGGCCCAGCTTGTATGCGACCACGTTCAAACCCGCGCGGATCGTGGGGAACGTCTCTTCACCGCCATTCCACCCAAAGATATTGTTTTTCTTATACGCCTTGCCGCCACCCGATTCGATGACCGCAATGCTAGGCAGAAGACGCCAGTCGAGGTGGTTATCGTCCGCGGCATGGATGAAGTCCTCCGCCATGTCGACGACCGGGCAATGCAGCCGGCCGAAAAAACGCCTCAGTTGAATCGCGCGCGAATCTGGCTTGGCTGGCTTAGCAGTAGCAATGGTAGTCGACTTGGTGGGCGCTGCGTCGAACTTCACAACAACCGGCAGCGCGACCACCACTCCGGTGGCAACAACTAAATGCCTGGCCCAAAGTGGCGATCTGTTCCAAAGCGGCAAGCGCTTGGGTTGTTGCGAGTCATAACCAGATTGCATACCTATATTTTATCAAACATATGGCATAAGGCTGGCCGCTCAACTAGACGAGCCGGGCAGCGGTCCCGCTTATTCTTGAAATCGGTAGGCTTGCCTACTGATTTCGGTAGCTACTCCGAGCCGGGTGTGATGGCCGCTGCTTTGGCCGGTTGAGCAGCCTCAGCAGGCAGCACCGCGAGCGAGCGTCGGGGGAAAGCGAACTTGCGGCCGAACTCATCGATGAGGTTGAGCTGGCCATCGTACTTGCCCGGCTGAATACCGGTCACGGGAAGTTGCAGCCAAACCGGCAGCGTGCCATCGCGGCTCTCCGAGAGACGATTCGCGCGAACAGCCGCAGTCTCGAAGACTTTCTTGTCGCCCTGGTAGATCGCAAAACTGGCCGCAACATTGGCTCTGCGGAAGTTTTCAGGAAGGAAATCCGGGATCGTCGGATCATACACCTCGGCGTAAACCAGGATACTTTGGCCCGGGCGGAAAACCCGCGTGACGCTGGGCACCAGCTTCTTGCCATCGTCAATCAGCGGGTTTGCGGCCACCAGCTTCTTGTTGTTTTTCACGCCGGCGACTTGGTTTGCTACCGGTTCGCGCTGGTTGCTCAAAATAACGGAGCTGACCCGCATCGCTTTTTGATTCGAGAGATCGGGGATGACGAATGGCGCCTCGAACGTTCCCACTTTCCCTTCGCCATTCTCACGCGCGACAAAGCGCAGCTTATAGGTTCCCGGCGTCAGCGTCACACCGGTGTCATATTGAATGCTCTTGCGCGCCACTTGACCGGCCAGATCGTCCGCCAGTTTGAGTGGGATGGTGTCGCGAACGGTTGCAGCCGAGCGATTACGCGCGTCGAATACTTCGGCAATAAAATCCAGTTCGGTCGCCTGTTTGGCGCCTTTACTGTGAAAGGCCAGCGAAGATCCGGGAATCTTCACGGAAATCGGAGTAAAGTATTTGTCCTTCTCGATGCGGAAATAGTCCACCTCTACCGCCATGGGCAAGTCGGTGACCGGGTTTTCGGAGAGCAACGCCTGCGAAAGCTGCGCTTCCTTATCTACATCGCGCATATGAGCGAACGTGCTCGGTCCGTAGTAGCCCAGCCGGTAATTCAACTTCGCTTTCAACTCCGCGAGCCGCGGGGCAAGCTTCACCTGGATACGCCGGTACCGGCCGTCAATTGCATTATTGGCGCTCACGTACGAGAGCACGTAATAGCTGGAGAAGTCCTTCTGGACCTGGCGGATGCCGTCCGTGAGATCGTTCGAATCGAGCAGCGCCTTGCCGCCGGTATCGAGCGCCAGAGTCGCTAGAGTCTCCTGCTGGTTGTTGAAGTTGTCCTTCAACGTTTTCTGGCCGGCCCCGCTGTAGAGGTTCGAACCAACTGCTCCCGCCTGGGTCGCGTCGCCGCCCGGAATCAGCGCCGTGAGTCCGCGCGCGTCAATAGGATAAAAGGCGACGTTGGCGCGTATGGCGGTGTTCACCGTGGCGCGCAGCTGCGACTGGTTATCGACGCCGTTCTTTTGAATGCCGCTGGAGATATAGATTAGCGCTTTTTTCTCCGGGTACTGACCCAAGTTGCGGGCGGCAGACTCCAGCGCCGCCAACTTCAGATCGGAGTTGAATATGTTGAATTCGGTCTCGTCGGCGACAAACTGCCCGCTCTGGTCCTCCGCATCCGCGCCTTCGTCAGCCACGGATGCATTTTCGCTCGAGTCGCCAATGCGAAATTTGTTGATCGTGGCGATGAGCAAATCCCGGTCGGATGTGAAATCCTGAACGGTTTTCAGTTCGCTGCTGTAAACCATGATGGAAACCGAGTCGCTCGATGACATTTGAGTGGTCAGGAACTGGATGGCGGCATTCTTGGCTCGAATCTGTTCAGCCGGCTGCATCGACGACAAATCGAACAGCAGCACCATCAGGCGGCGATCCTGATACTTGGTGACCATGCCGGTTTGCAGCGCTTTCTTCTCCGCGTCCGGGTTATACCCCTGGGGCGCGGCTGGTGTTGCCGGTTCGGCATCGGTCACGGGAGGGAGCGCTTTGGCGTTCAAGCGCTGCAGATCCACGGCTTGCAGCTTCTGGAGCTTGCCGTCCTCGTAAAGCAGAAAATCGTCCCTGGTGAGATTTTCTATCGGATTCCCATTGCGGTCCAGCACCGTCACATTGGTCACGACCACGTTTGTGTTGATCGAAAAAGTAGGACGCGGCTGCTGCTGTTGAGGAAGCAGCGGCTGGACCGCAACCAGTGCCGTGAGCAGAACAGAAATAGTCTTCAAAACCGAAACCTCACAACGATCTGCATCGTGCGCATGGCGGACGCCGCGCTCGGCAGCCCATAGTTGATGGCGTTCACTACGGTATTCAGATTCGTATAGTTCACGTGGTTGAGAACGTTGTTCGCTTCCAGGCGAAACTCGAGGCGCCGCCGCTCAGCCAGGTTAAACGAGCGGGCAAACGCGGCGTTCAAGCTAAACGTGCCTGGGCCGGGAATGGTATTGCGCCCGGCGTTCCCATACTGACCCAGAGGTGCAGTAGTAAACGCACCCAAATTGAAGAAACCCGTTCCGGAATCTATGGGCTCACCCGTCGCCTCCGCGCGTCCGCTGCCCACCCCTCCGGTTTGCGCCAGTTGCTGCGTGTTGCCCAGCACCCGGGCGGTAAGCGGATTGCCGGTTTGCGCTACGATGGCGCCTGTCAGTTGCCAATCTTTCAGAAGCTTCCCGATCTTGGTATCCCCGGACAGATGCGACCCTGGTCCGCCCACTGGAGAGGTCCACACGAAATTGGCTTGAAACTGGTGCCGCACGTCGAAACTGGAAAGTCCGCGTTCGGCGGAAAGGTCGAGCCAGTTTTGCGCTACCGTGTTCCCTGCCCCCCCAAAAGTGGACGAGTCGTCTATGGATTTGGCGAATTGATAATAGGCGGTCATCGAAATGCCCCGGTTAAACCGCCGCTGTAAACGAAGTTGCAGCGCGTTGAAACTGGAATTACCAATGGCTTGGTTGTAGGTAAAGCCGGATGCATTTCCAAGCTGGTTCGCTGTCGACAGGGCCGCGGCGCTTCCCGGCGGCGCCTGGTTGGGCAGGGTCTTTACGGCCAGGCCAGTCCCCTTCGTCCCCAGGTAGCCGGCTTCGGCAAAAAATCCGCCGCCTAATTCGCGCTGGATGGAAATATTCCAACTACCCGCGTAAGGCGTTCGGTAGTTCTTGTCCACCGCAATCGTATTCGTGATCTCTCTGGCCGTTGTGGTGAGAAACCCGTTGGCCAGGGTGAGCACATTCGCCGTGCTGGTGTTAACCGTATTCGATACGGCGAACGGCGGCTGGTTTGCGAGCTGCGTTGCAAATTGAATGTAGGCTTGTCCGTTGTAATAGATGCCGTAGCCGGCCCGGATGATAGTGGAGCGCTTAAACGGCAGTTTCCAGGCCAGCCCCAGACGAGGCGAAAAGTTGTTGCGGTCTGGATTGATGAGACCGGCCGGGAACAAGCCGCTGTAAGGCCCCACCGAATTCGGCGTGACAACCGCCACGTTACTGTAATCGGGTGCGATGTCAAGGTTAGCCATATGGCCGTACTTCTCGCTATACGGAGAGAAATACTCGTAGCGCACGCCCGCGGTCAAAGTCAGGTTGGAACGAACTTTCCATTCGTCCTGCGCGTACAAACTCCATTGGTTCTGACGGAAGTAGTTGTCCGTCTGGCTGTAGGTAATGGAGCTGGATTGCGGAAAGCCCAACAGGAAATCCGCCAGGTCATAACCCGTCCCGGTCTGTGCTTGCCCATTGGCGTTGAGCGCGCTGGTGGCTACGCCGGTGAAATTGAAAGTTCCCCGGCCGTTCGGATCGGTCCTCGAATTGATGTCCGGCCGGGTGTAGCCGCCGCCGAAGGTCATGCTGTGCAGACCTTTCAACAGCGTGATGCTTTCCGTGGCGCCCTGTGACTGATTGCGTGTCAGAGTGGGGACCGAATCCGTAAGGGAGCCGAAGTTGGTGAAGTTTAGCGCCGGCGGCCCGGCATTGAGTGGGTTGCTCGAGATACCGGGGATACCCAATTCCGAGGAAATGTTCGGCAGCGTCGAGAAGTACGGAATGGTGTTGCTGTAGTTCCGGCTGAAGCGAATTTGCAGGTTGCTGAGTAGTTGAGCGGAGATGTTGTGAGTCCAGCCCAACGTCAACGTGGTTCCATAGCCGTTTAGCTCGTCCGCGTAACCGAACGGTTGGGCGGTGGTGCTGTCCCGGCGCTGGTATTGAAAATTGACCGATACGCGATCTTTGGCTGTCACGCTGCGCTGCACGCGTATGCCCAGGTTGTCAGTATTGCTGGCAGCGGTGGTTTCGGACTGGAAATTATTGGAAATCACGCCCGTCTGATTGGGCTTCGGATAGAAACTCAGAAGCCCCAGAGCGATCGGATTCAGCGAAGCCGTGGGAATGATGTTCCCGGCGTAAGGCTGGTGCGTGGTGGGATTGTTTATGTTGACCGGAACTGGAGCGGATGAGGATCCCAGGGATTGTAGCGCCGCCGAGAAATCGCCATTGCGTTCCGCCGCCGTGGGAACGGTCTCGGTGAACAGCTGTGGCGAGCGCGCGCGGGTTCCAAAGTAAGTGACGAAGAACTGCGTCTTGGGATCTTTCACCAGC
>Ga0193743_1001877_pt1 | contig 15177 bp, 10 predicted proteins | sample L2c2metaG_FD_143038 | JGI IMG/M metagenome (GOLD analysis project Ga0193743, IMG submission 143038) | Soil microbial communities from a riparian zone of the East river system, Colorado, United States - L2c2 | ecosystem: Environmental > Terrestrial > Soil > Riparian zone | place: USA: East River...
AAGACCGCGGCACTCACCATCACGCCGGCGGTGACGGCGGCCCTTGCCTCAGTTTCCGTCAGCCCCGTAAGCGTTACGGGCGGCGCGTCGTCGGTGGGAACCGTCACCTTGAGCATTGCCGCTCCGGCCAGCGGTATCTCGGTGTCGCTATCCAGCAACAATGCTTCCGCGGCGGTCCCAGCCAATGTCACTGTAGCTGCCGGAAGCACTACTGCCACGTTTACCATCACCACAATGACGGTGAGTTACTCCGCTTCAGCTTCCATCACCGCAACCTACAACAGCGTGAGCAAGACTGCGCTGCTCTCCTTGAATGCGGGTAATTCTGCCGCATCACTGCCGGTGACGATGAAGCTGCTTGTCCTCGCCATGAGCCAAGATGACATTAGTTACAAATCCATCGCGGCATCTATGAATCAGATTGGTACACCCTATCAAGCGGTCTTCGTAAATAGCCTGACGCCGGACAGCTCGGGAAATCGCTTGTCCGGAGTACCACTGACCGATTCTTCCAGCGGCGTTGGGCTTTATCAAGGCATTATTCAGACTGACAGCAGTTTCAATGTTTGTGATACAACATGCCACAGCCTACTATCAAACTCGGACTGGTTGAAGCTCAGCAATTACGCCGCTCAATTCAGCGTACGATTGGTCAGTTACTACACCTTTCCTGAAGCCCGATGGGGTCTTCTTCCGGCTGACTCCGGCGCAAGCTACCAGCAGACGAATCCCTTGAATGTCACGCTCACAGCTGCGGGCGCTACAATATTTTCTTACCTCAATTCCGCGAACGCCATTCCAGTCGGCGGTCAGGGCTCCAGCGGGATTTGGGCCTATCGCGCAACTCCAACGGCGGCTGCCAATGAAAGCACCACTCCGCTGCTTATGGCGGGCGCCAACACGGTTGGGGTGACGCACACGGCCGCGGACGGCCGCGAGACCCTAGCGCTTACGATGGATAATTACCCGGGGTTGCTTCACTCAACGGCCTTCAGTTATGGAGTGATCAATTGGGTGACCAAAGGCGTTTTTCTCGGCTCACGCAGAGTGTATCTAAATCCGCAAATCGACGACTTGCTCTTTGGTAATCGCCTGTACGCCCCAACGCTGCCGCAATGTCCAGCAGACCCAAGCTGCCCGACCGCTTTCGCCACCGGCCCAGACTTGCACTCTCTCGCAAATTGGCAGACCAACCTGCAAGCCGACCCGCAATTTCAGAGCTTTCACGCAACGTTTGCCTTTAACGGCGTCGGAACCACCTGGTTCGCTCCGAGCGATCCGGTCTTTGCCGCCATGGCTTCGCTGAACTCCCAATTTAGCTGGGTCAGCCATACTTGGGGCCACGCCAATCTGGATTGCTATACGACCGACGGCAACGGGAATTGCGTTCCCGCGACTCTTGCCCAATCGCAAGCCGAACTGAATCAAAATATTGCTGTCGCTGGAAGTCTTGGCATCACGCTAGATCGCACAAGCGTGGTCACGCCATTCAATGGCGGTCTGACAAACCCAAACTTTCTACAAGCAGCCATGCAGGCCGGCCTCACGTACATCGTTGCGGCAGTAGAGCCGCCCAGCGCCAATACGGGAATCACAAATCCCCTCTTTCCCGCAATTTATGAAATTCCTCGCCGGAGTCCCAACCTCTTTGATGACGTTTCCAGCCCGCAAACAGGAGCATATGGCTCTTGGCCGGACGAATACAACGCAAAATTTGGTCCGAACGGCACACAAGCCCTCTACAGCCAGAATCAAACTTACAGCCAAATTTTGGATAACGAAAGCGGAAAATTGCTGCAAGCCAACATGCTTACGTATGAGCCGTATCCTCTTGGCTTTTACATCGCCAATTCGTCGACTTACGACGGCACGCACTCCATGTTCAGCGACCTCATGGACGCCACTATTACGAAGTACAAGAACCTGTTTACTTTACCGGTCATGACGATTGATACGAAGGATGTCGGGCCTCTGCTCATGAACCGCGCGAGTTACGCTGCTTCCGGCGTTGTGGGTGTGTATACGCCCGGCGTTAGTGTTGTGCTGACAACGGCTCACGCAGCAATCATTCCTGTGACGGGAGCCTGCTCGCAAGCCTCCTGCGCCACCTACGGCGGACAGTTCCAAGACAATGTCTCCATGACGGCAAACTCGACTGTGACGTTCTCGCTCACAGCCCAGTGATGGGCGGTTCATTGATTGGAAGCATAACCCTCGGCACTCCCGCTCCAGTGGCGGGAGTGCCTTTTTGTTGTCCAGCGAAAACTCGACGGCCGCCGGGACCGTGGAGGCAATTCCCCTCCCCGCACCCGCTTCGCCGATGCGCAGTCCCGTCGCCTCAAGCCTGGCCTGTTCACGTTTACATCACTACGACGTACAACATACCGAGGCAGATCTTTGTGATAAAGCACGGGTACGATCGGTCGTGCTACCTTTCATCATGTGAGGCAACAGGCAAAAGCAACAACTCGAGATCGCATTCTTGAATCCGGACTCAATCTTTTAAGCACCTCCGGCTTTGCTGGCGTGACGCTCGGGGTTCTGGCCGGCCAGGTTGGCATGTCTAAAAGCGGCCTCTTTGCGCATTTCAAATCGAAAGAAGAAGTTGAAATAGAATTGCTGGACCAGATGGCCGGGGTTGTGGCCAATCACGTGTTGATCCCAGCGATGCGAGCACCGGAAGGTTTGCCTCGCCTGGAGGCTGCCGTGCACAACTGGTTCGGCTGGAGCACGAAGGCCGGTCTACCCGGGGGGTGCCCGGCGGCTGCTGGAATGTTCGAGTTGGACGACGTTGAAGGCCCGGTCCGAGACAAGTTGTTTACCTTGGAACAGCAATTGTGGGGGCAATTCAAACAATTGGCGCTTGACGCGATTGCGCAAGGGCATCTTCGGAGAGATCTCGACGTAGACCAATTCATTTGGGAGCTAGGTGGGATCTACTTGAACCATCATGCATCGCTTCGCTTCATGCGTGATCGGCAGGCGAATGCCCGGGCGGAGCAAGCGTTTCAGGGCCTGATCGAGCGGGCGGCTCCAGTTGCAGCCAAACGGTCCTCGGGGTCCCGGTCAACATCCAAGCGGAAGTAACTTTAAGAACGGCCGGCCATGGCGCGCCAGGTTTTCCGTACGACTGGTCGTGCTATATTTTCGTTGTAAGTACAACACGAATTGCTGAGTAAAAACAAGACATATGCTTGTGTTAATTCATGGCGCCTTTTTCGGCTCCGCTGCCTATCAGCTACATTCGTTGTATGGGCTTCGAGCACGCCCCCTTTGACGAGGCCCTGGGACGAATGAAAACTGATCCCAACGTTCGCACGGCGGTTCTTGGCGCGGGTCATTTATGTATGCTGACTGCCCCTGGGGAAACCGTTGCATGACGCCATGCGAATTGTTGCGGACCTGTTGAAAGTTGGACTTGATACTGCCTTCTGAAAGATGAAAGATTCGTGATATTTGAACGTTTTGAAGTTCCGGGCCTGTCGCAATACTCGTATGCAGTGGGTGCGGGTGGCAGCCTCGCCATAATTGATCCAAAGAGAGATATAGATACTTACATCAACTACGCCAAAAGCAATGGGCTCCGTATAGCCTACGTTCTAGAGACGCATATTCATGCGGATTTCGCGTCCGGGGCGACAGCTCTCGCCACTCAGAGCGGGGCTGAACTCTGCCTCAGCAGGTACACTGGCGGTGAGAGCTTTTCCTATCGCTTTGCTCATCGCGCGGTGAGCGAGGGAGACGAAGTGCCACTGGGGGAACTTACTTTGAAAGTCCTACATACTCCCGGCCACACTCCGGAACACATCAGCTTCTTGCTTATCGAACCCCGCAAAAGCCGCGCGCCAATCGCATTATTCTCTGGGGACTTTCTTTTCGTCGGCTCTGTCGGCAGGCCCGATCTGCTTGGCGACGGTGAAAAAGAAAAATTGGCAAAAGCTCTCTACAAAAGCGTCCAGCGGATGCAGGAATTGCCGGATGGAACCGAAATCTTTCCCGGACATGGTGCTGGATCGTTATGTGGTGCCGGAATGTCCCAGCGCAAACAGTCGACAATAGGCTATGAGAGGGTTTCCAATCCTTTCTTTCGTGAGCAGACAGAAACCGAATTTGTAGAAACCGTACTTAGCGTTGTTCCAGAGTTTCCCGACTACTATCTCCGGATGAAAGAGCTCAACTCGCGGGGACCCGACCCGGTTGACGAACTTCCCGGAGAGGAGGCATTCTCGCCAGATCTCTTTGAAAAGCGGCGGGACGAAACTCCGGCTATTGTGGTCGACTTGCGATCACAAGAGGCTTTCGGCGGAACTAACATACCCAGCTCTTTTAACATCGGCGCCGGACAGAACCTTTCGATGTGGAGCGCTTGGCTTCTGCCGTACGATAGGCCGATCCTGCTAGTCGGCGACGCTCAAACGGATTTCGATCAAGCACGCAGATCTTTTCTTCGCGTCGGCCTGGACCATGTCTGCGGGAGTCTCCAGGGAGGAATTCAAGCCTGGGTTGAGGCGGGCAAGGACCAAGCTCACATTCTCCAGTCCTCGGTTCGAGAGTTGAAGCGACTGCTCGAGAAGGAAGACGCGCCAGCCCTTCTCGATGTTCGAAGTCCCGCGGAGTGGAGAAGCGGCCATATCTCAGGCGCTATCCATATCCCCGCTGGTGAATTGCAGAAACGCCTGAACGAACTTCCGGCACGGGAGATTCTTTATGTGATCTGCGGAAGTGGATATCGGTCCAGCATTGCATCGAGCATTCTCGCTCGCACCGGCCGAATAAAGCCAGTCAACGTAAACGGTGGTATGACGGCATGGCGAAACCAAGGCTTTCCGGAGATCAACTGATGGCCGCTCTTGTATCACAGCGTATTCATTTGGACCTGCATCGCAATTATCATCGCCGGATGGGAATAGATGATAACAATAGTTGGTCCCTATAAGTCAATTCGACGTACCTAAGAAGATTCAGAAAGGTTTATAAACATGTCACTTCGCATCAATGATATCGCTCCGGATTTCACTGCCGATAGTACACAGGGTCCAATTCGGTTCCACGAATGGGCGGGCAATAACTGGGTAGTCTTCTTCTCGCACCCCAAGGATTTTACGCCGGTCTGCACCACCGAACTGGGCGCCATGGCTGGCCTGGAAAAGCAATTCGAAGAACGCGGCGCCAAAATTATCGGGCTCAGCGTAGATCCGGTCGGCACGCATGGACGATGGGCACAGGATATCCAGGATGTGAGTGGAAACAAGGTAAATTATCCGTTGATTGGCGATCCGGAACTCAAGATCGCAAAGCTCTATGACATGCTTCCGGCCGACGCGGGCGACAGCTGTGAAGGCCGCACGCCACAACTCAATGCACCGGTCCGCACAGTTTTCGTGATTGGCCCAGACAAGCGGATCAAGCTCACGCTCGCCTATCCAATGACGACCGGCCGCAATTTCAACGAGATCATTCGTGTGCTCGATTCCATGCAGCTCACCTCGCGGCATAAGGTGGCGACCCCCGCCAACTGGAAGCAAGGCGACGACGTGATCATCAGCGGCGCTGTATCTGACGAAGAGGCAAAAGCCACATTCCCCGGCTACAAAACAGTTAAGCCGTATTTACGGACAACCAAGCAGCCAAACTAGTAAGATCCGGCTTTGAGAACCGATTAAACGATGCGTCCAAGCGCATCCTCTTCGATCATCCCTCTACTGCGTCCTTCGCTTAAAAAGCCGGAGGGCGACCGTATTCATCGGTCTCCAATCCTTTCCGTGTCAATAATTCGCGGCGAAATCTACAGGGTCGTATCAGCATCTGAGGGATTTTCGGCGCAGGCAGGAGCGGTACGTGCAGGCCGCCATCGAAAGCATGGGGCTTCAGGCGCCCATTAAAGACTGGCTCATCGCAATTATCGAAAAGCGATTTCGGTGGGAGGACGGTGTGTGGTTGATAGTTTGACTTCCGTGTTGATCGAGGCCGCACCAAGGGAATGGATTTGCTGGAAAAACAAATTATGCTCGATCTGATCTTTTCTGCTGGATCAGCAGCTGTCACCTCCGGTCTGCTGATGTGGCTGTTCAAAGAATGGCTGAGCACTCGATTGCGCGGCAGCATTAAGCATGAATACGACAAAAAGCTGGCAAGTTTCAAAACGGAATTGCAAACGAAACAGGACTTGGCCATTCTCGACATCAAAACGGCGGTCGCACGCGAAGCTGCATTTTACTTTTGATGACGCGCGTCGTGCCCCGGTCGCATCGGCCTCACGTTCGAGCGGATCGTTCACGGCGCCGATCTGGACCGCCGACTGCTCGATCGGGTGAAGAAAGCTTTGTCAGAGGGTTGCGTGTAGTCATCCCATTCTCCTGGGCGGTCGTGATTGCGGTGCGCGACGCCATTTATGAGGATCCTGGTTCTACGGGCCGGGCGTTGGCGCAGGCGCCGGAGTGGGCATGGGAACTGGCGTCACAGCGGGCGCGGGTGGCGGCAGCTCGATATCCAGATGGAAATGCAGCACCATCGGGGAAGGTCCATGCCAGTTCAGCGTGCCTTTCGGATTATTGCCCATGTAGGTCACATTCCGGGTGCCCGTGGCCTGGTTGACTTCTTCGGCCACTTGGAAATCGTTATACAACACGCGCCATTTGCCGCCCATCGCGGTGGCTGCCTGGTTGAGGCTCAGCAGGAAGCGCACGGCGACGTCGTGTTTGTAGAATCCACGGTTGTCGAGTTCGGCGTCCTTGCCTGACATAGTGAGATCAACCGAGAAGCCGGCTCCAGCCCAGGAACCGCCGCCGTGCCCTCCATAGTTCCCTGCCTTGAAGTTCGGCTCGATCGCCGCCAGTGAGCTCAGGAATTGCGCCACCTCGGGCGCCACGCCGGGATCTTTGGGATCTCCCGCGACGGCCGCCGGAATCTTAATCCGGTCCGCATCCGGCACCTCACGCTCCGGCTTGAAATCCTTTAGCTCAGTGACCTTTTGCGAGACGGTGTCGAAATCAACCTTCTCGCGGCGGCCCACCATCCAGCCGCGCTTGACTGTTTCGATTTGATTGGCGGCCCAGTTCTGGCGCTCGCAGCGCACGTTCACCAGCTCGGCCTCGACTTCAGCCGCGACTTCTTCCTTGGGTTTCTCCGGCGGCGGAGTCTCGCCCGCCTTCAGCTTTGGCTTTGCGTTGCGCGCCTTGGTCAGCCGGCCTTTTTCCTTTTCCTGCGCCGCGATCATCCGGGCCACCCATCCTCCGCCGAAGCGCCCCATCGCGGCGTGCATGGTGTCCGCATAGTCCGCTTTCAATTCGTCTTTGAATTTCGCGGCGAGTTCCTTCTGAACGGCGGCGATATCCGGTTTCTGGACGGCGGCCTGCGCGTCGGCAATTTTCTTTTGAGCGGCGATTTTGGCGTCGGCCGCCGCCTTGTTCTTCGCGGTCGAGAGAGCCTTCCGGTCTTTTGGGTCGATACCTGCCGTGGCATCGGCCAGCGCCTTGTCGGTATCGGTTTTCGCTTCGGCCGTAGCGCTCTTCTTGGCGCTTTCGACCCCAGCCTTGTAACGCTTCGCGACTTCCGCGGCCACTACGCGAGCGGCATGGCAATCCGCTAGCCCCGTGGCGAAGGTTTCCACTTTCGCATCGCTCCCGAAAGCGCCTTCATCGAGCGCGGGAAGCGTAGCCGTTTCTTTCTTGGGCGGCGCGGAGCCGGCGACGGGCGCGGGCGCGACGCAACTAGCGGGAATCACCGTGACATCGGGCGCATCGGGGCATGGCGCAGCGCCGCCCGTGGCCGATACGAACCCGGATGGTGGCGTCGCCGGCCCAGCGGGAGTCGGTGGCGCTGGCTTTAGCGTTTTGAACGTCTCATCCGAAACCTGCGGGAGGTTGATGCCCCGCTCCTGCAGGCGTTTCGTTTCCTCGGGATCCACGCCCACCAAGTCAACTTCTATCGTGTCGTCCGCGTCCTTTGGGCTTTTGTCGCGCCGGACCGCCGCGGGCGCTACTTGCTGGACCGTGTGCGCCAGCTCATGGGCCAGCAGCGTGCGGCCCGATTCGGCTGAAGGATTGTATTCACCGGCTCCAAAGACGACATCGCGTCCCACCGCATACGCCCGCGCTCCCACGGCTTCAGCCGATTGCGCGGCGCGGGCATCCGCATGCACGCGTACTCGTCCAAAGTCGTGCCCGAAGCGAGGTTCAAAAAATGCGCGTGTACTGGCTTCCAGCGGCTGGCCCGGTTCGCGCAGCACATTTTGAACGATGGGAGGCGCTTCCGTGCGCGCCGTGGCGCCGGCAACGGTTTTGCGCGCCAGTTTCTCGTGTGTCTCTTCATCCTCTTTTTGGCAGGCCGAACATTTTCCCGAGCCGGGCATGCGCATCACCTGCTGCGCCATGGCGTCGGCCTGTTGCTCCAGCGGATCGTCAACAGACCCGACTTGCAGTTTGGGCCGCAAGGGTATGTCGCCGAAGCGATAGGAGAGCAGCGGCCCGGACGCCGGCTCGACGTGCGCCTGCCGCTTACATGCTCCAGCCGTTTCGCGAACGGACGCGGAAGGACGCGCAGGCATGCGGCCGAGCGATCTCATCCCATTCTCCCGGCGATCCTTTCGCAATGACGGAAATATCCAGGATCGTCGCGCTTCACGCGTTCTTCCAGGCGTTTGCCCACCGCCGGGATCGCTTTGGAATCGCCTAGCAGATGAGTAAAGCCCGCCCGGGTCGCGCAATTCGGATTCGCCGCGTCACTCCAAGAGGGAAACAGATATTTCACCCGCACGCCGCGATACGGCGAATCGGGATGATGGCGGTGAAAATCCAAGCACGCCGAAAGAAAGAATTGTTCAAGCGCCATGTTGGATTTGTGCCGCAGGCGCTGCCAGGCGGCGGCGTATCCTGGCTGCAGCACAAGATTGACCGCCGTCTGCGCGTAGTGGCGCAGAAAGTCGACCCGGCACCCTCCCACAATGCCGCAATTTTCTTCCCGGAACAGCGCATCTTCGCGTGAAGCGGCCCACTCCCACTCGATGGGAAGCTGCGCATTGCAGCTGGAAAATGCATGCTCGATTTCGCGCGAACTGCGGTCCGAGTTGCGATGAAAATATTCCGGGCACTGCGCGAACACGGGAGCTTCCGCAACTTCCGGCGGCAGAGGCTTCCATAGAAATACATCCGTGTCGATGTGGAGAAACGGCTGATCCTGCATGCTGTAGGTGGCCAGCTTACCCAGGGCCCACCAATCTGGATCGGCGTGATTGAGGCGCTCTAATTCAGTCGAAACGGCTCCAAACTGCAATCCGAGCGTGTCGATTAATAGTTTCTTCCCAGCGCGATCGGTGACCAAGCACGTTTCCGGATAATGCCGCCGCGCCGTGGCCAGCGACAGTCCCCACGCGAGCAGATGGTGCAGCGGCTTGCACCAGGTCCTGCCCGTGCGCGCCTCATATGGCCGTGTCCAGAATGACCAGATCGCTTTCATCCGATGATGACGAACCCCGTGACAGTAAGTGTTGCGATCTGGGTGCTCGGCAAGCCGATGTTCGAGGCCAGGGTCGCGATGATTTGATAGTTCTCCGGCTGGCTCGAATTAGTGTTGGTGACCGTAACACTGAACTGCGCGGATGTTTTTCCCTTGGGAACCGTCACTTTGGAAGGCACGGTCACAGCGGGTCCGCGACCGGCCGGAGGCGTCACCGAAAGCTGAACCACTGTATCCGCAACGGCAGGATAGTTCACAGCCAAAGTGGCCACTGGCTTGGGAAACGGGGCCGATTGCGAGAGACTCACCGTAGCGGGAGAAACCGTCAAACTGACGAGCTGCAGGATGGGCGCCAGATAGAACCAGCTCTCGAAGTCGCTTGCTTTTTGAAAGCTGCCGGAAGGAAACTGCAAATCCGAGCGAGGCGTGACTCCATCCGAGCGCGTGCCCGCCGCGCCGAACGATTGTCCATCCAGAAACAACTGGTTGCTTCCGGCGCCCGCAAATATGGTTTCTCCGAGGAGCCTGACGCGCACCCGGGCGAAAGCTGCGTAGTTGACGCCCTGCAGCAACAGGCTATTGATCATGTTAATGGTGGGCAGGTGGCGGAACGATGCTTCTTTTGAAGGATCGAACGGGAACGCCCAGAAGATCGCTCCCGGCTGGAGAGTCACAGTTCCATCGAGCGGCATGTCCGTGCGGAGTACGATGGGCGCCAGTTTGTCAAGGATCGCAATCGGCTCAAACTTGCTCGCCAAAGGGATTTCGAGCGAAACGGCAAAGTTTCCAGAATCGACACGGCTGGTGACAGTCTGATCGACTGCGACGGCAAGTCCGCTCTGGATTAACTGATCGAACGTCATGAGATCGTCGTTCGCCCAACTGATCTTGGTCACATGAATGCCCGGCGACAGAGTTCCCGGGTTAATCTCCGTGAGCGACGGGAACAAACGGCGGCAATCCTCGACAACCGTCTTTTGTGTTTGTCCATCCCAGTGAATACAGGCAAGCGGAGCACGGTCCACCTTGATCCTGTGAGGCGTCTGGAACGCAGCACCATCGCTTCCACACGGCGGCCACTCGATCTGGCCCGAAGCGGTACGCGCCGGAATCAGCCAGTAGTCCCCGGACTGAAATTGTCCGGCCGCGAACTGGACCTGGACGCCGTTCTCGAGATCAAGCCAGGAGCCCGCATGGAGCGCTACACCGCCGGCAGTGGAGCCCGCGCCAAATTGTTCCCAGCGCCGCAGCCGTGCGTTGCGCGCCGGATCGCGCTGAGCGACCGGACCGGTCATGGTGATGGTCAGATGCTCGGGGCTGATGCTTTTGATCTGGAACAACTCGCCGGGCTGATTGGGAGTGGGTCCGAAGAGATCGGTGTCATCGCTGACCTCCACCCATTGGCCGGGTTGAAAACCCAAATTCGCATCGGGGCCAAGGCTGTCCACCACCACATCGGCTCCGGAAATATGAACGATGGCGGAGACCACCGAACCGTTCTCGCGCGACCATTTAAAAGTCGCTTTGGATTCGCTGCCGGGATGGTGAATTTCGACGCGATAGAGCTGATTCTCAAGGCCGCGATAGCCGGCGGAAGGAGTTGGCTGGCAGGAGCAGTCGTCGGAACCACCGGTCGTCTGGGCGCTCAGCTTCCCGGCCGGCGGTGCGGCGGAAAACTGATACATGTCCGTGCAGCAATTCACCGGAGCAGCAGCCGGCTGCGCAGACAAGCTTGCGGCTGGGGCAACAGATCTAGCCAGAGCCGATGCCCTGCTGATCGCCGCGCCAGAGGCCAGGGTAGTGTCAAAAGAACGCGTGGGCGGGAACGGCAGCGGAAATGGCTGAGTCCTCACCACGAGCGTTCGCTCGGCCACGACTCGCCACACCGTCTGCAGCCGCGTGGTGGTGTCCGCCTGTCCCAGCGCGGGCTCGCGCAGGCACGGGTCATCGAGTGCAGTGACCATTCGATGCCAAACTTCGAGGAACAGGCGAATCGAATCGATGACGCCGTTCGACAGTTCCGTAAGCAGTTCCGAATCCGCGATCGCCGGATGAATCAGATAGGGCTGCGCGCCATAGGTGAGCAGGGTTTCGTTCTCGCAGAGCGCCCCGCGCACGTAGTAACGGCCTGCCCCGATGTCTATGGTGCTACCGGCGATGGTGATGGCGAAACCCGGATTGTCGTTCGGACCGCCAAAGGGTCCGATAATGTCGATGTTTTCAATTTCGCGGATATGCTCATCTATGGCGCGCTGCTCGTTGTGATCGGCGTCGAGCGCGACGCGTCCCTGCTGTTCCAGCACCGACGTGTACTGTTTCGTCCGTTCGAATCGAAGTCTGCTGAAATCGCCTCTCATAAATGACTCTTTTCCGTTTCCAGTTTCATTGCGTCCCTCGCGTCTAGACCAGGTGAGCGCCCACACCGATGTACCAAAGTTCGTCGTCCACGTCATCGCCGCAGGGATTCAGACTGCGCGGCACGCCGTACCCCTGTCCAGCCAGCGGCAAGGGAACGATCACGGCGGCCGAAGGCTCGAGAAAAACTCCGGCCTCTAAATTGAAGGGCAGAAATTCCGGGACACGGAGCTGAACGTTGCGCACCGCTTCGGTCTCTTCCAAAGTCTTGTACACACCCATTTGCGATCCGTTGTCCGCGCCCGTCCACACCGCCATCGGCACGTCGCCGCTAAGCAGCGCGTAAGAAGGATGCCCGTATTGCAGAGTGACGAACTGCGGACGGAACGCCGCTTCCTGAGCCGGATCCCGTGGCAAACAGCGGTAGCGGCGCGGGGTGATGGAATCGTTGGGAACAAAGCAGAACCGTACGCAACCCACTTGTTTACGGCTGCACCAGAGCGCCGCGCGCCACGGATCATGTCTGGCGCGGCGGGCAAGGAAGATCGTATTCGACGCGAGTTCCATCGTGCGCGTGTGGACCTTGCCGATCACAGTGCTGTTCTCAATGTGCAGATCGGCCCCTTCGGACGCGAGGTCCGCCGCGGCGTAGGCCACCGCGCAGCGCGATGATGCGTCGACAATGCTCGAACAGACTCTGGTCTTGGATCCTTCCGCCGCGCCGACTGGCCCCGAAATGGTGCGGAGCAGGCTGACGCTTGCTCCGGGTACTGTCGCCAGGATGCTCGGCTCTCCGGGTTCAACGGGAAGGCCGTTGCGGCCAAGCGAAATTCCGGGAACCAGAGTACAGTCCGAAAATTGAACGTCCGCCGCGTCATTGACGTGAACGCTCCCCGAAATCCATACACCGTTCAAGAAAAGCTGCCCGGCGCCATGCACTTCGATGTTGCCCCTGAGGACAACGCGTGAGCCGCTGAAAATGGGAGTGGTCCCGGACTGCGCGGAGACAATCCACAGCACGCTGCCGCTGGGCACGGTGATGGCTGCGCTTCCGGTTAAGTCGATATCGAAGGTTTCAAAGTCCGGCAGAACGATGAGTCCATTCGCGCCAGGCTTTTGCAGATTCCACGCGGAGACGGCGCTTTCGAGCGACGGCGCCGCTGGCGAGCCGACCAGCGCAAGGAACGGAAACGCGGTCCGCGTAAACGCCGGGAGATTCGGCGAACGGTCGTAAGGTCCGCCGCCGATGTCCGACGGGAAACCATAGCAGTAGTTGACACGCAACTGGCGCGGCGCGGCTACATCGGAAGCAAACTGAATCCTCCCCAGTACGGGATCAATCGCGATCATGCCCACGGGCGTGCACATCCACTGGCCGTTCGCTTGTTCCGATAAGTCGCGGCAGCAAATCCGCGAGATGTCAACCGGAACACCGTCAACGATGAGGTCGAAACTGGCTCCATAGAAGTTTGCGGGGTCTTCAAAAAATTCGCGCCGGAGGATTGGCTGCGGAACATCCAGCCGCGTGGCGAGCGAGCTGAAGGAATCGCGCGCGGGAGGCTTATTGAAAAGCGGCATGTTCTGCCCGAGCTGGCTGAACATATAGCGGCGCGAATCGATCTGAAAAGCAGGCGCGTTGAGAACCTGATTGCTCTTCCAACGCCAAAGGTAAATGCCGACATCCGGAATATTAAACTTGCCGCCATGCAGTGCGATGTCGAGCGGCGCGGGATCCGGATCCACCGGCACGCGGATGCGAGGGGCAATGCGGCGAACGTCAACAGTCCGGTTCAACGTATCGAACGCGCCGCCGGTCCGGGCGAGCTGGCCACCGTGGCGCAGATTTACGTTTGCGGCATGCTTCGGCCGGATATGCCGCATGGATTCGGTGGTGATCAGCCGCTTGAAAAACTCGACCGCCATCGCTGGCATACCGGAAACATCCTGCGCAACCTGTTCGAGCGCAAGCAGCGTGCCTTTCCGCCTGCGATAGCCAATCGTATTGGCAACTTCGGCGCGCCGGCCATTCCCGGCAGCGGCGATTTCGTAGAGCGGGCTCGACCCGACTAGGTCGCCAATATACGGAATCACCCAATGCGCGCAAGTCTCGATGAATTCGTCGTCATAGAGCTGCCGGATGTTGTCCTCGACCACGGCGGCCTGACCGGCGATCACCTGCATGAGTGCCTGCAGAGGCATGCCATTTGCGGCGTCGCGCGTACGGTAAACGGCGGGCAGCAGCGCGTAGAGCCGCTCGGCGGTGAGGCTCATGACCAAGCTCCTATGCTTTCGCGCGACGCGGGATCAAGCAGCAGCATTTCCGCGGCTTGGGGTGTCGTATTTCCGCCAGCAATAGGGGAGGCCGCGCGCAGAACGGCGGGCAAGGGGCTCGCCGGCAGGTCACCGCTGCGCTGGAACGCGGTCAGCTCGACGGCGATGACGCCCGGAGTTTGCTGGATCACCACGATTACTTCGCTCTGAGCGATACCTTGGCCAAGCTCGCGAAGCGTGAACGAGAACGCCGTCGACAACGCCTGCCAAACGCGATCGAGGACTTCGGCGGGATCGTAGTTTGCGAAATCAATACGAACCGTCGCGGCGATGGAAAAGAACACCGGAATATAGGATCCGATCAGCGTCGGCACAAAGGGATTGCCCGCATTCGCCAGCGCTTTCGTCAAATTGACGATGGTCGGATCGCCAGCCTGGAACGTCGCGCCATTCGCTCCAGCAACCGTCAGGAAGACTCCCCGCGTGCGCCCGAACCACGTCCAGGTGGCCAGCGCTTTGGCGATTCCCGAAAATGCGCGCGCATAATTCAGATAATCTTCGAGCGACACGACCCGGTCCAGCGTCAGCACGTGAAGCGGAGCACTCACGCGCGCGGCGTCGGCAGTGTCGGGGTCGGCGCCGCCGCTCGCCGCATCCGGATTCGTCGCGCTCTTCAATCCCTGTGGCCGGTCGAGCGGCTGCGAGAGTTGCCCCGGCTGCACCATTCCCGCCGCGCCAATTCCCTTCCGGTACACCGCGCGGATGTTGATCTGGTCGGTCGGCGTCCGAGCTCCCTCGATGCCATCGCCGAACTGAACCGTGACTTTCTGCCGGTCATCCATGCGCGTCACAAACACGCGATCTGCCTGACCGGAGTCCAGGAAATTCTCCGCTTCGTGCCATTGCAGATTGTTGACCCAGACCTGAAGCGTCGATTGCGACCCAAGGCTCGATGCCGAACTCACATACGTTAACGGCGGCTGCTTGAGCGTGAATTGCAGTGCCGGGTTGGTAGCGTCACCGCTGCCCAGGATTTCATGCATCGTCTCCCCGTGCGTGGCCACCACTGCATTGGCGTTTACCGTGACGGTTGCGCGA
>Ga0193743_1001878_pt1 | contig 15175 bp, 19 predicted proteins | sample L2c2metaG_FD_143038 | JGI IMG/M metagenome (GOLD analysis project Ga0193743, IMG submission 143038) | Soil microbial communities from a riparian zone of the East river system, Colorado, United States - L2c2 | ecosystem: Environmental > Terrestrial > Soil > Riparian zone | place: USA: East River...
TTAAAACCCCCCCCCCCCCTGCGTACACTATGATTGTGCAAGCACGAGATGACAACTTCACTGACACGAATCATTCAGCAACGTTCTCTACCGCAGCAAACAACTTATGGAAGTACATTTGCTCCTCAACCACATCCTTCTATGTTTTCTTCGACCCCCATCTTGACCCAAAATATCTCCGAGGACGAGCCTCAGGTCATCAAGTACGTATGACAACGGCCTAGGCAATACTTCTGTGTCCTGACCGTTGTTGCAGAGACTGGCGCGAAAAGCAACAAGAAGAGATTAGAGCCCGCGATGAAGCTTCCAAAATTCGACGAGAGGAAACTATTGACAAAGCTGAACGTGCAATCGAAGACTTCTACGAGAACTACTCAAAAAAGAAGGAAAGAAACATTCGGGATAACAAGTACGGTTTAATTTTTTTACTTCTTTTCATTTTTGGGTAGAAGTTGACGACCATCCCCCACGAACTCAGAAATTCAGAAGCGGAATATCTTAGCGAACTTTCAACCTCTCTTTCGACGGGGACTACATGGGAGCGCATCTGCAGCCTTGTTGAGCTTCAGAACTCGCAGAGCAAGACAAATGCACGGACGGGTGCTGGTACCACTGACTTGGCGAGATTCAAGGAAGTTTTGTTGAGATTAAAGCGAGAAGGGGATGCTGCTCCCGGCGCAGGTGGTTATTGAGTTAATGACTGGCCTTGGTATTATAATCGGGGCTTCCAGTTAGTCGTTTGTCTCTAATCGTTGGATACTTTACCCAAAAGATTGTCATCCAGCACCGTCCACGCTCGTAAACTAATTTAAGCTCATAAATATTTTTGAAAAATAAATCAAGGATGATGGAATTCCCATCATCATCCATCATCAAATGTCCACAGCTTACAGTCCATTCTGCCTTCTGATAGTGAGCACCCGTAATAACCCAAATGTTCACGAGAACTGATATCTGCCCTGAACGATACCTTCTGGTTATTCACATCTTCGCCTTTGCAGAGTCGTGTGCAACTTCAGTGATAGCAGCAGGCTTGGTTGTTTCCGACACCGGAGGCTCAGAATTGGCTTCCACGGCGACTGCAGCTTCTTTCACAGCTTCAGGGGTAGGGGAATCAACCTCAGGCTGAGTGAGATGATCATCAATGAAAGAGACGACCTCTTCAACCAATTTCTCTTTGACGCCATCTGGTTCATTATGCAATTCGTGGTAACCGCCCTGTTTAAAAGAGATCAAAAACTCCATGCGGAAGGGATTTGGTCTGGAGACGTACAGGAAAAAGTACTATCTTCTTGCTTGCTGCTTGGATTTTGTCGTGGAATGATTGTGAGGCGTGGTAAGAGGTTAACTTGAAGGGGGAGAACACAATTCAGCTGCAACTATATGCAATATTGACATGCAATATTGACCTTGTCGTCTGTCCCGTGGACTAACAGAACCTATAGGCAACAGAATGGGATGCAGAATGAGATGAAACGCAGCACAAGTACTCACTGGTAGATCGTGGGGCCAATCTTTGTGGTAAGTACGCAAAAGCAACTCTCCCTAAAAGCCAGATGAGAAAGCGCATTCTGAAAATCAAATCACGAAATGAATATGAACTTGGGACAACATGTCGCTCAACCCTTTTAGAGATCCAAATTGCTTAATGAGCGGGTCTGCTAGATAGGCATTGTTAAATTCAGGATCGTGAGATAGGTGCTAAAATCCAATCCACATTAGCAGCGTATGGGGTGGAGGCCGAAGCTAATAACGAACGGACCTCGGCATTTACAGGAGCTGGAATGAGGGTGTAGGGTAGGACATTACTGATTTTGCCACCGACCCATTTTGCAATTTTGGAGGCAGGGGTGGCTTGTTCAATGAGAGGGCTCGTCGCGATAACCCCACCAACCAAAGAGAGCACTGAACGATGGGCACCGTTTTTGCCTTGGGTAGCAAATCCTAATACTTCACCACCACCCTAAACGTAACGTCAGAGCCAAAAATCCTAAACCAGAGTAGTTGTAAAGTTTACCATGGAGTGACCCATCAAGAAGACAGGTATACCTTCGAATGACATGCGAGTATGTTCCACGGCCCAACTGATATCAACCATCTGGTCCTTCCAACAAGACTTTCCGTATGCACTGCTCTTGCTCTTGTTTCCATTGATGTCTTGAGCAGTCAAGCCGAATCCACGCTGGTCATATGTGAACACCGCAATTCCACGGGCAGAAAGTAAAGGATGGAAATGACTGTATCGACCAATGTGCTCTGCGAAGCCATGCACGAAGACAATGGCGGCCTTCGTTGATACCGGTGGCGTAGGCGTGTATGTGCGGGTGTAGAATTGAGTAAGGTTCGGTCCTGCGAGCCAGGCTTCGGAGTATGGTAAATTTGACATGGCAGTACTGGTAAACGTGCAAATGAAGGGATGTGTCCTAACATTTCTTTTTGACAGTAATGGTCTTTGGATGGCCTTCCATAGCAGACTCACTGGCATTCGTCTTATGTACCTGGTGGTGATGCCAAATATTATACATACAGCCGTTACGAAACACTTTTAACTCTCGAGTGACCACTTCTCTAGCTACTTACTAGGAATTTTCAAAATCTGATTGTGAGCCTGTTGCACGTCGTGCTGCTTGTTGTTCCAGCATGTCCAACCAAAGCCCGAGGCGATTAATTTCATTGGTGTTGAAGGTTGAATGACGATGTCCATGTCCAACCACCAAAGCCCTTTGATGAAGATTTCTTCTAATGATTGACCTATCTCGTCATTTTCCATCCGCCGCAGAAACACTGGGCTAACGCTGGCTGTATCACCAGATACCTTGGAAGATTTTCTCAAACGTGGCGGGGTAGATTCAATGATATGTTCAACTCTGAACTCCGGGCTTTGGCACATGGAAGGCTTCGATTTGACATCGAAAATTAATCAACCTCTGCGTCGAGTAGGTCTCCGGTGACCGAAAAAAAAACACGCGCCGACATATCGTCAAGATGGAGCCTTTTCAGCTGAGGGGCAACTAGAGGAACAAGTCGATTTACGTAGGAAAAAAAACGGTTGAAAGCTAAGGTGAGATCGCGAGGTTGGGTAGGGTTATAGGTGGCAAATCTTGTGGTAGAGGCATAGTAGCAAGGATATTTCTTCCACGCTAGTACATCTTCCAGGGCCCATGATGGGACCACAACGTATTGGCAGCGGAACACTCGTGAGTTATGCCAAGGAATATTGAGGAATCAAGGATCGGAAAAGGTTCGAGTGGGTTGGAAATTCGGACTAAAAAGTCCTTGGGGAAATGCGAACTGGACGTAGCCGAAGTCTGGTTCGTCTTGGAAAACTACACAAGAGAATTCAAAGTCGTTGTAACCGATATGATCGATGAGGTTCTCCAGAAGTGTGTACTCTGACAAAGAAGAGCTTCCTGCAGGATTAAAATAAAAGCAAAGAGATACCTTCTGCTCTAAGCTTTTGCGGAATCAATGGCGACAATTTTTTATTGAAACGAAGAGCCAACACCTATGTGAAGCTGACTCCACAACTCTGGTGTCAATTTGTCTCCCTGAGGAACAGACGCGGCAAAGCACTAGGGGTGGAAGAGGCTTGAATCCATCATAGTTCTGGCGGGAAGCGCTGGCAATCTTATCTATGTCGATTTGCCACTGTCGGTAAAGCCGTTCTCATGAACCCCAGGAGTTGTAAGCAATTGTCTGTCACATTGATGAGTGACAGTGACTCGGACTGACGGCTGATATTATGTCGCCACCTTCCACGTCTCCGCCGTCCGGCTGTGGCATCTTCTGACCTTTAGCGTCTCCCAGAGACAACCTCCATGTTGGGCATCTGGGCTCGTGGGTTACGGCCCAGACCAGGACCTCCACTCCCCGGAGTCACTTCTCTCAGGTTTTCTAACCCTCAGAGACAGCAAGTGCTTTCTGCCCTTAGTCGTGATTATCGAACTTTACGGCACAAGGCTGACTTTGGAGTCATCCCGTCTCTATCATCCTCAAGATTCTGGCAGATAAATTGCAGGTTCAATTCAACGCAATCCTCATCTCAACAGAACCTCACTCCGAGCAAAACTACAAAACTTGCGCGATTTCTTCCCACACCAATCCTCAGCAAGACACCGCAGAATGTATCTTCTTTACGCAAGATTTTTGCTCTCGCCAAACCAGAGAGAAAACCCTTACTCGTTGCCATCGGACTGTTGTTGATGTCTTCCGCTGTCTCAATGAGTGTACCTTTTACCATTGGCAAATTGATCGACTTCTTTTCTTCGACCAATCCTGTGAGGACAATTTCTTGACATACATTGCTTTGTATTGAGATCTCGTACAGCAAATACCATTTCATCTCTCTATGTGGCACGCGTCAGGTCTCCTCCTCCTCCTTTTCACTTTGGGTGCAGCTGCGAATGCTGGTCGTGCAATGCTGATGAGATTGTCAGGTTAGATTCGAGATGGTTGAAAAATGTTGGTGGCCAAGGACTGACTTAGACATTCAGGGCAGAGAATAGTAGCCCGCCTACGCGAACAAACCTACTCTGCTTCTCTCCGGCAGGAAGTAGAATTTGTTGAACGGGGAGAGGGAGATGTACTGAGTCGGCTGAGCGTGGACACAAGCATTGTCGGCGAAAGGTTGTTGTTATTATTCTTGTTCTTGAAATGGTACCTTACAGTTCACTTCAAACAGTGTCACTCAAAACCTTTCAGACGGTCTCCGAGCCATTGTAATGTCTACTGTTGGACGTGAGTGCCATTATCAATTCCTACTCAAATGGCATTGAAGTCTCGTCCAGTGGGTGCCATGATTTATGTGTCACCTACATTAACGATGCTAATGCTGGCGGTTGTGCCACCCGTGTCTTTGGGCGCTGTAGGATCCCTATACACTGTATCTTCTCCAAATCAACTCATTACATTGACAGGTTTTCTACGGACGTTACCTTAAGAAACTTTCCAACCAAACCCAGGAAGCCATAGGTGATATGACCAAGGTACGTAAGAGCCTCTATAAACCTATTTTTCTAAGTCGAGTGCCATCAGGTTGCTTCTGAAGCACTTTCTGCTTTGCGCACAGTTCAATCCTTTAATGCTGTACCTCAAGAAGAACAAAAGTTTCACGACAAGGTAACCCGTGTTTTGACCCTCGCAAGAAGAGAGGCGATTGCCAGTGGTATATTTTTTGGAAGCACAGGCTGGAGTGGCAACGTTACTTTGCTAGGGTTGCTGGGCTACGGTTGGTCGTCTGAATCTGATCCAGTAGAAAATAAACTCAAACAAGTTACCGAGCAGGTGGAACCCTTGTCTCGCGTGGGGATATTTCAGTAGGAGACCTTACAAGTCTCTTGCTGTATACGGTCTATGTGGGCAACGGATTGCAAATGCTCACGTGAGCCCTATCTTTTGTTTCCTTCGACGACTGTAGAATATTGAAAACACATCACAGCTCATTTTTCGTGTGATCTTTCCATTTTCGCGATGGTGCTTAAAGGCTCATACCTATTCAATTAGTCCTCAATAATGCGCGGGATTGGCGCTGGAATGCGTATTTTCGAGGTTCTTGATAGGTCACCCGCTGTCCCGTTTGGCATAGGCGAGGAGGTACCCAAGGATCAACTCGGCGTTGTGAAATTTGAACACGTACACTTTGAATATCCTAGTCGGAAAGGTGTGGAAATCTTGAAGGGCTTCAATCTCGAATTAGACATTGGCGAGAGTGTTGTTATAGTGTATGAGTTTTCTTTTTTTTACTGAGATGTCTATAAGGGGCTCATCTTTTCCGACAGCGGCGCAAGCGGCGGTGGAAAATCGTCTGTTCACTCCCTTCTTTTACGGTACTATGACCCTATCCATGGCAAAATAACTTTTGACGGGAAAGGTTTGACCTCTTTCGTGAAAGGAAGTCTCGATGATTCTCAGATTACCTTCACAGATATTCGAGAATTTTCCACAACATCCTGGCGTCAAATCATTGGTGTCGTTCCTCAAGATCCAGTTTTGTTTACTGGTACAGTCGCTTCTAACATAGCGTTCGGAAATCAAGATGTTACCCGGGAAGAAATCGAAAACGCTGCTCGACAAGCCAATTGCGAATTTATTTGGGGCATGCCGAATGGGTTTGACACTGAAAGTTAGCACTCTTATTTCTGCTCTTTGGAACGCCGAGTTGCTCATCCAAGGATCTAGTTGGACGGCTAAGCCTGAGTGGTGGGCAGCGTCAACGTCTGGCTATTGCTCGCGCTCTCCTGAAGAAGCCTCTCATATTGGCTCTTGATGAGGCTACAAGCTCGCTCGATGCCACTTCTGAAAGAAGGGTGAGAAACATTCCTGCGCCCCAGAAGTGCAATTCATTATATCCTTTGTTTAGGTCAATGACGCTGTTGACAAAATCCTGCGGTCACGCCAGACTACTGTAATATTGGTTGCCCATCGATTATCGACTATTGCGCGAGCAGAACGAATAGTAGTTCTTGAAGGCGGTCGGATAACCGAGTCGGGAACGTATCGGGAGCTTGTGAGTTCCATTTTGCTGTGACATGAAAAAATAGTCTAAGTCAATAAACGATGTTGAAGGTTGGTCGTGAAAATTCACGGTTTCGAACTCTGATGGCTGCTCAGCTAAACGCAGCAGCTGGTGAAAGCTTGTATCTGGATCCAAAGCCAGCCAATGACCAAGACGGAAAGGAAGATGACGCCTCTAAGACAGAGCATCGTCAGCGGACTGGCCTGCACTCGCTTGATCCATCTTCAATAAGGACGTTGTGATCTTCCAGCACGGCATGGCATGTATGTATTTATAGATCCCACTTCTATCCCTCTTCACCGGTGCAACACAATCATTCTTGTTATTTTGTTATAATCTCTACACATAGATTAGTATCATTAGACTTTTTTCTCCAGCCCGCTTTCCTCAGCTGCTCTGTTCAGATGAATCAAGCCATCAAGCTCCTCCAACGGGCTCAGAACTCCCATTCCTGGCTAGTTGTCCGATACGTCATCGAATTGCCCTACCGTTGCGCTGCTGCGTCTCGCTTGTTGATGTTGACAGATGTTCCTATTCATAAAAGTCTTGCTAATATTTACAGACACTACCAGTTCCGATACTGGCCTCATGCTGTTCTCGAGGAAACCACGTGTCTGGTAAAGCGTCATGCTGTTACTGTCAATATATGAAGGTTCTCCCTGCTCGCAGGATCCTTGATTTACAACCCCATGGAACCTCCTACGCCAACCAGCACCAAAGACCCCAAGTCGCCTGTTCTTGATCCCGTCAATGATGAAGTTGCCAAGACACCAGGGCTTTTCGGAGACTTGAAGCAGCCATTCCACAAACTCAATGTGCGCTCGCCCTTCTCACTCGCGTGTATCTTTCTAAGATCAAAATCGTTATGTAGGATGCACTTGGTGGCTTACATGACCGAACGACGCAAATGGCTTCATTGACTCACCCCGTAGGGACAAAGCAAGACATCATAGAGTTCGTGCTTGAACGTTCCCAGATAGTCTCAACCTGAGTAGGTAACTCACGTAGTCTCCACCAACAACTGAGGAGTCAAGACCAGAGACACAAAGTTGCCATCGAAGAGATCCAAGGTATGTATGACGATGTATTTCGACTTTTACCTGTCATTGACGATTGATCAGATATTCTTGATGAACTTCTACAGAGCCAGGTAGTGGCCGACATAAGAAAAGAGGGTAAGTTTATCTTTATCTTTATCACTTGTGTAATTGAATGCTTTGATAGTGGAACGAGAGATTACCCAACAAATGGATAAGCTAGTTCAAGAACGAGTTGCGGAATGCCTGAAGACTCACATCCCTCAAGAACTGCAAGACGAAGTTGCTAGAAGCAAAAGCGAGCTTAAACAGGTCAGACTTGCATTGCATGACTCGTGCGTAGGTTTGATTTATGGCTTCAACTGATCATCTCAATACCACAGAATTTGTTAGGGAGAGCCGTCGAGCCAACGCAAATCTCCGGATTAGCAAAAAGGATGACCCGCTTGGGACCATCCATATGACTGACGGCACTGTCAGTCGCCATTACCCTAAAGATCTGGAAAGTCTATTAAGCCTCGATGGTAAGTTTATGAACATCCGTAATAACACGTTTTCTGAACTTGATTTGAAGCTGAAACTACAAAGGCCCTCATGTCTGATTATAATTTGCGCAGCTCGGATTCTAATTCTCAAGATCACAACCTCAACAGATTCATGCAATTCTGTGGAGTCCAATACCAACTGGTGGAATGAGATACTTATTGTTTCTTCCTTTCTTCGAGACTGATTGTATTCAGGTCCGCCACTAGCGCTAGTGTTGACTAGCCCTGACACACTGTTTAGATTGGGAATATAACCAAGGCAATCTGACGTGTACAATGCTTGGTTTTGCGATTATTATTTGAGAATTCTCTAAAACCCGTCAACATTTCAGGAATAGCTACCTAGAATATGACCATGGCTTATATCTCATTGAGCGGTATCTATAGGTTGCCCCTCTGCACCGTGACACTATTGTGAACGTCCTGAGGAAACCCGATTTTCCCATCAACCCAATCGCGAATCAAAACACCAGCAATGGCTGTTATAGGCGGTAACCTAAAAGGCAGTTCGTCATTGTAACTCTGTTGCTTTGAAGTGGTTCTGGATTCCGCAGGTGTCAATGCCTGCGTCCCCAAATCTACTTGAGCCTTCTGTTCAAGATCACTCCGTCCTTCTGTTATCTCATTCATCTTTTTGTAATCGGATTTATCGAATCTAGTGCCTGCCCTATGCTCGAGAACAGAGCGAACTTCTTCCCGAGTAAACCATCTTGCATCTACATATTTTTGAGAACTGAAGTATGTATGGAGACAGTGCTGCGCTTACCAACGAGTTCATTATCTAAAGTGCGTATAGGCTTTGTTGAATCAGCCCGAGCGTAAAATCCGACCATGAGGTTGGCAGGGAAGGGCTACAATAGAATTCAGAAATTATCACAGGAGATTAATTTCGGCACAGTACTGACCCATGGTTGACCAGAGTGGTACTTGGCATTCCAAACTCGAACTCCAGCTTCTTCCCACATCTCTCGGGCCACTGCATCTTCAAATGTCTCGCCTGGTTCGATAAAACCAGCCAAAGCTGAGTAAAATTTACCGGGGAATCTTTTCTATCATACAAAAATGAGTGTACGCATTGCCAGTCTTATCGGCGGATGACGCACCCCTCTACCAAGGAGAATTTTATCTCCGGTCTCGTCGATGGCAATCATGATGACCACAGCATCAGTGCGGGGATGAGTAAAGTTGTGCAACCCTTTACTAAGCTCGAAAACGTTAGCAGTTGAATTAGAATGAACAAAAATAAACCCTACGTGGTTGGGCAAGGTTTTCGGTTGCCGTTATCGGTCCAGGGTAATAAAGATGAACAATTGATCTTCCATCCAGCCCACATGGAATATGTACGTGCTCCGCATCCAGCACAATACTAAAAAGTGGGGAATTGGAGAAAAAATTGAAAATTTAAGGGTGGGCGACATCTATCGCACCTTGTTACGCAGGTTCCAATCCGTCATACTGCGTGCTGATGCAAAGACTGCCGCAGTAAAAAAATCTAGGCTCGTCATCAAAGCCCTAGGCTCGGACCAGCCAAGTACCTTTCCTTCTAGTCCTAGAGTCGTCTCTTTCAATATTTCCTGCAGCCGTTCGGCTGTGAAATCCATATCAGCTACATCTATTGCAAAATAAGGCATTCCGTCAAGCTTCTTGATTGCTTCTGGGTCAGAAAGCTCGGATGTAGGGAGAGCACCACCGTTATCGTTTGATTGCGGTTCATGGACACCAAGGAAAACAACGGGGATACCAAGGTGGCGAGCGGATGCAGTGGGAGAGTGGTGCTCGTCTGTATCATCCCCACTATGCTTTTCGTGAAAAAGATCCCCAGATTCCTTCCCTTGCCCAAAGTATGGTTCTGGCCCAAGAAATGGCTTGACGTCAGTAGTAGTAAGATATGTTGGAGAAGGTTTGGTTGATATATCATTGCTTGAAATAGTTAGAGGCTGCCCCGCATTGAACAAGATCCACCGAGCATTTGGAACTGCAATGATGGCGTTGAGAAATGACTGAGAAGGGCGAAGCCAAGATAATCGGTTCAGAGGCGATCCGCCATAAAGGTTAATATGTCTAAATCAATTTTTTTTAAAGTAAGTAACCAACAGGCAAGGTAAACGAGATCTATGTACTACCTTCCTGACATCTTGGAGCTTAATAAGAGTACTTCCAAATCGGAGTTCTTCGGAGCTTAAATTTTACCAAAAGCATGTTCGGAGACGTCCGAGACTATATGCCTCATGCCTTGAAACAATACTAGTGTGGAGGCCAATGCTATTTATTACTGCAAGTTTTATTCTTTCGAGACTACGATCTCAAGAAGAGATTTTCCTGCTTGTTCCGTAGTGCCTCCATTAAATCGTTGCCACTGGCGACCAATTCAAATATCACCGCACTTGAACTTTCTGTGGCATCAATACATCCCGCAACCTCCAGTCTCGAAGTTGGAAGGTAGGCTGCTAAACTGATATCTATATTTCTGCAACATATTAATATTCTATAGGCTTCTCCAATGCCAATGCAGTATGACCCCTTCGATCATCAAGTAGGACTGACAAATGTGCATATATCTGAACACGAGGCCAAGCATACCAAAGCTCGATTACAAGCCAGGGAATACCAATTATCTCGAGTTACTGAAGCCATTAAGAACGCGGCGGAAATGAATCGTACAAAACTTATTGAAGACCATTCAAAGCTTACCACTCTCATAAGCCGATATCACATTGCCCTTGCCCCCCACAAAAGGTTACCACGTGAAATGTTGCAGCATATATTCTATCACGTCTATGTAGGATGTAACAATTCTGGTCCCAGCCTACAGAACGCGCCTTTACTCCTTGGCAGGATATGTTCTGCCTGGCGGCGCACCGTCCTCCGTATGCCAGAATTATGGAAGGATCTACATTTCTTCGTCGAGAACGCTCACAGTCGATCTCAAAAAGTAAATGCCGCATCTATGTGGTTCTCCCGCGCTGGAGACTCGCCTCTGTCTCTTACAATAACTGATACCTTAGAGAACTCAGCTCCAAGGGAAGATTTTGTTAACCAAATCATCGTTCCTTTCTCTCATAAATTCAGATATCTCCATCTCGTATTGCATCCATCTCAAATTAAAGCGCTTTTCTCTTTGCCAGTTGGATCCTTGGATTCCTTAGAAGAGCTACACGTGGTTGCCCATAGTGGTCTCGACCCTATACCCGTTCTGCCCCCTTGGGCACCTCCGATATCCGTCTTCAGTCCCCTAGCTCGCCTCCGCAGAATTCGAATACAACTCACACCCTTCGTTGTTCCACGAACCTTTAAGTTGCCTTGGGATCGATTGGAGACATTTAGATGCGATTCAAGTCTTCAGTCGGAGGATTGTCATGAACTCCTTCTTTCTTGCCGGCCACTTAGGAAGCTCCATGTCCGCGTTTTTGGTATCAAGCACTCTGGACCGTCTACTGTCCAAATACCGCTCCAAAACCTACGTAGTCTCACTGTCCAACTTTGTGATGCAGAAAGTTATGACCTTTTCTTTCTTCCTTTGATTCTTCCCGCTCTTCGATCTCTTACCATATATAATTATGATGGACTACCTTGGTCACCCAGGATGTACAGCAGCCTCTTGGAACGTTCCGGGTGCCAAATCGAAGAACTCTACCTCGGAACCCTAGATGCAGAGTCGCGCGACGTACTTGCGCTCCTTCAGTTAACCCCAACCCTTAAATCAATTACTTTTTCTCATAACACCCTCATAGACACGGATGTCTTGCGCCGAGTAGGGGAGTCCAGTATTGGTGGTCGCCTAGAAGAAATATTTCTGAAAGGGACACGCAATCTGGATCCCATTCTCACTCTTTTAGAAACGCGAGAAAATATAACCAACGCTGACATCGCTCCAGGCGGGAGGCTGTCAACCTCCCCACTGAAATTCATCGAAACCTTTTGCGATCCGGAGGAAGCTGTCATTCACTCGACACGTATACAAAGATTACGAAATTTTGGTGTCGAGATAAGCCTGTTGCAAGCGCAAGAAAGTTATTTCCATCTATGAAACTTGATTGTTGATACCGAGTAACAGATTTATTTGAAAGAATTTACACAATATGATTTTCTTTCTCGAACAAAATTGTCGCCTTGGGAATATCAGTTAGGTGAAAATGGTGGCGGTCCCGCGACAGCAATTAATTCTTGAAATACTTGCGAAAAGTTGCCATCCACATCGACGCGCGATGCTCTCTTGTCCTAAACAAAAAAAGAAATAGAAATTACAATTCGGAGTCTTTTCCGGCCGAGTATTCTTACCTGGGGAAACTTGTGCCATATAAAAATGCAGTTCATCGCGTGGTGGGAACCGCTCTTGAAATGATATGTGATAGCAAGCTTGACAATGATCTGATTATCCAACACCCGAACTACAGCAGCAAGACGGGTCAGCTCGGAGACAGCTCAGTTATTCGCTGTGGAATGTACTAACTATCTTGGATACTACACCAAACAAACAGAAATTAGCAAGCTAAACGTCTCCCTAGTGAACAAGGCCACCCGACCTGTGATCGATACGTGGACACGCTCCATATTCCCAGATATAGAGTCGTTCCAACGCGGTTCGTCCTTGCAAAGGAGGGGCATTGGAGAAATTCAAAATAGCGTCCTCGTTCAAGAAAATTCCGACCATCCCCACGTTCTTGGCATCGGCCATTCGATACATCTAGAAAATATATTTACATGCGCGGTCAAGGTTTTCGCGTTAGCGTATGTGGCCACCTTTTGCCTGCGCAATCAATTTTTTTTTTTACTGACCTCATGAATCCATTGCTTTCCGTCCTCTATCTCTTCCATAGTGACATTGCGTCGCTCTGAACTTGAAATGGCCATCTCAATGAGTATTGAGTATCCAAGTGTTGGGGGGAGCCGTCGTGGGGTGATAAATACATTGTCAGCTCAAAGGTTTTATACTATTTCTTCTAGTAAGCCATTAAATCTGATGACTATATGTTAACTATATGTACAGCTTCGATTCTGCTCTGAACTTCATCTCGTTTCCATGGAAATTTACTGTAAGGTTCTAGGCAAACGCGGACCCCTCTTCGAGCGACAGTACGGGTATGTACTAACTAGCGGCTGTCGCAAGATGCAGCATTCATAATTTCCTATGCCAATCTAGCTGTTTTCATAGAGCGGGTTATCACCACTTTTCTGGGAGCATTTAAGTATACCCTGGCGTTGTATCCAACAGCATCAGCCTCTGGCTTATCTGGGTAGTTTATTGAACTCAAAGTACGTGATAGAAACGCACACTAAGTCACTAATGAAGCTCACACTTCAGGCTCTTGATTTCTTTGGTAAATACCGCCGCCGCATTACTTAATTACAAAGCAAAATATTACATATTCGTCTTCCCAATCCCATTATGCTTCAGGGCAAATGAGCTTCTATCTCTCTCAGGAAGGGATGTTCAAGACATTCCTGGCTTGTCAATCGCCTCTGGGGGTCATACATCAAGAGGCCTCGAATGGCACTGAGGAGAGAGGTAGGGACTCGTGGTTCAAACAGAGAGGCAAAATCTGCTGGGATGTTCTAAACGATAGAATCACTCTTAATTCAGAGATGGTCTGTTTGAAAGCAGTCAAATTTGAATATGTTACCCTTGGGAATTGAAACCCGACGGTATTAGCCAATGCGATCCCACTTGGCCATGGACCGCCGCCTATCGCGATCCCCGAAGAATCGACGCCATACTCATCAGAAGGGTCACCAAGAATTGCACATATCTTCCCAACTTGATCTACCTGGTCGGTCCCTCGGAATAAAGGACATAGGTTAAGAGTTTCTGCCATAATGACGCCTAAGCCCCACATGTCTACTGCGCTACCGTAAGTTCTGCTCAGAAGCAATACTTCTGGGGCACGGTACCATCGGGTAGTGACATATTCGGTATATGGAGGGTTGCTGTTCGTCCTTCGAGCAAGACCAAAATCAGCCAATTTGATTATGACGATAAGGTCCTTTTCCTTTGGGGCATCTGGAGGGGCAACCGGCGAGATCGTCGTGTATTCAAAGAGGCCGGTCGTTGTAACAAGTATATTTTCTGGCTTCATGTCACGGTGGAAATAACCATTGTTATGAATATGAAAAAGAGCAGAGGCGATTTGGTGGAATATGGAAGCCACCAAGACACCTGAAAACGATCGGCCTTTCCTGGCCTTGAACAGATGGTATAAAGTGCCTTCCATTGGCTCCAATATAAGGCATGTTTGTAGCGGGGAATGAACATTGAACGCATCGTACAAAGTGATGATGTTCGGATGAACAGGAAGAGCCCGTAGTGCCTGCATAGGTTCAAGTTTCGTCATAGAAAGTAGGCTAATGAAAACAACCTTGATCTCCTTAAGTTCTTGTTCTTGATATTCTGCCAAACTGCGTAGCCATGGTCTACGAATGTGCTTGACGACTACGAGTCGCTTGTGATTCCATTCAGGCCTTACCCCCGGTCCGCGCTGCATGGCGGGAAGAACTATGTCTGGGGGCAAAGTGCTATGCCAATCACATAACCAAACGGTGGAAAATATTCCTTCGCCTAGGAATTTGAGAGGAGTGTATGAACGTACGGAGCCTGATAGTACGCGGCATGAATAGAACGGCGGAGATTAGAGCAAAAAATAGAATTCACTCGAATATGGGTCTCCGATACGCAATTGGTTGCCTTGGACAAATACTGAGGGACTCCCGACCACCTCAGTACGTTCTTCAGGTTCAGAGGACATTTGAACTTGAGGTCGAAAATGAGATATATTTGCAGTGTTTTGGAGTGTCAGGAAGGCAGAACTTGTAGGATACTGAACCAATATGCAAGATGATATTCAGCCATGCCCGTGACACTCGCGGCCTCGATTTTCATTTGAAGATCATATGTCAACACTGCCTCCGCCTTCAAATGCCAAGTTTATATTAATCATAATCGCAGATTGGGATTAGAATAAGACACGGTGTTTGAATAAGACCGAACCGAGGTGGAAAACGTCAAATCGGAACCCAGAAGCTGACAGATGGTGGCGAGGAATGAATTTGTCGAAGCCCACGTTGTCCTTTCCAATCTATACCAG
>Ga0193743_1001881_pt1 | contig 15170 bp, 13 predicted proteins | sample L2c2metaG_FD_143038 | JGI IMG/M metagenome (GOLD analysis project Ga0193743, IMG submission 143038) | Soil microbial communities from a riparian zone of the East river system, Colorado, United States - L2c2 | ecosystem: Environmental > Terrestrial > Soil > Riparian zone | place: USA: East River...
GCGTCTGACGGAGCGCTAATTCAGCGGCATCCTCAATGGTGACAATGCGTTCATTGGCGGGGATGAATCCCGAAAGCATGTTCAGAAAGGTGGTTTTGCCGGCGCCGGTCCCCCCCGAAATAATGAGATTCAAGCGTGCCCGGACGCAGGCCTTCATCAACTCCAACATGCTCTCGGTGAGCGATAGATTGCGCAGCAGATCGGCCGGCTGCAGTGGATGTCCGCCAAAGCGTCGAATAGAGAGTAGTGGCCCATCCACCGCGAGCGGCGGAATCACGGCGTTCACCCGAGAACCATCCGGCAGGCGCGCGTCCACCATGGGTGAAGACTCGTCGATGCGGCGGCCGACGCGGGAGACGACCCGCTCGATAATGCGCATCAGATGAGCGTCGTCTTTAAATTCGATGTTGGTTCTCTCGAGCTTGCCACCGCGTTCTACATAAATGAGCCGGGGCGTGGTGACCAGAATGTCGGATATGGAGTTATCCCGCAACAGCGGCTCGAGCGGACCAAGTCCAAAAACTTCGTCGAGCACTTCCTCGATGAGACGGTCTTTTTCGTTCAAACTGAGCGGCGTCTTCTCCTCGTTCACCAACTTCGCCACGGATGGCCTGATCTCCAGCCGGACCCGGTCTCCGGGCATGGCGTAAACAGCCTCGAGATTGATTCGGTCGAGTAATTTGCGATGGATGGAAAACTTCAGCTCCTGATATTGAAGCGCGGAGGCATCCCGGGCGTTCGTCACGGTAGCCGGATCGGGGGCCCGCGCATCGCCGCGCGGCGTATCGGTTGCAAGCATATGGTTTCCTTATCCGAAAAGCGCGAACTTTTTCTTTGCTTTTGCCGGCGGAAGGCCGGCGATCTTCGCGGCCAGAAGACCGAAACACTGCGCTAGCCGCGTATTCGAATTGAGAAGATTACCGCTCGCATACGAGTGATAGAGGCCCATGTAGTCGTTCGGAAGAGCGGCGTAAAGCGAGCGGCCTAGAATCTTTTCCAATTCCTGGGTGCTGACATCCATCGTTTTTGGCGTGCGGTTTAAGATCAGTTGAAGTTTTTCGCTCTGTGCGAATAGGCCGTGAATAATGGCTTTGAGCCCATGCAAGGCCGCTACTTCGAGGGTTGAGACCAGTAGGAGTTGATCCACCTCGTCGAGTACCGCGGTCGCAATCGAATTCAAGCTACGTCCTAGATCCAAAATGATCCAGTCATGCTGGGTGCGCATAAACTTCAGAATCTGGCGAAGCTGCTCTTCATCCGGATGCTCCCACCGGGAATAGGACGCGGGCGCGGGAATCACGAACAGATTGGGCCGGCTTTCCACAACCAGCGCTTTCCATAGACTTTCGTCGAGGCGGGTGATATTTTTTACCGCGTCCAGTATCGAATAGGAGCTGGGCGTCTTCATCAGAAACCCGAGCAAGCCGGACGTTAAGTCCAGATCGGCAAGCAAAACACTCTTTCCGGTTTGATTTTGCAGCTCGCCTGCCACGTGGCAGGCGAGCGTGGTGGCGCCGCAGCCTCCTTTAGCCGAAAGAAAGCCGATAACCTTGCCGCGGGTCGGGGGTATAGTTTCGGCTGACTCCGACGAGTTCAAGATTCCATTGAGCGCCAGCGGAAGGCTCTCGTCAAAGGGAAGGGATAAGAATTCGTTCGCGCCGGCGCGCATGACCGAAAGAATCACTTTCGGATCGTCGGAAGTGTGCAGGGCGATCACCTTCGCGCGCGGAGCGTGAATTCTGATCTGCCGTAGGGCGACTGCCAGATCGACCGGAACTGCGCCGACGTCCAGCAGCAGAACTTCAGGCTTCAAGCTACCGAGTTGTTCCAGCAAGCCGTCCCAATCGCGGTCACTCTGCTCAAAAGAAACGTGACCGCAAGAACTGCGGAGAGTATCCACCGCGCCCCGGCGCAAGCTTTCGTCCCGTATGTGCAAAAGTAAGTTAGCAACGCTCATAGCACCGGCTTAATGGTTCGGGTTACTGGGTTGACTGGCCGGCGCGGCGCTTCCCGGTAGCGGGAAGACCAAAGGCTGAGCCGGTGAGATGCCGTTGTAACCCGGCACGCTGTTATCGTTGGAAGGCGGTCCCTGCGGAGTGGTCCTCAACTCCTCAATCGGAAGAGTGTCACGTCTGTAAATGGCCGGAAGAGGAGCGGCCGCGCCGGATCCAGGATGACGCGGCGCCGTCATGGGGGCATCTTTCAGGAAGGGTAACGGCATCGGGATTTCCGGTGGCTTCATTCCGGCCTCGAGGGGTTGTACGATTTCAGGCGTGACCATAATCAGTAGCTCGGAGTTGCTCTTGCTTGCACTACGCGAGTTGAACAGTTTTCCAAAAAGTGGAATGCTGGACAGACCAGGCATGCGGGATAACTGCTCGGTTACCTGGTTGTTCAGCAGGCCGGCAATAACAAAACTCTGGCCGCTTTCGAGCTCTATTTCCGTTTGCACTTTGCGCGACGACAGGGCTGGAATGGTAAAGCCGCTCACGGTCAACCCGTCGGCATAATTGAGGGAACTCACTTCAGGATTTACATTCAACCGGATCGTTCCGCGGGGGGTTACCGTGGGAAGAAAATTCAGCCGGACACCGAACTCCTTAAACTGGATCGTGATCTGACCTACACCAGCACCGCCACCCTGGAGCGTCGGGAACGGGAATTCGCCGCCGGCCAGGAAGCTCGCGGGTCTTCCGCTAATCGTCAATAAGTTTGGTTCAGCCAGGATCTGTAGCACATTCTTCGTTGCGAGATCCTGTAACATCGTGCCCAAATTAATATCGGGACGGAAGTAGAAGACGTTGAGCAGGTTGGTGAGAGTGGCGGACAAAGCCGAGCCGGTGTCACTTAGGTTCGGGGGCGCTCCGAATTGACCGGTGGTGGAAGAGCCTACCCCCTTGGGATTGAGGCTGAAAAGATTGACGCCCATCTGATTTGCGGTGGAACGGTCAACATCCGCAAAACGGACTTTCAAAAGGATCTGCGGTTCGGCCGGCGGCGTGATCACGCGCAGCAAGTTGACCACTTTGCCAAGGGAGCTCACGATATTGACAGCACGATCGGCCGCGATGCCATCCTTAACCACGCCGTTCAGGAAAACCAGCCCTTCCTGTACGTTCATGGAAACATCCGGACCGGCCTCGCTGAGCAACTCGCCGCGAATGGCATCCAGCTTTACGGGATTCGGCAGCACATGAACTTCGAATAGCGCGCGCCCCCCTTTCTGGTCCCACACGATCAGCGTAGTGTCACCGGGCACTTTGCCGTTAATCACAACTTCGGTGGAACTCACGGCAATCGCCTCGGCAATGTCGGCGTTCGAAATCGAAAGCCGGCGGATACCGGCAGGTTGATCAAGCACGTGAGAGCCGTTGAGCGGCACTCCAAAGCTAGTTGCGGCGGCGGGGCCATCCGCCTCAGCAAGCGCCGGATAAGCATTAGCCAAAGGAACAGAAACCGCCTGAACAGGATTACTCGCCGGAACTCCGGAGAGCATCGGCGCTAGGATCGGTCCAGGTTGCGCGGACACCAGCATGCAGGCCAGCGCCGGGGCCAGAAATTTCGAGGGATTGGGTATCATTCGTTCTTTCTTTGTGCGACGGGGAACAGCTCTTCCGTTCTCTTTCCGCCCCGGAAAACTTCTATGCGGTCCATTACAGGCTCATGTTGCACAGGCAGCATAACTGCTTTTGCCTCTGGAGGTTGTCTAAAGACCTGGACCTCTACGCGGGGCGCGGTCTCGGAGACGCCAAACAGGCGCGCGATCGAAGTGCCCGGCGTAGGTCCCTATTTCGTGTCGAGAGGATTTCTGAGGACGAGCTGTATTTTGGCTTCACTGCTCGCCAAGTTGAGCATTTCCGCCTGCTCGGGAGTCACCAATAAATTGACTACCTGGGCAGATTCTGGCTTTCCGTCGGGGGTTTTTTCCAGCTTCTGTCCCGCCGACAGCACCTCGATATTCTGCAAAATAGTCCGGCAAAGCGTGCCGGTGCGCGATTCCGCGATGGGCACGTTGCCTGTCATTAGCACATCCACCCGCATCCCGGGCAGCACAAAGCCGGCGAGGCCCACAACTTCATTTACACGAATGGCTACCGCTCGCATACCCGTCGGGATGGTGGCTGCAAGACCAGCTCCGGCGCCTCTGGGAGCTAGCCGGCCGTTCAAGATCGGTTCGCTCTGATAGATATTCGCAATTACTCCGCGGCCTGCGATGTCGGTAATAGTTTTCGCCGCATCGGCGGGAATTGGGGCGCCCCAAGCCACCTCTTCCAAATCCCAATCGTGGATCAACACGCCGACCTGTAGATCATGTTTTGCTACTACCAACACCTTGGTGGCAACGGAACGGCCTTGCGATAGGACCCGCACCAGGACCAGTCGGTAGAGCACGTAGCTGGTTGCGCTAGCGACAACCAACGCGAATATCAGGACAGAGACCAGGCGTCTATTCATTTGAGTTCACACCGTTTTTTGAAAATTGGACCGCGCCCCAAAGAATTAAGATCGTTGTGGATCGAAGTGGAACGCGACTCCACCGCCTGGATGGCCAGCTTGAAACCCGAGTTCTCGGGTTTCAAGTGGATCACCCATCTCGGAAACGTTTAGGAAGCGCCCGAAGTGAAAGTTGTATTGATTGACGTCCAGATCTTGCTGATCGAGCCTTTGATGCCCGATAAGAGACCTACCGCCGCTAACGCGATGAACGCTAGCAGCAAGGAATACTCGACCATGTCTTGTCCATCCTCTTCGTTCCAGAACGCCTTAAGCATTGAATTGTTCATGAGCTTCTCCTTTCATAAAATGAATTTCAGAACCTGTGGCTGGCGACTCTACCCCAGCACCTGAAACCTGCTGCCGAGAGTCTGCTTGAAAAATCAGAACGCGCCCGTCATCGAAAAGCAGTTTCCAACCAGGGGCGGTTTTCAATATTGTGGACAAAGGTGCGTCCGGCTTGACGATCACCATGTCGACCGCAAAATGTCTCAACTGTTGGCTCCAGTCGAACTGCCCTTCTATGATGTGCAGAGTCGAAACTGCAAAGTCGGCGCCATAGAAATCACTTCTGCCATCCACAAATACTCGCCTGGATGGATAGAGCCGGTAAATTAAATAATCGCCCCATTGATCGGACGTAAAAATTCGTTTAGCCGAAGCGGATGCAATCACCGAAATGGCCTGATGAGGAAAGCTGTCGCGGTTAAACTCACCCTCGAATCCCTTTTGGCCGGATGCGAATAGAACCGCTATCGTCACCCCCGCCACGACGGAGATAAAATGAACGCGCGGTAGTTGTTCGAAGATATTACATTCGCTGCAGATTTCGCGCAGCGTAGTAAAAGAAGAGCCGAAGAGACGCGTCCTTGCGGAACGGGTGATGGCGTCTTGTAAAAGGCTGGCTACGGGAGGCGCCGCAACCATCAGGAAGAACGGTATATTCCGCGCGGATACCAGGGCTAAATGCCCCCAGCAAAGCATAAAAAGCGCCGGCGCCACTTTCCCGGATCGCAACGACCAAAGAACGGCACTACCGGCCGCCAGAAGCATCACCTCGAAGAAAATCGCCTGCCCGCCGTGGAAGCTGGTCGACTGAAATTCCTGGATGTTATCCAAAAGCTTCGAATTCGTCAGGTATTCCGCAATGTGCTGGTGCAGATGCCAGGTATAAGGATTGATGAAGCTGGCTGCCGCGCAGGCCGCGGCGCACAAAAGATAGGGCTTAGCCGGAACTAGCATGGCCTTAATCAATGCCGCTAAATTAGGCTTTTCCTCATCCAGGCCAACCCTGTGCCAGCACGTCGCGATCGCCGCACCCAGACCGGTAGTCAGCACTGCGGCAATACCTATAAAGAATGCGCCGTGAATATTGCTCCAAAGAACAGTCAAGAACGGCAGCCACAGTAATGCTTTCTTGTATCCCTCCTCGGCATCCCGCAGCAGGTGCAAAAAGACCAGGAAAAAGATCCAAGAAAACAGATGCGGCCGCGCCAACCAGTGGCCCGTCGTTCCGCAGACCGCGAACGCCGTAACGAAAAATCCCAGCACTTCATTGCCGCAAGCGCGCACAACCAGCCGGTACAGCAGCAGCGAACTCAGACACAGCAGGAGGACAGTAGTAAATCCAACTCCGCCCAAGCCCCAGAATTTATGAACCAGCGCAAACAGTACGTCCCATCCCCACTCCCAGGCGAACCAGGCCGCGTTTGGCTTCGTAAAGGAAAACAGATCCTGCGTCGGAACTGCCGCGTGCTGCAGAATCCACTCTCCGGTGCGGATATGCCATCCCGTGTCGCCGTCGGAGAAGAGGACTTTAGAGCCCTGCATTCTGGTGAACAAAAGCACCGCCGGCAGCAAGAAGGCAAAGTCGGCCAGGGACGGCATGAACCGCGTGGGCCATTTTACCGTCGCAGCGCCGATCGAAATCCAGTTTTGTGCCGTCGTTTGCATCACAAAGAGATACTAAGTGCCGCCTATGCCTTCTAATCGGTTGCTCATCTGGCTTTCATTAGCCGAACCACTTAGTACGGCGAGCAATTGAGGCTTGTGAGGTCCCTTGCCTACAGAAAAGGCGCTAAAGACAGGAACCCGAAAGAGCCGACTGCAATCACCGCGCCGTGCGGCAAACCGATCGCTCGCTCGTGGCGAAAGTCGAGAGTCTCATCCTTATGAAACGGTTGGCGCGCGTTCGCTAGCTCGAACACAATCGTGGAAAGGTTCGACAGAGTGGAAATGAGACGTCCCTTATAGACCACTAGCACCAGAGACACCAGTCCGCCTAGGATGGCAGTGACTAGGAAAATGATTAGCCATTGCCGTGGGCCCGCAATCGCGCCGATAGCGGCCATGAGTTTCACGTCGCCAGCGCCCATCCCGCGCACCACAAAGAGCGGGATATACACCAGCAGCGCAAGCCCCATCCCGAACAACGCCAATTGCAGGCCTTCGCCCCCCAGCAGGAAGCAGTTCAAGCCCACGCCCAAAACAACGCCGCTCAGGCTCAGCCAGTTCGGAATTTTGCGGATTTTCAGGTCATAGCCGGCGGCGGCCAGAACCATCACCACCAGGATCACCTGTAACAAAGGATGCACGCCAGAACTTATCGGCTTAGGGCAGCCTCTTCTTTATTTCCGATCTTCATTTTCTAACTACCGCCAACGCGGCGGAATTGCAGCTTGTCGCCAACTTGCGTGCCTGTGCGTGAAACCGTGCCCGCCTGCAACTCCAGGACCGATTCCGCCGAAAGACAAATGCCGATCCGGCGAGGCGCCAGATTCGTCAAGATCTTCTTTACCTGCAAGTCCCTGCCGATGAAAACCGCATCCAAGGGAATTTTCATGCCGAACGTGTGGACCGCTTCGCAGGGGGTGATCCACAAGCCATTCTCCGCGGACAGTTCCCCCACGCCCAGCAGGCCGCGGCGGCGTGCGGCGCTGGTTTGCGCAAGTTCGATGTGGGCGGCAATCGTCAGCCCGCGAGTCAGGTTGTCAACCGCGTAGATAACAATTGCCGCTCGATCTATCGACAAATCTCACCCGAAAATGGGTGCTTGCTCAAGCGCTAAAGTCTCAAAAGGAGTGTCCGGGCTGGTCAACCGGGATGCGTCATCTGCTCCGGTTTCATCCACTTGTCGAACTCCTCGGCCGTGAGAAAACCCAATTTCACCGCAGCCTCCCGCAAGCTGGAGCCTTCTACATGCGCGGTGTGCGCAATCTTTGCCGCCTTGTCATAGCCGACCACTGGATTCAAGGCTGTGACCAGCATCAGCGAATGTTTGACATAGTAGTTGATCTGCTTGTGATCAACCTCAATGCCGGCGGCGCAATGTTCGGTAAAGCTGCGGCACGCATCCGACAACAGACGCACTGAATGAAGAAAGTTGTGAATAATAACCGGTTTAAAGACGTTCAGCTCGAAATTGCCTTGGGAACCGGCAAACCCGATGGCGGCGTCATTTCCCATTACTTGCACCGCAACCATCGTGATGGCCTCGCATTGCGTGGGATTGACCTTACCGGGCATGATGGACGACCCGGGCTCGTTCTCCGGAATCGTGAGTTCGCCCAGGCCGCAGCGCGGACCGGAAGCAAGCCATCGCACATCGTTAGCGATTTTCATCAGTGAAGCAGCCAAAGTTTTCAGTGCCCCACTGGCCGCCACCAGTTCATCATGAGCCGAAAGCGCCGCGAACTTGTTGGGATGCGAACGGAAAGGCAGGCCGGTCAACTCCGCGATTTTAGCCGCGCCGAGAGTAGCGAATTCAACCGGCGCATTGAGCCCAGTGCCCACAGCGGTGCCGCCCAGCGCCAAATCAAACAGTCCGTCGAGCGAAGCATGCAAACGCACAAGATCGCGATCCAGCAAAGAGACCCATCCGGAAAACTCTTGTCCCACCGTAAGCGGCGTTGCGTCCTGCAAATGCGTGCGGCCGATTTTCACAACGCTCGCGAACGCAGCCGCTTTCTGGTCCAATGTGTCGCGGAGTTTGGTCACCGCCGGAATCAGCTTGCGAAAGACCTCGCCGGCCGCCGCAATGTGCATGGCAGTGGGAAAAGTATCGTTTGAGGATTGAGACTTATTGACATCATCATTGGGATGAATGGGTTTTTTGCTGCCCATCGTCCCCCCAGCCAATTCGATAGCACGGTTGGAAATAACCTCGTTGGCATTCATGTTGGTTTGGGTGCCGCTGCCGGTTTGCCAGATGCGAAGCGGGAAATGCTCATTCAGCTTGCCGGAGATGACTTCATCGGCTGCCTGCACAATTAGCCGGGTTTTTTCTTCGCTGAGCTTGTCCAAATCGCGATTGACCAGGGCGGCGGCCTTTTTGAGAATGCCGAAGGCTTGAATAAGCTCGGGCGGCATCTTATCTTCGCCAATATCGAAATGATGTAGGGAACGTTGGGTCTGGGCGCCCCAATAGCGGTCAGTGGGCACTTCCATGGCGCCCATGCTGTCTGATTCGGTTCGATGTGTAGCGGACATTCTCTCCTATTGTGTAACGCCCACACCGTTTCCGCGCCTATGGCAATCTACTCCGCGTGAATCACGCCCGGCTTGGGCTTGGCCCGCTTAAAGAACAGCACCAGCGGCACGCATGCAAAACACATCAGCGCCATGTAGCGAAAATCGTCAATATACGCCCATAGGCGGGCTTGCGACGTCAGCGTATGATTCAGGAGCGCGTAGGCGGTCTGGCGGGCGGCCACTGGATCGGCGGCATTAACGCGGGCGACCAGACTTTCGAGGATGGAAAGATGATGCTCCACCCTGGGGCTGCCGGCCGAGAGTGAATGCACAAGTTCGGTGCGGTGTAGTTGCTCATGGCGCGCCACGACGGTATTGACAATCGAAATGCCGATGCTGCCGCCCACGTTGCGCAACAAGTTATAAAGGCCGCTGGCATTTCCGATTTGCTCGTTCTTCAACGTGCCCATAGTCGTCGTGGAGAGCGGAACAAAAACCATGCCGGAGCCGAATCCGCTGAGGATAATCGCCCAAACGAGGGACCACTGTCCGATTTCCAGGTTGACCTGACCGAAAGCCAGGCTGCAAATGGCAAATAGCAGGAACCCGAAGGCAATCAGAATACGGTTGTCCATGCGCGCCGTGAGTAGGCCGATGATGGGCATGGCGCAAATCGCGCCCAAGCCACGCGGACTTACGGCCACGCCCGCGGCCAAAGCCGTATAACCCATCAACTCCTGATAGAAGAGCGGCATCAGGGTCACCAGACCGTAAATCGCCGCGCCGAAGAGGGTGATCAGCAGGCAGCCGATGGCAAAATTGCGATTTTTGAAGATGGCCAGATTCACGAGCGGCTTCTCCGCCTTCATCTGCCGAACCAGAAAGAGGACAAACGTTCCGATTCCGAAAACCGTCGCCCAGCGAATCCAATTGGCATCGAGCCAGTCATCTTCCTGTCCTTTGTCCAGAACGATTTGCAGGGCGCCCAGCCAGCAGGCCAGCAGGCCCAAACCCCAGCCGTCAATGCGCCCGGGCTTAGCGTTCTTGATGTACGGTGGGTCCTCAATATATCGCATGATCATGAAGATCGCGAGCACGCCGATAGGAATGTTGATATAAAACGCCCACCGCCACGAGTAGTTGTCTGTCAGCCAGCCACCGAACGTGGGGCCCAGGACCGGCGCCACAACCACCCCGAGAGCAAACACCGCCATGGCCAGCCCACGCTTTGCCGGCGGGAAACTTTCGAGTAGAATAGCCTGGGAGAGAGGCTGCAAAGCCCCTCCGCCCGCCCCTTGCGCCGCCCTTGCCAGAAGCAGGATGCCCAGCGAGGGAGCCGCTCCGCACAGAAACGAAGACGCTGTAAAGATGACGATACAGGCAATGAGAAAGCGTTTGCGCCCGAAGCGCAGACCGAACCAGCTGCTAGCGGGAAGAACAACCGCGTTGGCAACCAGATAGCTGGTCAGCACCCAAGTGGCTTCATCATTCGTCGCGGAAACGCTGCCGGCGATATAAGGAAGCGCCACGGCCGCAATGGAAGTGTCGAGCACCTCCATGAACGTGGCCAACATTACAGAAACTGCAATGAGCCACGGATTTACCGCGGGCTTTGCCGGCGACTCGTTTTCTGCGCTCATTCCGTCTATTGTCTCGCGTGCTCTTGAATGGAACTTGTGCGGGCGCTTTTCGTATTCACAGTCACAGAATAGGACAACATCGACATGAAATCCCGGGTCATTTCTCTTGTGGCGATAGTATTGGCGCCTTGCCTCCTAAAAGCCGACGATTGGCACAAGCATTGGGTGGTCTCAGGCAAGCCTGAAGTCCACGTTCTCACAGGAGATGCATCGGTGCTCGTGGAGGCGGCCGGCGACGGCTCGGTGGACGCAAGGGTGACGACACGGGGCTGGGCAATCGGCGGGAGCTCTGGCGTGCAGGTGATCGAGCACCAGACTGGCAACCGGGTGGAAATCGAGGTGAAGGTGCCGGGCATGCGTTTCGACCTTGGTAACCACTCCGTCCGGCTCACGGTGCGAGTGCCGCGGGAGTTGGCTGGCGAAATACGGACCGGTGACGGTTCCATCGAACTGCGCGGCTTGCGCGGGCCGATACACGCGGTCACCGGGGACGGCAGCATCCGGGCCGATAATATGGATGGCGCGCTGACGGCGTATACCGGAGATGGCAGCGTGCATGTGCACGGACGTTTCGACAATCTGCAGATTCGCACAAGCGATGGCTCCGTGGAGGTGGATGTGCTGCCGGGTTCCCGGCTGGAATCGGCCTGGAGGGTGCAGACTGGGGATGGAAGCGTTCGGCTGACTGTTCCCCGCGACCTGGCGGCTGACTTGGAAATGAGAACAGGCGATGGCCACATTCAGGTAGATTTGCCCCTAACCGTCAGTGGCCGGCAGGATGGGCACCAGGTGCAAGGCAAGTTGAATGGCGGAGGACCAACGCTGCTGGTCCGCACCGGCGACGGGTCTATCAGCCTGGGCGCCACTTAAATGGAAGCGACAGATACGCTATAAACGCAGACATTGAACACGCAAGTGGGGGCCTGGAACCGCGGCGACATTCCGGCCTTGGTCCGTACCTATGCAAGGCAGAGAGCAACTGCTTGCCCGCTACAAAAGGATTCATCCGTCCAGCGAAGCAATGGGCAAGCTGACCTTCAGCAATTTGAACGTGCGGCCATTGGGCGGCGAGCGGCCGCCGTACCGGCGAATGGCGGCTTGATCGCTCCTCGGCCGGTGGGGGCCCGGCCGACGGCCTTTTCAGCCTGCTTTGGCAGGCAAAAAATGGAATTTGGCAAATTATTCTCGATCACACCAGCTGATTGCCCGCCGTACCAATCGAAACGTCACACGATCAAAACTAGGACGCATTGCTTGGAGTTTTGATCAAAGCCTTGTAACCTAACAAGTTGCTGGAGCGCCTAGATTATCAACGGCTTGTCTATCCAGCACAAAACGCTGGATATGCTGGTTGAGCAAGAACTGATCGAAAGGGCGCGCGGGGGCGATTCCGGAGCGTTCAATGACATAGTTCTGGCTTACCGGAAGCGTATTCTGGGTACAATCTCACGTTTGATCGGGCGCCCGGAAGATGTGGAAGATGTTGCGCAAGAGGTGTTTGTGCGTTTGTATTATTCACTGGATCAGTTGCGGACTGCACAGGTTTTTGAGCCCTGGCTTTACCGCCTGACAGTGAATGCATCGTACGATTACCTGCGGCGGGCAAAGCGGCGGAATGAGTCCCGGATGGCCGATTTAAGCGAGCAACAGGTGTTGATGGCCGATTCTCTTGCGGGCGGCAGGCAGCAAAGCGAAGAGCGTCAGAAGGGCCACGTTAGAGAGTTCATGGATACGTTGTTCCGCCATGTATCTGAAGAAGATAGGCTGCTATTGACTTTGAAAGAAGTGGAAGGCTTATCTTTAAAAGAACTGGAAAAGGTCTATAGTGTTAACGAGAATGCGCTGAAGGTGAGGCTTTTTCGGGCCCGGCAGCGGGTGCTGAAGGCGTACCGGGCCGCTCGGGCGGATGATCAGTTGTGAGCCGGTGCGTAGAACAGGGTGAAAAATTGCTGAATAATCATTCACAGTCAGATGATCAACGGTTAGACGAATTCTTTAGGACCTACCGGGCTGCCTGTCCGGACATTGAGCCCAGCACGAATTTCATGCCGAATCTTTGGCATAGAATCGAAGCACGGCACAATTTTTGGTTTCTTTTTCAACGGTTTGCGCGACCGGCTTCGGCGGCTTGCGGGGCATTGTGTTTGCTGCTTTTGGCTCTAAACCTCTTTTCCTCGCAGCAATCCCTGGCCGAGAGCTATATGGATGCACTGATGGCCGACCATACCGCCGAAAAGACCTATTACACGGAAGCCCTCCTCACCTCGCCCGGCAGCGACGACGTTCCTGACGGTTTTCAGCTGAATTTTCAATGAATTTCCTATGAAGCGTAACCAATTGGCCGCCGGATCGCTTGCCGTTCTGCTATTTTCCAGTGGAGCGGCAGTGGGCGCGCTTGGCCATCGCTACTACTCGGAAGCCGTCGTGAGCGCCAAGAATTCCGATGATTTCCGCCATCGCTACGTGTCCGAGATGCAGTCGACATTAAGATTGACCCCGGCGCAGATTGGCAAACTCGAGACAATTCTGGACGAAACCAAAGCCAAGTACAAGGCTGTCCGGGATAGCTACCGTCCGGAGATGGCGAGCATCAAGGCCGAGCAGATTGAACGCGTGAAGTCTATTCTGACTCCGCAGCAGGTTCCTGCCTATGAGCGCTTGGTGGCCGAGCGGGAAAAGCGTTCGCGGGCGCAGGAAGAACATGAACACCAGGAAGAAAAGCGCCGCGACCAAGAACGTAAAGCCAAAGCAGGTTCCTGATCCCTCCATTCCCTAGAATGGGGTATGTTTCTCCATCAGCGGTGGGCTGCCCGCTCCCTTGCCGCGCTTTTTGCCGGCCTGCTTCTCTTCAGTGCCCCAAGAGCGAGCGCGCAGCTTTCCAAACTCGACCAAACGCTTGAGCAGCTCGAAAGGGTCCGTTCTTTTTCAGGAATCGCCATTTCGCCCGACGGGAATTGGGTGGCTTGGGTGCGAGCTTCGCCGGACCGGAGCGGAAACAGCGAAATTTTTCTAAAGAGCCGAGTCCGCCTGTCGGCTCCGGCCGTTCGTATTTCAGCGGGAGATCGAGCCCGCACATACGAGGAAAATGGAATCGCGTGGTCTCCCGACAGCACGCAATTCGCCTTCCTGTCCAACGCGGGTGCTAATCCACGGCAACCTGACCAGCAACAAGTCGTAATAGCGACCGCCTCCTCAGGCCCTTCGCGGCCCGTGCGCCGGCTTACAAGCTTGAAAGGATATGTGACCGACATTCGCTGGTCACCCACCGGCAAACAGATTGCCTTTTTGTACGCCGAAAATGGAGGCGGCGGCGGACCGCTGAATGCCGTGCCGGCGCAGACGGGAGCAATCGGCAGCGAACTGCACAATCAACAAATTTCCGTAATTGGGAACACCGGCGGCGAGGTGCATCGAGTTTCTTCGCCGGATTTGAACGTCTACGAATACGACTGGTCGCCCGAAGCGGATCGCTTCGCAGCCATTGCCGCGCCCGGTCCAGCCGACAACAACTGGTGGACGGCGCAGCTGTATGTCTTCAACGCTGGGTCCGGAGAAAAGCATCTGGCCTACAAACCTCCTGTGGATCGGCAGATTGCGATACCCCGCTGGTCTCCCGACGGCAAGCGTATCGGGTTTATTGGCGGACTGATGAGCGATGAAGGCTTCGTCGGCGGCGACATTTTCGTGACAGCCGCAGCCGGCGGCAACGAAGCGCGCAATTTGACGCCTGGCAGAGCAGCCTCGCCCAATGGATTCGTCTGGCAAAGCGACAGCCGGATCACGTTCACGGAAGCGGTCCAGGGCAGCGGCGCAATCGGCAGCTTGGATCTCGGCAGCGGCCAGGTGGAAATGCTTTGGAAGGGCAACCAGGCACTGCACGCGGATGGCAATTTTCCCAACCTTTCACTCGCCAAGGATGGCCGGATGAGCGCGGCGATTCGCACTTCCTGGGAGCAGGCTCCTGAGATTTGGACCGGCCCCTTGGGAGATTGGCAGCAGGTGACTCACGAGAATACCGCGCAAACCAAGCATTGGGGGAAATCGGAAAGCATCGTCTGGCAGAGCGATGATCCCCGCATCGGTGGTTCGCGCGTGCAAGGCTGGCTGCTCTACCCGGAACATTTCGACCCTTCCAAGCGCTATCCGATGATCGTCGAGATCCATGGAGGGCCTGCCGGCATGCGGTCCCCCGCTTGGCCCGGCGCGCACTTCGACATGTCGGTTATGGCCGGCATGGGCTACTTTGTGTTCCTGCCAAACGCCCGCGGCAGCCATGGCGGCGGCGAGGCATTCACAAAAGCAAACGTAAAAGACTTCGGCGGCGGGGATCTACGCGATGTGCTGGCTGGAGTGGACGCCGTACTCCGGCAGGCGCCCGTGGATGCGAACCGGATCGGCGTGACCGGCTGGAGCTACGGCGGCTTTATGACCATGTGGACGGTAACGCAGACCAACCGCTTCCGGGCAGCAGTTGCAGGCGCGGGCATTGCGAATTGGCAAAGCTACTACGGCGAAAACTCCATAGATGAATGGATGATTCCCTATTTCGGCGCTTCCGTCTACGAC
>Ga0193743_1001882_pt1 | contig 15159 bp, 9 predicted proteins | sample L2c2metaG_FD_143038 | JGI IMG/M metagenome (GOLD analysis project Ga0193743, IMG submission 143038) | Soil microbial communities from a riparian zone of the East river system, Colorado, United States - L2c2 | ecosystem: Environmental > Terrestrial > Soil > Riparian zone | place: USA: East River...
GAAGCGTGCCTGGCTGCCGTCGGCCAGGTGGATGCTGCCTCCATCTGTGTCCCGACGGTTCATCATGCCGTCGCTGCTGCGCCGTTTCTGGCTGCCGGGGTCGACCTTCTGATCGAGAAGCCATTGGCCGCCAACCTCGCCGATGCCGACCGAATTCTGGAGTTGAGCCGCAAGCATGGGCGCATCGTTCAGGCCGGGCATCTTGAGCGGTTCAACCCGGCGGTCACCGCTGCCCGCCCCCATCTGCACCGGCCGATGTTCTTCGAGGCCCACCGGCTGAGCGTCTTCACGCCCCGGTCGCTGGATGTCGATGTGGTTCTGGACCTGATGATCCACGACCTCGATATCGTGCTCAGCCTGGTCGCTTCGCCTGTCCGCGAGGTGCGGGCGGTTGGGCTGCCGGTGCTCTCGCGCAAGGTCGACATCGCTAATGTCCGGCTGGAGTTCGAGAACGGCTGCGTCGCCAACTTTACCGCTAGCCGGGTCAGCACGGAGCGGGTCCGCAAGCTGCGGTTCTTTCAGCCGCATCAGTATCTGTCGCTCGACTTTGCCCGGCAGGACCTGCTGATGATCGACGTGACCGCTGCTGCCGGGATGGACCCTGCGCAGCTCGCGGCGATGGCCCAGCTTGTCCAGCAGGCGGGCCAGCATCCATCGGCGGGGCTCTCGCTTACGAAGGTTCCGGTCGAGCAGGGCGAGCCGCTGCGGCTGGAGATCGAGTCGTTCCTGCAGGCTGTCCGCACCCGCGCAACGCCTGTGGTCTCTGGTGAAGATGGCCGCGCTGCGCTCGCGCTTGCGTTGGAGATCAATGAGGCGATCGCTGCCCACACGCAGCGGACAGGGCTTTAGAGTGTCATCAGCTTCGTGATGCCGCTTCTGCTCGCAGCTTCGCCACCTCGTCCAGAACTCGTCCGGCCATCTCCGTCTTGCTCATCGCCGGCATCTCGACTGCGCTATCCCGCGTGAGAAAACTCCCGGCGTTCCTGTCCGAGTCAAACCCTGTCTCGCACGACGAAACATCGTTCACCACGATGGCGTCGACGCCCTTGCGCCTGAGCTTTTCGCGCCCATTCGCCAGCACGTCTTCCGTCTCCGCCGCAAAGCCAATCACCAGCGTTCCAGCCTTTCGCCGCGCCACAATCTCGCTCAGGATGTCTTCAGTAGGCTCGAGCTCCAGCGTTCTCGCGCCATTCCGCTTCAACTTCTGCGTTGCAACCTTCGCTACCCGATAGTCGCTCACCGCTGCGGCCATGACCACCACCGTCGCCTCCAGCAGATGCTTCATCACCGCCGTGCGCATCTCCTCCGCCGTCACCACCGGCACAACCTCACACCCTGCCGGTGCAGCCAGCGCAGTAGGAGCGCTGATCACGATCACCTTGGCGCCCCGCCGCTTTGCTGACTCAGCTACCGCATACCCCATCTTCCCGCTCGACCGGTTCCCGATAAACCGCACCGGATCGATGGACTCCCGGGTCCCCCCTGCCGTCACAACAACAGTCTCCCCTGCCAGGTCTCCGGTACTCGAAGACGAGGTCCCCGCCAGCACCTCTGCCACCGCCGCTGCAATCGCCGAAGGCTCCGCCAGCCGCCCGCCGCCGACCATACCGCAGGCCAGATACCCGCTTCCCGGCTCGACCACGCGCACGCCCCTGGCCTTCAGCGCTTCAAGGTTCGCCCGCGTGGCGGGGTGCTCCAACATATTCACATTCATCGCGGGAGCCACAATCACGGGAGCCGTCGTCGCAAGGTACATCGTCGACAGGAAGTCATCCGCCAGCCCATGGGCGAACTTGGCCAGCGTATCTGCCGTCGCGGGAGCCACGATCAACGCCCGCGTCGTCTGCGCCTCATTGATGTGCTCAATAACAGAGATGTGCTCAATAACAGAGCCATGCTCAATCGCCGACTCATCCCCTTCCGTCCCCGCCCCTGCATCCTCTCCCCACAGGCTCGTAATCACCTTATGGCCCGAGATGGCGGCAAACGTCAGCGGCCGCACAAACTCCTCCGCCCCCCGCGTCATCACCACATGCGGATCGAGCCCCGCATCCTGCAGCAGACGCACGAGCTCCACCGCTTTATATGCGGCAATCCCCCCACAGACCCCAACCGTTACCTTCACGCGCCCAGCACTCATGGCAACACCTTCTCCCTAATGCTATACGCCGTTGAACCAGCATCTGTAACCCGATCTTAATCTTCCAGGGCCCGAAAACCAGCTACCGTACAGAGGTAGACCTCCATGAACGTGCTGGTTATCGAAGACGACAAGAGAATTGCGAGCCTTGTCGAGCGTGCTCTCATCGGTGACGGACATCGCGTCACCCTCTCCCACCACGGCCGCGAAGGCGCCGAGATGCTGCTCGCCGACAGGTACGACGCCGCTCTACTCGATATCCTGCTCCCCGGCATGGACGGCTTTGAGGTCCTCGAGCGCGTCCGCGCCAAACACTGCAAGACCCCCATCCTTGTCCTCACCGCCGTAGATACGGTACCCAAGATCTTGCAGGCCTTCGACCTCGGCGCCGACGACTACCTCGTCAAGCCCTTCATCCTGGAGATCCTGCTCGCCCGTGTCGGCGCCATCGCCCGCCGCGTCGCAACGCCGGAGCAGCCAGCCATCAGCGCCGCCGGCGTCACCCTCGACCGCAACCGCCGCGTTGCCATCCGCCACGGCAGGGACATCCCACTGACGCGCAAGCAGTTCGAGCTGCTCGAAACCCTGATGCGTCGCAGCGGCCTCATCACCTCGCGCGAGCAACTCATCGAAGCCGGCTGGGGCTACGTCGCCGACGTCAAGGAGAACACCCTCGACGTCTACATCCACGGCCTGCGCGCCAAGCTCGAGGACCAGGCCGACGTCGACGCCAATCGCCCCCTCATCCGCACCGTCCACGGCGCCGGCTACATGTTCGTGGCGGCCTGAGGCTGCTTATGCGCTCCCTCTCGGTTCGCGCCAAGCTGATGCTCTGGTACCTCCTGGCCACCTTCGCCGGCCTTGTCCTCTTCGGCCTTATCTCCTTCGGTGCACTGCGATACGCTCTGCTGCAAGGCAAGAAGACGCACCTGCAGGGGCGCGAAGACAGGCTCATCGCCTTCCTTCAGGAGAACAAAACCAGAGGAGTCACCCTTCCCCTCGACCAGCAACTCCGCAACTATGCCCTGGTCACGCACGAGGGGAATCTCTTCCACATCCACAACGCCGACGGAACCCTCCTCTTCCCGGCGGAGGCGATGGGAACAGACTGGGTATCGACCGACAAAGAGAAGGACTGCAAGAAACCAGCCTTCACGACGGCCCTTCTCGATCACCAGCCCGCCCTCGTCATGTGCCACATGATCCCCCTCAACGGGCACACCGTCCGGCTCCATCTCGGCGGCGCGCTCGACGAGCAGTTCGAGATCCTCAGGGTCTATCGCAACGCGCTTCTCCTCCTCATGCCCGGCCTGCTCATCCTATCGACCGGGTGCGGATACCTCTTGAGCCGCCACGCCCTCAAGCCCGTCGACCGCATGACCCGGGCCGCCCTCGGCATAGGCATCGGCAATCTGTCCGAGCGCCTCCCCGTTCCGTCTGCAAAGGACGAGATCCAGCACCTGGCCGTAGCCTGGAACCAGCTACTTGCTCGCCTCGAAGCCGCCGTCTCCCGCCTCAGCCAGTTCTCTGCCGACGCCTCCCACGATCTCCGAACCTCCATCACGGTCATCCTCGCCACCGCGCAGCTCTCGCTCCATCGCACACATCGCAAGGAGAGCGAGTATCGCGAAGACCTCGGCAAGGTCGTCACCGAGTGCCGCACCGCCGCCACGCTTCTCGACGCGCTTCTCTCCCTCGCCCGCAGCGACAACTTCGTCCACGAGGTCGCCTTCACGCAGATCAACCTCTGCGACCTCGTCGTCAACGGCTGCCGCCGCGTCGAAGACCTCGCCGAATCGAGCGGCATCATGCTCGACTGGCATCTCCCCAAAGAGCCTGTGCACATCGAAGGCGACGAGCTTCTCCTGCAGCGGCTCCTCGGCATCCTGCTCGACAACGCCATCCGCTACACGCCGGAGCATGGAGAGATCAGAGCCGAGGTCTCCCTCACCTCCAGAGAAGCCCTCGTCACCGTCCGCGACACCGGCATCGGCATGTCGGAGGACGTACGCCAGCGGGTCTTCGACCGCTTCTACCAGGGCGACCTTCGCGAAAGAAAGACTCAGGCCGGCAGCGGCCTCGGCCTCTCGATCGCACGCTGGATCGCTGAAGCCCACCGCGCCGACCTCACCGTCGAGAGCACCCCCCTCAAAGGCTCCGTCTTCCAGATCAAATTGCCTCTTCCCACCATCCCCTATGCCGCGGAATCAAAAGAACAGGCAACCCGTTAGGGCACTTCTTCACAATTCTTCAGTTATTAAAATCTTAAATCCACCTTATAAAAAATCGGCCCTTTCAAGAAAAATCAAACCGACGAACGAGATACGCCCGACTAAAACTCCTACAGCTCCAGCGTCGTCAGATCGACATAATCCCCAATAGAATCAATGTCTTTGTTGTCGCCACTTGGTCCAGGCTAGACGCTTCTCTGCAGCGAAGCCTTCTTCAAAGACCTATATGTAACCTCCCATTCATCCTGAAATTCTAAGTTTGCCGAACCACTTCTTATTTGCAAAAGTCCTTGGAGGCTCTATGAAGAAATATCCCTTTAACCGCTGGTGTGGCCTTTTCACGGTCAGCGTGTTCCTGTTTCTCTTTGCTATTGGCCCAGTGTTCATGCACGCGCAACAGACCGGCTCCATCACCGGAACCGTCCTCGATCCCAAAGGCAGCGTCCTTCAGAAGGCCATCGTCTCTGTGAGAGGTGAATCGTCCTCCACCGTCACCAAGGTCACAGCCGACGCACAGGGCCACTTCTCCATCACCGGCCTGCCGGTCGCGAAGTACACCGTCGAGGTCTCCGCCCCCGGCTTCACCACCATCGTTCGCCGCGGCGTACAGCTCACTGCCGATCAGCCGCAGGATCTGTCGTTGACCCTCACGGTCGGCAACGTCTCCCAGCAGGTCACCGTCGAAGCAGGCGACTCAAACTCCATCGCATCCCAGCTTGCCCCCATGGACGCCCTGCTCAGCGCAACCTCTGCGCGTACCGAGATCAGCACGGCCTTCATCCAGAACTTCACCTCGCCCGTCTCCGACTACGGCGAGCTGGTCCAGATGGTGCCCGGCACCTTCACCGCCAACGGCAACGGAGTCGGCCTCGGCCAGAGCACCACCTCCTTCCGGGGCTTCCCCGACGGCAACTACGACATCGACTTCGACGGCGTCCCCTTCTACGACACCAACACGCCATCCCACCACTCATGGGCTTTCTTCCCCGCGCAGTGGATCGGCGGAATCGACTTCGACCGCAGCCCCGGCACGGCGTCCACCATCGGGCCCACGCCGTTCGGCGGCTCCATCCATCTGCTCTCCAAAGAGATGCCCTTCGACCGCAACATCCGCGGAGGCTTCTCTTACGGCTCCTTCAACACCTTCCTCTTCGACGGCCAGTACGACTCAGGATCCTTCGGTGGCCAAAGCAAGAGATCGAATGTCTTCATTGACGTTCACCACATGTCGTCCGACGGCTACCAGACCCTCAACTACCAGACTCGCAACGCCGGCTCCATCAAGTATCAGTACAAGCTCTCCGACAAGACTGTCCTCACCGGCTTCAGCGGAGTTATCTGGCTCGATGCCAACACGCCGAACCTGACCTCAACCCGCCAGCAGCTCATCACCTTCGGCAACAACTACCTGCTGCAGAACACCGATTCCACCCAGGCGAACTTCAAGGACTACAACTACTACCATGTGCCGACGGACTTCGAGTACGTAGGCATCAACTCCGAGCTGGGCCATGGCTGGAGATTGGATATCAAGCCGTACACGTACAACTACGACAACTCGGAGTTCTACGGCAAACAGCCGAAGAGTGGCCCCATCAATCAGGCGAACTGCCTGCCCGTCAAGGGAATCAGCCCCTGCGCCGTCGACAAGTACAACAGCTATCGCAAGTATGGCGAGACCTCGGCCTTCAGCCAGACCTCGAGCCTGGGCGTCTTCCGTACCGGTCTCTGGTACGAGTGGGCGAACACCAACCGTCACCAGTTCCCATCCAATCCGTTCACCAAGGTTGACGACGTTCTGTCTAACTTCAGCGAGAAGTACAGGACCAACTCGTTCCAGCCCTATGGCGAGTATCAACTCAACGCCACCAGAAAACTGACCGTCACCGCAGGGGTCAAGTTCGCGTACTACACCATGGACTTCACGCAGTACGCCGACAACGGCGGCAAGATCGGCAGCGTAAACCCGATCACCCACCTGCCCTTTACCGTCGTCAATAACTCCGTCAACTACCACTCGTGGCTGCCATCGCTCGATGCCAACTACCGCCTCAAGACCAACTGGTCGGTCTATGGTCAGGCCGCCACGGGCAGCGTCGTTCCTCCCACCAGCGTCTACGACGTCGCAGGTGCAGTCGTCGCCGTCCCGCCGAAGCCGCAGAAGTCGACCACCTACCAGACCGGTACGGTGCTGAAGCTCAAGCGCGTCACCTTCGATGCGGACTACTATCACATCCGCTTTCAGAACGGTTACTCCTCCGTCACCGACAACAACCCCAACGACGCCCAGTTCGGCGAGTCCATCAACTACATCGCGCCCAGCTCCATCACCCAGGGCGTCGAATTCCAGAGCAACATCTACATCGCTCATGGCCTCAGCCTCTACCTCAATGCGACCAAGGGCAAGGCGACCTATGTGGGAACACTGACCGTCTATCCCAACGGCTCCAGCACGCAGACCAATGGAGTCGTCATCAAGGCGCCCTCCGGTCTGTGGGTAAAGGAAACACCCTCCGATACTGAAGCCGAAGGCCTCACCTACCAGCGCAAGGCATGGGACGTCGCCTTCTTCAACAAGCGCATCGGCTCCCAGTGGGAGGACAACGGCGCTTACCACAACCAGCTCAGAGTCGATCCTCTCTCCGTCTCCAACGCATTCATCAACTACACCATCAGAAACGGCTCTCGCTTCGATCAGACGAAGATCAGGCTGAGCTTCAACAACATCTTCGACTCGCATAACGTTACGAGCGTCACACCGGGAGGAGCATTAGTCGCTCCTACCTTCAGCCAGAACGGCTTCAAGTACACGGATCCGTTCGCCGGAACCACCACCTCATCCCCTGGCTTCACCGGCGGCCAGAACCTGGCTGACAATCCAAACCTCCTGGCCGGACGCAGCGTCATGCTCTCGATCACCTTCGGCCTCTCACCCAAGCGCTAACCCTTCACCACTGCAACTCCCAGAGAGCCCGGCCAACCAGCCGGGCTCTTTTCGTTGCCGCAGCTGCCTCACAACTTACCCGCACAAACTCCATTCAGATAAAACTTCGTCGCCTGCCGGTTCCGCACCTCAATTTGCGCCGTCTGTCTTGGCAAACCTTACGGTGTACTCCCCAATCCGCTTGCCGTGGTCCATCCCAACTTCGATATCGGAGCGATAGTGGATCCCTCCGTACAGTCTCGACATCGCAGCCTCCTGCTTCTGAGCGTCGAAGTAGCTCGCGCCGCTCGGAAACAAATAGGACAGAACATCGGCGCCGGCAGCCGAAAAGTCGGAGTGACCGGATACATACGCGGGGAAGTTCGGAAGACCGGTCATCGTCTTGATGCTGGGATCGAGTTGCGAGGGGCGAGGGTTGAAGTAGTAGTACTTCGCGTCCCAGCACCCGACAGCGGCGTCATGCAGCGCCATGTTGAGATACGCAAAGACGCGGGCAGCCCGCACCTCGCTTAACTTGGCGTCGCTGACGTAGGGAACCGTAATCGCATCCCAGTGACCCGGAGGAGTAGCAGTGCTCACTCCGTCCGCCCACTTGTAGACGGTTGCGAGCTGGTCGCGTGACAGGGTTTCGACCGTATTCTTCACCTCGGCCAGCTCCTTCTGCATCTGCGCTGACGAGGTAGACGGAGGCGGCCCCGGCCGTTCGTTCACAAAATCGGTTGGCGTCATCATCCAGCCCTTTACCTGGCCAAAGACCGGCAGCATCGGCGGACGAGCCGGAATGTCCAGGCTCTTCCACGGAATCTCTCCCCGTGCGGCTGCGGCATCGGCCAGAGCCTGCCAAATCGCAGGCGAACCGCCCGCAGTCCTCATTCCATCCGAGCCTGCACGCGTAGCGAACACGGCGGCGACCGCCTTCCCCAAAGCCAATCCAGCGGCGATATCGCTGGCAGAGGCTCTGCCGGAGAGCAGTGCGGCTTGTTGTTGCTCGTTTACCTTCTCCGTAATCTCATCGATCGAAGTCGGAAAGAGAAGCTTGAGCAACTCCGAGTTCACACCTGCTTCGACCGCATCCTCCGAAGGATAGGCCGGAAGATCGCTCATAGGCATCAGCGCTTTAATACTGCTGTCGACCTTGTAAGGCGATGCGCGGTTGTAGAGATACTTGTAATACCACGCCGCCTTCAATGCCTCGAACTGCGCCACAGCGACGTAGCTGTAAGCCCGTGCGGCATACGGCGGATTGCTGAACGGATACTGCGGGTCCGCGAACGGGTTCGCCGGATTCGGAACCGGGTAGCTCCCATCGGGATTGGGCGCAGGCGGCAGGTCCGACTTCGCGACCAGCTCACGCAGGATCTCGTTCCAGCGCAGCACGCCACCGCCGCTCCAGTACGTAATGGCCGTCTTCTGCGCATCCGTCAGGCTCGCCTGTGCAGTCTTGATCGCCGCCAGCTCCGACATGTACCCAGCATCGCTGATCGGTGCCGGAGCGGTCACGGCAATCTGCGTCGGCCCGGTCAGCACAATCATCTTCCACGCGCCGGCGTTAGCGTCAGTGCTGGCCGGGGTCACTGCCGGGAGCATCTCGGACGACTTGATGTCCTTGCCGCAACTGGGGCTTATCAGCGCTACTGCGACGACCATCGCAGCAGGAATCACCCTGCGAAAGTATCCCTGTTTCAAGCTCATGGAGTAACTCGCCTCTCGAAGTGAAGGGTGTACATCAGCCCCGTGGTAAACGTGCTTGCCTGTCCCACGTTGCGGCCGTCGAAGGTGTTTGAGTACATGAACCAGTACTGCAGGTCCCTCGCCTTCGGAATCGGAATCTTTACCGTGGCGCCTGCCTTCGAGAAGTTCATTCGGTTGGAGACGAAGGGCATGTCCTGGCGGCGGATATCTCCTCCTCCGCGCGTCTGCTGCTGCGAAAAGTCGCCCGTGATCGTCATGTCGTTCTTCCGGTACCCAACGCTCACCCCGTAGTCGAACACGTTGGGCATCGCCACTTCATTGCTCAGGTAGAGCTGGCCGTTGGTGTAGTAGCTCGACCGGTCGAGCGTCACGTTATCCCGCAACGTGTAAGCGGTCGTGCCGTTGAGATACAGGCCCTGCTTCCCCAGAAAATTCAAGGTCACGCGACCCGACAGCCGCTTGCTGTGGGTGCCGAGCGAAAGCGGTTGCAGGTCCGGCGTGTAGTCGGTCATGGGAACACTCCCGGCCAGTACGGCGATGGCCCGCAGCGCGCCGAACTGCTTCACCGGGATACTGATCAGCCTGTACTTTGCCGCCAGCGTGAAGTCCTGAAACCCCTTCTGGCCGTGCAGCACGCCCTGGCTGGCATTGGTCCACACATACGGCACATTCGCCATAACGTTCAACCGGCTCGTCACGCCATAGTTAGCCGACATGGTGACTGCCTGCGTCGTGACCGTTCCGATGTTTCCGTTGACGCGCTGGAGCGTTCCCTCCCAGTAGCTGTCCCAGCTGTCATGCGTGTAGAGCGCGCCGGCGCATAGCGTCCTCTTCCCCAGCATGATGCCGTCATCGATGGTCTGCGCTCCCATCCGCCCCGCCACCGCTAGCCAACACAAAACCAGAAACAGCGACACGCGTCTCATAAGCCATCCCTCAAAAGTCATCTGGTCGCCTATCCGGTCCATCGCCGGCTCCAGGCCGGTTCTCGCCAGAAACCTCCGAAAGGACCCCACACCAGAGCGCAGACGCAGACGCAACGCACAGAAGGGCCTCTTTCGGAACGGGATCATCCTATGGTCAACTCATGCACCTGTCCTCTAGCCAGGGGATGACCCTCATCTCCACCCCTTTGATGGATTGCCCCGGTCCTCTCTGCGTGCCCATTCCTTCCTCCGCGCGCTTATCAGCCTCTATTACTTTGATCACCGTTACGCTGTCACTCCACCCGACCAAAAATCCGCGTTCCTCCGTGCAAGTCCGTAGTAGTCGCCCCACCCGGTTACAATCACCCAAGCATGATTGCCCACCTCCGCGGTCGCCTCCTCTCGAAAACCCCCAACCAGGCCCTCGTCGAGTGTGCCGGCGTAGGCTACGACGTCACCATCAGCGTCACCACCTTCACCACCCTTCCCAGCGAAGGCACCGAGGCCACCCTCCACATCCACACCCACGTCCGCGAAGACCAGATCGCCCTCTTCGGCTTCTCCGAGACCCAGGAGAAGCGCCTCTTCGAGAAGCTCCTCACCATCTCCGGCATCGGCCCCAAGCTGGCCATCACGGTCCTGAGCGGCATCTCCTCCGACCGCCTCGTCACCGCCATCCGCTCCGGCGACCACGCCACCCTCACCCGGATCCCCGGCATAGGCAAGAAGACCTCCGAGCGCGTCGTCCTCGAACTCAAGGACAAGCTCGACGACCTCGCCGTAGCCATCCCGACCTCCGCCGGGGGTATCCACCACGGCCCTGCCGGCGACGACGCCCTCTCCGCCCTCGTCAACCTCGGCTACCCCCGCCCCATCGCCCAGAAGGCCATCGAAACGGCCATCGCGAAGGATCCAGCGACCGCCGACGACTTCGAAATCCTCTTCCGAGCCGCCATGGCCGCCATCCGCTAGACCAAAAAATAGACCAAAAAATAGACCAAAAAATAAATATCGAAAAGATGCCGATTTTTCGGCTCCGAAAAGCGACCGTCAGCAGCCATCGTTTCACCGCAACGTATCCACGCTTCCCACGCAAAAAACCACGTTTTACGCACCGAATTTCGCAAAAATCCCCGTAAAAACCACAATCCACCACGCAGGAAAAAAGCGCGCAAAAATTGATGGCCCCGGAACCTTTTTAGGGTGCCGGGGCCTCCAGGTCTTGCAGACGGCCCGTAAGCCGAATTCTGTTCTAGACGATCATTCCTCTACGCGACGCATTACTGCGGCGCTTTAGCAACCTACCCGCAGGTTCTGGCTCCCCGAAGGGTCTCTCCGCCTGGGCGCATCGGGCCGATACGCTTCCTGCCGCCTGGAGAGAAGCGGCAGAATCCCTGCCTATTTGGTCTTGCTCCGTGTGGGGTTTACCCTGCCGCGCCCATTACTGAACGCGCGGTGCGCTCTTACCGCACCTTTTCACCCTTACCCCAGGCCGCGTACATGGATCGCTTGCGCGAGCCATCAGCTTTGAGGCGGTATGTTCTCTGTTGCACTTGCCGTCCGGATGGCTTGAACCATCCGTCCCGGACGTTATCCGGCACACTGCCCTGCGGAGTTCGGACTTTCCTCCCCCGCTCAACGTCTTGCGACCCGAGCGGCAGCGATCATCCAGCCGCCTGCAGAATCAAGTGTATCGCACCCGCCACCCACGTCCGGTGCGGCAGGCGAACAAAACCCCTCTCATTTGCGTATGAAATGGGACGGATACCCTCGCCTTGGACGGCGTGGACTGGTAGTCTCAAGCGGACTCCACGGAATGGTAAGCAATGGAATTCAAAGAAGCCATAAAGATCGCGCTCCAGTCCCTCTGGGCCAATAAGCTGCGGACGATTCTCACGCTGCTTGGCGTCGTCATCGGCGTCGCCAGCGTCATTGCCGTGGTGACGCTGGTCAACGGGGCGAATGTCTATGTCGCCAGCAAGGTGAACAAGTACGGCGCGGACGTCTTCACCATGAGCAAGCAGCCGCAGATCATCACCAGCTACGAGCAGTACCGCGCCTTCCAGAAGCGCAAGAACATCCTGCTGGACGACTACAGGTACGTCGCGGAGAACTGCAGGCACTGCGTGCAGTTCGGCGCGCAGCAGACGGCGACGGGCAAGATCGTCTCTGGAACGCAGTCGAGCACGGACACGATGATTCGCGGGCAGACGTGGGCGATGCCCGAGATGCAGAACCTGAACATCGTTCAGGGACGCAGCTTCACCCCAACCGACGACGAACACGCATCCCGGGTTGCTCTCGTGGGCTCCGATATCCAGGAGAACCTGCTGGGCGGCGATGATCCCATCGGCAAGGAGATCCGCGTCGACGGCGTCCCCTACACCATCATCGGCCTCGGAGAGAAGCAGGGAAAGACGCTGGGGCAGAGTCAGGACAATTGGGTCGCGGTTCCTCTGTCGGCCTACCAGAAGACCTACGGGACGGCGAAGTCGCTCACACTCTACGCCAAGGCTGGCGCGGGGGCTGCGGCGTTGGAGACGGCGAGTGACGAGGCGCGGCAGCTCTTGCGATCCCAGCGGCATGACTCGCCGGCGCAGCCCGACAGCTTCACCTTGGAGACGAGCGACACCTTCGTCGGCCTCTGGAAGAGCATCAGCTCGAGCTTCGAGGCGGTGGCCGTCGCCATCGCCGGCATCTCGCTGGTCGTAGGCGGCATCGTGATCATGAACATCATGCTGGTCAGCGTGACGGAGCGGACGCGCGAGATCGGCGTGCGCAAGGCTCTGGGGGCGAAGCGGCAGGACATCCTGATCCAGTTTCTCATCGAGTCGGCGACCATGGCGTTGCTCGGCGGTGCGATTGGTGTGATCGGCGGGATGGGCGTAGCGCAGGTCGTCACTGTCCTGCTGGGCTTCCCGTCGACGATTGCCGTGTGGAGCATCTTCGCCGGGCTGTTGGTGGCTACGAGTGTCGGGATATTTTTCGGGGTCTACCCTGCGCGCAAAGCCGCCCAGTTGGATCCCATTGTGGCACTGCGTGCGGATTACTAGGAGGGTGCGATGAATGTTGGCGATCAAAAAGAAGCGGTCAAGATGGCTCTGGATACGTTGCGTGCCAACAAGCTGCGCTCCGGCCTGACGATCCTCGGCATCGTGATCGGCGTCATGACGGTGATCACAATCTCCTCAGTGATCAACGGGCTCAACAGCAAGGTCTCCGGCATGGTGGAGGCCATGGGGACGAACGTTCTGTGGGTCTTTCGTTTCCCTGTGATCGGTGTCCGCCCGACGACGGAGATGCTGACGCGCAAGCAGCTGACCATGGAGGACGCGGAGGCGATGGCGCAGCTGCCGCACGTGGCGGGCGTCTCACCCTCGTTGCGCTACCAGAACTTCCAGTTCAATGCGGGCTCTGTGACGGCGAAGTACGGCACCCACAAGGTCGAGAGCGTATCGCTGGAGGGGGACACGACCTCGTCGAAGGATGTGTACGACTGGGACATCCACGAAGGCCGTTACTTCACCGAACAGGACCAGGAGCGGACGGCAAATGTAACCGTGCTTGGTCACGATACGGCGGCGGACCTGTTTGGCAACGAAAGCCCGATCGGCAAAGAGATACAGATTGAGGGGCTGACCTTCACGGTAGTAGGCACGCTGGAGAAGCAGAAGGCTGCGTTCGGCGGCGGCAAGAATCCCGAGGACAACTTCGCCTACTTCCCCATCACGACCTTCCACAAGCTGCACCCCGAGATACTCGACTACTGGATCAGCGTGAAGTTCGACGAACAGAAGAACAAGGCCGTCGTCATCGACGAGATCACCGACCTGCTGCGCCGCCGGCGGAAGGTGCTTAATGAGAAGGAGGACAACTTCGCGATCTTCGGCTCGGATTCGATCACGCGGCTGTGGAATCAGATCACGGGAAGCCTGTTTCTGCTGATGTTCGGCCTCTCCGCCGTTGGCCTGATGGTGGGCGGCGTGGGCGTGATGAACATCATGCTGGTGAGCGTGACCGAGCGGACGCGGGAGATTGGCGTGCGCAAGGCGATTGGCGCGACCAAGAAGATCATCATGATGCAGTTCACGCTGGAGGCGATTACGCTGTGTGCGCTGGGCGGCGTCATCGGCATCGTGCTGGGCAGCATTCTGGCGACGGGGCTGCAATATGTCTTGTCGTCGTCGGTCTCGGCGCTGTGGGTCATTGCGGCGTTCTTGTGCTCGTGCGGAATCGGGCTGATCTTCGGGATTTATCCGGCGTGGAAGGCGGCTAACCTGAACCCGATTGAAGCGTTGCGCTACGAATAGAGAGAGGCGCTGCACTGGGAATAAGGCAGGGAATAAGCGCTGAGCCGGTAGACTGCTTAAATGGCCACTGCGATTGAGGTGATCACTATCCTGTTGACCCTGGCGGGTTTGGCGTACCTGCTCCTGGCACTCTGGGGTGCGCGAGACTTCAACCACTATTGGCGGAGGCGCGGGCTGGATACGGGGTTTGCGCCGGATGTGACGATTCTGAAGCCGGTCAAGGGTGTGGACCAGCGGATGTATGTCGGTCTGGTGAGCCACTGCCGGCAGCAGTATGCGGGCAACTTCGAGATTGTATTTGGGGTGAGCAGCCTCGATGATCCGGCCGTGGACGAGATCGAGCGGCTCCAGGCAGAGTTTCCCGACTGCGCGATCCGGCTCGTGGAGTGCCGCGAGCGGCTTGGGACGAGCGGCAAGGTGAGCAACCTCGTCCAGATGCTGCGCGAGGCGCGGTATGACCATGTGTTGCTCAATGACAGCGATATCTGTGTCTCCCCGCAGTATCTGACGCGCGTGATGGCGTGCTTCGTGGATGGCGGGGTGGGGATGGTGACGGCTCCCTATATCGGACGAACAGCGGAGCGTGGCCCGGGGAGGACGGTGTGGTCTCGATTGGAGGCGCTGGGAATATCGACGGACTTTCTGCCGGGTGTGCTCACGGCACGGAAGCTGGAAGGCGGGATCCGGTTTGGTCTCGGGTCGACGCTGGCGATGAGTAAGACGGCGTTGGAGAAGGTTGGCGGCTTGGGGCCTCTGGTGGAGTACCTCGCCGATGACTACGAGATGGGCGTGCGCATCGTCGCCGCCGGCTACAAGGCGGAGTTGTGCTGGGAGGTGGTGGAGACGACAGTGCCCGCCTACGGCTTTCGCGGCTTCTGGGAGCATCAGCTACGGTGGGCGCGCTCGACGCGGGACT
>Ga0193743_1001883_pt1 | contig 15154 bp, 17 predicted proteins | sample L2c2metaG_FD_143038 | JGI IMG/M metagenome (GOLD analysis project Ga0193743, IMG submission 143038) | Soil microbial communities from a riparian zone of the East river system, Colorado, United States - L2c2 | ecosystem: Environmental > Terrestrial > Soil > Riparian zone | place: USA: East River...
TGTGTGGGACTACGGCGAGGGGATGGAGATGCTGCGGCATTTCTGGTCCGTCGCCGCGAAGATCGATCCGACCGCGCCCGACGAGCTTGACCGGTTCGCCGCCGTCTGCCGTCCGGATCGGCTGCGGACGCTGTGGACCCGCGCGGGGCTGACCGGCGTCAGCGTCGACGCCGTCTCGACGGCCACCGCGTTCACCGGGTTCGACGACTTCTGGACGCCGTTTCTCGGTGGGCAGGGGCCGGCGCCGGGGTTCGTCGCCCGGCTCGAGCCCGTCGACCGCAACCGCCTCCGTGATCTGCTGCGTTCCCGGCTGCCGGTGGCGCCGGACGGGTCGATCCGGCTCACCGCCCGCGCCTGGACGGTGCGCGGCACCGCCAACTGAAACTGCCAATCGGGGTCCGCGCGCCGGTTCGTGACTGGCCGCAAAATCCGGTCAAATGGGGGCACGGCATCCGACGATGCCGGGGCAGCGAACGGGGGCAGCGAACCATGAACGCGAATGGCGCGGCGAGTGAGATCCGCTGGGTTTACCGGCCACCGAGGAACCGCCGCTCACCCGATGCCGGTGCCCCGGTCTTCGGTGTCAGCGCCGCCGACGAGGAAGGCCGGGTCGACGTCATCCTCGCCGACGGCACGCGGGTCACGGCGGCACCCGGGGACCTGGTCGCGGAGCCGATGTAGCGAGTAACTTGCGCTCCTAAGTTAGCAAGCTAAGATGGGTCCGTGAAGAACCTCGGACTCGAACTGCACACCCTGATGTCCCGCCTGGAGCAGGCCGGCGACCGGATCATGCGGGCCGAACACGGCCTTTCCTACCGGCGGTTCATGGTCCTGGTCATGGTCGGCGAACTCGGCGCATCCACCCAGCGCGCGCTCGCCGACGGGCTCGGCGTGACCGAGCCCTCGGTGAGCCGGATGGTCGGCACCCTCGCCGACAGCGGATTGCTCAGCGTGCTGCCCGACCCCGCCGGCGGCAACCGGCGCCGGATCGCACTTACCGACGCCGGCCGCGACCTGGTCGCCCGGGCCGGCACCGACCTGGTCCAGCGGCTCACGAAGTTCGTCGAGTCGACCGGCGTGCCGTTCGAGACCTACTTCGCACACACCCAGCGGTTGAACGCCGTGCTGATCGATCCCACCGCCACCCCTTAGGACGTCGCCATGCCCACCGCACTCGCCCCCTCGACCGTCCACTCCGCCGACGGCACGCGGATCAACTACCTCACCACCGGCGCCGGCCCCAGCGTCCTGGTCGTGCCCGGCGCGCTCAACGACGCCGGCGACTACGCCGCGCTCGCCGACGCGCTCGCCGCCCACTTCACCGTGCACACAATCCAGCGGCGCGGACGCGGCGGCAGCGGCCCGCAGGGCGCCAACTACAGCATCGAGACCGAGTGCGCCGACCTCTCGGCGGTCCGCGCGGCCACCGATGCCCGATTCGTGTTCGGCCACAGCTTCGGCGGCCTGGTCGCGCTGGAAGCGGCGCGGCGGGACCCGGAGATCAAAAAGCTCGCGGTGTACGAGCCCGGCGTCAGCGTCCAAGGCCTGATCCCGATGGACTGGATCCCCGCCTATCGCCGGTTCCTGGAGCACGGCCGCCCGTTCGACGCCTTCGCCACGTTCGTCATCGGCACCGGTCCCGCGGCCGCGCGCCGCAATCCGCGCTGGCTCATGTCGGCGATCCTGCGCCTGGTGTTCCGCGGCGAGCGCCGGCAGAAGGTCTTCGAGTTGCTCGACGCCAACCTGCGCGAGCACCAGGAGGTTGGCCGGCTCGACGAAAGCTACCGCGACTATCGCGAGGTGTCCGCCGAGGTCCTGCTGCTGGCTGGCGGCAAGAGCAAGCTGCCCTACGTGACCGCGGCGGTCGATCGGCTCACCGAGGTCCTGCCGTCGGCGCGGGTGCACACCTTCCCCAAGCTCGACCACTTCGGCCCCGACCAGCGTGGTCCGGCCGAGGTGGCCGCGACGGTCACCACGTTCCTGCTGGGCTGACGCAGCGGCATCGATCTTCGCCGCTCCCTCACATCTCGTATTGCTCGGCGAGGTCCTTGCGCAACGCCTCGGCGTAGGGCGCCAGCTCGCGGACGACCGTCGCCCACTCCGCGTCGTCGACCGTGACCGACGCCGCGGTGTCCGGCAGGGTCGAGACGAACTGGTGCCGGCGCCCCGTGGAGGGGTGGCTGCTGAACAGCGACGCCTCGGTGCGGATGGTGAGCTGGCGTAGCCGGCTGATCGGCGGCCCGTCGTTGCGGGCGCGGTTCTGCGCGACGCGTTCCCGCCAGTCGCGCAACGCATAACCCTTGCGGGTCGCGCCGCTGATGACTCCGTGATAGAGCGGAAGCGACGAGATGGCGTCGAAGAGTCCGAGCGTCGCCGCCCGCCCGGCGACCCGCACCGCGAGCACGTCGGCCTGCTGCTCGGCGCGCCGGTCCTCGCGGGCGGCGACGACACTGATCGCCGCGTGCACCGCGAAGAACAGCCACGACAGCATGCCGGTGAGCAGCCGCCACAGCTCGTAGACGATCAGGTAGAGGCCGAGGAACCCGCGCTCGAAACCGGACACCCGGCTCGGCCGCAACGCGCTGGCGATGTGGCCGAACGTCACGCGCGCCGGCGAGGTCAGCATCCGCCGCCACGAGTCCCGGTTGGCGAAGTGGCCGAACTCGTGACCCAGCAGCGCGACGAACTCCGTCCGGTCGAGGGTCGCCACCAGCGGGATGCCGAGGAGCAGGATGCGGCGCTGCCGGATGCCGGCGACAGTGGTCCCGGCGTTCCAGGAGGCGATGTCGACGCCGACGAGGTCCGGGTGGGGCGCGTCGGCGGCCGTCGCGATGCGGCCGATCAGGGCGTGCAGCGCCGGCGCCAGGTCCGGACCGACCCGATAGTGTCCCTTGAGGACCTTTTTGACCCGGCCCAACCGTGGGCGCACGGCGTAGACGACGACGAGCAGCAGCAGGCCCAGTGCGACCGGCCCGGCGATCAGCAGCCAGCCGGCGGCGATCAGGGCCGCGGCGGGCACTGCCACGATCACCGCGGAAACCGCGACCAACGCGGCGAACGCCCGGCCCCGGCCCGAGCGGACCGGTGTGCCGGTGGCCAGCAGGCGGTCGGCCCGGAAGCCGGCCCGGTGGTCACGGGTGCGGATCGAGCGGTAGAACCAGGTCGCGTGCTCGATCGGGGCGAGCGCGTCGAGGTTCCACTCGCAGCGCTCGCACCACGGCGGCTGGTCCTCCTCGACGGCCAGCGGCACGGCACAGGTGGGGCAGGTATCGGTCACCGGCGAAGTCTGGCGGCCGGATGATCATGGGTCAATCAGCCGAAGCGCCGAGGAGTTCGTCGCTGTCGATGATGCGCAGGGTCCAGCCGAGGTCGGGGCGGAGCGCGTCGAAGAGGCCCTCGTCCAACGACCCGGTCCAGACGCCCCAGCCGTAGGCGGCGTCGTCGAGGCGGCGGGCGGCGAGCCACTGCAATGGGCCCAGCGGCGGGCGTTCCCGGCGCCACTCCAGCAGCGCCGGCACGACCGCGGCGACGGCGATGGCCGGGCGCAACCGGGGCACGCCGACGAACGCCGCCACGGCGAGCGGCCACCAGGCCCGGACCGCGGCGTCGGCGACCACCTCGCCGGCGCGCAGCGTGCCACCGCCGGCCAGGGTGATCGCGTCGTCCGCCGGGTCGGGCAGCACGCCGCGCAGGTCGCGGGCGAGCAGCCCGGTCGCGACGCCGGTGATCGCGGCGCCGAGCAGCGGTCGGCGCAGCGCCACCGCGGCCCACGCCGCCGCCGTCCACGGCGAGACGGCGAGCGGCCGGGCCGCGCCCGGATGGCGGCGGGCCAGCGGGGCGGCGGTCCGTCCGTAGTAGACGCGGCGGGCGACGAACTCGCGGAACGTGGTCCGGTGCTCGTGCGCGACCTCGCCGGCCGGCTCGTAGCGGACGTGCGCGCCGGCCGCGGTCAGCCGCCAGACGAAGTCGACGTCTTCGCCGCCGACCAGCCGGGTGTCGAAGCCCGCCCCGAACGCCGCGGCCCGCACCAGCAGCGCGGCGGTCGGCACGAACGGCACCCGCCCGCCGGGCACCACCCGGCCCGGCAGCGGGCCACGGTCCAATGGGGAGCGGGCCGACTCGTACGCGGCCAGCCAGCCCGGCTCCGGCGTGCCGTGTGCCACGATCCGCGGCGCGACGGCGGCGACCAGCGGGTCGGCGAAGTGGGGGAGAAGCGCGGCGAGCCAGCCGGGCCGGGGCACGCAGTCGGAGTCGACGAACGCGAGCACCTGGCCGGACGCCGCCGCGGCACCGTCGTTGCGGGCCGCCGCGGCCCGGCCGCAGACCGCCCGACGGACCAGAGTCGCGCCGGCCGCGGCGGCGACCTCGGCGTGCGCGCGCGGGTCGGCGGAGCCGTCGTCGACCACCACGATCTCGTGGACCGGGTCGGTGGCCTCGGCGTCGCGGATCGCCCGCAGCAGGCGGGCCAGCGGGCCGGGCCGGTCCTTCACCGGCACCACCACGCTCACCGAGGGCCGCACGGCGGCGGAAGGAGGCACCGGCTGGGCGAGCCCGGCGGCGACCAGCGCCCGGGCCAATGCGCCACCGTCATCATCGACCAGCGACCCGGCCTGCCAGGACTCCACAAGGGACAGATGGGCAAGAGACAGCCGGACGATCTGAAACGGTGCGCCACCCAACAGCACGCCGCCGTCCCGCGTCATCGTCCACGGATCCAGCCGCACCCCGAACCCGGCCGGCAGCGGCGCGGTCGTCACAGCCGGAAACCCTTGTCCAGCATGGCGAGCGAGGTCTGCAGCAGCTCCGCCAGGTCGGCGTCCTCGTGCCGCAGCCACTGCTCGTAGGCGGAAAGCGCGATGCCCAGCAGCGCCCACGCGATCGCGCTCGGCGCCGGGCTGTCGGCCGGCACGCCCAGCCGGTGGGCGGCGTACTCGGAGACCACGTCCCGCCAGGCCTGATAGCGCAGCGTCGAGTGGGCCTGCAGCGCCGGCACGTTGAGCAGCAGCCGCATCCGCTGCCGGTGCCAGGAGACCTCCTCCGGCGGCAGCCGGTTGAACTCCACCACCGCGTGCCGCAGCGCGTCCATCAGCGGCACGCCGTCGGGCGTCTCGTCGAGGTGGGCCCGCATGTGCTCCAACTGCTCGTCGAAGTCGCCCCAGGGCAGGTCGTTCTTCGACGGGAAATAGCGGAACAGCGTGCGCCGCCCGATGCCGGCGGCGGAGGCCACGTCGTCGACCGTGGTCTCCTCGAACCCGTGCTCGGCGAACAGACGCAGGGCGATGTGGCTCAGCTCGGCCCGCGACGTCGAGCGCCGCCGACCGAGGCGGGTTCCAACCGCCGCGTCGTCCAACGAACTCACAGGTTGCCGCCCTTCTCTTTCGGCACCCGGTGCCATAATATCGGCTCCAGTAACGGAGCCGACACCGGTAGGAAACAGTCGGGGTCCTCCGGCGACTCAAAGGAGCATGCCATGAGCGATGCATCGACTGTCGTAGACGACCGGGTCGACACCGAGGAAATCACCGACGTGGAGGCCCTCGTCGACGAAGACACTCTCGTTGAAGAGGTCTCCATCGACGGTATGTGCGGCGTTTACTGACGCCGTGGCCGGTATCGACCTGGACCGGCCCTGGCGCCTGCACCCGCAGGTCGCGGTCCGGCCCGAGCCGTTCGGGGCGCTGCTCTACCACTTCGGCACCCGACGGCTCTCCTTCCTGAAAGACCGCACGTTGCTCGACGTGGTCAACCGGCTCGACACCGAGCCCAGCGCCCGGGCGGCGTGCCTGGAAGCCGGCGTGGCGCCGGCCGACCTGCCGCGCTTCGGCCGCGCCCTGGCGACGCTCGCGCACGGCGACATGGTGATCGAGAGGACGTCGTCATGACTGTCCAGACGCAAGCCCGCCCGGGCCGCCTGGTCGACCTGTTCGAGCGTGGGCTCGACGCGCCGATCTGCTTGACCTGGGAGCTGACGTACGCCTGCAATCTGTCTTGCGTGCACTGCCTGTCGAGCTCCGGCCGGCGTGACCCGCGCGAGCTGACCACCGCGGAGTGCAAGGCCGTCATCGACGAGCTTGAGCGGATGCAGGTCTTCTACGTCAACATCGGCGGCGGCGAGCCGACCGTGCGCTCCGATTTCTGGGAGCTGGTCGACTACGCGACCGCGCACAAGGTGGGCGTGAAGTTCTCCACCAACGGCGTGAAGATCACCCCGGAGGTGGCCCGCCGGCTGGCCACGAGCGACTACGTCGACGTGCAGATTTCCCTCGACGGCGCGACCGAAGCGGTCAACGACGCGGTCCGTGGGCCGGGCTCGTTCGCCACCGCGACGCGGGCCATGGAAAACCTGCGCGACGCCGGCTTCACCGGCTTCAAGATCTCCGTCGTGGTCACCCGGGAGAACGCCGGCCAGCTCGACGCGTTCAAGGCCATCGCCGACGCTTACGGCGCACAGCTGCGGCTGACCCGCCTGCGCCCGTCCGGCCGGGGCGCCGATGTCTGGGACGAGCTGCACCCCACGGCCGCGCAGCAGCGGCAGCTCTACGACTGGCTGGTCGCCAACGGCGAGCAGGTGCTGACCGGCGACTCGTTCTTCCACCTGTCCGCCTACGGCGACAGCCTTCCTGGGCTCAACCTGTGTGGCGCGGGCCGGGTGGTCTGCCTGATCGACCCGGTCGGCGAGGTCTACGCCTGCCCGTTCGCCATCCACGAGAACTTCCTCGCCGGCAACGTCCGCTCGCCCGGCGGGTTCACCTCGGTATGGCGCGAGTCCGAGCTGTTCGCCGACCTGCGCCACCCGCAGACCGGCGGCGCCTGCACCAAGTGCCAGCACTTCGACTCGTGCCGGGGCGGCTGCATGGCGGCCAAATTCTTCACCGGCCTGCCGCTCGACGGCCCCGACCCGGAGTGCGTGCAGGGCTACGGCGCCGACGCGCTGCTGGCCCGCGGCGAGGTCCGCCCGCCCAAGCCGGCCGTCGACCACTCCCATCGCAAGACCCGCGCCGTGCCGGTCTCGATCGGCCTGTCCCCGCCGACCCACGCGCCGGTGAGCGCCTGCGAGGAGAGCCCACTGGCGGGGTTCCGGCCCTGATGGCCACGCACCACCTGACCGACCCGGTCGACCTCGCCGGGCGGCGCGCCCCCTCCCGCGTCCTTTTCGGTCCACATGAGACAAACCTGGGTCGGCGGCGGGCGATCAGCGACCGGCACGCCGCCTACTACGCCGCGCGGGCGGCCGGCGGCGCCGGGATCGTCGTGACCGAGACGGCGTCGGTCACCGCCGACGACTGGCCCTACGAGCGGGCGCCGCTGGCCGCCGACTGTGAGCCCGGCTGGGCCGCCGTCGTGGCCGCCTGCCGGCCGCATGGCGCGCTGGTGCTCGCCGGGCTCGGGCACGCCGGGGGTCAGGGCTCGACGGCCTACTCGCAGCAGCCGCTCTGGGCGCCGTCCCGGGTCGCCGACGCGGCCACCCGCGAGCTGCCGGCCGAGCTCGAACAGCCCGAGATCGACGCGATCGTGGCCGGCTTCGCCGCCGGCGCGGCCGCCGCGGTCCGGGCCGGCGCCGACGGTGTCGAGCTCGACGCCGGTGTCTACGCGCTGCTTCGCCAGTTCCAGTCCGGCCTGACCAACCAGCGCGGCGACCGCTACGGCACCGACCGGCTCGCGTTCACCCGCGAGGTGATCGCGGCGGTCCGCGCCGAGATCGGCCCGGAGCGGGTGCTCGCGCTGCGCCTGTCCTGCGACGAACGGGCGCCCTGGGCCGGGATCACCCCCGACCAGGCGGCCGAACAGGTGGCCGCGCTCGCCGGCGACCTCGACCTGCTGGTCGTGGTGACCGCCGGTCCCTACGCGACCAGCGCCTACCGCCCCGACTTCCACACCGCGCCGCAGTTCAACCGCGAGCTGACCGCGCGGATGCGCGAAGCCGCCGCCGGCATCCCGGTGGTGCTGCAGGGCAGCGTGGTCGACCCGGCGGCGGCGCAGCGCGCGCTCGACGCGGGCGTCGCCGACCTGGTCGAGATGACCCGCGCGCAGATCGCCGAGCCCCGGCTAGTCGCGCTGGTCCGCGCCGGCACGCCGGAGCGGGCCCGCCCATGCATCCTCTGCAACCAGGTGTGCCAGGTCCGCGACAACCGCAACCCGCTCGTGAGCTGCGTCGGCGAGCCGGCCAGCGGACACGAGACCGAGGACGCCCCGGTCGAGGGCACCGACGGCGAGGCGCACGACGTGCTGGTCGTCGGCGGAGGCCCGGCCGGGCTGGAAGCCGCCCGCGTGCTGGCCCTGCGCGGCCACCGGGTCGAGATCGCCGAGCGCACCGCGCGGCTCGGTGGGGCGGCCCGCGACGCCGCGGTCGGCCCGGGCCGGGACCGGATGGCCCTGCTCACCGACTGGCTCGAGGCCGAGTGCCGCCGGCTCGGCGTCGTGGTCCGCACCGGAGTCACCACGACCCCCGACGACCGCGAGGTCATCCTGGCCACCGGCTCCCGGCGCCGCCCCCCGCTGTTCCCCGAGGCGCTCGACGCGCGCGCGGTGTTGACCGGCGGGCTCGACGCGCTTCCCGCCGGCGAGATCGTGGTCGACGACCCGGTCGGCGGCCCGATCGGCGTCGCGGTCGCGGAATGGCTCGCCGCCGGCGGCCGCTCGGTCCGACTGGTCACCCCCGATCCGGTGGCCGGCACCCAGCTCTCCCGCACCGGCGACCTGGCCCCGGCCAACACCCGGCTGCAGCAGGCCGGCGTCCACCGCGAGCTGCGCTCCCGGCTGCGCGCGGTGGTGCGCGGGCAGGCGACGCTGGAAGACGTCTGGACCGGTGCGCAGCGGGAGATCCGGTGCGACGTGCTCGTCGACTGTGGACCCCGGCTGCCCGAGGAGTCCCTCTATCTCGCCCGTCCCGGCACGCCGCGTGCCGGTGACGCGGTGGCACCACGAACCCTCTACGAGGCCGTGCTCGAAGGGCGCCGGCGCGCCCTCGAGGTCGCGGCCGGCAAGGCTCGCCCCCAGAAGGTGGCGCTGAGAAACCTATAGACAGCAAAGGGGGACACGCGATGGGGCGTGTTCAACACAAGGTGGCGTTCATCACCGGCGCCGCCCGCGGCCAGGGCCGCAGTCACGCGGTCCGGCTGGCCCAGGAGGGCGCCGACATCATCGCCGTCGACATCTGCGGGCCCATACCCGGCCTGCAGTATCCGGCGGCGACCCCGGAGGACCTCGCGCAGACCGTCAAGGAGGTCGAGGCACTCGACCGGCGGATCATCGCCGCCAAGGTCGACGTCCGCGACCGGGACGCGATGAAGCAGGCGATCGACGCCGGCGTGGCCGAGCTCGGCCACCTCGACATCGTCGTCGCCAACGCCGGCATCTGCATCGGCGGCGAGCTCGCCGACATCACGCCCGAGGTCTGGAACGAGACCATCGGGATCAACCTGACCGGTGTCTGGAACACCGTGCAGCTCACCGCGCCGCACCTGATCGCGGCCGGCGGCGGCTCGATGATCCTGACCAGCTCGGCGGCCGGCCTCAAGGGCCTGCCGTTCCTGTCTCCTTATGTGGCCGCCAAGCACGGCGTGGTCGGCATCATGCGGGCCGCGGCTTCCGAGCTGGCCGAATACAACATCCGCGTCAACACCGTGCACCCGACCGGTGTCGACACCCCGATGGGAGCGGGCGACCTCAACAACGCGCTCGGCGCGGGCATCCAGAACCACCCGCGCATCGCGCCCATGTTCTCCAACCTGCTGCCGGTCGAGATCACTGCGCCGGTCGACATCTCCAACGCGGTGCTCTTCCTCGCCTCCGACGAGGCGCGCTACGTCACCTCGCTGGCGATGACGGTCGACGCCGGCAACACCCGGTTCTGATCCATCCCCCCAAATGAAGGGAGGCACGCGATGGGGCGTGTCGAAGGAAAGGTGGCATTCATCACCGGTGCGGCCCGAGGGCAAGGCCGCAGTCACGCGCTGCGCCTCGCCGAGGAAGGCGCCGACATCATCGCCGTGGACCTGTGTGGGCAGGTCGACAGCGTCCCCTATCCGATGTCCACACCGGACGACCTGGCCGAGACGGTGAAGGCGGTCGAAGCCCTCGACCGGCGGATCGTCGCCATGCAGGCGGACGTGCGCGACTACGCCGCGCTCAAGCGGGCGGTCGACGAAGGGGTGGCGCAGCTCGGCCGCCTCGACATCGTCTCCGCGAACGCGGGCATCAGCTCGGTCGGCCGGGCCGACGAGCTGTCCGAGCAGACCTGGCGCGACATGATCGACACCAACCTCACCGGCGTCTGGCACACGGCCAAGGCGGCGATCCCCGCGCTGAAGTCCGGCGGTGCCGGTGGCTCGATGGTGCTCACCAGCTCGGCGGCCGGACTGATGGCGATGGAGAACATCGGCCACTACGTCTCCGCGAAACACGGCGTGATCGGGCTGATGCGCACCCTGGCCCTGGAGCTGGCACCCCACTCCATCCGGGTCAACGCGATCTGCCCGACCACCGTCGACACCCCGATGATCCAGAACGACGCGACGTACCGGCTCTTCCGGCCCGACCTCGACAACCCTACGGTCGACGACGCCGCCGAATCCTTCCTCACCCTCAATGCGCTGCCGATCCGCTGGGTCGAGGCGCGTGACATCAGCAATGCCCTCCTCTTCCTGGCGTCCGACGAAGCGCGCTACATCACCGGTGTGGCCCTTCCCGTCGACGCCGGCACCCTTATCAAGTAACGGAGGTTCCCCTCATGGGACTACTCGACGGAAAGGTCGCCTTCATCACGGGCGCCGCGCGTGGCCAGGGCCGTAGCCACGCGGTGCGGCTCGCCCAGGAAGGCGCCGAAATCATCGCGATCGACATCTGCGCACAGATCGACAGCGTCGCCTACCCGATGGCCACCCCCGACGACCTGGCCGAGACGGTGAAGGAGGTCGAGGCCCTCGACCGCCGGATCTTCGCCCAGCAGGCCGACGTACGCGACTTCGCGGCCGTCAAGGCCGCCCTCGCGGCCGGCGTGGCCGAGGTCGGCGCGGTCGACATCGTGCTGGCCAACGCCGGCATCGCCCCGATGGGCCTGGAAGAGGACCCGCGGGCCTGGCAGGACGTCGTCGACGTCAACATGACCGGCGTCTACCACACGGTCGAGGCGGCGATCCCGGCGCTGAAGGAGCGCAACCAGGGCGGCGCGATCGTGCTGACCAGCTCGACCGCCGGCAACAACGGCATCGGCGGCGCGACCGGCGGCGGCCTCGGCTACACCGCCTCCAAGCACGGCGTGGTCGGCCTGATGCGGTCGTACGCTAACACGCTCGCTCCGTGGAACATCCGGGTCAACACGGTGCACCCGACCGGCGTCAACACCCCGATGGTCGTCAACGACATCATGCAGGCGTTCCTGGAGAGCGACCCGCAGATGGGCCAGGCGATGGCCAACGCGCTGCCGGTCGGCATGGTCGAGCCGGTCGACATCTCCAACGCGATCCTGTTCCTGGTCTCCGACCTGGGCCGCTACGTCACCGGCGTGCAGTTGCCGGTCGACGCCGGCTTCAGCAACAAGAAGTGAGGTGACCATGGGACGGGTATCGAACAAGGTCGCCTTCGTCACCGGGGCGGCCCGCGGTCAGGGGCGCAGCCACGCGCTGCGCCTCGCCGAGGAGGGCGCCGACATCATCGCGATCGACCTCGCCGAGGAGATCGATACGGTCAAGCCGCTTTACCCCGGCGCGACCGAGGCCGACCTCGCCGAGACGGTCAAGATGATCGAGGCGCTCGACCGGCGGGTGATCGCCACCAAGGCCGATGTACGCGACTACGCCGCGGTCAAGGCCGCCGTCGACGACGGGATCGCCCAGCTCGGGCGGCTCGACATCGTGGTGGCCAACGCGGGCATCTTCGTCTTCGGCGACAAGACCGAAGACGTCACCGAGCAGCAGTGGGCCGACGTGATCGACATCAACCTGACCGGTGTCTGGCACACCGCGAAGGCGGCGATCCCGGTGATGGCCGACGGCGGCTCGATCGTCATCACCAGCTCGACGGCCGGCATCAAGGGGACGCCGAACGTGGCGCCCTACACGGCGAGTAAGCACGCCGTGGTCGGGCTGATGAAGACGCTCGCGCTGGAGCTCGCGCCGCGCTCGATCCGGGTCAACAGCGTGCACCCCACCGGGGTCGCGACCGACATGATCCTCAACGAGGCGACGTTCAAGCTGTTCCTGCCGGACGTCGAGCACCCGACCCGGGAGCAGGCGGCGGAGGTCTTCGCGACCACCAACGCGCTGCCGGTGCCCTGGGTCGAGCCGCGCGACATCAGCAACGCCGTGCTCTGGCTCTCGTCCGACGAGGCGCGCTACGTGACCGGCGTGATGCTGCCGGTCGATGCCGGCTACACCATCAAGTAGAAGGACTGCCATGACCGACATGACCGCCGGTGCGCTCACCGCGACCCGTGACCGCGTGGCGGCACGTCTGGTGGGCCGGGAGCGCGAGCTCGACCTCGTGCTCTCGGCCGTGGCCGCCGGGCGCGACATCGTCCTGGAAGGACCGCCCGGCACCAGCAAGACCACCATCCTGCGGGCGATCACTGCCGAGTGGGGCATCCCGCTGCTGTTCGTCGAGGGCAACGCCGACCTGACACCGGCGAAGCTGGTCGGCCACCACAACCCGGCGCGGGTCCTGCGCGAGGACTACAGCGCCGACAACTTCGTCGCCGGGCCGCTGGTCGAGGCGATGAGCGAGGGCGGCTTCCTCTACATCGAGGAGTTCAACCGGGCGCCCGAGGACACCCTCAACACATTGCTCACCGCGATGGCCGACCGGTCGATCGCGGTGCCCCGGGTCGGCATCATCGAGGCCAAGCCGACCTTCCGGGTGGTCGCCTCGATGAACCCCTACGACAACGTGGGCACCACCCGGCTGTCGACCAGCGTGCACGACCGGCTCAACCGGCTGTCCATCGCCTACCAGGACGCGGCGGCCGAGGCGGCGGTGGTCGAGCTGCGCACCGGCGTGACAGGCAAGCGGGCCACCGACGCGGTCGCCGTGACCCGGGCCACCCGGGCGCACCCCGACGTGCGGCAGGGCAGCAGCGTGCGCGGCGCCATCGACCTGGTGCTGATAGCCCGCGAGCTGGGCCAGCTCCGCGGCGTGTCCACACCGGACGATAGCGGCTACCCCGAGCTGGTCTACGACGCGATGATCGTCGCGCTGTCCGGCCGGATCCACCTCGACGAGGCGGCGGAGACCACCCCGGAGCGGGTGCTGCGACAGATCTGGGAGGACCACTTCGTGCTCGGTCCGGCGACGGCCGGCCCTGGTTGAAGAGAAGTGCCCGCCGACGGGCCGCTGCGGCGGCGCGCCGAGCGGAGCCGCCCGCTGACCCGCAAACCCAAGCAGTTGGAGGAGGAACCCACGTTGTACGAGCCGTCGAGCGGCCCCGGGGGTGGCGTGGTGCTGCACGCCGACCCGACCGGTCGGCGGCGCGGGCCCGCCCCGGCCCGCCCCGGTAGCGCCGCGCCCGGCGTCACCGACGAGCGCGGCACGGTCGTACCCCTGGTGCTGGCGAAAGCCACCGCGGACCCGGCGGTGCGGGCCCGGGCCCGGCAGATCGCGGCGCGCCTCGCCGTGCGCCGGCCCCGGCACGACGTCACCGCCCGGCGCGGTGCCGGCGAGCTGACCAGCCTGCCCTACCGCGGCGGCTCCGACGACGTCGACCTCGACCGCACGCTGGAGGTGCTCGCCGAGCGGCCGGTGCCCGACGACACCGACATCATCGTGCGCGACCGGGTGCGTACCCGCCGCTCGGTGGTCCTGGCCGTCGACGTGTCCGGCTCGATGCGCGGCGAGCGGGTGCGCACCGCGGCCGCGACCGTCGGCGCGCTGGCGGCCGAGCTGTCCCGCGACGACCTGGCCGTGCTGGCGTTCTGGTCGGATGCCACCGTGCTGCTGCACCTCGGCCAGCCGGCCCGCCCGCTCGACCTGGTCGACCTGTTGCTCCAACTGCCCGCGCGGGGACTGACCAATGTCGCCTTCCCGCTGGAGGTCGCGGCCCGCGAGCTGGCCCGGGTGCCGGCCCGCGACGCCCGGGTCGTGCTGCTCTCCGACTGCGTGCACAACGCCGGCCCCGACCCGCGCCCGCTGGCCGCCCGGCTCAGCCGGCTCGACGTGCTGCTCGACGTCACCGGCGAGAACGACCCGGACCTGGCGCGCGAGCTGAGCCGGGCCGGTCGCGGCCGGCTGTTCCGCATCCGCGACCATCGTGACGTCGCACCCGCCCTGAGCCAGGCGTTCACCGCCTGAAACCCCTGGAGGAAAACCATGTCCGTCATCGTTGTCGCCACCCTCTGGCCCGTCCCCGAGCGGCGCGCCGAGGTGCTCGACATCCTGCGCGAGGCCATTCCCGAGGTGCACGCCGAAGACGGCTGCGAGCTGTATGCCCTGAACGAGAACGACGACCGGCTGGTCTACGTCGAGCAGTGGGCCTCGGCCGCAGCGCTCGACGCGCACAGCAAGGGCGAGGCACTGGCGAAGGTGAACCCGAAGCTGGACGGGCTGCTCGGCCGGGCCACTGACGTGCAGATCCTGCGGCCCGTGCCGGCCGGCGACCCGGTGAAGGGCGTCGTGCGGGCATGAGTTCCACTGGCCGCTATCGCCGGCTGTTCACCCCGCTGCGGATCGGGCCGTTGACGGTCCGCAACCGGGTGGTGTTCTCGGCGCACCTGACCAACTACGCCGAGGACGGACGGCCGAGCGAGCAGCACGCCGCGTACTACGCGGCGCGGGCGGCCGGTGGCGCGGGACTGATCATCACCGAGGAACACTCCACCCATCCGACCGACTGGCCCTACGAGAAGCTGATCCACGGGTTCCACCCTGACGTCGTGCCCGGCTATCGGCGGATCACCGAGGCCGTGCACGCGTACGACGTGCCGATCCTGGCCCAGATCAACCACAACGGCGGCCAGGCGTCCGGGATGTATTCGCGGCTGCCGGTGCTCGCGCCCAGCGCGATCCCGGACCCGCTGTTCCGCGAGGTGCCCAAGGCGGTCGAACAGGCCGAGATCGACGAGATCGTCGCCGGGTACGGGCTGGTCGCCACCCACTGCATGCAGGGCGGCTTCGACGGTGTCGAGCTGCAGTGCTCGCACTCGTCGATCGTGCGGGGCTTCCTCTC
>Ga0193743_1001886_pt1 | contig 15132 bp, 15 predicted proteins | sample L2c2metaG_FD_143038 | JGI IMG/M metagenome (GOLD analysis project Ga0193743, IMG submission 143038) | Soil microbial communities from a riparian zone of the East river system, Colorado, United States - L2c2 | ecosystem: Environmental > Terrestrial > Soil > Riparian zone | place: USA: East River...
AACATGCTTTTACCATATGTTTTACATGTGTTTGCCTTGAGGACAACACATGGACATTAGTATATAAACTATAGCTAGAATACTTGTATTCTTTAGCTTGTCTTTAACCATGTAACTTGTTAATAACGATACTGCTTGATTGGCTTATCCATTCTCAAACCTGTGGATACTGGACGTCTTCCAGTTGATATTCATGGGCTCAGCTAGCTCCTTGGACATATGCTTGGGCATTATCAGATACTGACTGGCTCCGGTCACGGCTGTAAAGCCTGAATCGGTCGAAGTCGTAACAGAACTTTGGCATCGCTACACTGATAAAGAGGGTGACATATAGATAAAGATGCCACATAACTAGTTGTTGGGCTGCTTGGAAAGCAGGCTCATCATCTTCATACATGATGAAAGTTTGATAGCAAGATTATCAATGGAAGCTTGACAATAAGTAATTGAAGCTCTGCCTCATGTCGGGACACCAGCAATGCCATTTGAACATGTCTCAACTACCGAAATTGCATCCGTAGCACGCATCTAAACTAGCTCTAAAGTCTGAGATTATGTTTAAATTTCACATGTGTAAAATTGTGTGGCGATGCGCTGTGTATCATAATATCAATTGAGTATTGGGAATCTTGTCGGTTTACATTGGTCTATTTTCGGATCAGATTGCGGGAATCGGCGATAACCCGATATATTTTCGGTTTTAGCCGAAAAGACAAAAATTTTGCGCTTTTGAAAAACATACGATGCTGCGATTGCTGACAAGGCCTCTCATCAAGTCGCCCATCTCCACCTCCTTTCGTCTACCATATAGAAAAATGGCAACTGCCAGTACCCCAGATTTTGTATGGTTCAAAACACCACCCTACAGATTTCTCACTAATTTCAACAATAGAACAAGGTTTTGTACCAACCTTTGGCAGAAATTGATCCCGAAGTCAAGAATATCATTGACAAGGAGACATGGAGGCAGTTTACGGGCTTGGAACTCATTGCGTCAGAGGTTGAAACACCTTTTCTCCAATTTTCGTTGGAGCCTCTAACCCACACACCTCGTAGAATTTGACCAGTCAGGCCACCATGGAGGCCAATGGCTCCATCTTGACCAACAAGTACTCAGAGGGTCTCCCCAATGCTCGTTACTATGGTGGTAATGAATACATTGACGAACTTGAAATCCTATGCCGTCATCGTGCACTCAAGGCCTTCAACCTCGACTCCGCTAAGTGGGGTGTCAACGTCCAGCCATACTCTGGTAGCGTGGGTGACTTTTCGTCTACCTTTTCCTTTGCTCTTTTAACACTCGGTCTATTTGTTTTTTATAGACAGCCAAGTACGTTCCGATATTACTTAATCTTGCTCTCCGATTCACTGCTCTCAAGCTTTGCAGCTCTTACCGCTTTGATTCAACCCAACGACCGTCTCATGGGTCTCGGACTTCCAGATGGTGGCCATCTTACCCATGGATACTATGTCGGTCGCCAAACCTCTTTCTCTTGGCTCTTATAGCTTACTATTCCATACGATCCATTCTGATAGACCGCCAAGAAGAAAATGACCGCATCTTCAATCTATTTCCAGTCCCTTCCTTACACCATCACCCCTGAAACCAACCTTATTGACTATGCCGGACTTTCTGCCCAAGCAAAGATCTTTAAACCTCGTCTTATCATCTGCGGAGCCTCGGCCTACCCCCGTGATTGGGACTATGCCGAATTGAAGAAAATCACAACGAAGGAAGGTGCCTGGCTCATGGCAGATATTGCCCATACCAGTGGTCTCATCGCTGCTCAGGAGCTCAACAATCCTTTCGAATACTGTGACGTCGTTACCACCACTACGTATGTTTTTGTTAACTGACGACATCTTGGGGAGCATCGGTGCATTTAACACAATTTTGACAGTCACAAGACTCTTCGTGGTCCCCGTGCCGGCCTCATCTTCTTCAGGAAAGACCTCGAGAACGCACCTGATCTTGAGAAGCGCGTTAATGATGCTGTCTTCCCTGCCTGCCAAGGTGGCCCTCACAACAATGTCTGTCTACTGCTATCAGATATAGAATAGTAACTTACCAATGTTACTTTTAGACCATCGCTGCCATCGCCACCTCTCTTCTCCAGGTCTCCAAACCAGAATTCAAAGCATATGCCAAACAAGTAATTGCTAATGCCCGTGCTCTTGCTGAATCTCTGGTTGGCCATGGTTACAGGCTGCAAACTGGTGGTAGCGATAACCACCTAGTTCTTTGGGATCTACGACCCATCGGCTTGACTGGTAGCAAGGTTGAGAAGGTTTGCGATCTTATGGGTATCACCATCAACAGTATGTGTTCATTCCTACGACTCCGTTTCCCAGCTTAATTCCCCTTCCCCCCACTCTCTTTAGAGAATGCTGTTTCTGGTGATGCTTCTGCTCAAGTACCCGGTGGTATCCGTCTCGGCACATCTGCTCTGACTTCGCGCAACATGCGAGAAGCTGATATCAAAATCGTCGCTGATTTCCTCCACCGTGCTGTGCAACTCTCTCTCCTCCTCCAAAAGGAAGCTGGTTCCAAGCTTCTAAAAGACTTTGTCCGTGTCGCCACTGTGCCTCACGAAGGCAAGGTAGGCTACGCCCAAGTGAGGCAACTGCGTTCGGATGTAATCGCCTTCGCTAGCAAGTGGCCTCTGCCTGGTATCGATGTGTCGACCCTACAAAAGCCTTCTGGCTTGCATTACGAGTAAACAACAGATTTGCTCGATTCAGATGAAGTTAAGCTGGAAGGTCCTTGAGAAGATTTTCAGGGTTTCAAAAGAAGATTCAACGGTCACTTTCAATTGGATATGTTATATAGACAAAATGGACATTCAACATCGTCCGCATCATCGCTGCTGTATTTCTAGCTCTAAGTTATCTTACTACGCCACACTTGCGTAATGTACATATTCACCCTAGTCCATTTTTACCATCGACAGACTTCGTTAGCTATGCATGGGCTTACACGTAAATCGGGACAGGGACTGTCCTTGCTTGAACGACATCATCTACTAACTTCCACAACATGAAACTTACAGCTAGAAACGTTCAGGTCGTCCTTGGTGTCTATCCTGAAAGACTGTACGATGTCCTTCCACAAGTATTCGAACAACTAGTCGATCCCGATATTGATAAGATGGCACTTCACAACTATGCCGTAAGCAAAATGGTTTTTTTGTCTTTGACAACCCGAAGCTTGTTATTGAGAAGTTGACATCTCCTACAGGTGGCGATCAAAGATAGATTCGCCAATGACGAGCGCCCAGACGGCCAGATGGGTTTCGACTCGTTTGGGGAAGCTGCTTTTGAATCGGGGATAGTGAAGACTATGCTCAAGGTCACACAAGACAAGCGAACAGATATTGGACCAGCTTTGGCCTCTTATAATGCCCTGGAGTCTATGTGGCATTTGATGAGAACTGGAAATGTTGAAGAGAGATGTGCTTTGTTGCAGGAGTTGCTTGCTCACAATGCCTTGGAAATAAGCTTCGAAGTAGGTTTTTTTGTTTCAAATATTAATTTCGGTCGGTACACTAAAGCCATTTTAGAAAGCTTTGAGTCATCCATTGGCGATACATCGTCATTTAGGCGTCAATCTCCTCCGATGCCTCGCTTCAGAAAGCTTTCTTGGCGAATATTTATCAAGCAGGCAAGCTTCGGGGGTCATGACGAAAATGTGCGAATTTATTTTGGGAGGGCCCGACTTCTTCGTGGAACAGTTTGGAGATGATGATCTGACCTGGCAAAGTTGCATGTGCTTCGGGAGACATGGAGTGAAGTTCTTTTTATTAACTTATCAGTGTCTTTTCTGAAGTGACTTTTGTATAGACGCCCAAAGAAAAGGCAGCTAAATACGCTCTGCGATACTATGCCATGGCACAAGAAAGTGCTGCTTGGGTCGTACATGGCCTCCTTTGTCGATCTCCTCCCCCAAGCCAACAGTTCTGCTATGATATTCTGAAAAACAATCCAGAAATTATCGACTTGCTTTTTAAATGTGCTGCCTTCGTTCGTCCTGCGTGGTATCCAGAATCCCAAGTTGATTCAATCGCCTCTGAATCAATAGCTATGCTCTTCCGTGTCTCGCCCCATATCATTCCTGGCGTCATCGTCAAAGTAGAGGATAGCATTCAGACAATGGCGGATAGTGACTGGAATGCATTAGTAGATTCTTTGAAGATTCTCACTTCGCGCCCCAACTGGGTAGACATGCCGCTCAATGTCTGGAAGATGATTGACAAGGAAAGATGGCAGGACCTCAGACTGTATGTATCAAATTTTCGGTCAATCATCGACTGTAGTCTGAATTTATTTGTAGCATGATCAAACAAGTGACGTCGCGATATTTCGCACAAACCCAGCTTGACGAGGAATCCTTCTTGGCTATCTTTGAATATCGTGGTCCGTCCCACGGCCTTGTCCTTTATGTCAGTATGCGTAAATCTGAAACTGAAGTACAGCGTCATGTCGTATCTCAATGCAAAGACTTGTCGCCACGCTAACGTATGCTGCCAACGAGTGCAACATCTCGGACAGCGACCTCATATCTTTACTTCGCATTGGGAATGATGCATCGCAACCTGTCAAGACCATGCTTGTGTCGGAGACTGACCGATACAAATACATCGAGCGTAGCTTTGAACTCTTTCGCTCTCCCTTGTACACGGTCTTCACACAGGTCAAGGTGGAACCTTCTCTACAAATCGCTGATGAACCTGTTATTGGTCCAACTGTTCTTGCTCGCCTCCTTACTGTCCTTGCTGAACGAGACATTCTACAAACGGTCTCCAAAATGACGAAATTGTCCGTTGAATGCCCTGACTCCAAACAAATTACCTCCCCAGATGCGATCCATCGGTTCCTCATCCTCGCCGCCAAACGCGTGACGGCACGTCGAGAACAAGGTCATAAGCGTATTCGCAAGGATAACGAAATGGACTATGCCTGTCTTGCTTATGTTAGTGCAGCTGAACTAGCAGTAGCTTTGATTGCGTTTGATAAGGCGACAGCAAGGAAATATGCCGCCAATGTTACCGGTATACGTAGGGAGCTGGTACTTTGCCTCGGGAATGCAGCTGAGATGGCGCTTGGAATGCATCAGTACCGTCGAGCGCTAGCTTATGCTACTGGGGCAGTCCAATCTGCGGAGTCTTTATCGAAGACGGGAGCAGATGCTGTTGATGACGTTATCAAGGCAAAGAATACTCGGCGAGTTGACCGTGCGCGTTTTGCCCTTTCCCTATCGACGTGACCGTATAGATTGAAGTATACAAGATATGTGCTCATCTGAAATCCCTTCTAGCCCTAGGTCTTAGGCTAGTCTTGAGCTTGAACCGTCAAGTTGCAATTCGAAACTCTTGCCTCCATGATTCTAAGTAGCCATATCTGCGCACCATAAATAGTGATATGAATGGAACATTTTGAAGGGTGTCCTCAGGCCTCAGACCTCATGGAGGTTCGAGAGGGGGTTGAATTTTATATACTGTAAATGACGAGGCAGATGAGATTATAAGCTCAAACTTTATCTTATCTTATCTGTGGCCTACTTTTGGTGACGGCGTTCAGTCCAAGCCCGCTTTTCAAATGGTTCTACCCCCAACCATCCGCCAGCTCCTCGGTTTTTCTCTTACTTCAAATTTACCGAAATCAACAACAACCATATCTGGTTGGATAAAATCTATACGAAAGCAGAAAAATATCTCGTTTGCCGTCATCACAGATGGGAGTTGTACTAAAGGTTTGCAGGCAGTACTGCTGAAGGGGAACTCCAAGGATGGTGAGGACCTGTTGAAAAGGTATTTAATTTTTTTCGATAGGATTATTCATGTTTTTTTGTATCCAAGATCGGATGGTTGACTTACGCCTTTTTGTTTCCGAGGTTGACAAACGGGGCTGCTGTACGACTTACAGGCCGTCTTGTCCCTTCGCCTGGTAAAGAACAGTCCTGTGAGCTTCTTGTTGATCAGAGCGATGTTGGGGAAGTAGTCGTACTAGGAGAATGTGATCCAGAGGCAAGTCTGAGGTTTAAATTCTTCTCAAGCATTGATTCGATTAACACAAGTTGTGTTTGCTCGGAATAGACATACCCTATTCAAAAGAAAACGCTTACTTCGGAATATCTACGCGACCATGTACACCTGCGTACACGTACGCATGAAATTTCCGCTATGGTTAGACTACGAAGCCTTCTGACGCGTGAAATTGGCTCTTGGTTCGAGGTATGACTTAGTTATGGCGATATTAAAAAATCCACCCCCTTAACAACAATTTCTTTGAATACCGCAGCGATCAGATTTCACTTATGTGCATACTCCAATCATAACCGGAAATGATGCTGAGGGCGCAGGCGAAGCCTTCCGTTTAGCACCAGTCGAGACTCAGCATCCATCAGCTTCCTCCTCCTCCTCCTCCTCCTCTTCACCAATACCACCATCACCACCAGCCCCCTCCGAATTCTTCTCCCGGCCTGCATTCCTCACTGTCTCTCATCAACTCCACCTAGAAGCCCTTGCCACAGCTATATCGCGGGTTTACACCCTGTCCCCTTGCTTTAGAGCCGAACCATCCTTGACAAGCAGGCACCTCGCCGAATTCTGGATGCTAGAAGCCGAATGGGCTTTCCCTGGTGCTAATGGTGTGCTTGATGTTTGCGCTTTCACGGAGGCCCTCCTACGAGAGTCATTGAGTAACGTCCTACTACAATCAGAAATAGTCGAATCTCTTTGGAAAACCTGTGATGCCAAGAAACGCCTATCAATTGAAAACGCATTGAACAAAAAGGATGCTTGGACACGAATAACTTACACTGAAGCCATTAAAGAACTTGACAAGATCTCTTTTCTCTCCTCTCCCTCCTCATCTCTACAAAAATTTGAACATACACCCACATGGGGTCGTACCCTCCACAGTGAACACGAACGCTGGCTAGCAGAATCCCTCATAGGCGGACCCGTATTCGTCACAGATTACCCTACATCCCTAAAACCATTCTACATGCGAGCAAACAACGACGGTAAAACAGTTGCATGTTTCGATCTACTCGTACCCCATGTTGGTGAATTAGTAGGTGGGAGTATGAGAGAAGAACGGCCGCTTGTTTTAGAAGAAAAGATGCGCGAGGCGAGGTTGTTGCTTGATCAACACGATGTTAATGAGTATCAGTGGTATTTGGATTTGAGGAAGTTTGGGGGTGCCCCACATGCTGGATTTGGTATGGGATTTGAACGGTTGGTGGGTTGGATAGGGGGTATAGATAATATTCGAGAATGTGTTCCTATGCCTAGATGGGCTGGAAGAATGTTACTTTAATCAATGTCTTGGGGATTTTATTTACCCATGCAACAACGCTACTCGGTTTGGCCTTGTAAGCCTTTCAAAATGACTGAACTTTTTCTTCTGTTGATAGCGTCCAATTATTTTACAGTCATATATAAAAAAAATTGGAATCGAGTAAAACGGGGGACCATATATATTCTCTTTTCTCTTTTTGTCGACCTAGACACATATGTAGCTAGCCAATATCCATTCTAATTCCAATACATTACTTACTTGCCATATGAGCAATTGAACTTTTCCGAATAAGGAAGGTCTAAAAAGACCAATTGTTGAGCGATGTAGTAAATGTGACCCTTAACAAGCCTCCGAAATGACTGAACTTTTGTTCTCTGTTGAAATAAACGTCCAACTTAAATTTACAGTCATATTAATAAAAAGAAAAAGATCGGAATCCAGACCAAGTCGTCAGACTACATATTATCGTTCTTCCATGCCAAAGAAACCTATAACTTTTCTTTTTTTTTTTTTCTAGTTCTTCTTGGGTGGCAAAATACCGAACAGTCTGCGTCTCCCCTCCTTCGCCGCGATCCTAGCTCGTACTTGATGTTCGATCTCTTCTTCGGAGATAGCTCCTCCAAGCAGAGCATACCATATAACAGCAGCCATTCCGAGAACAGCTGTCAATACACATCTTTAAATAATAAAGGATCAGTCAAAAACCTTCGAAAGAATAATAAGGAATTCTCACCCAGCCATGGCTCCAATGCCCCTAGGGTGCCATCCAAGGTTCTGAGGGAATGGACCGGAGGGAAGACCACTAAGATCAAGAGGAGATAGGTGACCAGCCGCATTGCCAGAAGTAGATTGGCCTATTGCTTCACAATTATCGTACATGGCTTGTGGTAGAGTGTTACGCTGCTGAGCTTGCAAAGGTGCTTCGATCAACTGAATAGACAACCCGACTTCAAGATGCCATTCGATATGACCTATGAGAGAGAGAGAGGGAAAGAGGGAAAACAGAAAAAGAAAGAAAAAGTTAGAAAATATTAATGGTGAATAATTTGGAGACATCGTTTACAATGGAATAACCAAGCTCCAGGATTATCAGCTACTACACGTAGAGTTATTGAATGTCCTGATGGGATTTGGACTGTATCTCGTCGGATTGGGTTTGACTGTCCTTCAACGATAGGTGGGTTGAGTGTAGGGTCTGTAGATGTGAAATCCGTTGATCGTCCAACAATCATAGGTTTATGTCCGTGTAAATGGCTATTAAAAAATGGAGAATTTAGATGTAAAGGAAAGGGGGGATAAAAGGAGGGACTTACAAAGGATGTTTGCCTGCATCCGTATTTCTAATGACAAGATCGAAAACTTCAAGATGATCAAGGACAAAACTTGAAGGTCCATAAGCTTCTTGAATGGTCGCATTCGAACCAAGACTGAGTTCTGAAAAGATAGCAGGTACCAGAGGGTTGTTAAACGTGACTTGATTGAACATAGCATGATTCGTGCCGTCATCCATGGTGTCGAAAGAGAAATCCAATTGGATGCTCTTGGTAGCTACCGGTTGAGGAATTGCAACAACAGGGACGAGTGAGGTGTCGTTGACATCGTGGTACTCGTCGACGGTACCAGGGTCTGATAGTTTGGCAGTGGAATTATATGTGATGGATGATGTTATGTCTATGATAGTTTGGATGTGTTAACAGGAGAAAACGGGAAAGAAAGAAAAGAGGGGCTTACTAGAAATCAAAGCAGGAGGAACCTGGTCAAACATATCAGAGTCCATGTTAGCATGGATAACCCAATTGCTAGATGTATCATTGCGAGCAGTAACAAGGACAGAATATCTTTGAGCCACAGTGATAGCTATCAAGTCAATAGGTGATTCCTCAACATCAGTCTAAGAAAGAAAGAGGCAAGGGAAGTCAGCTTCAAAAGGCCAAGTTTCGTAAACGAAATTAGCAATCTTTTGTGACTTACACCGTCGACTTCAATGATACGCATTTCATGACCATCAATCCAGAAGAAAAAGGCAGCAAATGCGGAAGTGTTGATGATTCTCAAGCGATATGTCCTTCCAGGCTGGAATGGCAATGTGGCATTTTCGTTGAATCCGACTGCCGAGGTCACCTCCGAAGGAGACGTTCCAGCAATGGGACCGAGGTAAGAGGCGTTTTGTGCGAAATAAATAAGAGCCGAATCTTAAGATTTTCAGAATAAGAGGGGTGAAAGAAAAGGTACGGAGTGAGTTGGATGAACCGTTAGAGATATGGAGCAAGGAAAAGAAATATTTACCTGGAACTGGTTCAGCGCCTGCAGGATTCTTGATATTGATGAATTGTTTGAGGAGAACCGGATGTTCTCTGTGGTACCAATCACCCAGGATTACGGTGAACTCTTCGTCGTAGGCATGTACTTCCCTGGGTGGATGAAGCAAGAAGGGGGCACGTAGGCCATCAACGTATTGGCCCTGAGAAATGTCAAATAATTGTCAGGTCGAACGATTTGATTTTTTGATTTCGAGACTTACACCAGCGTGGGCGTGGACCCAATAAGTACCCCATTGACCGGATGAGTTTATAGGAACCACATAATCAGAATGCCCACCCGGGGGAATGCCGCTAGACAAGGAGGTCAGAAGGGTAAAAAAAATCGCAAGAGCAAATTAAAAAAATTAAGAAAGTGAGGTGAGTACCATTCTGTGATTCCCTGGGCGCCGTCCATCCATGAGGTGGAGTTAAAGAACATGCCATGGTGGTGAATGGCCGTCACCTGATCGAGAGAATTGGTGACATGCAACACCAAAGAGTCGTTGGTGTTGACGTCGATTGGAGGTGGCCTGTAAAAAAGAGACGTTAATATTTTTGGGTGGGAAGCAAGGCAAGAGAGCCTACGGCCAGGTGTTGTTGACACCTATTACTCGACGAGGGAAGAGACCGTCCGGATTAGCGCCTTGGACATAAGTTACATTCCACCATACTTCCTGGACGCCTGCAAGGACAGGTGAAGCTAGGGAAACCAGAGAAATGAGGGAAGTTCTCATTTTTGAAAGAAGGGAAGGAACGAAGGACAGGGAACTTCTCGGGCTTAGCATGGTCCTTTTTTTACGGTGGGTGTATGGGAATTGTTATCAGATAAAAATTTCCATCAATCTGACCCTGAGCTAACCCATGTGGATCTTATCAGATGATGTTATCAGATTAGGAAATGCTTATCAGATACAGTGGGAATAAGTCCGTTGAAGCCGGTCAATTTCTTCTTTCCTCATTTAAGTATAGTCCAATTTACCAACAAATCCTTGCTAATCTTCTCCCCCCCCACCTCCAGCTAGGGACGCGCCCATCCACAGACCATGGCTAAAAATCTCTTTTCCGTCCCTATTTTCTTCATTGTCTTTCGTGAAACACTCGAAGCAGCCATCATCGTCTCCGTTCTCCTGGGTCTTGCCGAACAAATTGTCAGTCGGGACCCAGACTCCATCGAACAGGTAGAAACTCCAATTGGAGAAGACGTTGCAAAAAGTGAATCCGTGTCTGATGTCGACGAAACCGTTCGACGTCGACGCCTTCTGCGCAAGCTGAGAATACAGGTAAAAACAAAATAAAAAAACCCCTCATTGTCAATGCCAGAACCGTGTATTAACGACCAATGTATCGTCCAGATTTTTGGCGGAGCTGGTCTAGGCCTTTTCATCGCCTTTGCTATTGGCGCGGCGTAGGTTACACAGCCTCCCTCCACGCTTGCGAGCTTAACATTTGGTAAACAGATTCCTTGCTGTCTGGTTCACCAAGGCCACCGATTTGTGGGCCAGGTCCGAGGATCTATGGGAAGGTAAACACTTTCTTTGTGGCTCTTCCCCATCTAAACACCGAAACATCAGGCATTTTCGAACTCATCGCATGCATCATGATCTTTGTTATGGGCATCACTATGCTCAAAATGGATCGAGGTAAATTGACCCGTTCCCCCCACCCCTGCCCTGACCGCATAGTAACCTCTTTTTCAGCCAAAGCCAAGTGGAGGATCAAACTTCAAACTGCATTCGACGGTAAACGTATGTAACACTTTCGGACTTGACTGGCGTTCGACCACCGGACTTAATTCAACTTCCCCCTACTAGGTGTCGATGGTAGGACTTCAACCGGAAAATGGGTCCTCTTCATTCTGCCTCTGATTACCGTGCTTCGTGAAGGTCTCCCAATTCCTCCAATTGCTAAAAAGATTTTTAAGTTTAACCTCACCTTCCCTCTAGGACTGGAAGCCGTCATCTTCGTCGGTGGCGTCTCTTTAGGTCAACCTGCCACCTCAATTCCCATTGCCGCCATAGTGGGTATCATCTGCGGTCTAATCATCGGATTCCTCATCTATGGATTCGCCAGTCGAACAAGTAAGACCCATCCAAATAGCCCAACCAACCAAGATTTAATTGTTCTTTTTTTTTTCTTTTTTCCCTCAGCTCTAAGTATCTTCCTCGTCGTCATGACCAACTTGATTCTCCTCATCGGAGCAGGTCTATTCAGCAAGGCTGTTGGTGCCTTTGAATCGTACGTTTTCAACAGACTTCTTGGCTCAAATGTGGACGACGCAGGTGGAGATGGGCCAGGTTCATACCGTGTTCAAGGAAATGTATGGCATCTGAACTGTTGCAACCCCAATAACAGATCAGATGGACAAGGCTGGAACATATTCACTGCTATATTCGGCTGGACTCATAGCGCTACATGTACGCATACGCCCAATTTGGAAACTCGTTCAAAGTATCACTAACCATTCTTTCTTTTTCTTTTTCTTTTTCTTTGTTTTGACTCTAGTGGGAACTGTCCTCTCATACGTGTTCTACTGGCTTGCAGTGATTGTAGCACTGGTCTACACGAAATACAAAGAGGTATATAAATACTTTTCATCCCCCCCCCCCCCCTTTGTCTCCGAAAATCACGACCGCTGATTTTTTGTGTTTGTTACTTCTAAGGGCCGAACAAAAGTTTTTGGATGGGAATCCGAAGCTGGTGCTCGTATCAGAAAACGCCAAGAAGAAAAAGATTTTATCAACGCAGAAGTGATCCCAGAAAAAGACACTGTATCCTCCCCGGATGAAAAAACTGCCAACGTCGGAGTTCTTCCTCGTTGAAAAGCGTTTTATTTTATTTTAATACTTTCTAAGACAACAATCATATGATAGATTGCAATTCACAATTTTACGTGAACCAAAAAGTTTTTTTTTCTTTTTTTCCTGTCTTACGAATTGAATTACACATTTCCTGGAAGGTTGTCATACAGAAGTAACAGAACTTATCTTATTCAGTTTGAAAGGAGGCACATGTGCAATTGCATGTAAAAAGTTATGTACGAAAAAGACCGCTATTAGTATTTGTCGAGTTCTGCATGTTGAGTCGTATTGCTAAGTATATATGCATGCAGAAAACAACTTCCAGCCCTACTGACTCCTGCTGAACGAAAATATATATAGCTTGTGGAGTCTTAGTATAGATATAAACTGATATAAGCATTCAAAACTTTCAACTTTATTCCATAAGGCATCATTTGATTTTTTTCAACTATAATTTGGAGTTTAAAGGTGTCCCTGGCGACCACAACGACCCTGACCACAACAAAAGAGACCCTGAGAGGCTACTTAGTCCCGTGGGAGGAACGAAAAGCACTTTTAGAAAGAGACCGTGAACCAAAAGACCGTGGACGTTAGAGGTACGTATATGCACCCTCCCTCCAAATTTAGGGTCTAGAAACCTCTTGAAAAGCGGCCTCACCTGACAGTTCTGGGTACCTGTATCCATCCGGCGCTTCGGCAAAGATCCCTACTGTTAATAATTGTTTAAAATTCAAGTTAACCTTACTTGTTGATACGGGTCACCCATTCCCCGACGTGTCAAACTAGGGGTGCGTCGGGCTGTAAACCCGGGAGAAAAAAAAAAGAAGAAAAAGGAAAAAAAGGCACCGTTGTTGAGGCTTATCTGATATGCCTGTAGATGATCTAAATCGAAACGGCATGATCGCGACACTCGGAATCCGGTTCCTCACTCTGTTTCAAGTTTTTTTGTCCCGTATCAACACCAGTCAACATCCCTGCTCTCCTGCTACTGGATAGTGCTGGATCCACACCCAAGGCAACTGCTGTCAGGTGAACCCAGAAGAGCCCTAGTATATAGTCTTGTAATCAAGTCAACCGTTTTTCTTCGCATTAGTTACCCGAGAGGACCGAATCGACCCATTCAAAAGGCCGATCCATTCCGGACAGCTGGGACAGCTGGGACCAAAGACTTGAAGAGGGTTACTAACCTTCTAAAAAATAAACTACTGGGGAGAGATGTTGGAATATGAGTCGCACAATAGGAAGCTCGATCGGATTAGGAAGTGATTAGTCAGCACGGTTGAATAGTTCGTACCGTAGTTTACTATTGTTCTTCACTCGTTTGCAAGGCGCTAGAACTGCACTGGCCAAACAAGAAATACTATCATTGGTTCTATCCTACCTGATTCCAGTAAATTCCTACAAGAGAGACAACATTGTCGGCTGCCGAGGGCTACCTTATTTAAATGCTCCACCAAAACAAAACAAAAAAGGAAAAAAAAGAAAGTCTGGACAGACTTTTCAGATGATCAATTTTTTTTAAATTATCAACTTTGGCCCCCAAACAAGCCTTAGATAGTATATTGTCATCCAAAAGTCCAGATTTATTTATAATAAATAACTGGTAAAAATTAGAGGCTGATCATATAATCATGAAATTTTGACTTGTATTAGGGTGACAAATAAAGAGTTTCTTGCCACTCAACATGCAGTGTTGGATGGTCACTGCTAGCACCAGGTGGTGTTTCCTTTGGGAAAACCTATTTTAGACAGGTTTTGTGATTTTCAAAAACTTAAAGTGCTGGATAATTTTTTTGTGTTTCCATGAGAAAAACTGTTTGGAAATTACAAAACATGTCTAAAAATAGGTTTCTATGCAAGAGTCAATTTTTCATAAGGGCACTGGGTGGTGTTTCCCTGGGAAAACCCCATTTCTAGACAGGTTTTGTGTTTCCAAAAGGGTTTTTCCCATGGGAACACAGAAAGTATTTCTGAAAGAAAAATCAAAGAAACATGTAATGTGTTTCTCAGATGTTTGCTATAGATAAATAATTTGTTTTTCTCAAGATTTATCTATTGAACAAGGATAAACTCAGTCTCTGAATAATAGACTGTAATTGATGTAGTTTGTACCTATTGAACAAGGATAAACTACTGATTGTTAATACACAAAATATAAGACAAGAATGAATGGCTAACCTCAGTCTCTGAATAATAGACTGAGGTGTAAGCTACGACGCGACGAAGATTAAATACTTAGGTGTCTGGGACACCTGATAGCGGGTAACATCCGGTAACCAATTACATAATCGTCACCGGATATGATCACAAGATAAAAGTTAGGGGATAGGGGATGGATATTAGTAACATACGGTTTGTAATATCCAACACTCCCCCTCAAACCATTGAAAGTCCAAGCGCGTTCGCAAAGTGCTTGGCTTTGACTGAAGGTAATGCCTTCGTCAAAGTGTCCGCTGTCATGTCGTTTGTAGGACAATAGACCAATTTGATGGTACCGGCTTCTATTATGTAATGGATAAAGTGATAACGGAATATCGATGTGCTTTGTGTGAGCGTGGTAGTGTCCGTCCTGAGCTAAAGCTATGGCAGATTTGCTGTCACTGAATAAGGTAGTTGGGGTATCGATTGAGTGGAATATGTTACGACTTCGACCGATTCAGTCTTTACAGACGTGATCGGATACAGTCAGTATCTGATAATGCCCAAGCATCTGTCCAAGGAGCTAGCTGAGC
>Ga0193743_1001887_pt1 | contig 15129 bp, 9 predicted proteins | sample L2c2metaG_FD_143038 | JGI IMG/M metagenome (GOLD analysis project Ga0193743, IMG submission 143038) | Soil microbial communities from a riparian zone of the East river system, Colorado, United States - L2c2 | ecosystem: Environmental > Terrestrial > Soil > Riparian zone | place: USA: East River...
ATCTGGCACCCTACTTCGCCTCGAAGGCAGGCATGGATGCAATGGCGGTCGTGTACGCTCGCGAACTCGTCCGATGGGGTATCGAGACCAGCATCGTCGTGCCCGGCGCGTTCACGGGCGGCACCAACCATTTCGCCCACTCCGGCCGCCCTGCAGACACCGCAGTCGTGGCCGAGTACGAAGCCGGACCCTACAAAGGCTTCGCTGACGACGTCATCAAGGGCTTTGCCTCCATCGTTCCTCCAGATGCGGATGCCTCAGCAGTCGCCGAGGCGATTGTGAAGATCGTCGACACGCAATTCGGGAAGCGTCCATTCAGGGTGCATGTCGATCCGACAGAGGATGGCGCAGAGGTAACCAACATGGTCATGGATCGGGTTCGTGCCGAACTGCTCCGCCGTATCGGCCTGGGTGATCTGCTGCAAGTCTCGATCTAAAAGTCGCAGGGATAAATGGGTGCACGGGTAGTGGGAGACCAAGCGGCTTCCTACTACCCACAGAAACAATGAGCATTTCGCTCAGATCAGGCAGGTCACCGGACATGTTTGTCGTCCACAGACTCCGAGCTCAAAAAAGCAACTCACTCGCTACTTACATCCTAGTGACCGCGCACCGAACATCGTTCCTCGCGCTATCCAGGTCGGCAGAGTGACACTCAAAGCAAATCCTTACCGAGGGGGTCACCATCCAATAGTTGCGTAGCAAAAGATGACTACTGAGAAAGAAAGCGCATTCCGCATCCTCTCTCATCGAGAGGGTAGCGTGCAGCCGATGTTCGATGCGGCCACAATCGGGCCCTTATCACCCTCATCATCCCTGCTTGTGGAGCGCCGCGACCTTGATCCGACGAGCTGGCAATCGCATCTTCTTCAAGACCAGCTGCTCCATTTTTTTATGACGAACAGGGGACAGATGAAAGACTATCTCGACCTCTGGCCCTCTCCCGCCAACAGTTTCACTCCTTAGCTGCATAAGCCACTCTCACATCAGCCCTCTCATCGCCCTGACTCCTTATCGCGACACAGAACCGGTTGAGCGGTCCTCGTCCGACAAGAACGCGATTCGTTTGACCACGAAGAGCAGGTCGAGTTTATCAACCACACCTGAAAAGCGGCAGTGATTGCGACGAGAGAAAGAAGGCCCAGTCGTATTGGCGCTTGTGGCGTGGAGCAGCGCGCATCACTGTCTCAGAAATTTCCAGATGAATTGAAACGAATCGTTGAGTTTCCTCGAAAGAGCAGGCGCTCTTCTTCCTCCACAATCAGGACGTGGAGAGACCACGGGGTTAGACAAATTGTTGGGAGCAGAGTTCCTGGCGGATCGGACTCCCTTGCGTCATCGCCTGTTGCTTCCGTCCGGAAGGGCCAGCTTTGAACTACTGCAGAAAGCTCTGACGGTGGAATTCCGATGCGGTGGAATCATGCTGTCTCACACCGGAGCGCCTGCACGGATGAAAATGCATTACGACGTCACTGTTCGATCGCCACGGGGCAAGTTGGACCAGCCTTTCAATTGATCCAGCTCCAAACGTGGCATCCGCATACTTGCTCCCATCGTCAGCAAGTGCAAGCACCACGGACGTGCCAATAGAATCACTTGCTGAGCCCATTTCCAGGTACAACCACTAGCTCAATGAGCTTCTGTGCTCGTGGCATCGGGTGAGATAAGGCCATGCTTCTCTATCCGATAGATGAGCGTGCGGCGGCTGATATCTAGGTAGCGGGCCGCCTGCGTTTGATTCCCACCAAACTTTTCTAATGCGCGGCTGATGAGTTCGCGCTCAATCGCTTCCAGACTGACCCCGTCCTCGGGCAGGTCTGGCCAGAGCAGCGCCGCATTCGTCGAGACCGGCGTCAGCTCCTCAGGCAGGTCTTCTTCTGTAATCAGATTCGCCGACGACAGCACTAATAAACGTTCCAGGACATTCTCAAGCTGTCGTACATTCCCCGGCCACCGATACGAGATAAGCCGCTGGTGAGCAGCGGACGACAGACGCACATCGGGAAGGCCGTGCCGATCCCTGGCCCGGAGAAACAACTCATCGATTAGTTCAGGAATGTCTTCCCGCCGCTCTCGCAAAGGAGGAATTCTCAATGGGACAACAGCAAGTCGGTAGTAGAGATCTTCGCGAAAGGTACCATCTTCAACCATTGCAGACAGGTTCCGGTGCGTTGCTGCAACGACGCGAACGTCTACTTTGATTGGCGCTGCGACGCCAATTTTCGCTAGCTCTCCTTCCTGTAGCACTCGCAACAGTTTGACTTGCGCATCCAATGGAAGCTCCGCCACTTCGTCCAGGAACAAAGTGCCGCCGTCTGCCGACTCGATACGCCCTGATTTGTTTGACAACGCACCAGTAAACGCGCCGCGCACATAGCCGAACAGCTCTGACTCAACAAGGTCTCTGGGAATGGCGCCACAGTTGATGGGTACGAAGGCACGCTTGCTCCTGCGGCTATTGTGATGGATAGCGCGTGCCACAAGTTCTTTGCCAGTTCCTGTTTCTCCCTGGATCAGTACCGTTGCATCTCGCTGAGAGACACGCGCCGCTTGGTCGAGTACGCGCAAGAAGCCTTTCGAGTGACCGATGATGCCTTCAAACCCATACCGGTCGTCGAGTGCCGACCGGAGAGTGCGCACCTCCTCAATGAGGTTCTGCCGTTCCATGGCGCGATGAACGATCAGGACGAGTGCATCGAAGTCGATGGGTTTGGCCACGTAGTCATACGCCCCCATCTTCATCGCTTCGACGGCAGTCTCCACTGTTCCGAATGCGGTGACGACGATCACGGTAGTCTGCATTTCCGCCTTCGCGATACGGCCGAGAAGCTGAAGACCCGTTGTAGGCATACGCAGGTCGGTGATGACGAGCTGCGGTTCAAGATTTCTGAGGATGGTCCAACCCTCATCTCCATCCGATGCGAGAGAGACTTCGTAGCCGGCTTCTTCCAGCTGCATCTTCATCACGCGGCGAAGGCTGCTGTCATCGTCGACAACGAGAATGTGATTCCGCTTCATGCAAGAGCCGCTTTTGTGCGTTGTGCGATCGGGGGTGCTGAGGTCGGCATGGCAAAACGAAAGATCGTGCCTTTGTTTGTATTTGGCGCACAGCTGATTGAGCCGCCATGTTGAGCCGCAATATTGGAGGCGATGGCGAGTCCCAGCCCGGTGCCATTCTCTTTTGTAGTGAAGAAGGGTTCGAAGATGTGTTCCTGCTGCTCAGGAGCGACGCCATGTCCCTGGTCGCAGACTTCAATACCCAGACGGTCGTTTGTAAAGGAAGTCCGGACTACGACTGTGCCAGCACCGTTAGTCGCCTGAATGGCATTGAGGACGAGATTCAATAGCAGCTGTTTGATCTGCTCGGGGTCGCACACTACTTCACGTGCCGGTGTTTCGGCCTGCATCTGCAGCGAAATGCCCTGCCGGCTGGCCGAGTGTTGCGCCAAGGCAATGACCGACTGGACGATTTCGAGCGGCTCTATTCTCTGCAGACGTGGCAGGCGTGGGCGGGCGAAATCCAGGAAGCTCGTGAGTAGCTGATTCAATCGGTGAGATTCCTTCGTGAGAATTTCCAGGCATTCAGCGCGGCCCTCAATCGAAGCCTGTCCACGCGCGAGGATCCCGGCTGCGCCGCTAATGCTTGCCAGGGGATTGCGAATTTCATGGGCAAGGCTTGCCGAGAGTTGGCCTGCAGCGGTAAGACGCTCCGTCTTCTTTAGCTGGTCAATGTTCTGCCGCAGCTCAATATACACATGCTCTAGTTCGAGCTTGGTGGTCTCCACCCGCAGCCGTTGCATCCGCTCACGGTCGGCGAGGAGACCGGCAATGACACCCGCCGCACCAAAAGTGCTCAGCTCCACAATCTGATCTTGCGCATCCAGTGGCGCGCGAAACCAATGGCGATGAATGGAAGGGGCTTGCAATACCGCGGCCAGCAACACTGTCTTGATGACTCCTCGCCATCCGAAGAACATCGCGGCCAGCATGAACGGCAGAATGTTCAGATGGTGAAGGACGTTATGGAGCACGAAGGCGTGCGGAGGCGCCATCCAGGTCGACACCGCAAGTGTCACTACAAGAAATGCAATCAGAATGGCCTGGGCCCGGGTCGAGCGCAGACTGGATGGAACAGCAGCCATGCGGTCATTTTCCCATGCCTGACGCGTGGACGTGCTTCGCCAGTCGGAAAGGAGCAGCGGAGCAGAGTTGGATTGCATGACCATTCCGAGCAATCGCTGCAATCCAAGCGCCAAGTACCAGCCGGCCAGTCTCCTCAGTAGCCGCACCGCTTTGACGGAAAGCGACACTGTCGCTGGACCATATGGAACACCACTGTCCCTTATGGTCCACGTCATCGCAACTTCCCTGCGAATTAGCTGCATTTCCTGCGATTCTGTTTGGCTTTCGAATTGCCTTACGAATCCATGTGACACTTCGCAGGTTTGCTTTGCTTACATCCCTCTTGCCATGTTGCGTTCTCGTCGGACAGTCCCTTCCGGCGGGATCGTCACCCTTATCCGAACACACCATTGTCGACTCAAGAATGCTTCTTCAAAGCACCGGCGGCGCCCGCGCTGCTGTACCGCCCGCGCAGGCACAGGCACAGGTACAACCTCCCCTGCCATCAGCGCAAGGTGCTCCTGTTGCCCTGTCGTTGGCAGACGCTCTCGAAATGGCGGAACGGAACAGTCCGCGGCTTCATGAGGCCTCCGCAACGACCCTGCGCATAGAGGCAGGAGCCCGCTCGGCGCGTGCATATACCAACCCCAGTTTGGAGGTTTTCGAGGGGGAACAATCTGCAAAACCCATCGCAATCCCAGGGATCCCCGGGCTGCTCCAGCATTACGCCGTATACCAGACCATTGAAATTCCTCGTGAGCGCCGGGCGCGACGGCGTGCCGCAGATCTTGCTGTCACCAGCAGCCAGTCAGCGCAAAGAGCAATTTCGCTCTCTGTGAGCGTCGATGCCAAGCATGCTTTTTACAGCGCACTCCGCCGACGCGAAGAGATCGCACACGCGCAGGAGAATCTGCAGTTAGTACAAGATCTACGTCGGCGAGTCGAAGTAGAGGTCAATGTCGGCGAAAAGGGCCGGCTTGAACTGACACGCGCCGAAGCCGAGCTAGCCCGCGCGCGATTTACAGTTCGCAGCGCGCAGCTCGAGTACGCCAATGCCATTGCGCTGCTGCGAGCTGTCATTGCCGCTCCGGCGGACGCAAACCTCGATCCCGAGGGTGAGCTTGAACCGCGCATCGCCCTTCCGCCATTGCATCAGATGCGAGAACAGGTGCTGCTTCTGCACCCTGCCGTGGCTCAGTCGCAGGCAGACATCCAAGCGGCTCGAGCGACACTCGACCGCGAGCGAGCTCTGCGCATTCCCCAGCCCATCGCCTTCGCAGAATTTGAAAACCAGCCTGATCTTCGCTTTTGGCGTGCGGGCATTACCGTGCCCATTCCTCTTTGGGATCGGCGCCAAGGACAGATCGGAGAGGCAAAGGCCGCAATCTCACAGTCCACCGCTGTGCTTGATCAGCGTCGGCTCGAACTCGTTTCCGCGCTAGAACGTGCATACGAGCAATATCAATTGGCGGACCAGCAGACTACCTCGCTTGAGTCGGGCTCGCTTCGCGCGGCCGAGAGCGCCGTAGATGCCGCGAAGGCTGCCTATCGCTTCGGCGAGCGCGGCATTGTTGAAGTACTCGACGCGCAGCGTGTCCTGCAGGGCGTTCGGGGAGACCTGTTGGATGCTCAGTTTGCGCGCCAGTCGGCACTGAGTGACTTGGAAGAACTTGGCGCGATTGCGCCCAAAGCGAGGCCCTAATGACTGCCCCGAATCGTGACTTACCGCGTCTGCTGCGCGACGGCTTTGCCCGCTGTGCCGTAGCATGGACGCTACTCGTAGCACCGCTGCTGCTCACAATACAGGGCTGCAAGGCGAAGCCAAAAGAGGCAGTAGCAGCGGAAATGTCCAACCCGAACGAGATCAACGTCACGCCCGGAGTGGCTGAAAATCTGAGATTCGGCACACCCGAGATTATCGACGTGCACGGGACACTTCAGGTGTCCGCACACGTAGAAACAGACGCACGGCAGATCGCGCACGTTGGCTCTCCTGTCGCCGGGCGAATTCTCGAGCTACTTGTCTTTGAAGGTCAATACGTAAGGGCTGGCACGGCGCTGGCCATGCTTCACAGTACGGACTTGTCTGACACGCAGTTCGCTCTTGTCAAATCTTCCTCTCAACAGGGACTTGCTTCAGCCGCTGAAAAGCGCGCTGAGCAACTAGTGGAGGCTGACGTCATCGGCCGTGCAGAACTCGAACGCCGTCAGGCAGAACTTCTGCAGGCCAGCACTGAAGCCGCCTCCTATCGAACGCAGCTACGCGGCCTGGGTATGACGGAGGCCCAGATTCGGCAGCTCGAAAGCACCCGCAAGCTTAGCGCGGATTATGCCGTCGTCGCGCCCCGCAGTGGCACAGTTCTGAAGCGTGAGATTACGATTGGCCAAGTCGTCCAGCCCGCCGATCCAGCGTTTACCATTGCCGATCTCTCCAGCGTTTGGATCGTCGCTAATGTTCCTGAAGAGAGCGCCGGCCAACTGCAGAAAGGCATGCAGGTAGAGGTCCATATACCCGCACTGCCGGAAGGCAATATAACGGGGCACCTGTCATTTGTCTCACCGATCGTCGACCCTGCCACGCGCTCGGTCGAGGTTCGCATGGATGTTGCCAATGCTACCGGCACACTTAAGCCTGACCAACTCGCTACCGTGACTCTGACAGGGCACACCGAACGGAAACCTACGGTACCCGATGCTGCCGTAGTTCGTGAAGGCAGTAAGGATTATGTCTTCGTGCAGACCACCTCACAGCGATACGTGTTGCGGGAGGTCTCTCTCGGAGAAGAAGAGAATGATCGCCGTGTTGTCCTCGGAGGGGTGCAGGCCAGCGAGCGAATCGTGACGGATGGCGCATTCCATTTGAACAATCAGCGAAAGCAGAACGCCATCAAAGGTGGCCTATAGATGGTGCATTCCATCATCGCTGGCGCACTGCGGCAGAGGCTCATCCTGGTAGTCGTTGCTCTGGTGCTCGTGGGCTTCGGCATCAATGCAGCTCAGCATCTATCCGTGGACGCCTTCCCCGACGTAGCAAATGTCCAGGTTCAGATAGCGACGGAGGCCGCGGGTAAGTCCCCTGAGGAAATCGAACGCTTTGTCACGATTCCTATAGAGATCGCCATGACAGGACTTCCGGGCATGACGGACATGCGTTCACTCAACAAGCCCGGGCTTTCGTTGATCACTTTGGTCTTCACCGATGAGAGCGATCTTTTCCGCGAGCGTCAGATGGTCTCCGAGCGTCTCGCCGAACTGCGTCAACGCATGCCCGATGGCGTCACGCCTGTGCTCGGACCTATCAGCAACGCCCTCGGCGAGGTCTATCAATACACGCTCGAGACTTCCGGCGAAAGCTCATCCAAGCGCACTCTCACTCAAGAGGAGTTAGTTCAACGCCGTACTATGCAGGACTGGGTCGTGCGCCCGCTCCTCCGCTCTGTCTCTGGGGTGGCAGAGATCAACTCGACCGGAGGCTTTGTCAAGCAGTACGAAACATTGGTCGATCCGCAGAAGCTGCACTATTACGATCTCACTATCAACGATGTCCGTGATGCCCTCGCTCGCAATAACGCCAACGCTGGGGGCGGCGTCCTCCCGCAACACGCCGAGCAGTACCTCATCCGGAGTGTTGGGCTTGTGCGCGACTTGGATGACATACGCAACATTGTGCTGAAGGAAAGTAAAGGTACACCCGTGTACATCCGGGATGTAGCAGATGTTCGACTTGGCACGGAAGTGCGCTATGGAGCCATGATCAAAAACGGCTACACCGAAGCTGTTGGCGGTGTCGTTCTCATGACGAGTGGCGGTAACGCCAAGGAGATCGTAAGCCGAGTCAAAGAGCGCGTCGACCAGATCAACCAGAAGCACATGATCCCGGGTGGCCTCGAGATCGTTCCCTATTATGATCGCTCACGCTTGGTCGATGCCGCAATTCACACGGTGACGGAAGTTCTCGGCGAAGGCGTTCTCTTCGTCATCGTTGTTCTCTTTCTCTTCCTCGGCGATCTACGTTCCAGTCTAATTGTCAGTGCCAATCTCGTGCTAACGCCGCTCCTCACATTCCTGGTGATGAACCGCATCGGCCTGTCGGCTAACCTCATGTCGCTTGGCGGTCTCGCGATCGCTATCGGTCTGATGGTTGACGGCTCGGTCGTCGTGGTCGAGAACATCTTCTCCAGACTCAGCCACGCGAAACACGAGCACCAGCCCGAAGACACATTCGCTAGGCTGCACGTTGTCCTATCGGCGGTGCAGGAAGTAGCTACACCCACTCTCTTTGGCGTCACCATCATCATCCTCGTCTTTCTTCCGCTCATGACGCTCCAAGGCATGGAGGGCAAAATGTTTGCGCCTCTTGCCTATACCATCGCTATCGCGCTTGCCATCTCGCTTGTACTCTCCCTAACGCTATCGCCGGTGCTCTCTTCGTATCTGCTCAAGGGCGGTTCCGAAGATGACACCTGGCTGGTGCGCCTCCTGCGTCGGCCCTATACTCCATTACTTCAATGGGCTCTCGGTCATCGCAAGATGACGGTTCTTGCCGTTGCTCTCATCTTCTGTGGCTCGCTCTCACTCGTACCATTCCTTGGCACCTCTTTCATCCCGGAGATGCAGGAAGGCACCCTCTCTCCTAATGCCGACCGCGTTCCGAACATCTCGCTTGACGAATCGCTGAAAATGGAAAAGGAGATGCAGCGCCTCATGCTGCAGGTCCCTGGTGTGCAGAATGTCGTATCGCGCCTGGGCCGTGGCGAATCACCCGCTGATCCTGCCGGCCCAAATGAAGCCGATGTCCTTGCGTCCGTCACGCCATTCGACGAGCGACCGCGTGGCATGACCCAGGATGCGATCGCCGAGCAAATTCGTAAGCGCCTGGCGCCTTTGCCCGGAATCAATCTGGTCATGTCACAGCCCATCAGTGACCGCGTAGACGAGATGGTTTCCGGTGTACGTGCCGATGTCGCTGTCATGCTCTACGGCGACGACCTTGACCTGCTGGTCACGAAGGCGAATGAGATCGCCAAAGTAGCTACCGGCATCCAGGGTACACAGGACACGCGCGTCGACCGAGTGGGCGGTCAGCACTATCTCACCATCAGCATCGATCGCGGCGCCATCGCTCGCTACGGCCTCAACGCTGCAGATGTCAACGACGTCATCGAAACAGCTATCGCCGGCAAATCGGCTACTGACATCTACGAAGGCGAACGCCGGTTCTCCGCTGTGGTTCGCTTGCCGCAGAACTTGCGCGACAGCGTGGAAGACATCCGCGAACTACAGATAAGCTCCCCGGATGGACCCCGTGTCGCACTTAAGGATCTTGCCAGCGTAAAGGTTGTGGAAGGGCCGGCCCTCATTAACCGCAGTATGAGTAAACGCCGCATCGTGGTCGGAGTCAATGTGCAGAACCGCGATCTCGGCGGATATGTAAAGGAGTTGCAGGAAAAGGTAGAACATCGGGTCACGTTGCCCGCGGGCTATTTTATCGAGTGGGGCGGGCAGTTCCACAATATGGAGCGCGCACTGCATCACTTGATGTTCATCGTTCCCATCACGATCGGCGCCATCTTCTTCCTGCTCTTTATCCTCTTCCATTCGGTTAGGTTTGCCGCACTCATCATCACTGTGCTCCCACTCGCGTCGATCGGTGGGGTACTGGGACTCTTTCTTTCCGGCGAATATCTCTCCGTACCTGCGTCAGTCGGTTTCATAGCCCTGTGGGGGATTGCCGTCTTGAACGGTGTGGTCCTCGTCTCCTACATTCGTAAGTTACGTCAGGAGGGAAGGTCGCAAGCGGACGCAGTCCGCGAGGGAGCGAGATTGCGGTTCAGGCCTGTCATGATGACGGCGGCGGTAGCAGCATTGGGCCTCGTGCCATTTCTCTTCGCCTCAGGTCCCGGTTCCGAGATCCAGCGGCCGCTCGCCATCGTAGTTATCGGCGGACTACTTAGCTCGACCGCATTAACGCTCATACTTTTGCCGGTTGTTTATTCTGCATTCGAAGGCAAAGATAAGTCAGTCGGGGTCTCTACTCATAGACACAGGTGAAGAATGCGTCTGAAGCGCCGCTTGTTCCATCGCAATAGAACTTCGCGATGTACACCGGGTGCAGGGGAATTGCCGAATTCCAATGCCACTCCAGAACATCTCGTAGGGATTCCCCGAAGATCGAGAGCCAATTGAAGGCCTGGCGTGTGCGGCTTGCCAGCGAATCGTTCACCGACCACGGCTGCAATTGCGCGCGGGATCGGATTCCTCGGCGCGAATTCCCATGCAATGGGTGACGACCTTGTATCCCAGTGAGCGAATGAATCGCTCAATTGGTCCACGCTTCAGGTCGGAGATGCACTGCCGGTACTGCGCCGATGGGAATCTCCCACGTCGCTCGACCATCTCCAGATACGTCTTGTTGGGATTCCGCACCACACTCAACGGGACAGGATGAGCGAGAGACTCACACCGAATTCGGACCCAGCCCTTCGCGGAGATCGGAGTCTGATGCTCGAACCCTGTATCGGCGAGCACACAGTAGATTGGCAATTCGGGTACCGGAACGAAATGCGATACCACAATGGAAACGAAGTTCTGGAATGCCTGTGCGTCCGTCGCTATCCAACTGGACGAGATGCCTCCGGGATTATCCGGGACATGAATGCCTTGCGCCCCAATCCAATGAAGGATCTGCGGCAGAGTAAGCAGGATCACGGTCTACATGATCCACTTCCCTGTTCGCCCGTTCAGGTGGAAGTTCATTCCACCTTCCGTCCGCAGGCTCAAACCAGCCGCAATCAACGTCAGCGTCGCTGCCGGCGTTGCGATGGCATAGAGCAATGCAAGAAGGTCCGAAAGGAATTGGGGCACGGGCACAATGTTTTCCTTCGTGTTGGTTGTGTCAGTTGATCCCTTGGGCTTGAGTGATAAACCCTTCCGCCATGCGCCCAAGACCGGAAATCACCATCAGGCCAACACCACTGGCGAGCCAACCGCCAAAGCCACGGCCGCTCTTGTAGTGCCAGGCCGCCACGCCCAGGCAGGCGACCGATCACGGGTGCGATGACGTTGCAGCTCCAGTTCACGATGTTGAGAACGGTGCCCTCCACCGTGGTGGCCTGCTGGCCCTGTACCGCCTTATTGAATGCCGGGGCAGTTCCAAGATTTTGAGCATTGGCTCGAACCGCTGTGAAGGGAAGGAACTGACCAAGCAACATTAGAAGGAGCGCGAATCGCAGACCCGTGTGGGTCCAGTTCCGCTCCTTCGGACGCTGCATGGTGGGGATATCGGCATGACCCTGCTCAGAGCAATGCCAGGTAGCTGCGCGGACATTCATACGTTTCTCTCCTGGACCCGGCTGCTCTTTGGCATCCGTGTCGCAGGCAAAACGTAAGTCCACTTCGAAACTCGGTCAAGGTGCGGGGCCCCTTGTATACGCGAGATCGATCAGTCGCCGAAATATAGGGCGCTACTATTTGGGATCCGCGGGTGATCCGAATATTTTGGAGAATTGAACCCTGGCAATTCGCAAACCAGACTTCGTACAAACTCTTAAAAAAGAACATGGACGGCTGGCCGCGTCGGCATGCTGCAGCCCTATTTTTGGTCTGTTGACCCACAACGTCTCGTTTGACCCTTCAAGACTTTGGGAACCGCAACATCTCGTCGGACCCTTCAAGACTTTGGGATCCACAACGTCTCGTCTGACCCTTCGAGACTCTGGGCTCCACAACATCTCGTGACACCCTTCGAGACTTTAGGAACCGCATTATCTCGTCGGCCCCCTCAAGACTCTGGAACCCCACATCTCGCCAGACCCTACGAGACTTTGGGAACCACTATGCTTCATTCGAATCGAAGTTCAGTGTCCGGACAGCCGGTTTTTCGTCCACATGGTTCGAGCGCCCGCAAGGCTTCCCCATGGAGTACGAGAATGTCCCGAAGCGAATCCTTGAAGTGTTTGGTCAGTGGACGGCGCCAGCCAATTTCAAGATCGAGTTCTTCGTAGTCCGTGTGGGCGAGTGGGGGTGGGCATATGTTGGTGGACTGCGACGATCCGCTGACGGTTCACAAGTTTTGCTCGACGCTCCCTCAATTTGAATTCAAGGTGAGCCCCGTCGTCCCTGTCATGGACGCAGTCCGGGTCGAACTCGAAGCAATCGCCTGGCGCGACGAACTGAAAGGCAAGTGACATCCGCCCAGGAACAGCAACTGAACTACGGCGGACGCAACGAGGGGAACCGCACGTTCGCCTGTATCGGAATGCGTAAGAAATGTGGTCCGTGTCCGCTGAAATCGCAGTGCACCAAGGGAGCAGTTCGGTTCCTCGCCATCCACATGAACGAAGCAGCTCGGCAGCGAGCGCGAGATCTCTGGGCGACACGCGAGTTCGAACATGCACAACGACGACCGATAAAGGTTGAAGCGCTGTTCGCGGAACTGAACGGGTAGGAACTGGAGGCGGGTATCGCCCGATCCTAATTGGGCTAAAGCAACTCGCCTTAACGGAAAGACACGAAGACCACGCCCACAAAATTGACCCTGCGCAGCATTGCGCCGCGCGCATTTCGAATGCGCGCGAAAAGTTCAGCGCACATTACGGAAATGTAATGCGACCGTCACCAGCCCGTCAGAAATCGTTTGTGATACTTGGGGCGAGTTGAAAGGGGGCGCTGAGCGCGTTGAAACCTCAATAATTCACGGCCGTTTTTCGGGCCCCTGCACAAGTACACGTCCACGATTCGACAACCGCGCTTCCGTCTATCTGCATCCCCCGGCAGCCAGCAGCGCCACCCGCATCTGTCTGCTTGTCCCTGTCCCTAGCCATCGGCCGGAAATAGAGCTTCACATCTCCGTGTCGCCGGTCGGCATTTTCAAATCGCGTGATACCAACCCAGGGGAGAAGCATCGATGTCCAGAAAAACGTTCCGAAAAGCCACTCGAAATGATTCGAGAATCAACTGTCTGCGTCCGCTCGCCGGCCTGCTGGCGACGGGTCTGAGCATTCCGGCGTTCGCTCAATCCGTGCCGTTCCCGACCTACTCCACCGGCGCGCAGCCGAATGGCTCTTTTGTCGTGAGCAGTGGCCAGATCATCACCCCGGCCGGCAAACAAGTCGACCTCGGCATCCGGGTCCGCGCGAAGGCCGTTGCGGTGAACCCGACTGCCAAAAATCACACGGCCGCCGTCCTCACCATGGGGGCGACGCAGGCCGTCGAGGTGTTTGACATCCGCACCGGCGAAGTTCTGCAGAACTACATCGCGTTCGGATCGGATTCGCACGGCAGCTATAACGGTATAGCCTATTCGGCGGATGGCAAGTACCTGGTCTTCAGCCAGGACAGCAGCAACGTCACCATCGCCAATGTCTCTGAAGAAGGATTGCTAAGCGACGATGCCCAGGTAAGCGTGCCGCCGAACAATTCCTTTATCCAGTGCTTTCCGAACAGCCCGCCGTCCGGTGCCAACACCTGCGGCTCGTTTTTTACTGCCTCCACTTCCTATCCGGGCGGCGTCGCGTTATCAAATGATGGCAGGAGCGCTTATGCCCTGCTGAACCAGAACGATACGCTCACCAAGATCGACCTGACGGCGACGCAGCCGACGCAGGGTAAGCAGATCCGCGTAGGCAACGCTCCGCACAGCATCGTGATCAACAGCAGCGGCACGACCGCCTACGTCAGCAACGAGGGTGGCCGGGCCGCCACCGAGGCGGACTTCCAGATCAACTCCGCCGGCACTGAAATCGTCGCCGACCCGGTGGTTGGCGCCGCGATCACCGGTACCGTTTCTGTGGTTGATCTGGCATCGATGAAGGTTACCGCTACTATCTCGACCGGTCTGCACCCCACCGGGATGGCGTTCTATGGCAGTTACCTGTTGGTCGCCAATACCTACAGCGACACCATCTCGGTCATCGACACGAACACCAACGAGGTGAAGCGGTCGTTCAACCTTGGGCTGCCGATCAAAGTGCCCCGCCAACGCCAGGCGGCCTATGGCGCCGCGCCGAACTCGATCGCCGTCGATGCCGAGACAGGCATTGCCTACGTCGCGCTTTACAATGCCAATGCGATCGCGGTCGTCAACCTCAACGCCAGCCCGAAGCATGCCGTCATGGGCATGATTCCGGTAGCCTATGCGCCGAGCTCGGTCGTGCTAAACAAGGCCGATAACAAACTTATCGTTGCCAACGACAAGGGCGTCGGCACGCTCCATTCGTTCGGAACGTCCCACGGCGTCACCGACTACAACACTCACCAGGACAATGGCACCGTCAGCATCGTCCCCGTCCCGAATAGCGCGAAATTGACGGCGATGACGGCGCAGGTTTTCGAGAACAACCACTGGGATCTGACGGAGAATATCAAGTCTGCCGCCGGAGGCACTCAGGATACCAACGCGGTCGCAATCCCGGACAAGATCGGCGATCCGTCGCTGATCAAGCACGTGTTCATGATCATCCGTGAAAACCGCACCTATGATCAGATGCTGGGCGACGTGGCTGCCGGCGATGGCGACAGCTCATTGGCGGTGTTCGGCGGCAAGGACAGCCCGAACGTGCACAATCTGGTGAAGCGCTTCCCACTCTTCGACAATTTCTACGACCCGAGCCGCCAGTCGGCTGACGGTCACCAGTGGATCACCGAAGGCATGGCGCCCTATGCCGACGACATCCAATCGCCTGACTGGCTCCGCAGCTATCCAGGAGGGAGCGCCGGCGATGCACTCGCCTATCAGAACAAGGGCTTCCTGTTCTCGGAGGCATCTGCGGCCGGTTTGCCGGTGAAGATCTACGGCGAATACGTCGAGAACGATACGTTCAAACAGCCGAACGGATCGACCAAAGAGCCGACCTGGAGCCAGTTTTACACCGACTCGAAGAACTTCGAGGCTGGGACCGAGAAGACGCTCTACTACCAGAATACGGTCCAGGCACAATCCTCTCTCCCGGCCGTATCCGACCACCTCATCACGAACTTCCCGCAGTTTGATCTGGGCATCCCCGACCA
>Ga0193743_1001889_pt1 | contig 15120 bp, 19 predicted proteins | sample L2c2metaG_FD_143038 | JGI IMG/M metagenome (GOLD analysis project Ga0193743, IMG submission 143038) | Soil microbial communities from a riparian zone of the East river system, Colorado, United States - L2c2 | ecosystem: Environmental > Terrestrial > Soil > Riparian zone | place: USA: East River...
GCAAGTGCGGGCGCAGGCGTACACACTTGCGACGTCAGATGGATTCGTCCTCATCGTGTGGGTAGTGATTGTTTATCTCCTCATAATGCTACTTCTAAGGCCAGGCAAGATTACCTTCAACGACCTTAGAAAGATGCAATGAATCCATATCTTGGCTCCGCGCTCGCCCAATAGGTCTACCGTCAGCCTCTGCAAATCGAACCTCCCGAGCGTAACTGACGGCCGCTTTTCGCTTGCCGGGGTCACGACAGGCGTCTTTGGTCGCTTCGTCCCAGACCTTTTCGATAGTCTGTTTCAGGTCCGGTATCTTTTGCTGGACAGTCGGATCGGCCTTTGCCAGACCGACCACGATCTCAAGTTGTTTGTCTATGTCGGATGGGAATTTCTGGGTGTCGTCCGGCCCCCTCCACGCCCATGAGGACCGTGCGCTCGATCGAACCGCCGTGCCGGCGCAGCGTCGCCAGCGCAAGGTGCGTGCCGTAACTTGTTGCCCACAACGAGATATTCTTCACGCCGAGCGCCTTACGCAGACTTTCCAGGTCATCGGCGCTCTCGTTAGTGTTGAAGGCGTTGAGATCGACGCCCCTTAGCCCGCCACATTGCTGCGCACTCCGCCGATTTATTGCGGTACATGCGGAGCAAGGTCTCCCGCTCGGCAGGCCGATCGAGAGGGTAGTCCATCTTCTGCGGATAGTCGAGATTCGGTTTTGAGAGTCTCGTGCCACGTTGATCAAGCGCGATTACGTCGGCGACCTGCCGCACTGCCAGGAAGATCGGCAGCCATTCACCACGCGCCGAATCACTCCCCGAGTTTCCTGGTCCGCCTGCGAGGTAAACGATCGGAGCTCCAGGATGCGCTGCTGTACTGCGAAATCGCACGAAAGCCAGTTCGACGTGTTTGCCCTTGGTTGCTTATGCCGCTCAGGAACAGCGAGATGACCAAGCTCGGCGGGGACTATTCTGCCTGAGGCTTTGAAATCGGAAGGCTCAAAGCGGACTGTGCCGAATTGCTGTTGGCCCCAGGATAGCGTCGAAAGAAAGATGGAGATCGCGAGCGCGATTCCGCAAGGTCGAAGGGTATTCGCCATCCTGACTATCCTGACTTGAAGCGTGTTGGGAAACGGTCCATGGACGTGCCTGAGCCAGAAGATCTCACTTAGCGTCCTGACCACGATAAGGAATTGAGTCGTGATTCCTATCTGAGCCCAACGTTCTCTGGTCATGGGCAGAAATTAATTGTAGCTGGATGCCGGCATATGCGAAATCGCCGCCTCGCGTCTCCATCTCGTCTGGGTCTGGAAACGTGCATGCCCTGTTATTACCCGTTGAGTCTCACATTGGGCCACCCGCGACCATCAATGGTTGATTGCTTTTAACGAGACACTCTTTTCGCCGTCTACGGTCATATTTTCTAACTTCTGCGGTCGCGATCCGGCTGTCGGGGTGGCCATTCTCCGAGCATGCTGGATGTAGTCGCCACTCCCTCTATTGATGGCGTAGGCGGAGCAGCTTGTTGCGTACAAAGGCCCCAAGCCCAAGTAATCCCGTCCCGAACAGGGCGAGCGAAGATGGCTCGGGAACCGGAGAGGTGTCGAGTGTTCCGGCGCCAGATGCCGAAAACGTGAAGTCGGCGAAATTGAAAGGGACATCGGCGGTAAGCGTCCCATGGTAGTAGAGGAACGCTCCTGTACCCCCTGTGATCGTCAGAGTCTGTAGGAAAGGAACGATGGGTGGATTGGAAAAATCGCCCTGTTCATGAAAAGTGCCGAAGAGTTTATCTCCGTCCGTGAACGTCATCGTGACCGTTCCGTCTGCGGCCCCCGTGGCCAGATCGGGGAAAGTCACATCGTTCCAGGTGAAGTTTCCAAGTGAAGACATCGAACCGTTGGCAGTACAAATGAGTGGCGGATTCAGCGGGTCCCCAGCAACAGTCCCGCTTAGGGAGTAGGTCACATCGATTGTGTCCGCGTGGGCGATAGTCGCAGCGCACAAGCTCAGAGCGAAGGCACAAGCCACAGCTCGTAAGAAATATTTTGAGTTCATGTTGCACATCCTTTCTGTTTCGGCTTTGTGGACGCATCAGAACCCACCAGACCGCGAAGGTCAAAGAAACTGAACGTAAAGCCTTTGTAAACCGCAAAGTCGATTTGTTTCAGGCGGATAGGGAAGACCCGTAAACCGTCGGGACGGTGATAGACTCAACGCATGATCAGGCCTCTATGGTTTTGGGTGCCAGAATGTGCAGACAGATCCGGGAATTGTCTATCAATTCGGACCGTTTGAGGTAAACCCCGCCTCGGGCGAACTCCTGAAAAATGGGAGACGCATAAGGCTGCAGGAACTACCTCACCGACTCCTCGTCGTGCTTCTCGAGAACTGCGGAGAAGTAGTCAGTCGGGAGGAACTTCGAAGCCTTCTCTGGCCTGATGATACCTTCGTTGATTTTGACAGTAGCCTCCGTGTGGCGGTTGGCAAACTCAGGGAGGCGTTGAACGATGACGCCGAAGATCCCCGATACATCGAGACGATTCCAAAGCGAGGATATCGGTTCCTTGTTTCTGAGATCCGCCGGATAGATACCCCCCACGAAGCGGCTCAACTGCGCGAAGAAGCACCATCTGAACATCAGGGAAATTTGAAGCCCGGAGAGATACCGGTCGAAGAAGAAAAAAGCAGTTCTCGGCTGAAGTACAGGATCGCGGCGATTGCGTCACTCGCTTTGACGGCTGGAGGGGTCTTCATTTGGCAACGACATCAGCAAACTAAACCACTCACGGACAAGGACGTGCTGGTGCTGGCCGACTTTACCAACACTACCGGCGATCCAGTCTTTGATGGCACGTTACGCCAGGCTCTCGCCATCCAGTTGGAACAGTCTCCCTACCTCAAAATCATGGACGACGAACAGGTACAGAGGACGCTGCGGCTGATGGGTTTACCTTCCGGCTCGCATATCACCAACCAAATTGCGCATGATGTTTGCGTGCGAGATGCAGCCGCGGCCACCATCGATGGCGCCATCGCCAGCCTGGGTAAAAGCTACGTTGTCACGCTCCAGGCGATCACCTGCCCTGATGGCGCGACACTCGCCCGGGAGCAGGTCCAAGCGGACGACAAGGAACGCGTATTGGCCGCCGTGGGAACGGCTGCGACCGCCATACGGGGCAGGCTTGGGGAATCGCGGAGCTCAATTCAGAGATTGAATCGTCCGCTGGAAGAGGCAACCACCAGTTCGCTCGAAGCTCTCCAGTACTACACAGAGGGGCATGCGGTACTGAGCCTGGGCCGGTTTCTGGCTGCCCGCCCGTTATTCGAGCGTGCAATTGCGCTCGATCCTAACTTCGCCATGGCTTACTACTACCTCGCGATTGCTTTCAATAACGCTGGGGACACTGAGCGCCAGGTCGAGTTCAATAGAAAGGCCTTTGGCTTGGTCGACCGGGTCTCCGAGTATGAGCGGGAACACATTTTGGCGGGCTATTACGAATCGACTGGCGAGCTCGACAAATCCATTGACGCTTATCGACTAGGCAGCGAGAACTATCCCCGCTCGTGGCATTTTCCTAACTTTTTGAGCGAAAACTACATAAATCTGGGGAAGTTCGAAGAGGGACTCAAGGAGGGTGAGAGAGCTTATCAGCTGCAGCCGAGCGCTGAACCGCCCTATCGCCGGCTCCTGGATGCTTACATGAATCTGGATCGGCTGGACGAGGCTGGGAAAATCGCCGAGAGCGCACGCACACACGGAATCGACGGTGCCAGAATACACCAGCGCTTCCTAGAAATGGCATACATCGAAAGCAATCAGGCTGCCATCGCCAAGGAAACTCAATGGTACGCCGGGAAGCCGGAAGAGTACCTCAGCTTTGGCCTGCAGGCGGCCAATCGCAATATTCTGGGCCAGCGCCGCGAGTCAGGAAAACTGTACAAGCAGGCCGCGGAGACGGCGCTTCACCGCGGACTAACGGACGTTGCGGAGGCCTTCGAAGAAGCGGATGCACGCGCCGACGCGCTGTCCGGCAATTGCAGAACCGCGCGCCGCCTGGGACGTCCGGCACTGGCGTTGGCGCTATGCGGCGATGCGGCTGGAGCGGAGAAGCTTGCCACCGAGACTTCAAGTCATTTTCCCGACGGAACCCTTTGGAACGCAGTGCAACTCCCAGAGATTCGCGCAGCGATCGAGCTTCGCCGGGGCCAGCCTGACAGGGCGTTGGAACTACTGACAGCCGCCTCGCCCTACGAACGCGCCTATCCCGAGGCGATCTATCTGCGGGGTCTCGCGTACTTGCAACTGCATAAGGGATCGGAGGCCGCAGCCGAGTTCCGGAAGATTGTGGATCACAAGGGCGCCAATTGGGCCAGTACATGGCGTTTTCCGAACTGGGGACTGTACTATTCGATCTCCTACAAAGGGCTAGCCCGCGCTTATGCGCTCTCGGGCGAGCCTGTGAAGGCGAAGCGAACCTACCAAGACTTGTTTACGCTCTGGAAAGATTCCGACCGCGATCTCCCGATCCTGCTGGAAGCAAGGAAAGAATACGCGGCGCAGAATTAGCTTTCAGACAAAGAATCGTTTACCTTCGCTAAATTTCCTAACATTCCCTGATAGCTGCCGAGCAAACCACAAGTCGGAGCTAATAACCTCTCAATGAGCGCCAAATCGCCAATTCACTCATTGAAACCAATACAAGGTCGACGCGTCCGCGCTGTTCCCGAGTGTTGGATAAAACCGGAAGTTATCAAAAACAAGGAACACACATTTCGATTAAATATCGCTTGCCGGTGATCCGCCTTCGAACCAATGGCACTATCTACTCCAATCCTAGAAATGACGAAATCTGCATAACTTATGCGAATTCTATCAAGATGTTAGAGAGCGGGAAACAGCCCGACGCAACGCTTATTGGACCCGTAATGGACCCACGCTGGTGTACGCGACACAAACGCGGCACGAATGGCAACCAGCAGGGGGCCACACTCAGCACTGCGGCATCCTGACCGGGCTTGACTTGCAATCACCTTTAGGTGCGTACGCTTGAAGTTTCCGGTTAGCCGGTTACACGCCCAAGTGATAACTTCCGATTTGCCGGTCATCCTCCCGCAACTGCATGAGACGATCTTCGCGGATCTGCTGCAAGCCTCCTCCGATCCTCAAATCAGGGTCAAAGATCTGCTACTAGTTAAGAAACCACTCAACCAGTTGTTCCAGCGTCGCTTTGCCCTTCGCCAGGCTCACTTCTGATTCCTGACGATCTCGATTCCACGCGTTGTCAACAATCACGCTCCGAAGATCTCGAACACCTACAAGCTGCAACCAAAAGTCCAGATAGGGCGCTTGGTGATCGAATAGCGAGGGCGGTATAGGAGTACCCTCCAGGAAACGTGAGCCGCGTGTATAGACGACGATTGCCTTTTCCACGTGCAAGAGAGGGCCGTACTGTTTGCCGTCGTAAGTGAACAGATAGTTTCGCTGCGCTACGAGATCAATCAATTGTTTGAGCTTGTAAGGCAGGCCAAAGTTCCACATTGGAGTTCCTAAGACGATTCGATCGGCGTTCTGAAAGCGTTGGATCAACGATTGAATACGCTCCCATACGTTGGACTCTGCCTCAGTCATTGTTTCGAGCTTTACTGCTTTGTACTTCGCTCCAATTGCCTCGTAGTCGAACTCCGGTAGCCGCTCATGCCAGACGTTCAACGTATCCACAACTATCGAGGTATTGTCCGACTTGCACGCCTCAATGAATGATTTGGTGAGGGTGATCGAGTCGGAAGGTTCGCCTCTTGGTGACGACTGAATTTCGAGAAGTTTCATTTGGTCCCTCCTGGTGTGGAGACTTCTTGCGGAGTCGGAGCTACTTCGAGACCGCACGCGCTGCACTCTCAATTACATCTGCAACTTCCTTGGGATGCGAGACGTAGACTGAGTGGCTCGCGCCTGCGACTTCGACCGTGTGGCTCTTGGCCCGCTTGGCGTACCAACGTTCCAAGTCCGGGCTGATGGTTCGATCGCTTCCCGCCACCAGCATCCAGCTCGGTTTGGTTCTCCAAGCAGCCGTTGTGATCGTCGCTGAGAAATTGTCCGCAAAGTTGAGTACCTGCGAGCGCGCCATGAATGCGGCTTTGTCGCCAGGAAGGTCAGCTGCGAACAATTCATGAAACTGTGCGGGGTCAATATAGGTGAAACCGTCGGGCGTTTTCTTTATGGCGCCCGATTTGGCGAGGTCGCTCGGAAAGCGCTTTCCGTCGTCTGACTCTTTCTCGGCTGAATCCGGCATGTGGGCCGCGATATAGACCAGGCCAACAATCGATGGATCGTTTCCCGCTTCCGTAATTACTGCTCCCCCATAGCTGTGCGCGACAAGGATGCTCGGTCCGTCTTGCAGTGCGAGGATACGCTTTACGGCAGTTACATCGTCCTGGAAGGACGTCTCTGGCTCTTGGACGATGCTGACGTTGTAGCCATCTTTGACAAGAATGTCGTAGACGCCTTTCCAACCAGAACCATCTGCCCAGGCGCCGTGAACCAGAACAATATTCCGAACGCGATGCTCTTGATTCTGCGCTGACAGCACGCCGCACGTAAACAGCAAGAAAACGATGCAGAGGGACTGAGGGATTCCTCGTACTACTCGTATAGGCTTCATCGAATGACTCATGGTTGCTCCTTTTTGTTTTGTAACGCTGGTCTGGTCGTTCAGGGTCGTTCGCGGAGAACTCAGAGCGTCAGATAGACAATCTGGACCCACTGCTCGCCGTTGATGATGCCATTGCCCCATACGGAGTCGAAATCGGCGAACGGCTTTTCCGCGACGGCCTCTTGGGCAGATTTTCCCGCGGACTTCAACTTCTCAACGCGATCGCGCGAAGTGACCAGCATGTCCCGATATTTCGTGAGGTCCGCTTTGTTGCCGAGCGGGCCATGCCCCGCAACAATCTTCGTGTCGTTGCCGGCCAGCGATAGAATTTTGTCGGCCGCGGCAATCATGCCGGTGATTGTGCCCCCCGTACTAGGGTCGATGTAGGGATACATCCAGTTGAAAAACAGGTCACCCATCTGAATCACATTGGCCTTTTCAAAATGAACGTAGATGTCCGTGTCCGTATGCGCGGGAGCAACATGTTGGAGCGCGAGGCTTTCGCCATTGGCTTGCAACTTGTGAGTGGCGCAGAAGGTCTGCTGCGGTAAGGCCTCCGGGGGCGAGGGGTCGAAATGCAAGCCCGCGAGCGCGCCGTCTGGTCCTCGATATAAGGCCGGGAGATCGTGCGCCTCTGACATGCGCTTTTTTGTATTTTCGTGCGCAAGAACCATGGCCCCGGCAGCATGAAGAGGCACGTTATTGTCGGTGTGGTCAAAGTGCCAGTGGGTGTTAATGACGCATTTCACTGGTGCGTTGCCCAGGCCATCGAGAGCCTCTTTGAGCCTCGGCCATGCAGGCGCAACGAAAGTGTCCACGACAAATTTGCCGTCGGGGCCGTTGAGGACTACCACGCTTCCCCCGGGGCCGGAGAGCATCGTGATATCTTCACCGAGCCTTTGCGTTTTGAGGGGAGCGGCGTTGAACTTGGCGCGCATACTCGCGAGCAGGTCGGGCGCCGAAGGCGTTTGTTGCCCGTAGCCCACCTCGGAAGCGCGGAGCAACGTCGCTGGAAAGAAGGGCGCCAGGAGGGCGCTGCCGGCCAGCGTGACTGAACCTCGCAGCATTTCACGGCGTGAGGTTTGCTTCTGTAAGAAACTGAAATTCATCTTCGTGGGTCCTCTCCTTCGATGGCATCGGGCCATTCCTCTGGCACACCCGTTAGAGACCTTGAGTCTCTGATCCGTGACATTGTTTGTTTTGTTGTCTGTGATGAGTTATGCAAATAAGATAAATGAGATGGAACTTCGTCAAATTCGGTCGTTTCTCTCTATCGCTGAGACTCTGCACTTCGGGCGTACTGCAGAGTTGATTCATCTCAGCCAACCAGCCTTAAGCCTTCAGATACGAGCTCTTGAGGAGGAGGTCGGCGTTCGACTCTTCGAGCGGAACCGACGCAAAACAACGCTCACCGCGGCTGGTTTCGCTTTTCGCGACGATGCCGCTGCAGCTGTCTCGCAGTTGGACCAGGCGATTCGACGGGCAAGACTGGCCGCCGACGGGAAACTTGGCCTTTTACGGATCGGCTTCATCTCAACCGCTGGCAATGAGATCGTGCCCAACTTAGTTCGTCGTTTTAGAGAGTCGAGTCCTGAAGTAGTGTTCTCCCTGCGTAATATCCTCACGACGGATCAAATTCAGATGCTTGGTGCCGGATCGCTTGATATTGGATTCCTTCGCCTTCCGATTGGGGAACACCTGGGACTTGAAGTTGTCGCAGTACATCGCGAACCGTTCGTCGTCGTAACGCCGTTGTCCCATAGGCTGGCAAAGAGAAAAAGGGTCGCACTGCACGAGCTCTCAGGCGAGGATTTCGTGATATACGAACGAAGTTATGCTCCGGGCTTTCACGATTTGATCTTCGGTATGCTCCGCGATGCCGGGGTCATTCCAAATGTCTGCCAGACTGCCGGACAAATGCCAACACTTATTTCTCTGGTCGATTCAGGGATGGGCATTTCCATTCTTCCCGCATCGGCAGTCAAGCATAGCGGCGCTTCGGTCGTCGCCTGTGGGATCGCAGATAAGATAGCGATGTCTGAAATTGCTATCGCCGTCAGTAAACGATTTCGAACGGCAGTCGTAGACAACTTCCGATCTTTCGCCCTAAAAAGCCTGGGTCATTCAAGGAAGGTTTGAGGCGCTAGACGCACTGTGGCATAAGTGCCTCGTGTAAGGGACCTACCTGGCGGACACCTTAAGAACGTGTTGATCCATGTGTCTGCAGTTGTTGCTCGACCGCATCTCGTACGCAGCGAACAGCCGGAGCCAGCCTCCCGATGTGTTTGGAATGCAATATCCAAACATTTTGCATCGGAGAAAGCCCCCTCACCGCGCGATTGAGCCTGCACGCCGAGCTTGCGGTCGACTACTTCGAAGTGCGCAGTGCCGATGCACAGGAGAAACTCCTCAACGACACCGTCGATGCTTATAGCAAAGCGTTGGAGTTGACAAAGAATCGATTTGAGGGCGGAGCCGCGCCGAGATCGGATGTTGCACAGGCGCAGACACAGCTCGATGGCGCTCGTGTTCTCGCCACAGACATCAAGGTGCAGCGCGCTCAATACGAGCATGCGCTGGCGATCCTCATCGGCAAGCCGCCCGCTGCTTTCAGCCTGCCCCTGTTCCGCTCAATGTGCAGGCTCCCCAATTGCCGTCTGTGCCCATCGCTTTGCCCACTCAGCTTCTGGAGCGACGTCCTGATATTGCAGCGGCCGAGCGCCACATGGCGGCAGCCAATGAACAGATTGGAATAGCGCAGGAGGCCTATTATCCAACGCTTAATCTGGCGGCATCTGCCGGTCTTGAAGGCTCATCCCTATTGAACTGGTTCAATTGGGCGAGCCGCTTCTGGGAGGTCGGACCAAGTATGTCTGAGACGCTCTTCGATGGCGGAAGACGCCGGGCTACCACGGAGTCGGCTAGAGCAGGTTATGACGCCTCTGTTGCCAATTACCGCCAATCCGTACTGACCTCGTTTCAGCAGGTAGAAGACAATCTCGTGGTGCTCCGGGTGTTGAGCACAGAATCTGTACAGCAACACGAAGCAACGGCCTCAGCGGAGGAGTCCCTCCGTCTGTTCCAGAATCGGTACGCCGGTGGCGTCGACACTTATCTGCAGGTCGTCACTTCGCAAACCACCGCTCTGACGAATGAGCGAAATGATATCGATCTGATGAGACGGCGACTCGAAGCAAATGTGCTGCTGATCAAAGCAATAGGCGGAGGATGGGATATTTCCGCCCTCCCCAAGCTATAGCAGAGACATGCTCTACCGGCACTCCGATCTTCACCTTCTTCAGCATCCCAATTGAGGACTGGACCCAGACTTGGCGATCTAGTGATTCATAGTTGCAGCGTCGGCGCCGCACTTGACGTCGGGGTTCCAAACTGAAAAAAGACCGCTCGGACTGCGCTTCCACACCCAGACGTGGAGAAACCAGAAGCCCAGGCCAGGCGCCGTCTGGAGAGCTTGCCCCATAATGCGGGGAGGCTCAGCGGACTTCCACGCGGATGCTGGCACGTAGAATTCAACCCCATTCAGCTGGAAGGTGCCGTCCGGCCTCTTCTCGTAGACCAGCACTTCCGGATGTTCGACGTCGAGTGTCGCGTCGAAGAGCGACTCGTTGTTAAAGTGGTAGCCCATCGCGCCCGCCGGTTGATGTTGGACGCAACCAGTTGCGAGCTTGTACCCGGCGGCTTCGGCTGCCTCGCTCGTCTGAAACTTGGCCGTCGCTTCACGAATTTTCGCGACGCCGCGATCTACGTCGTCACCAAACCCGGTTGGAAGAATACCTGGTGCCTGGCTCATGGCTGTGGAGCCTGTTTGCGCCATACCAGCACATGCAAACACAAATATCGCTGGTAACACACCAGCGATCCACCTGCTTGATCGAGTCATCATTGTTATCCTTTCGAAATCGGTCCTTGTCTTCCTCATGTACTGAATCTAGCGGGGTGGCAGAGTCGAGCGACACGGGTTTTTTACCAACTGTCTCGCGGGCATGCCTAACTGGACTGAAGACTCGGCGAACGCGGCTGATCATCGCGACAAGCGCTTCGCCAACGCTAGCCCGTCCAAGGCTGCCCGTGGCAGAATGAAGTCGTGATATGGCCTCCAGTGCGAAAGCAGATCCGACTGATCGCTGGCCTCTGGCTAGCTTGGACTATCGTCGGGCTTTTCTACATCACACAGGACTCGGTGCCACGGCTCTATCGAGGCCAAGCGGTGGCCTGGAAGTATGTGTTCGTCGGCTGGATGGTGGGTGTGTACGTCTGTGCGGTGCTCACGCCGGCTGTCCTATGGCTCGGCAACAAGTGGCCTGTTGAGCGCCGAGTCACCAATGCTGGATACCATCTCGGTATCAGCGTGGTCTTCTCGATCCTCGCGTCGACGATGGAAGTCCCTGTGCTGCTGCTACTCGGCGTTTTCCCGGCCTCGTCTCAGCCTCCGCTTGTGGCGGGCATCAAACTCTTTCTGTCCTTTGGCATTCAGGGAGGTGTCCTCCGGTATTGGGCGGTGATCGCGCTTCAAGCTGTGTACCGGTCGCAGAAGAATGCGAAGATTCGCGAACGGGAGGCATTTGAACTGACGATGCAGGCTTCTGAGCTCGCGAAGCAACTCGCCACGGCGCAGCTCGGCGCTCTCAAGATGCAGTTGCAGCCACACTTTCTCTTCAATACGCTCGGCGCCATCATCGTCTTGATCCAACAACAGAAAACCGCGCAAGCCGAAGCGATGGTCGCGGGGCTCGGCGATCTCCTTCGTCTCACGCTCGAAGACGTGGAGGCGCAGGAAGTACCGCTGTGGCGCGAACTGGAATTCCTGCGGCTATATCTCTCGATTGAGCAGGTCAGGTTTGAAGACCGGCTGCGGGTGCGCATTGCCTCGCCCCCCGCTCTGTCTAACGTTCTTGTACCGCATATGGTGCTTCAGCCGATCGTCGAAAACGCCGTTCGTCATGGCCTCTGCCAGAGCGAGGAAGAGGTGACGATTGAAGTAGGCGCCACCAGCGCGAACGGCTCACTCGCGCTCATCGTGTCGGACGATGGGCCAGGACTGGTGTCACCCAGGTCGGGTCACTCTGGTATTGGGCTGACGAATACCAGATCCCGATTGGCGCGACTGTATGGCGATCGCGCGCGTCTCGATGTCGAGCAAGTGGGAGGCCGGGGCGTACGCGTCACGATTACATTGCCCATTGGGGCGGGCCAATCCGAGGACGGACCATGCGATTGAGAGTTCTCGTCGTGGATGACGAGCCAATCGCTCGCGATGGGTTGAAACTCCTGCTCGGCCGTCAGTCACAGGTCGAATCCATTTTGGAGGCACGAAACGGAAGGGAGGCAATTGCCAGCATTCGCGAGCAGAAGCCGGACTTGGTGCTCCTCGATGTGCAGATGCCGCGCACCGATGGCTTTGCGGTCGTCAACACCATTGGGGCAGAACGCATGCCACCGGTAATCTTCGTAACTGCTCATAGCCAGTACGCAATCCAGGCGTTTGAGATCGCCGCGATCGACTATCTGCTCAAGCCGGTCACGGAGGACCGTTTTGCGCTGGCGTTTAACCGAGCCATCCGCAGGCTACGAGACGTGCCGCAAGAGGAGAGCACACGACAAGTGCTGGCGATGCTGGATGCCGTCGCCAAGCCGCCACGCAAGCTCGAGCGGTTCGCTATTCGGTCCGGAGAGCGCACCATCTTCGTGCCAGTGGTTGAGGTCGATTGGATCGAAGCGTTCGAGAATTACGTCCGGCTGCATACGGGCTCGGCAACCCACCTTCTGCATGTGCCGATGAATAAGATCGGCGCCGTGCTCGATTCTGGCCGTTTCCTACGCATTCATCGATCGCACATCGTAAACGTGCAACGCATTGCGCAACTGTGGTCGATCGGGCACGGTCAGTATGTGATAGAGCTCAGGTCGGGGCAGCGCCTGCAATCGGGGCGCACCTACAATGAGCAGATCCGCCAGGCGCTTACGAACCCATTCTGACCGTTTCCGACAGACAAAACCCGCCTTCAATTAGACTCTGATGGGTTGACCTCTGCTGCGTAACGGCAGAGGTCGCGGGGTGCCTGAGGTGCGCGGAGCGAGGGTGCTGGCGAGGGTGCTGAAATTCGGAATCTATGCAATTAGAGCGGCAGCTCGGATTTCTGAGGAATTCCTGCGTCAGCTACGACGCGGGGTCTATAGATGAGAGCATTCGAATTGCGTTAGCGATTCGGGTTCTCATTCACGATACGAGAAACCCCACCTCTTTGCTGAGGCACCTGAATGCACAACATATTAATTTAGCAACCACGGTAGAGGATGGCCCGGCCCCGGATGCACTGATTCTGCCCGGTATGGCTTGGCTTCAATTCACATCGGAAGGCGCAACTTGGCGCCCCGCAACCACACAAGATGCGATCAAGGGATACCTGTGTTTGCCGAAATGGTGGAATCAAACTGGTTTATGGTCTAGGTTCATTGCGATTATCAAGAAGGGATTTCGTGCTGGCTGCCGCAGATAAGGACGGGGGAGCGCATGTAGATGCTGAACTAGATCCAGACTATGAAACGGCCATGTTGAACTTGAAAATTCGGTTTTCCACGAATGGAGAACTTCCGGATTTTGAGACTGTCCTAGAAAATCACCTCATCTACATCAGACAAATGGGACATGAGCTATTGAACAGCCCCGAACTGCTTGCTCTGCTGCGCTAGCTACTCCAACGGAAAACCGATTTCCTCCAACCAATCACGCACTCTGAAGGAGAAGTTTTTTATTTTTCCAGCGGGATTCAACTGCCCCGGACCGCTCCCCCGTATATAGAAGTGTTTACCACGACCATTTTGCAGTCGAACCGTAACTTCAACTTGAAGGCTGTCTGCTAGATCATTGATCGCTGGAACCGGTGCGATCTTGTCCAAAAACTCTATGGACCCGGGTTCCAATGATTCTCCCCACACTGACTTGTTGTCGATGCCGCAGAGCTTTCTACCTCGCGTGTAAGCAATGTTGGCTAACTTATAAGAGCGCGACTGCGAACGATTCCGAATATCAAAGGACGGTCGGAAGTTATGCGCGTTGTCCTTCCCACCATCGAATATCCAGTTGTATCCCAATGTGAGATCAGTAATCCGCAAAAACCATTGGATACCGACATAGCAGGCCACGACCACAATCGCAGCTGCCACGCCGCCTAAAAAATTGCTGAACGTATTGGCCCAAAAGCCCACGGATTCGCCCTCTATATATAAACGATGATCTTCGGTGAAAATGATCATCTTCGAAGATAGTCATGTTCCGAACATAATCATGCTAAGTCCTTTAGATATAGAAGATCATCAAAAAAAGAATAGTATGGAAGTGGTCAAATTGAACGGTCCGAAGATTATCAGGCCTTCGGATCAGCGGCTGGGAAATCCCCATTGACCCCGGGGTGTTGGTCAATAAAAAAGCCAATCATTTCGACAATAGTTATTTGTCGGGTATGTCCTTCTAGATGAAAACCTGATCTTCGCTGAACCACTCCACTGCGTTGTCATCGAACATGACTTTATAAAACAATTTTCCACTTTTGCTTGTGCGCAGTTCAACAATCTCGCCAATTTGATCATTATGGGAAGAGCTTGTCGTATAAACCTGTCCGCGAATGTCGAAGAACGGCCCCTTAACACGCATCAATTCACGCGGATGACGACGAACGATCTGTCGCCAATGTCCATGATTCCCATTGCAGCACCGTCGTGGCCGAAGCCATCAATAATCATTTCTCTTTCTATTCCGTCTTGGCCCAGAAAAACTGCGGTATCCCCAATCTTGAAACCTGACATCATCCCCCCTGTTCAGCGGCGAGGATATCAGCTGCAAGCTCGCGTTGATCTACGACGTAGGTGTGATGAGATCAGTATCGACGTCCAAACAACTCTATGTCACGCCTATGTCATGTCGAATGATGGCGCACAAGAGTAATCGATGTAAATTGTTGATTTGATTGGCGTCCCCGACGGGATTCGAACCCGTGTTATCGCCGTGAAAGGGCGTTTGAGGCTATCTTGCACTACCTTGTAACACCTTGCACGGAGTAGGATAAATTGCTGATGAACCAATACCTTACCGACAATTTAAGCTTGGGTTTGCTTGGGCCAGTTTGGAGTACCTTTTAGGTTCTACCGTCACCACAGCGTCACCAGAACCACCACCGTTCCGCGATTGCTCACAGGAAACGTGGCGCGATTGCGGGGATATGTGGCCCTCGTCCTCTGAGGGTACGGGGACCTCCATCACAACCCTCTTGAGGTCTTACGGCCTTGGATTCGATCCTCAATGCTATTAAAGGCAGAAATGTGCCAGTCGCTGGGCCGCGGGAATGCGGTAATCCCGAAGGGATTTTCAAGGAGTGTGGGAAAGGTAGGAAGCCGGCTGTATGGCTTTCTATGATTTGAGCCACGTTCTCCCAGATCACATGTTGACCGCGAGGGTCGCTTTGGA
>Ga0193743_1001890_pt1 | contig 15113 bp, 16 predicted proteins | sample L2c2metaG_FD_143038 | JGI IMG/M metagenome (GOLD analysis project Ga0193743, IMG submission 143038) | Soil microbial communities from a riparian zone of the East river system, Colorado, United States - L2c2 | ecosystem: Environmental > Terrestrial > Soil > Riparian zone | place: USA: East River...
TACTTGCCCATGTGGGTGAAGAGCGCCCGCCCGTTGACGTCGCCGATCGCGTAGAGCCAGTCGCGGCCGCCGACCCGCAAGCGGTTGTCGGTCTGGAGGAAGCCGTGCCCGCCAGGCTCGACGCCCGCCGAGTCGAGGCCGATGTCGCGGCTGTGGGGGACGCGGCCGACGGCGATCAGGATCTCTTCTCCCTCGACCCGGCTGCCGTCGCTCAAAGAAGCGATCACGCCGGCGCCGCCCGCCTCGATCTTCTCGACCTGGACGCCCGTGCGGATGTCGACGCCGAAGTTGTCGCGCAGGGCGGCGGCGACTTCTTCGCCGGCGAAGGCCTCCTCACGGGCGAGCAGCTGCCCGTTGCCGTCGACCAGCGTCACCCTGGTCCCCAGCGAGGACCAGGCCTGGGAGAGCTCGCTGCCGACCGGCCCACCGCCGAGCACGATCATGCTCTCGGGGACCCGCTTGGCGGTGGTCGCCTGACGGTTGTTCCAGGCCTCGACCGTGTCGAGCCCGTCGATCGGAGGCATTGCCGCACCGCTGCCGGTGGCGACGATCACCGCGGTGCGGGCGCTCAACACCTCGCCGCCGACGCGCAGGCGGCGCTCACCGTCGAAGCGCGCCTCGCCGCGGAAGAGGTCGATCTCGCGTTCTTCCAGCCAGGGCAGCTGACTCGAGTCGTCGAGGTCGTGGATCACCTTGTCGCGGCGGTCGAGCACCGCCTGCGGGTCGAGCTTGCCGCTCACCGCCTCGGCCACTCCCGGGACCCGCTTGGCCTCGGCCATGACGTCGGCGGGCCGCAGCAGCGCCTTCGAGGGCATGCAGGCGTAGTAGGAGCATTCGCCGCCGACCAGGTGCCGCTCGACGATCGCCACCTTCATGCCGCCGTCGGCCAGGCGCCCGGCGCAAACCTCCCCCGCCGGCCCCGCTCCAAGCACGATCGCGTCGTAAAACCTCTCGCTCACGGAGCCTCCATCCCCGACACCGTACAATTCCAAGCGCAGTCAGCACGGGGGCGACAGGCTTCGACGTGGTCGACTCGTGCGAAAGGTTGCAGGTCGAGGTTGCCGGAGGCCTCGTTAAACCCCGGCACAAACCAATACGTGCGGACCACGAGTTCGCCCTCGCCGCTTAGCTAGAACCTAAGCGCTGTGAGAGTCGGTCCTCCCTCGCCCGCAGGGAGGGGAGCCGGCTTCAAAATGCGGGCTTACCCAGGCGGATCGCCCCGTCTGCCAGGGGAAATTTCAGAGGGCTGTGTCTCCCGTAGTGCCTGTCGGCGCGGACCCCGGGAGACGAGAAAAAAGCGCCGGCTAAACCTGTAGACGCCTTCGCGCCGCGGCCGCGGATCCGAGTTCGAATCTCGGCGCCTCCATAGAAACCGACCGCCTAGCCCTCCGGGGCCGGGCGGTCGGCGAGCCAGGCCAGCACCTCGGCGGCGTTGCGATCGGGTGGGAAGACGGGGTAGAAGGCCTTGACGATCGTGCCCGCTTCGGCGACGAAGGTGAGGCGGCGGTAGAGGGTCATCCCAGCCGCCTCGAAGGTCGGCAGGCGCAGCACCGCGGCGAGCTCGAGGTCGCTGTCGCTGAACAGCGGGAAGGGGATGTGCTCGCGCTCGGCGAACTCGGCCTGTTCCGCCATGCTCTGGGCGCTGATCCCGACCACCGTGGCGCCGAGGCGCTCGAACTCGGCCAGGCTGTCGCGGTAGGCGCAGCTCTGCGGGGTGCAGCCGCGGGCGCCGGGGATGTCGTCCCATCCGACGGGGGACGGCTCGCCCGGCGTGCCGGTGCGCGGGTAGACGTAGGCGACGAGGCGTCCCGCCGCGAGCTCCGCCAGGTTTGCGGTTCCACCGTCGCTGGAGCGCAGTGCCAGCGGCGGAACGGCCACACCCGGCAGGTGGTCGGCAGCGCCGTCGTCTTGCGGGACCGGAAGATCCGCCGGGAGTGACGCGTAGTCGGCGCTCACGTGTGGATCGTCCCATGCCCGAGCGGGTGCGGCAGTCATTTGTGACGCATAGTGACCCAAAGGACTGCCGCACTCTGGCGGATAGGCTGGCGCCATGGAACGCTACGTGGCCTTTCTGCGAGGGATGAACCTCGGCAAACGGCGGATCAAGAACGACGAGCTGCGGGCCGAGTTCAAGACGCTGGGCTTCGCCGACGTCGCGACCTTCCGCGCCAGCGGCAACGTGATCTTCGGCTCGGATGGCGGAGCCAGCGAGAGCGCGCTTGCCAAGACGATCGAGGATGGCCTCGGAGAGGCGCTCTGCTACCCGGTGCCGGTCTTCCTGCGCAGCTGCGCCGAGGTCGCGGCGATCGCTGCCCAGGAGCCCTTCGATCCGGCACTCGTCAAGTCCTCGAAGGGGAAATTGCAGGTGTCGTTGTTGCTGGAGAAGCCGTCGGCACGGGACCGGAAACTCGTCCTGGCACTGGCGACCGACGAGGACCGCCTGGCGATCAAGGGTCGCGAGCTCTACTGGCTGCCCAGCGGAGGTCTGCTGGAGTCGGACCTCGACCTCAAAGCGATCGCCGCCGCCCTCGGCAGCGACACGCGGCGGACGATGGGCACGATCAAGCAGATCGCCGCCAAGCACTGCGCCGACCGACGCTGACGCTGGCGGGGCGATGCGGGCTTTCAGCCGGCTCTGAGCGGCCGCCGCCGGCCGGCGATCTCGAGGATCGCGAGCGTGAGCGCCAGCGGCACGGTCGCCGGCAGCTCGTCGAGGGCGAAGAAGAGCAGGTCGAAGCCGAGGCAGACGACCGCGGCCAGCGCCGCGCCGCGCAGCTGCAGGCGCCGGTCGGAGGCCAGCAGGGCTCCCAGGGTGGCGGCGATGAAGAGGTCGCCGAAGCCCATCACGGCGGAGCCAAAGGAGACGAACTGCAGGCGCGGCAGGCCGCCGGGGGAGACGGCATTGAGGACGGCGTTGGGCTCCTGCAGGAGTTCGGAGCCGACCAGCCAGGCGTCGATCGCCGCCATCGCGTAGATCCCCAGCTTCAGCCAGCGGCTCGGGACGATGCAGGCAAGCAGCCAGCCGAGGCTGACGCAGGCGAGGGCGGAGAGCGCCAGGGCGGCCGTCTGGCCGCTCAGCGACCCCCGCGCCGCCCAGGCAATTGCGAAGAGCGGGATCACCAGCAGGGCCAGGGGCGGCCTGCCGCCGCGGACGATCGCTGCGAGCGCCAGCGCCGCCAGGGGCGGCACCGCGACCAGAGCCAGGTAGGTGAGGAAGTGGGCGAAGGCCGAGTCGAGGGCGATCGCGCAAACGACGACGACGATCGGCAGCGGCAGGGCCAGCGCCCACCAGCGGTTGTTCAGGCGCGCCAGGAGCGGGGCGGTGGCGGCCCGAGGCGCCGCGACGAGCGCCGCCTGCACGAGGCTGAGCACGCTGATCGAGAGGGCGAACGGGAGCATCGGGGCGGGCGGGGCGACCCGAGTCTAGGGGCGCCTGTGGCGCCGCGGCTGCGCTAGAGAGCGCCGGCCGGGGCCGAGGCTGTGCCCTCGGCGGGCTCACCGCTGGCCGGGACCGATCCCGGGCGCGGCTCGAGTCGGCCCGCCGCCGCGACGGTCCAGAGCATCGCCAGCCAGTTCAGGGTGGCGACCGCCACGTGGACCCAGACGATCTCGCTCGGCAGTTCCAGTGCCCACTGGAGGCCCCCTACGGCCCCCTGCAGCGCCAGCAGGCCCAGAACGACGGTGAGGGGCCTCACGGCCCGCCTGTCGCCCCCAGGGCGGCGCAGGAGGAACCAGACGCCGATCGCCGCGAGGCCGTAGATGGTGGCGAGCACGGCGTGGCGCTGGACGACCCATTCCAGGGTCTGGCCGCCCTCGAAGGTGAAGCGGTGCACGAGCTGGCCTTCGTGGGCGCCGGCGTGGGGGCCGGCGGCGGTGGCGATGGTGCCGGCGAGAATCGTCAGCTGGCCGAGCGGGATCAGCGCTCGCACCGACCAGACGCCGAGGCGGTCATTGGAGCGGCGGCGCTCCCAGGGTTCATAGCGCGAGCACCAGGCCAGTGCGAAGGACGCGTCGAGCAGCATCATCGAGAGGATGAAGTGGGACATCACCAGGCCGGGGGCGAGGTGGTACTTGACGACCAGGGCGCCGAGGATCGCCTGGCCGATCACCCCCAGCGGCAGCAGGGCGCCGAACAGCGCCAGGTGCCAGCGGTAGGGACGGCGGAAGAAGGCGAGGATGCTGGCGGCGATCACGGCGAAGCCGACGAAGCCGGTCAGCAGCCGGTTGCCGTACTCGATCACCGCGTGGGTGTCGAGGGGGGGCGTCGTGCCGCCGTAGCACTTGGGCCAGTCCGGGCAGCCCAGCCCAGACCCGGTCAGCCGCACAGCGGCGCCGGTGAGGACGATCAGCGCCAGGGCACCGAGGGCCACGGCGGTGACCTGCGCGTAGCGCTGGGGGGAGATCTCGAGGCGGTCTCTGAGGCGTTGCCGCATCGTCAGGAATGATCGCAGCGGCCACCCGGCCGCGCGGGCTCAGCCGCCGTTGGAGCCGGCGGCTTTGGAGGAGCCTTTGCCGCCGGGGGTGTTTTCGATCAGGTATTCGACGAGCTGTTCAAGTTCCTTCGGCGAGATCGTCTGTTCGAAGGTTGCCGGCATCACGTTGGCCGGGTAGCCCTTGGCGATGACTTTGTTCGGGTCGACGATCGACTCGTGCACCATCGCCGGGCTCTGACCGACGAGGACTTCGTCGAGGTCGGGGCCGGTGACGCCACCCGATTTTGCGGCGGCGAAGGTGTGGCAACCGCCACAGCCGTTGTTGGCGAAGACCTGAGCGCCGAGCCCGCCTGGCACCTTCGGCGGCGCCGCGCCGGGGACGCCGGCGTATTTGCCGACATAGGCGGCGACGTCGTCGAGGTCCTGGCCGGTGACGATCTCGGGCGGCATCGAGACCGCGGGGTTGCCGGTCTCCGGCCGCGGGCTCTCAACCTGGGCCTTGACGATCCCTTCGACGGTGTCGCTGTTCTGGCCGACTTCCCGCGCGGCAGCGAAGGCGTCGTCGAGATCGGGGCCGATCTGGGCGGTCGTCCCGGCCTGGGCGAGGGTGTGGCAGACGCCGCACTTCTGTTCGAAGAGGACACGCCCGCGCGCCACGTCGGCGTTGGTCGTCCCGCAGCCGGACGCGGCCACGACGACGCCCGCAAGGGCGGCGAGGACGAGCAGCGGGCGGATGAGTTGCAAGGGACTGTTCATACGGCTGGCGGGCGGGCGGGAGTCTATATGTCGAGGCCCCGTCAAAGCGTGCTGTCGGCCGCCGAGATAGGAGTATTCTTGCAGCGATTCGCACTATCTCCGAAGGCTGGCGAGAGGAGGCCACAGATGCAGGTGAGGGACGGGATGACGGAGGTGTCGCTGACCGTGGGCCCTTCGCACACGCTGCGCGAGGCGGCCGCGAAGATGGTTGAAAAGGGAACCGGGGCGGCGCTGGTCAGCGATGCCGAGTCGCCGACGCCGGGGATCGTCACCGAGCGCGACCTGTTGATCTCGGTCGGCGGCGGCGAGAACCCAGACGTCGAGCTGGTCGCCGAGCACATGAGCGAGCGCGTGATCGCCGCTGCGCCGGAGTGGAGCCTGGAGCGCGCCGCTGCCGAGATGTCGCGCCGCGGCGTCCGCCACCTGGTCGTCTTCGAGGACGGCGACGCGGTCGGCGTCCTCTCGATGCGCGACATCGTCCGTGTCTGGACCTCCGCTGGCGCCACGTCAGGCATGACCCCCGGCTGAGGGGCTGGGACCAAGCAGGTCGGTGGACGCAGGGAGGCCGCCGAGGGGAGCGCACTCCAGTGCGTGACCCGAAGGCGCCCGACCGAGGACGCCGAGATGCGCCGGTGTCAGACCCTCAGAGAGTTATTTGCTCGACGGGCAGAGCACCGCCGCGCACGCGCTGCTTGCGAGGCAGGCGGAAGTAATCGCGGATCGCGCCGCGGGCGATGCTGCGGAAGGCGGCGAGGGCGAAGATGGCGCCGACGATCGCGTAGATGAAGGGCGAGAAGATGAAGCCGGCCGCATAGATGCCGCAGACCAGGCCGATCGCGCCGAAGGCGAGGAACGCCGGTGCCCAGGAGGGCTTCGGCGCGTAGACCAACTCGCCGGGCTCGGGGATGTGTCGGTGCTCGCTCATCTGGCTACTGGGCGATGTAGAGGAAGGCGACGACGAAGCAGAGGGCGAAGACTGCGGCGGCGAGGCCACCGGCGACTAGGCCGGCGCCCATGTTCTTGCGTGCGGTCTCGCGGTCCACGGGTTGGATTTCTATCAAGCTGGGGGGAGGGTCGGGGGTTGTCCTTGTTGGGAGAGCCAGGTGCCACTCCCACGAAGGCCGTCGCGCAGCTGGATTGTCTGCCCTGCTCAGGCCTTGCCGCTTGAGCCTTCGTGGGAGTGGCACCTGGCTCTCCCGCACAGGGCAGACCCCGCACCTCCGGAAGCTGAGAGGAGCTCCCAAGGAAGAGAGCAATGCCCGAAAGCTCCAAGGTGGGACAGCTATTGCCAGCAGCTCCAGAGGCGGGGCAGCTTTGCCGGAAGCTTCCAAGGTGGACAGCTGTATGCCGGAAGACGCCAGAGGGGCAGCTTTCGCCCGGGAAGCTTCCAAGGTGGACAGCTTTTGACCCGGAAACGTCCTCCTAGACTTGCGCGTCTATCGCCATAGCCAAGAACAACAAGGCCAAATAGGCGAGCGAGAAGAGGTAAGTGCGCAGTGCCCAGCGCCGTTCCTTGGTGCGCAGCAGCTTCGTCGAGAAGTAGATGAAGACGGCGCCGAGCAGCATTGAGGGGATCAGGTAGGCGATGCCGAGGCCACCGGCGCAGAAGGGCAGCTGGGTGACCGCGTAGAGGAGGACGGTGTAGAGGAGGATCTGGCGGCGGGTCTCGTTCTCGCCGCGGACGACGGGCAGCATCGGGATGCCGGCCTTGGCGTACTCGTCCTTCATCAGCAGCGAGAGCGCCCAGAAGTGGGGCGGGGTCCAGAAGAAGACGATCGCGAAGAGGTAGAAGGCCATGCCGCTGAGGCCGCCCGTCACGGCCGCCCAGGCGACCAGCGGCGGGACCGCGCCGGCGGCGCCGCCGAGGACGATGTTCTGCGGCGTCGTCCGCTTCAGCCAGAGCGTGTAGACGAAGACGTAGCCGAACAGGCCGGAGAGCGAGAGCGCTGCTGCCAGCGGGTTGACGGTCAGCGCCAGCAGGGCGAAGGAGGAGCAGCCGAGCAGGGTTCCGAAGGCGATCGCGGCACGAGCCGAGACCCGGCCCGAGGCGACGGGGCGATCGGCGGTGCGGGCCATCGTCTGGTCAATGTCGCGATCGACGGCGTGGTTGATCGCGCCGGCGCCGCCGGCCGAGAGGGCGCCGCCGAGGCAGGTGAGCCCGATCAGGCCGATCGAGGGGTCGCCGGCGACGTACATCGTCGTCACCGTCGTGAACAGCAACAGCGACTGCACCTTCGGCTTGGTCAGCGTCAGGTAATCGCGGACCACCGTCATCGCGGCGGAACGCGGGGCAGGCGCGGCTGCCGTCGGGGTGGGCGCGGTCTGCGCGCCGGCGCCGGCTTCCATGCCGGTCAGGCTACCGGCTGGGACTCGCGAGCCGGTAGCTCGGCGCGGCTGTTGCGGTGGGCGAGCGCGTCGCGGATGTCGCGCATCGGCTGGGCGCTGCGGACGTCGGGCAGCACGTCGAAGTTGTGGGGCTCGGGTGGCGAGAGCGCGAACCACTCGAGCGACTCGCCGCCCCAGGGATCGTGCCCCGCCTCGGGCCCGTTGACGCGGCTGGAGATCGCGTTGACCAGGGTCATCACGATGCCGGCGGCGAGGATCAGGGTGCCGATCGAGGCGATCAGGTTGTAGGCGTTGACGCCGGTGCCGTCGAAGAACTTGTAGGCGTCGATCACCTGGCCCTGCTCGGCGCCGGCGAAGAAGAGCGGCACGAAGGCGAGGACGATGCCGACCGCCATCGTCCAGAAGGAGATGCGGGCGAGGCTCTCGCCCATCGTCCTGCCGGTCATCTTCGGGAACCAGAAGTGGAGGGCCGCGAAGCCGCCGAAGACGGCGCCGCCGACCAGGGCAAAGTGGGTGGCCGCGGTGGCGTCGGTGGTGTTCTTGAGCTGCCAGGCGGCGGCGACCATCGAGTGCTCGATCTCGGCGCCGAGGCCGATCGAGATCGAGGAGATCGCGCCGAGCGCGAACAGCAGCGGCGCCCGCATGTGCAGGGTGCCGCCGAGCATCGTCGCGATCAGGTTGAAGACGATCAGGCCGAAGGGGACGATCAGCGCCAGCGACATCAGCATCGCGAAGTACATCCAGCCGATGCCGATCGGGGCAGTCATCATGTTCTGCATCCAGGCGAGCGTGCCGAGCACGGCGATCGCGGCGAGCGAACCCATCACGACGCCGCGGTTGAAGAGCGGCTTGGCCGAGAAGGTGGCGATGATTTCGGCGATCGCTCCGAAGGCGAAGATCAGGATCAGCACGTAGGCGCCGGAGAAGAAGATCCAGCTCAGGTGCTGCCAGAGCAGCGGCGCGCCGCCGGAGCCGTCGGCGAAGAAGATGCCGTCATAGTTGCGGTCGATCATCAGCATCGTCAGCGCTGCCAGCAGCACCGGGCCGATCACCAGCAGCAACCAGCAGCAGACGCTGGCGGCCCAGGAGAAGACCGGCACGCGGCGCCAGGCCATCCCCGGCGCCCGCATGTTGCGCAAGGTCGTCAGCAGGTCGATCGCGAGGAAGACGAAGCCGAGGGTCGAGAGGCCGGTTGCAGTGGCCCAGGCGTCGACACCGTTGTTGGAGAGGAAGGCGAGCTCGCTGAGCGGGGCGAGGGGGTTGACCCCGGCCTCGGAGGGGGTGAAGAGGAAGCCGGCGTAGAGGACGGTGGCGCCGGCTGCGTAGAGCGACATGCCGATCTGACCGAGGCGGGGCAGGGCGGTGCCGCGGGCGCCGATCTGCAGCGGCGCCACGTAGTAGAAGAAGCCGAGCGCGAGCGGGATCGCGAAGAGGAAGACCGCGGTGGCGCCGTAGTCGGAGAGCATCCGGTTGAAGGCGACCGGCGAGAGGAAGGTGTTCTCGGGAATCGCCAGCTGCAGCCGCATCAGCAGCATCTCGACCAGGGCGATGAAGAGGAAGCCGAGCGAGCCGCCGATCAGGATGCGGCCGATGTCCTTGTGGTCGGGGCTGGTCGCCAGTTCGACCCAGCGAGGGCGTTTCCTACCTGGGAAGCCGTCGACTACCAGCTCGGGACGAGGCTTCTCGCTCATGGCACTTCTCCGTTTTCGATCAGGCCGACGACCCGGTCCTGGGCGGTCTCGATGTCGGCTTTCTGCTGCTCGAGGAAGTCTTCGTAGGCCTGCGGCGAGACGACTTCGACCGCGGTCCGCATCGCCGCGTAGGCCTGGCCGGAGAGCGTCGCCGATTCACCGTCGTAGGTGCCTTCGTCGTCGGCGCGGAAGATGACCTTGTTGGTCTTGCCGGGGACGGCGTCGCGCTTGCCGGAGAGGTCCGGGACGTTCCAGGTGTGGACGACGTCGGTGGAGAGCAGTTCCAGCTTGACGGCGGTGTCGACCGGGACCACCAGCTTGTAATAGGAGAAGGAGCCGTTGGGGTAGTCGTAGCGCCACAGCCACTGCTGGCCGGTCGCCTTGATCGTCAGCGGCTCGGTCTTGGCGGCGGCGAGCCCGGCGGAGCCCGTGGCGGGCGTCTCCCGGGCCTTGCCGGTGAAGACGAGGCTGACGACGAAGATCGCGGCGGCGAAGACGGTGAGGGCGGCGCCGACCCGGAACTGGACCCGGCGGCTGCCGCTGGCCGGCGTCGGCTGGACGCCCCGCTTGGCGCGGTTCTTACGCACGGCGTAGATCAACGCAGCGTTGATCGCGACGATGACTATCGCCGCGGCGACGAAGCCGATCCAAAGGAGCGTGTCGATCTGGTCAGTGCCAGGGGAGTGCGGCGCCAAAGCGCGGCCATTGTAATCACGTCGGAACCCTGCAAGGCGGCGCGCCGCCTGCTCTCGCTCCCAGGCGCCTACTTATACTCGCCGCCCTTATGAAGAGGCGCCCCCGGCCATCACCCGCGCTTCGACTTGCGGTGCGGGCTGGAGCGGCCGGCGCAGTCGGCGCCGCGGTCGCCGTGCCGCTGCTGCGGCGACGGCTGCGGATCCCGCCGCCGCTGACGGTTGCCGCCTGCGCCGGCGGGCCGCTCGCCCTCGCCGTCCTCTACCCGCGCTCCAAGAAGCGCGACGTCGCCCTCTTCGCGATGCAGATGTGGGCTTTCACGATGGCCCACGAGATCCCCTTTGACGATCCCGAGGGCCTGCGCAGCCGCCTGCGCAGCCGCTACCCCATCGTTGTCGACCGCGCTCTCGGCGGCGGCAAGCTGCCGAATGTACGCCTGCAGCGGGCTCTCGCCCGGCTGCCGCGGGTGGCCGTCGTCAACCGCTTCCTCGCCTGGACGCACTGGCTCTGGTTCGTCGAGCCCTACCTGGCCCTGGCGCTGATCCTGGTCCGCCGCAACGACCGCTTCCCGACGGCGGCCCGGCAGATGGCCGCTGTCTTCGACATCGGCTGCGCGGTCTATTTCGCGGTGCCGACGGCGCCGCCCTGGTGGGCCTCCGAGCAGGGCGTGACCGGCGAAGAGGTGCGGCGGGTGATGGTCGAGGTCGGCGAAGAGACCTGGGGCTCGGCCTGGCCGAAGATGTACGACGCGCTCGGTGGCAACCCCTGGGCGGCGATGCCCTCGCTGCACTTCGCCACCTCGGTAACCGCCGCCTTGGCCCTCTCGGAAGCCGGCAAGGTCGAGGGCGCGATCGGCTGGGGCTATGCGGGAACGCTCGGCTTTGCCCTCGTCTATCTCGGCGAGCATTACGTCACCGATCTCCTCGCCGGCGCCCTGCTGGTGGCCGTCGTCAGGCGCGGTGAGCCGCTGGCCGAGCCACTGGTGCATGGGGTCAACCGGGCCCTGCGGCGCTTGGAGAGCATCGCGAGCGGGTAGCGTCCCTGGGGTGTCTGGAGAGGACTCCGCGAATGGAAGCGGCAGCGTCGAGATGCCGCTTCTCACGACGCGGCGGCTGGTGCAAACGGGACTCGTGGTGCTGCTGCTGCTCGTCAGCATCTACTTCCTGTTCCCGAAGCTGGCCGGTCTCAGCGGCGGCCTGAGCAGGCTCGACGAGGCGGATCCGCTCTGGATCGTCGTCGCGATCGGCTTCAACATCGTCGCCTACGCGACCTACATCGCCCTCTTCAAGGCGGTCGTCGGCGGCGACGCGCTGCGCCTGCGTTGGGTCGAGACCTACGAGATCAACATGTCGGGCGTCGCCGCGACGCTGCTCTTCTCGGCCGGCGGCGCCGGCGGCATCGCCATCACCTACTGGGCTCTGCGCAAAGCGGGGATGGGCCGCCGCGACTCCGCCCGGCGGATGGTCGCCTTCATCACCCTCCACTACGCCTTCTACCCGCTGGCGCTGATCGTCTTCGGGATCCTGCTGCGCACCGGTGTCCTCAACGGCAAGCACTCGGTCGAGCTGACGATCATCCCGGCCGCCGTGGCCGGGGTCCTGATCGTGATCGGCATCCTGATCGCGCTGATTCCGGCCGACGTCGAGCGCCGGCTCTCACCCTTCGCCCACGGCGAGCGCGCCAAGGCGTTCCTGCACACGGCGGCCAAAGTCCCGGCGACGGTGGGGGAGGGGTTCCGCTTCGCGATGGGCCTCTTCGCCCATCCCTCACGTGGCGGGCTGGCGGTGCTCGGTGCGGCCGGCTTCTGGGCGGCCAGCATCGGCGTGCTCTGGGCCTCCTTTCACGCTTTCGGCGTCCACGTGCCGCTGGCGGTCGTCGTCCAGGGCTTCTTCATCGGCATGGTCGCCAACCTCTTCCCGCTGGCGCCGGCGGGGGTGGGGGCAGTCGACGCCGGCATGATCGGCGCCTTCGTCCTCTTCGGCATCCCCGAGAGCGCCGTCTTCCCGGCGATCCTCGTCTTTCGCCTGGTTGCCTTCTGGATGCCGATCCCGCCAGGCATAATCGCCTTCTTCCAGCTCCGCAAGACGGTTCACCGCTGGGAAACAGAAGGCCTGCCGGTGGAGCGGGGTGGAAACGCCGAATCGGACCTCGAGCCGGCCATCGGCTCAGTTGCGGGAGACCCCCTCGAGGGCTACTATAAAAAGTAAAGTAATAGACCCCAGGCGGAAAAACATGGCTGATTCGCAGAAGAAGGTTGAGAACGTAATCATCATCGGCGGTGGGCCCGCGGGCTACACGGCGGCGCTCTACACGGCTCGGGCCAACCTCGAGCCGCTCGTTTTCGAGGGGTTCCAGTGGGGCGGTCAGCTGCAGAACACGACCGACGTCGAGAACTACCCGGGCTACCCCGAGGGGATCATGGGCCCGGAGATGATGAGCCAGTTCCGCGCCCAGGCCGAGCGCTTCGGTACCCGTTTCGTCACCGATGACGTCGACCGGGTCGAGCTTTCCGATGGCGGCGTCCAGAAGGTCTTTCTCGGCGACGAGGAGCACCGCGCCAAGACTGTGATCCTGGCGATGGGCGCAGAGCCAAAACGACTTGGCCTGCCCGGCGAGAGGGAGCTCGGCGGCCGCGGCGTCTCCACCTGCGGCGTCTGCGACGGCGCTTTCTTCAAGGACCAGCCGGTGGTTGTCGTCGGCGGCGGCGACTCGGCGATGGAGGACTCGATCTTCATCTCCAAGTACGCCAGCGAGCTGACGATCGTCAACCGCCGCGATGAGTTTCGCGCCTCGAAGATCATGTTCGACCGCGCTCGTGAGATGGACAACATCAAGCTGAAGACGCCGTTCGTGCCGGAGGAGTTCGTCGCCGGCGAGGACGGCAAGTTGGCCACGGTGCGGCTCCGCAACGCCGAGACCGGCGAGACCGAGGAGCTCGAGACCAGCGGCGCTTTCGTCGCGATCGGCCACATCCCGAAATCGGAGATCGTCGTTGGCCAGGTCGACACCGACGAGGACGGCTACATCGTCACCGAGCCGGGTTCGACCCGCACCAACCTCGGCGGGGTTCTTGCCGTCGGCGACGTCGTCGACCACACCTACCGCCAGGCGGTCACCGCGGCTGGCACCGGCTGCATGGGCGCCCTCGACGCCGAGCGCTACCTGCGCGACAGCCCGCCCCCGGTCGAGGCCCACTGGATGCCCGGCGGCGAGCCGATCGAGATCGCCCCCTAATCCAGGGCTTTCCCCTATGTTGGGGATATGGGTGAGCGCGCCAGCAATCTCTTTCCGTTCGGCATCGCGATCGTTCTGCCGCCGGCCGGCCTGATCCTCGGCCTGCTCAACATCCAGCAGGAGAACCGAGATCTGGGCGTCCGCCTGATCGTCGTCTCGCTGCTCGCCGCGCTCGTCTGGGTCCTGCTTTTCGTCGCCTGAGCGACGGGTGTATCTTCGGAGGCATGGCTGCGGAATGCGCCCATCTCGACTCGGTTGAGTTCACCGACCTCCCGGAGGGAACCCTCGGTTGCGAGGAGTGCCTGGCCCTGGGGATGCAGTGGGTTCATTTGCGGATGTGCCAGAGCTGCGGCCACATCGGCTGTTGCGACAACTCGATCGGCAAACACGCGACGGCCCACAACAAAGCGACGGGCCACCCGATCATCCGCTCGGCCGAGCCCGGCGAAGACTGGAGCTGGTGCTACGCGGATGAATTGATGTTCCGCCTGACCAGCGGATGAGCCCGGCGCGGCCGACGGTTCAGGTCGTCGGTCGCCGGCTCGGCATTGACGACCACCGTCTCCGCGATTTCCTCACCCGCGCCGCCCAGCCCTTCGAATGGTTTGAGGTTGGCACTCCGGAGGCGGAAGAACTCCTCGCCGCCCACCACGCGAGCGATGCCGCGCTGCCGGTGCTGATCGACGGCGACCGCGTCCTCGCCGCGGCGACGATTGAGATGGCCGCCGAGGAGTGGGGCGTGAGGGCGCCGCCGCAGCGACGCAGCTACGACATCGCCATCGTCGGCGCCGGCCCGGCCGGGCTGGCGGCAGCCGTCTATGCGGCCTCCGACGGTTTGGCAACGGTCGTGGTCGACCACGACGTTCCGGGCGGCCAGGCCTCCCACACGGCGATGATCGAGAACTTCTTCGGCTTCCCGGATGGGATCGGTGGCGCCGAGCTGGCCCGCCTCGCCGGTCGTCAGGCCGAGCGCTTCGGAGCCGAGCTGGTGCTTCTGCGCGGAATCGAGCGGACCGGACGCGACGACGGCCAGTTCGTGGTCGGGCTCGAGGGCGGCCATGAAGTGATGGCGCCGCTGATGATCGCCGCCACCGGCATGGCCTGGCGACGCCTGGAGGCCGATGGGGTGGAGGAGCTGCTCGGGCGCGGCGTCTACTACGGCGCGGGACGCAGCGAGGCGGCCCAGTGCCGCAACGACGACGTGGTCGTGATCGGCGCCGGCAACTCGGCCGGCCAGGCGGCGATGAGCCTCGCCAACGCCGGTGCCAGGGTGACGATGATCGTTCGCGGCGACTCACTGGCGAAGTCGATGTCCGCCTACCTGATCGAGCGCATCGAGGCTCATCCCGGCATCGCGGTGCGACTGGAGGCCGTCGTCGAGGCGGTCGAGGAGAAGGACGCCAAGCTCGCCGCGGTGCGGGTCAGCAGTCGGGGTGGCGAAGGCGATCGGCTGCCGGCGACGGCCCTCTTCATCTGCATCGGCGGCGTCCCCTGCACCGAGTGGGCGGCGGGCAGTGGCGTCCGCGTCGGCCCCGCCGGCTTCGTCCTCACCGGCCCTGACCTGATCCTCGAAGGAGAGCGGCCCGGGGAGTGGGCGCTGAAACGCGACCCGCTGGCGCTGGAGACCAGCGTGCCAGGCCTGTTCGCCGCCGGCGACATCCGCCACGGCTCCCCGCGGCGGGTCGGCGGCGCTGTCGGCGACGGCGCGATGGCGGTGGCCCTGGCCCACCGCATCCACGAGGAGTTGCCCCACCCGGGCGAGGCGAAGCGACTCTGATCCTCGCCGCTGCCGGCTAGCGCAGGTAGCCGCACTCTTTCGCCGACGCCGTCAGTTCCTCGCGGAACTTCGGGTGGGCGATGTCGATCAGGCGCCGGGTGCGCTCGGCAATCGAGCTGCCGCGCAGCTCGGCGACGCCGTACTCGGTGACGACGCGGTCGACGATGTTCTTGAAGGTGGTGA